>OQVQ01000003.1_pt1 | contig 108500 bp, 87 predicted proteins | sample 1691491 | NCBI WGS metagenome assembly OQVQ01 (sample SAMN03418252, study PRJEB22391) | human gut metagenome | biome: human-gut; feature: organic feature; material: feces | host: Homo sapiens | place: Tanzania | collected 2013-01
AAAGTGTTGCTGAAAGGCGGCAGGGTTGCCGCCGTTGCCGCCGTCGCCGCCGTCGGGCCCGCCCTGCTGGACGAACTTTTCACGATGGAACGACACAATCCCGTCGCCGCCGTTACCGGCTTTACAAAATATCGTTACGTAATCAAGCATAATTTGTCCGATGCCGCCTTTTTTGCGGCTTATTATTTTTATTATTTATAATGATTAAATAATTTACTAAATTTATTCCTTTTCGTCAAGCGACCTGAACAACCTGATTGCGTCGTATCTGTCCTTGACCACCGCAAAGCATTTTTCGCGGTTTTCGTCGCTGATTTTGTGCAAATCGGGAATCGCGACCGTTTTCATACCCGCCGAAAGCGCGGACTCTATGCCGACCGTGCTGTCTTCAAGTGCGAAACAGTTTTTCGGAAGTACGCCCATAACCCCTGCCGTTTTGAGGTAAATTTCGGGCGAAGGCTTCGTATGCTCAACCTCGTTTCCGCAAACCACGACGTCGAAATATTTCGCAATGTCGTGAAATTTCAGTTCAAAATCCACGATTTTGCGATAAGTCGAGGTCGCAAGTCCCATATACCAGCCGTCGTTTTTCAGAAATTCCAGCAGTTCCTTTGCGCCGTCCATAAGAGGCGTCGGGCGCGTAACAAGCGTTTTGTTGAAGTAATCGACCGCGCCGTTTATGAACCCGACCGCGTCGAAATCCGCACCGAAGCGGTCTTTCAGAAGCCCCGCGATATACTGCGGGCTGACGCCGACGAATTTCAGCATAAATTCTTCGTCGTTCGGGACGCCGTTCATTTCGGCGTATTCCATGACGGAGCGCATCATAACCCTTTCGGTGTCGATAAGCGTGCCGTCGAAGTCGAGTATAATATTTTTTTGCATTTCGGAATTATCCTTTCAGTTTCTCGATTATGGATTTTGCGGCAAGACGTCCCGCGCCCATCGCAAGGATTACGGTTGCCGCGCCCGTTACCGCGTCGCCGCCGGCATAGACGTTTTCGACAGACGTTTCGCCCGTTTCGGGGTTTATTTTTATCGTGCCTTTTTCGTTGAATTCAAGCCCTGTCGCGCCGTCTTTAAGAATGGGATTCGGACTTGTGCCGAGAGCGACGATGACTTCGTCGCAAGGAACGTCAAACTCGCTCCCCGGGACGGGTTTCGGACTGCGCCTTCCCGACGCGTCCGGCTCCCCGAGAGCCATTTTCACACAGCGCATGCCGGTTACTTTTCCGTCCGCGCCCAAAATCTCGACGGGGTTTGTAAGAAGACAAAATTCAATGCCTTCTTCTTCCGCGTGGTCGATTTCGGCGTGGCGCGCAGGCATTTCCGCGCGGCTTCTGCGGTAAACGAGTTTCACGCTGTCCGCACCCATGCGGAGTGCCGTTCGCGCGGCGTCCATAGCGACGTTTCCGGCACCCACGACGACAACGTTCTTTCCGCGTTGTATCGGCGTAACGGCGCCTTTATCGTACGCTTTCATCAGATTAACCCTTGTTAAATACTCGTTTGCGCTGTAAACACCGATAAGGTTTTCTCCTTTTATATTCAAAAACGAAGGCAATCCTGCGCCCGTTCCGATGAACACCGCGTCGTATTCTTTTTCAAGTTCGTTGAGCGTAAACGTCTTTCCGATGACGGTATTCAACTTAAACTTAACGCCGGCGTTTTCAAGTTTTTCGATTTCGTTTTTCACGATGTCTTTCGGCAATCTGAACTCGGGTATGCCGTAAATCAGCACGCCGCCCGCCTTATGAAACGCCTCGTATACGGTGACGTCAAAGCCGTTCCGGATAAGATCCGCGGCGCAGGAAAGTCCCGAAGGACCGCTGCCGATAACCGCGACTTTTTTGCCGATTTTGTCCGAAGTTTTAAGGGCTTTTCCTTGTTTTATCGCAAAGTCGCCGACGTATCTTTCAAGCCCGCCGACCGACACGCTGCCGCCCGCTTTTTCGCGGCGTACGCAATGCAATTCGCACTGCTTTTCCTGCGGGCAGACTCTGCCGCAAACCGACGGCAGACTGTTGTCGCTTTTCAGACTTTTCACGGCGTTTTCCATGTCGCCGCACTTAATAAAACCGATAAATTTCGGGATATTCACGCCGACGGGACAGCCGCTTCTGCAAGGTGCGTTTTTGCAGTTCAGACACCTTTCCGCCTCCTTTTTCGCGACGTCGTCCGAAAACCCCAGCGACACTTCTTCAAAGTTATGCCGTCTTACTTCGGGCGGCTGATTTTCAATATCGTGTCTTAAAAAATCCGCCATTATCTAATCTCTCCCGTAAGCCTGCAAACGTGTTCTTTTTCCTGTTCCTTGTAAAATTTGGAGCGGTTTATCGCCTCGTCGAAATCGACAAGATGTCCGTCGAATTCAGGCCCGTCCACGCAAGCGTATTTTACTTTTCCGTCGACGGTGAGCCTGCAACTGCCGCACATACCCGTGCCGTCAACCATAATCGTATTCATACTGACGATTGTTTTCACGCCGTAATTTTTTGTGAGCGCGCACACCGCTTTCATCATCGGGAGCGGTCCCACGGCAAAGATACAATCGTATTTTCGTCCTTCGTCCAGAAGGTTTTTGATTTTGTCGGTCACAAAGCCTTTTTCGCCCGCGCTTCCGTCGTCGGTCATGACGAAGAACTCGTTTGAAAACTTTTTGAAGTCGTTTTCGTAAATGACAAGGCTTTCGTTTCTTGCGCCGACGATCACATCCGCCGCTTTGTTTTCAAGCATAAGTTGTTTTGCCTGCGGATAAATTACCGCCGAACCTATGCCTCCGCCGACAAGCAGTATTTTTTCGAAACCGCTTAAATCGGTGGGTTTTCCGAGCGGACCTACGAAGTCGCAAATCGAGTCGCCGACCGAGAGTTTTTCCAAAATCATCGTGGAATACCCGACCGTCTGGACAAGAATGGTAATCGTGCCCTTTTCGCGGTCGTAATCGCAAACGGTGAACGGCACTCTTTCGCCGTCTTCGGTTGCGCGAAGTATGATAAACTGCCCGGCACGCGCGCGATGTGCGACGTCGGGAGCGTATACGACGTATTCGTTGACTTTTTCGGAAAATTGTTTCTTACTTATTATTTCGTACGTTTTCATTATAATAATTACAAAACTCCTGAAGGTTGCATTTGTCGCACGACGGGCGCTGACTTTTGCAGGTATATCTGCCGTGAAAAATAAGCGTGTGATGCAAGTCGTACCAGCTTTTTTCGGGAAACTCCGCTTTCAGATCGTTCATCACGGCGTCGGGAGTTTTTCCGTCCGACAGCCCGAGCCTGTGCGCGAGCCTGAAAACGTGGGTATCGACGGGCAAAGCGTTGCCGCCCAAAGCGACGCAGGTAACGACGCTTGCCGTTTTGTTTCCGACTCCGCGAAGGCTTTTGAGATCGTCAAAGTTTTCGGGCATTTTTCCGCCGAATCTTTCGACAATATCGTCCGAAAGCGACTTTATCGCAACCGCCTTATTATGATAAAATCCCGTGGAATATATGAGTTTTTCCAAGGTTTCGAGCGGCATTTTTTGGAAATCCGACGGCGTTTTTGCGACCTTGAACAGTTCGCTCGTGACGATATTCACGCGCTTATCAGTACACTGCGCCGACAGCACGACCGCGATAAGCAGTTGAAACGGCGTGTCGAAATTCAGCTCGCACTTTGCGTCGGGATAATCCTTTTTCAGCGTATCAAGAAGTTTTGCGTTTCTGTCCGTCATTATTTGTCGTTTTTACTTTCTTCTTTTTCTTCTTTCTTTTCTTCCCTTTCGGCTTTTCTGGTTTTGATAAGTTTTACGGTTGAGTTGTAAAGACTTTCAAAAATCGGAATTGTCAGGAAAATTATCCAGGTCGGATGCCAGATTTTAAGCGTCGCGCCGATGACAACGTAAATCGCGATGCAAAACAAGGTATAAACGATAAGCCTTGTGTGCTTGATTCGCATTAAGTTGTCGAAAATGAAGTAAAGCGGCCACGCAAAAAACACGATCCAGCCGGGATGCCAGAGTTTGCCCAAAAATCCCATCAGAAGATACGCAATCAAAACGATTGTGAAAATCGGGAAGCGGACTTCGCCCGTCGTAATGTAGTTTTCGATGAACGAATAGTACGCGGGGATTGTCAAAAATATTACCCACGCGGGGTGCCATGCGTTCAGCGCGAAACCGAGCGCAAGATAAACCACGATGCAAATCAAGGGATAAGGAATCGACTTGAAAAACGTCGTCCACGCCGTTACGCGCGGTGCTTTTTTCACCTGTTCGACGTTTGTCGACTGCGCGGCGTAACTTTTATCGGTGTGGTATTCGCCGGTTTTGTCGAACCTGTCGCTGCCCTTAAAATCGTACTTTGCATAGGTTTTTTCGTATTTTGCCTCATAGTCGTACTCGTCGTCGATTTTATCGGGGGCTTTCCCGTTTGCGGCGACTTCTTCGCTTTCGGTTCTTTTGCTTTCTTCGTCAAAATCAAGCATATTAGTCCTCCTTTTTCGCGCTTTCGGCGTAGTAATTTATCAACGAACCCGCAAGAATGATGTCTCTTTCCGTAAGGGTTATCGTATCCATATCGAGGGTGATGCGCTTAACTGCGCCGTTTCTCACAAGGTATGCGGAAAACGAATTCTGCGCGATAAGCCTTGTTTTGACGTCGGGCATTATAATAACGTCGTTCACTTCAAATCTGTCCTTTGAAATAAGTGGCAGCATACCCCAGTTGATAAGGTTGCTTCTGTAACGTTTCGTCGCGTATTCGCGCGCGATGTTCGCGCTTGCACCGAGTACGCGCTGGCAGGAAGCCGCCTGCTCTCTCGCGCTGCCGTCGCCGGGTTTTACCGCGCATACTACGCTGCCCATTCCGACGCTGCCCATAAGTTTTAGCCCCGTTTTTTCAAGGGCAAATTTCACTTCTTCGGGAAGGACTCCACGTTTCACTTCGTTCGCTTCCGCCTTTATTTTCTTTGCCCGTTGTACGTAATCGGGACATTTTCTGGACAAAGTAAACTCCGCAAGTTTTAGGGGATTCGAGCGGTAACTTGACGTTTCGCCCGACGGAATAAGTTCGTCCGTGGTGGTCACGGCGTCGTCGATTGCCGCGGCGACTCGCAAAATAAGGTTGTCGGGAAGCGCGTCGATTGCGGGCCAATCCCTGATATTCGGACCGTATTGCAACTGTTCCTCGGGCAACGGATTGCGCCAGCCGTTGTAAACTCTCTTTTCGTAAATTTCGTCGTCGTATTCGTACGGTTTGATTTCGTCGTCGTAATCGACGTCCATTGCAGACGTCAGCACGCCGCCGTTTCTTGCTGTTGCGGCGATACTTCTTGCGTCCATAAGCGCGACAGATGCGATTTGAAGCCCCGACGGCTTACTTCCTTCGCGGTTTTCAAAGTTTCTGGTCGTGTGGCGTATCGACAATCCGTTGTTGGACGGGGTGTCGCCCGCGCCGAAACAAGGACCGCAAAAACAGGGTTTGATGACCGCGCCCGCCTCGACAAGCGTCGAAAGACTGCCTTTTTTCATAAGGTCGAGATATACGGGCATACTTCCCGGGTACACGTTCAGCGAAAACGCGCCGTTTCCGGTAGACGCACCTTTTAGGACGTTTGCGGCAAGCGCGATATTGTCATAAGTGCCGCCCGCGCAACCCGCGATGACGCCCTGCGATACTCTGACCTTTCCGTCGACGATTTTGTCGGTGAGCGAGAAGGAAAGTTTATCGTTGTTAAGTTCCGCCTTGCAGTCGTTTTCGACCTTTTTAAGAACGTCGTAAGGATTTTCGATAACGTCTTTGAGTTTATAAACGTTGCTCGGGTGGAAAGGTAACGCAATCATAGGCTCGACCTTCGACAAATCTACGGTAATCGCGTCGTCGTAATAGGCGAGTTTTCCGGGGTGCATTTCGGTGAAGTCGTTTTCGCGCCCGTACATTTTAAGGTATGCCTGCGTTTTTTCGTCGGTAATCCAGATGCTTGAAAGGCACGTGGTTTCGGTCGTCATGACGTCGATGCCGTTTCTGAATTCCATATCGAGATTTTTTATGCCGTCGCCGACGAATTCCAGCACCTTGTTTTTGACGATGCCGCCCTTGAACACCGCGCCGATTATGGCAAGCGCGACGTCCTGAGGACCTACGCCGTGACGGACATTCCCTTTAAGTTCCACCGCAACGACTTCGGGATACTTGATGTCGTAAGTGCGGCCGAGAAGTTGTTTCACAAGTTCGGGACCGCCTTCGCCGATCGCCATCGTGCCGAACGCGCCGTAACGGGTATGACTGTCGCTGCCCAATATCATCTTTCCGCAACCTGCAAACTTTTCACGCATGAACGAGTGTATTACCGCAACGTTTGCCGGGACGTACACGCCGCCGTACTTTTTCGCCGCGGACAATCCGAAAACGTGGTCGTCCTCGTTTATCGTGCCGCCGACCGCGCAAAGCGAGTTATGACAGTTCGTCAGAACGTAAGGGAGCGGAAACCTTTTCAGCCCGCTTGCTTTCGCGCTTTGAATAATGCCGACGTACGTGATGTCGTGCGACGCGATTGCGTCAAATCTTATGTTCAGATTATCGCCGCGGTACGCGCCGTACGCCGAGTGCGCCGACAGTACCGAGTACGCCATAGTGCCCTTGAATGCTTCCGAAATTTCCTTATCTGTGAAAACGCTGCGGATTTCCCCCAGGCTTTTGAATTTTCCGTCGCAATAATATGCGCCGGCTCTTTTTACGTCAATCAATGTAGTTCTCCTTAACGCTAAGTGGTGTTTCGCGATACGCCGTTCGTAAAAAGCGCGCGCGAAATAATTAAAATCTACTTAATTATACAATATACCGCGCGAATTTCAAAACGTTTTTACAAATAAAAGAAACGCGCCCCAATGAAATCGTTGAAAAAATATTTCTTATGTGGTAATATAATTTCAGGTGATTTTATGAAATTCAAGATGAAATTTTCAACCGCGGTGTATGTTTTGATTACCGCAGTAATATGCATTTCAATTGCGTCAATCGTACTTGACGCGCTCATTTTGGCAGGTAAAGGCGGTTTTATGCAAGGAAACACTGTAATTACGTCGATATCAATCGTTGCCGCCGCGCTGCTTTTGACATGCTGTTTATTGATACTTTTCAACTCAAAATATTATTTTTCCGAAAACGGGTTTACGGTGATTTACGGCTTCGTTCCGCGCGTTATCCCTTATGAAAACATTCTGGCGGGCGCGGAAGAAAAAATGACGCATAAACTTTATCTTCAATACGTCGACCGGGACAAGAAAAAGGACTTCCTTATTATCGCCGTGAACGTCGACGAAAAATACAACGACGTCATACAGTCCGAACTTGAAAAACGCAACAAAACATTCAGACGGCTTAACACCCCGGACGATAACGAATAACCCTTAAACGGCGTTTTTTTGCCCTTTAATCGTCGATTTTCAATCATTTTTGCGGTTTTGAAAAATTTTTCGCATAAAAATGCTTGAATATTTTCGACATATAGATTATTATATAATATATAGTGAATTGAAGTAGCAGGGAGGAGTTTTATGGATTCTAAATTAGAGGCTCATATTGACGAGATATTTATCGAAGTTCCCAAAACCGACAAAATGGTTACTATGATTAACCGCATTAAGTCAAAGGCGAACAGTAAATTTTTGCAAATCCGCGATCAGGGTTATTCCAGAAGCGTCGCTTTTAACGAGGTTGACGACTGGCTTATGAAAGCAAAAGTCATCGTTGACGAGGAAGCCGGCAAACTTACCCCGGCGGAACTTGCCACGATCAAAACTCCGGCAACTCCTTACAATGCGCCCGCAGGCGAAGTCGTTTCCAACGCTTCCCTTGACGACGGCGAGGCGGCTGTCGTTGTCGAAAGAGATTACGACGCTCCCGCATTCGAGGCTGCTCCCGTTCAATACGACACGGCTGTGGATATGAGTTACGCGCAGGAGACCGAACCCGAATCGTTCGCATCCGAGCCCGCTCCCGCGGAAGAAGCAACGGCTGTTGAACCCGCGGCGGAAAAACCCGCAAAAGAAAAACACAAGAAAGACAAAAAGAAGAAGAAAGAAGAAGCCGAGGAAGAAGACATCGTCGTTCCCGTCAAATCGTCGGGCGTCGCAGGCAAAGTCATCGGCAGCATTTGTCTTGTCGGCGGTATTGCCCTTGTCGTTGTCGCCGCACTTATGATTGTCGGCATAATTTAACAATATTTTTTACAAAAGACAAAGACGGCACGCAAATTGCGTGCCGTCTTATTTGTTTGCCTTTGGCAAGTGATGATACGATGTTTTGCCTGTCGGCAAAAGCGATGCGCCTATGGCGCGATGTGTGCCTTTGGCACGTTGCGGATAAGTCATGTCATTGCGAGCGTAGCGTGGCAATCTCCCGGAAGGGAATCCTTTTCAAAAAAACCACGCAAGATACTTTTGTACTTGCGTGGAGAAAAAGCGCAGTGTGCGCCGCGCGGTTATTATTTAAGTACGTCAAGCGGCTTAAAGAAACCTTCAAGGCAGTTATCCATAAAATACTTTACCTCTGGAAGGTCAACGTCGATTGCGTTCAGCGTGGTTTTTTCCGCGATTGCGAACTCACCGTTTCCTGACAAGGTTTCTTCAACGCACTTAATATACGCCGAGATTTTGTCGGCGGCTTTTATGAGCCTGCCTTCGTCGCTTGAAATATCGACTTTGAAATATTTTTCGTACTCTTCCCTCAAAAAATCGGGGAGCATCGACAAAAGTTTTTCGTCCGCCGTTTTTTCCAGATCCTTATATGCGGATTTGAACGCGGGATTGTTGTATTTCACGGGCGTCGGCATATCGCCTGTTATGACCTCGGAACTGTCGTGAAAGAGCGCGGCGGTCGCAACGAAATCGGCGTCTACGTTCCCGCCGAACTTTTTGTTTTTGATAAGCGCGAGAGCGTGCGCGATGACCGCCACCTGAAACGAGTGTTCAAACAGGTTTTCGTCGTAATTCGCGCGCATCAGACACCAACGTCTGATATATTTCATTCGGTTTATCAATGCGTAAAAGTTGCTCATCGTCAGATTATGTACTTTTCGGATTTTTGCGGACGTGATTCGAGTTCCGCCTTTTTCGCTTCGTAGCCTTTTCTGTCAAACATTGCGTACGTCGCGTTTTTGCCTTCTTCGACGCCGGGCTGGTTGTAGGTATCGATGTTCAGAAGCGCGCCTTCGTAAGCCGTTTGGAGTTGATAAAAATACAAAAGTTGTCCGATTGTAAACGCGTTGACTTCGGGCAGGATAATCGTATTATTGAGTCTTCCCGATTTCATAAGCGCGTATTCGGTTGCCTCGCGTTCGGTATTCAGAAGTTTCCCAAGCGTCGCGCCGCACAGGAAGTTGACGTTGGGATATTCTTCCGCGCCGTCTGGGATAAGCAGTTCGCTTCTGAACGCTTCGACGGCGATAAATGTAACGACCTTGTCAAAAGGACCTTCGGTGTAAAGTTGGACTTGCGAATGCTGATCGGTAACGCCCAAAGATTTGACGGGCGTCTGCCCTGCGTTTACCGTGTTGCCGTCAAGGTCTTTCGCTTTCCCAAGGCTTTCTCCCCACAGTTGGCAATACCAGTCCGCCATATATTTCAAACTGTCGGCGTACGGCATCATAACCGAGATATTGCAGCCTTTTTTCATTGCGATATTCTGCAAGACCGCAGCCATAAGAGCGGGATTTTTGGATGCGGCGGATTTATTGCAGGTTTTATCCATAAATTCCGCGCCCGAAAGCAAGCCTTTGATATCGATGCCGAGCACCGCCGCGGGAAGCAGACCGACGGGACAAAGTTCCGAAAATCTTCCGCCGACGCCATCGGGAATATAAAAAGTTTTGAATCCTTCCGCTTTTGCGATTTTGATAAGGTTGCCCGAGTTTTCGGACGTGGTTGCGATGATATTGTTTTTGTAGTTTTCGCCGAGTTTTTCTTTCAGAATGTCGGTGACGATAAGGTATTGGCTCATCGTTTCGGATGTCGCGCCCGATTTCGTGATGACGTTGAACATGGTTTTTGCGGGGTCGATAATATCGAACAACGCATTCATACGTTCGGGATCGATGTTGTCTTCAACGTAAAATTTCGGCGATTTTCTGACCTTTTTCGGCAATTCGTTGTGGTGCAGATGGCACAATGCCTGATACACGGCGATGGGACCGAGCGCACTGCCGCCGATACCCAGAACGACGAAGTTGTCAAAATTTTTCCTGACGTCTTTTGCGGTTTTAAGAATATCTTCGACGATTTCCTTCTGGTTGTAAGGAAGTTCCGTCCATCCCATCCAGCCTTTTCCGCGGTTTTCGGAAACGAAGTTGAACGCGGCTTTTGCGGGCGCATTCATTTCGGCAAGTTCCTTTTCGGTGAAGCCGTTTTCGCCGATATAAGACGCCATCATATTGTTGTAATCAAATTTAAGTTTGTTTTCAATCTTGTTGTACTTCATTAAAAAAGCCTCTCGATTTTATTTAACTTTCCCCAAAATATCGTTAAGGTAATCGACGCAGTCTTTCACGTCGGAGTATTTGTCGTAGTTGCCGGAATAAAGTTCGATCATCATGGGACCGTCGTATCCGATGCCTTTCAGGCGCGAGAAAAGATCGTAATAATCGACGATGCCTTTCCCTGGACGCAGAATATTTCCGTTTTCGTCGTAGTCGGTAAGATGCACGTTGTTGATGCGCCCTTCCATCGCGGGAAGAAAATCGCGATAATTAAGCCCCGCCTGCATGACCTGTTTTATGTCGAGCGTACATTTCACGCTCGGGCTGAATTTTTCAAGGTTTTCAAAAAACTCCGGATAACTGAAATACGCCCAGTGCACCGTTTCGTACGACATATCTATGCCGTATTCTTTCGCAATGCCGCACAGTTCCTCGATTCTTTTCCCGAGTTTTTCAAAATCAAACGTATATTGACGTCTTTTGAGCCTTGTGCCGCCGTGATAGGTGTACGACTTTGCATTAAGAAGACGTCCGTTTGCAAGCACCTGACGATAAAACACTTCCGAGTCGTCGCGGGCGCGCTTCGTCGGGTTGTTGAGATTCGGCTCATAATTAAGGTTACTTGCGTGGACGGAATACACCTTTACCCCGTACTTTTCGGAATTTTCCTTGAAAAGTCTGCCGAATTCCGGCGTATATTCCGAAAAAGTGTCCATAAACACCTCGCAAATATTTGCGCCTGCGTCTTTTATGTATTCAAAAGTGTCTTCCGTCGGCAACTTCGCAAAGTACGTCGCCGTGCTGATTCCTATTTCCATAAAGCATATTATATTATAAATATAAAATTATTACAATAAAAAACGTGTCGATACGCCCGAATTTTTATCAAATGTCGAAGTTTTGCAAATTCTTCCGCCAATATTTTATAAAATTTTCGGTTTATTTTTTTGAAAAGGGTATTGAATTGCGCCCGATTTAATGCTATAATTTAATCAGTCCAAGATAAGGAGGCATTGATTTATGCGTATTGAAATTATAGGACGAAACTACAACGTACCCGACAGATTGAAATCGGTCATCGAAAGAAAGTTTGAAAAACTCAATAAGTATTTCGACAAGAAAGAAACCGAATCCAAATTGTCCAGTTACATCGAAAAGGACGGCGCGGTCGCAAAATTTGTCTGCACTCAGGAGAAAAATCGCGAACGCTACACCCTTGAAGCAACAATCTATTTCGGCGACAGAATGATCCGCGCGGAAGAAACTTCCGAAAATATCTACGACAACGTGGACGTCGTCATTCCGATGCTTGAAAGACAAATGCGAAAAGTCCGCACGAAGATCGAAAAAAGCTATAAGTCGCACGACAACGGCGCGATTTCAGACGATTTTGCCGACGTTCCCGACCTTCCCGAACTTAAACCCGTCCGCACGAAAGAGTTTGAGCTGAAACCGCTGACAGTTGACGCCGCTATCGATCAACTTACCCTTCTCGACCACGACTTTTTCCTGTATCTCAACCCCGAAACGGGCAAGGTAAACGTGGTTTACAAACGCCATAAAGGCGACGTGGGCGTTATCGAGTGCATTTATTAAGAAAGCGGCTTATGCCGCGGCGATAAATTGACAAAAATGCAAATCCACCGGGTTTCCCCGGTGGATTTCCTTTGGTTTTCCTTTTATTCTTCCGAAAAATCAAGCTGTCCGTCGACAAGAGTAATTTTGACCTTTCCGTTGTCCGAAATGTTTCCTTTCAGGATTTCTTCGGAAAGTTTGTCCTCGACCTGACGCTGAATTGTTCTTCTCATCGGTCTTGCGCCGTATTCCTTGTCGTATCCTTTGTCCACAAGGTGCGCTTTCGCCTCTTCCGAAATTTCCAGCGTAATGCCGTGGTCTTCAAGACGTTTTTCAAGGTTTTTCAGCATAATGTCGGCAATCTTTTCGACGTCGGACTTTTCAAGCGGAGTGAACACCACGATTTCGTCGATACGGTTTATAAATTCGGGCTTCATCACTTGTTTCAAGGCGTTGATTTGTCTGTCGCGCACGTCGTCGTAGTCGTCTTCGCTGCCGAAACCGAGTTTTTGTGTTCTGTTGAGTTCGCTTGCGCCGACGTTGCTTGTCATGATTATTATCGTGTTTTTGAAACTTACCGTTCTTCCGTGGCTGTCGGTGAGTCTGCCGTCTTCGAGAATCTGCAAAAGCATATTGAAAACGTCGGGGTGCGCCTTTTCGATTTCGTCAAAGAGTACGACCGAATATGGTTTGCGCCTTACTTTTTCGGTGAGTTGTCCGCCCTCGTCAAATCCGACGAACCCGGGCGCGCTGCCGATGAGTTTCGACACGTTCGACTTGTCCATATATTCGCTCATATCCACGCGGATCATAAGGTTTTCGTCGCCGAACATCGCTTCTGCAAGCGCCTTTGAAAGTTCGGTTTTTCCGACGCCCGTAGGACCTAAGAATATGAAACTTCCGATGGGACGTTTCGGATCGGCAATGCCTGCCCTTGCGCGCTTTATCGCCCTTGCGACCGCAGACACCGCCTCGCTTTGACCGATGACGCGCTTATGCAACGTGTCTTCAAGGTTCAAAAGGCGTTTGCTTTCCGCCTCAGTGAGCTTCGACACGGGGATACCTGTCCAGTCCGCAACGATTTCGGCAATATCTTCTTCGCCAATGGAAAGTTTCGCGTTGGCTTTTTCTTTGTCGTAGTTTTCGCGACCTTCGTCGACGATTTTTTTGAGTTTGTCCCTTTCGACTTTCAGTTTTTCGGCTTTTTCAAACTGCTCGTTATGCGACGCTTCTTTTATATCGTAATTAAGGCTTGCAAGTTTTTCTTCCGCCTTTTTGATGTCGTCGGGTAAAGAGAACGCAAAAATTCTTTTTCTGCTTGCCGCCTCGTCCACAAGGTCGATTGCTTTGTCGGGCAGGAACCTGTCGGTAATATATCTGTCCGAAAGATTTGCCGCCGCTTCGATTGCCTCGTCGGTGATTTCGACCTTATGGTGCGCCTCGTACTTGTCGCGAAGACCTTTCAGAATAAGAATCGTGTCGTCAACCGACGGCTGATCCACGACGATGGGCTGGAAACGCCTTTCAAGTGCGGCGTCCTTTTCGATATATTTACGGTATTCGTCGATAGTCGTCGCGCCGATCGTCTGGATTTCGCCCCTTGCGAGCATTGGCTTTAAGATGTTTGCGGCGTCAACCGCGCCTTCCGCGCCGCCGGCGTTTACGATTGTGTGGATTTCGTCGATGAACAATATCACGTCGCCCGCCTTTTTCACCGTGTCGAGCGCCGCCTTGAATCTTTCCTCAAATTCGCCGCGGTATTTAGTGCCGGCAACAATGCTTGCCATATCGAGGGAGAATACTTTTTTCCCTTTCAAGGCGTCGGGCACCTGATCGTTGACGATTTGCAGCGCAAGCCCTTCGGACACCGCCGATTTTCCTACGCCCGGCTCGCCGATAAGTACGGGATTGTTTTTCGTCCTTCTGCAAAGAATCTGGATTATCCTTTCGATTTCCTTATCTCTGCCGATGACGGGATCGAGTTTGTTTTCTTTTGCTTTTTGCGTAAGGTCGATTCCGAAGCCTTCCAGTTCTTTCAGCGCGCCGCCCTGCGATTTCTGGTCGGTGCTTTTGAAACGGGAGGATTTATCGTCCTCGACGCCGAAACCTCTGATTCGTTTATTGACGTTATCCAGTGCGTCCTTCAATTTTTCATCGCCGGAATCAGCGGCGTTTCTTTCCATTTTTGAAAAGTTTCTGTTTTTTTCTTCGTCCAGAACGTTTGCGACGTCGTTTTGAAGCGCGCCGAAGTTATCCGCTGAGTTCGTGAGAATCGTATATGCGATGCTGTCGGATTCGCAAATAATTGCGGCAAGCAAATGCTCGCTGCCGACGACGTCTTCCCCGCATTCGGCGGCAAAAACCTGCGCGTTCGACAAAATTCGCTTTGTCCTGACCGAATAATACGGCTCGGTTTTCAAACTCACCGCATGGAAGCAATTCTGAATTTTTGAAAGAGTAACGCCGTGCAATTTCAACAAATTGTTTGCAATCGAGCCGTCGATAACGACGATACCCGCAAGCAAGTGTTCGCTGCCGATTTCGCCGCCCGTCTGCGTTGCGACGTTGTACGCTTCCTGTTTGATTTTTTGTACGTTTTTACTGTCCTGTATCATAGTTGCCTCCGATTATTTCAAGTTTTCAAGGGTGTGTCTTACAAGCGCGGCGCGCACCAGATCGCGCTGATCCGCATTAAGACTGTATGACTTCGCAATCTTTACAAGATTTGCAGGTTGTGCGTCAATAATAAGTTTATCAAGCGTTTTGACGTCGTTAAACTCGATTACGTCCATTGCCATACCAAGTTTCAAATATGCGACAAGTTCCATAAACTCGCCCGACGACAACATTCTTGCGTTTTTCAGAATGCCGTACGCCCTGTACGCTTTGTCGGTGAGCTCGTCTTTTCTCGTTGACAAAAGCTGGCGTCTTAAACCTTGCTCGGACGCGCACATTTCACTGACGACGCCCGACACGTTTTCGATAATCTGGCTTTCGGTAAGCCCTATGGAGCGCGCGTTTGAAAGCTGATACATACACCCGACGGGGTTGCTTCTTTCACCGTACACGCCGCGGAAAGTGAGTCCGTTTTCCTTTGCGATAAGCAGGAAATTTTCAATCATATTCGTGAAAGTCATCGCCGGCAAAAATACCATAACCGACGCTCTCATTCCCGTGCCGACGTTCGTAAGACACGCCGTAAGATAGCCGAATTCGCTGTCGTACGCAACGTCCATAACCTTGCTTAAATTGTCGTCGTAGCGGTCGATTGCGTTGTAACATTCCTGCAAACGGAACCCGTTTTTGATGCACTGCGCGCGGATATGGTCTTCTTCGTTGATCATAACCGCAATGCTGTCGTCGTCCGAAATAAGCAGCGCGCCCAGATCCTTTTTCGCAAGGTCGGGACTTATCAGGTGCCTTTCGACAAGGGCTTGTCTGTCAACGTCGCGAAGGTCGGACATAAACACAAGCTGATGCTCGAAATCGGCGGCTTTGTCGGCGCACTTCACAAGATACGCGACTTCTTCCACGGTGATTCCCTTTTGCGGGAAAGGAATTTTCGCGGCGTTTCTTGCAAGGCGTACCCTTGACGATACCACAACGTTTTTCGTATTATCGTTCGTCATCGTCGGCACCTCTTAAAAAGTCAAGTATTTCTTCCGCGTCTTCAAAGCGACCTTCGTCTTTCGCAAGATGGTATTGCTCGCGCATGTTTTCGACGTCGGACAGCCCCACCGTCTTGTTGCGGCGCGGTGTTTTTTTGCGTTTTCCGATATGTTTTCTTGTCCTGTGCAAGTCGTAAATGTTGTTAAGGACTTCGCTGCGGAACACGTTGTAACACTCGCTGCAACCGAGATATTGACTGTTTTCCACCTCGGAAAGTCGGGTATGACATATCGGGCACTCCCGCTCCTGCTGCATAAAAGCCTGATACACGGGCGCGCTCGCCGCGTTGCGTTTTCGGAAACATTCGTCGCAAAGCGCGACTTCGTATACGTTTCCGTTAAGTTCGATTGTGGAAAGTGTCGTTGCCGGGCGCATTTGACAATCGTCGCAAATCCGGCCGCCTGAATTTCGCATAATTACCTCTTTAATATTTGTATAATGGTTTCTTTCAATATGTTGCTTCTTATGACGTCGGCGACGTGCTGCGGTGCGGTGAGCGCCTTGTCGCAGGTTGCCGCCGAAAGTAAATTGCCCTCATCCTTGGAAATTACGCCGTCGTCGACAAGATGACAAATGATTTGTTTGGAACGGGTGTAACTTGTCGGATTTTCAAGCGACGGCAAAATGCTTTCAAGATATCCGTCTGCTTTGGCGTCAAACTTTTCAATGCGGATAAAGCCGCCCCCGCCGCGTTGACCGACGACGTTGAAGCCGCGTTCCGTCGTGAAACGGGTTTTTAAGACGTAGTTTATCTGACTCGGCGCGCACTGAAAATAGGACGCAAGTTCGTTGCGGCTGATTTCCGCACACTTGTCGTCCCCCATAACCTCGATTATGAAGTTTTCGATGACGTCGCTGATTTTCATAATTGCCTTTTGAAAATTTGACTTTCTTTGACCTTAATTTAATTATACGAAACTTTCATATCGTTGTCAAGGCTTTATATAAGGTTTTCAGCGCGGTTTTCACAATAATTTTTGGTTTATTTTACAAAAAAATATGCGAAATTTTCGCATATTCTCTTACGTTTTGATTTTTTTTATTCTATTTCAGAACGGACAAAATATATTCCGCAAAATTCTTCGCAACGTTTATTCCCGTTACCTTTTCAAACGTGAAAAAGTATGCGTTGGAGTTGACTTCGCAAACGGTAACACCGCCGTCTTTGTACAAAAAGTCGATGCCGCAGTAGTCAAGGTTCAGGATTTTTGCGATTTTTTCGGAAAGATTCTTTATTTCGTCCGACGCGTCCGCTTTTCTTCCTTTGCCGCCTGCGCCGACGTTACTTCTGAAATCTACGTCCGAGAACCTTTCCATCGCGCCGACGTACTTTTGCCCGACGACGATAACTCTTAAATCTCTACCACGGCTTTCTTCAACAAATTCCTGCAACAAGTGCGGCTTTGTTTTCACTGTTTCAAGCGTAATGAGCAGTTCTTCCCTGTTTTTCACAAGATAAACGCGCTTTCCGAGCGAGCCGTACGATTCCTTCACGATAAGCGGATACGCAAGTTCCTTTTCGATTTTTTCAACGGCTTTTTCCTTGATTTTTTCGTTTTGGTTGTAGCACAAAATCCCGGGGAGCGTTTTCGGCATAGGCACGCCGTTGTCCGACAGCGCGATATACGTTGACATTTTGTCGTCGCAGGTCTGTATTGCGCGCGCGTTGTTGAACACTTTCGCGCCCGACTTTTCAAGCATTGTCAGGACGTATTTGTCTTTGTCGAGATACACGAAAAAGTCGGCGGAAAAGTCAATACTTATCTTTTCGTCCGAAATTATCGCGGGATATTCGTCAAGGCGCACGACAGACACATCGACGCCGAGTTTTTCAAACTCTTCAACAAGCCTTTCAGCCTCGTACAGATATTCCCGCGAGTCAAGATACGCGTTTATTAAAATCTTCCCTTTCATTTCAAAAACAGTTTAACCTCTATGTGGTTATTATAGCATTTTAGGCGGCGTTATTCAACGAAATAAGTCAACTAAAATATAATCGAGCCCGCCGAAATCGAAATAATCGCGATAAGGTTTCAATACATTTAAGGAATATATATTTTTTTACTTTGTATTTTCGGGACAATAAAAAGAGCACCTTTTCGGTGCTCCTTGAAACGCAGTTTTTATTCTGCGGTGGTTTCCGTATCGTTTTCCGCCTGATTTTCATCGACTGCGGGACTTTCCGCGTTTTCGGTTTCGCCGCTTTCGGAAACGAAATTATCGACGCTACCTTCCGTAATTTCAGCAGCGACGGCGTCCCCAACGACTTCTGCCTTAACGCATTTCTTTTTGATTTTTTCGACAATCTTTTTGAAATCTTCCGAGAAGAAAAATCCGACAAACATTATAATCGAGAACACGATTAAATACGACCAGATTTGTCCGTTTGCCTTGTATCCGTCGTATGCGCAGAAACACATAAAACAGCAGCACGCAACGCCCAGTGTCGGCAAAATAAACCTTTTCACGACGTTAAGGTCTTTCCCTTTCACCATCATTGCGATGAAAATGGGGATATAGAACGCATACAGCGTTATTATGGACACTTCGTCGGATTCCCAGCACCAGAAAGCGGGGATTTTGCCGGTCGGATTCATAAAGAAGAATTCCCACTGCACAAGCCATACGAAGCACAAAAGCAGCCCCAGAATCGACGACGATTGCGGCATATTCGTTTCCTTGCTCAATTCGCCGAACATACCGGGTTTCGGTCCGACGTTACGCGCGGAAATCGAATAAAATCCGCGGCAGCAACCAAGCATAAGACCGTTCATCGTTCCAAGACACGAAATGATGACGAACACCATAATAATCGTGCCGAAAGCGGGACTCTTGAACAACGCCGTGAATGCGTTTTGCGGAAGCGATCCGCTCACCTGCCCTGCGTTGACTTTCAGCATATCTTCGGTCGACAGCGCGCCCGTAAGCCCAAGGAAATACAACAGATAAACCGCTATGATGATTATCGCGCCCACGATAAGCGCAATCGGCAGGTTCCTTTTCGCGTTTTTCAATTCTCCGTTTATGGAAGTCGCGACAATCCAGCCCTCGTATGCGAACGCAAATGCCGCTACGCCTGCGAAAAATCCGCCGTCGTTGACAAGCCCTTCCGTCACGATGTTCGCCTTGAATGCGTCGATGGTTTTGCCGTTGACAAGCCCCACGATTAACCCAACTACGCCCATAAGTACAAGCGGAATAAGTTTAATGAACGTTGCCGATACCTGAAATCTGCCCGCAAGCCTCGGCGAAAGCGAGTTCACCGCAAACCCGGCAACAAGATATACCCCCGCCAGCGCAAGTTGTGCGCCCGTGCTTGACGGAATGTTGAAAAGCGAGCAAGTGTACGACGCCGAAATCCAGCCGAGTACGCTTGTAAGCGTCGGATAATAAATCGTCGACATAAACCAGCCGACGTAGTATGCGTATCGCTTCCCGAGAGTCGCTTCCGCATAGTCCACAATGCCGTTGACCTTTTCGTGCTTTTGCGCGAGCGTCGCAAATACGAGTGAACAGATTATCATTATCCCGCCGACAATTGCAACGACTGCCAGAGTTTTTCCGATATTTCCGTTTGTGAAAGATAAAACCTTTCCTGCCTTAAAGAACACGCCCGAACCGATAACAATGCCGACGACCATGCAAATCGCGGTAAGCAGTCCGTACTTTTTGGTTAATTTTTCCAAAATCCTATCAATTCCTTTATTAAAAAATTATGTTCAGTTTACCAAACTAAACTGCAAAAGTCAACATAATTATACAAAAAAATTTATAATTCCCTTAAAAAATTTATCAAAGCACCGCATTATTGCACTAAATCAAACAAACCGACCGTTTTATTTGATTTTCAATAAGAATTATAATAAGAATAACTTAATATCGATACTAAACAAAAGCCACCGATTGCTCGGTGGCTTGTTTGTCATGATTTTACCCTATTAGTTTCCTGGGTTTTTATGATTTTACCCTATTAGTTTCTGGGGTTTTTGATGTTTGCCTGAGCCGCTTTTTTGTTGTGCGCGCGGGACAAGCCCGCTCGCGGCGCTTGCACTTTGTTTCGCTTTTGAAAAGCGTCGGCTCGGGCAAATTACTTTATTATAATTATTTTGTTTTATAACAAAGTATCATAACAAAAGCCACCGATTGCTCGGTGGCTTATTTGTTATGATTTTACCCTATTAGTTTCTGGGGTTTTTGATGTTTGCCTGAGCCGCTGCAAGGCGTGCGATAGGTACGCGGAAGGGGCTGCAAGATACGTAGTTCAAGCCGATATTGTGGCAGAACTCGATGGAAGAAGGATCGCCGCCGTGTTCGCCGCAGATACCGCAATGAATGTTGCTGCGGGTAGCGTGTCCCATTTTGACAGCCATATCCATAAGTTTGCCTACGCCGGTGGTGTCAAGACGTGCGAACGGATCGGACTCGAAAATCTTGTTCTTGTAGTACGAAGGCAAGAATTTGCTTGCGTCGTCGCGGCTGAAACCGAAGGTCATTTGCGTAAGGTCGTTGGTACCGAAGCAGAAGAATTCGGCTTCTTTTGCGATTTCGTCAGCGGTAAGTGCCGCGCGCGGGATTTCGATCATGGTACCGACTTCGTATTTAAGGTTGCTGCCTGCTGCTTTGATGAGAGCGTCGGCGGTTTCGACGACGGTCTTTTTGCAGAAAGCAAGTTCCTTAATTTCGCAAACCAACGGAATCATGATTTCGGGAACGACGTTCCAATCGGGATGACGGTTTTGTACTGCGATTGCAGCCTTGATGATTGCTTTCGTCTGCATTTCGGCGATTTCGGGATACGTTACCGCAAGACGGCATCCGCGATGTCCCATCATCGGGTTGAATTCGTGCAGAGAATTGCAGATAATTTTGATTTCTTCAACGGTCTTGCCCTGCGCTTTTGCAAGTTCTTCGATGTCCTTTTCTTCGGTGGGAACGAACTCGTGAAGCGGCGGATCGAGGAAACGAATGGTAACGGGATGTCCTTCAAGGGCTTCCATAAGACCTTCGAAGTCAGCCTGCTGCATAGGTTCGATCTTATCAAGGGCTTTTCTGCGTTCTTCGACGGTTTCGGAGCAAATCATCTCACGGAACTTGTCGATACGGCCGGGGCCGAAGAACATATGTTCGGTACGGCAAAGACCGATGCCTTGTGCGCCGAGTTCGGCAGCGCGTTTTGCGTCGGCGGGGGTGTCAGCGTTAGTGCGGACGTCCATTGCCTTATATTTGTCGGCAAGGTGCATAATTCTTCCGAAGTAACCGCTGTTGGGATCTGCGGGGACGGTCTTGATTGCGATGTCGTAAATGTTACCGGTGCTTCCGTCAAGGGAGAGGTCGTCGCCTTCGTGGAAGACTTTTCCGCCGAGTTCGAAGAATTTTTCGGCTTCGTGCATTTTGATGTCGCCGCAACCGGAAACACAGCAGGTGCCCATTCCGCGGGCGACAACCGCCGCGTGGGAGGTCTGACCGCCACGAACGGTAAGGATACCTTGCGCGTATTTCATACCTTCGATGTCTTCGGGAGAGGTTTCAAGACGTACGAGGACGACTTTCTTGCCCGCCTGACCGAGTCTGACGGCTTCTTCGGGGGTGAAAACGATAGTGCCTGCCGCTGCGCCGGGAGACGCCGCGATACCTTTGCCGACGACGTTGTTTTTGTCAGCCGCTTTAAGGGCTGCCGCGTCGAACTGAGGATGCAGAAGCATATCGAGAGTTTTTGCGTCGATTTGGAGGAGCGCTTCCTTTTCGTTGATCATACCTTCGTCGATAAGATCGCAAGCGATACGGATAGCGGCGGCAGCGGTACGCTTGCCGTTTCTGGTTTGAAGCATGAAGAGTTTGCCGCGTTCGATGGTGAATTCCATATCCTGCATATCGCGGTAGTGGCTTTCAAGAGTCTTGCAGACGTCAAGGAACTGTTTGTAAACGTCGGGAAGGACTTCCGCCATCTGGCTGATGGGCATCGGGGTACGAACGCCTGCGACGACGTCTTCGCCCTGAGCGTTCATAAGGAACTCGCCCATAAGACCTTTTTCGCCGGTTGCGGGGTTACGAGTGAACGCAACGCCGGTGCCGCAATCGTCGCCCATGTTACCGAAAGCCATCATTTGTACGTTGACCGCAGTGCCCCAGCTGTAAGGAATGTCGTGGTCCATACGATAGACGTTTGCACGGGGGTTGTCCCAGCTTCTGAAAACAGCTTTGATTGCGCCGAAAAGTTGTTCTTTCGGGTCGGAGGGGAAATCGCTGCCGATTTTTGCCTTGTATTCCGCCTTGAACTGATTTGCAAGTTCTTTAAGGTCGTTTGCGTCGAGGTCGATATCCTGTTGTACGCCCTTCTTCGCTTTCATTTTGTCGATGAGTTCTTCAAAGTACTTTTTGCCGACTTCCATAACGACGTCGGAGTACATCTGAATGAAACGACGATAGCAGTCCCATGCCCAACGGGGGTTGCCCGATTTTGCGGAAAGGACTTCAACGACTTCTTCGTTAAGACCAAGGTTAAGAATGGTGTCCATCATACCAGGCATCGATGCGCGAGCGCCCGAACGAACGGATACGAGAAGGGGATTTTCTTTATCGCCGAATTTTTTGCCGGTGATGTTTTCGAGTTTTTCGATGTAGTCCATGATTTCGGCTTGGATATCGTCATTGATTCTCTTGCCGTCTTCGTAGTACTGCGTGCAAGCTTCGGTCGAAATGGTGAAACCCTGGGGAACGGGAAGACCGATGTTGGTCATTTCCGCGAGGTTTGCGCCCTTGCCGCCGAGAAGTTCACGCATGTTGGCGTTACCTTCGGTGAAAAGATAAACGTACTTTTTCATAAAATAAAAACCTCCAAACGATTTTAATTACAATTTAATGCTATAAAATAATATAACAAATAAAAAATAAATGCAATCGAAAAAGGGGGTTTTCGGCTTTTTTTATATAAAAAAAGGAAAAAATATCAAAGTTTAAGGAATTCTTCAAAAGAATAATTTTTCTTTATGCCCGTGAAAAATGACAAAATTCCTGAAATTTCAATGAGAATCCGTCTGATTTCGGCGTCGCTTCCCGTGGCTTTTCCCTGAATTATCGCGACGTCGTTTTTTGTGAAAGTAACGTAATTAAGGCTCCTTTCCGAAAGCTCGACAACCGCGCCCGAATAATAATCGAAGCAAACTTTGTCGTCGTTTTCAAGGCTCTTTCCGCTTATCGCCGACGTATGAAAATTCAACGCGTAACCCGTCGTTTCAAGAAGAGCGTTTTGAAATTTCAGCAAGGTGTTTTCGGGCGGAACGTCAACGTCGTAGGCAAGTTCTTTCAATGCTTCCGTGCCGACGATAAGCAACGCCCTGGCGGTGTCGGTATCTGCATTTTCCGACAGTTTATCCAACCATTCCAGCACGCTAAACCCTGCGTAATAGCGTTTAAGGTCAAAAACGATGTCCTGAAAATTGTCGTACGCTTCGCACCCTTTCAAGGTATATCGTCCCTTATTTTCGACGACGATATATTCCCCGAAACACAAAGGAGAAGCAGCAAATTTCAGTTTCGCTTTCGGGTTTTTGACGCCCGTCGCTTTCACCAGAATTTTGCCCTTCTCCGCAGTGCAAAGTGTGATTAACCTGTCGTTGTCCTTATAGTCGACAACCCTTACGCAAAGCGCGTTCAGTTTCTCTTCCATCGTCTTTCGATTTTCGTTCGTCGCCGCAAATTGCGTTGAAAAACATATAAGCGGCGGGCGAACCCGTTTTTTCAAACAACTTCCACGAAACATTTTTTGCGTCCATACAAGTCCTCACTGACGATAACTTGTGCAGAACGCGAAAACTTATGCGCGGAAAACAAAAATATTTTGAAAATTAAATATCTTTTTTATCGTAGCCGAGATTTTTCAGAAGGTAATCGCTGTCGCGCCAGTCTTCTTTCACCCTTACCCAAAGCGTGAGATAGACCTGTTCGCCGCACATTTCTTCGATATCCTGACGGGCGTAAGTCGCGATTTTTTTCAGCATTTCGCCCTTTTTGCCGATGATAATGGGCTTGTGCGTGTCTTTTTCGCAAACGATGTCGGCGTCGATGTCGTACATACTGCCGTCTTCGCGCATTTCAAACTTATTGATGTTCACGCAGATGCCGTAAGGAATCTCTTTTTCAAGGAGTTTCAACGCCTTTTCGCGGATAATTTCCGACGCCATAAAGCGCATTGTCTTGTCGGTGAAAACGTCGTCGTCGTACATTTTTTCGCCTTCGGGCATAAGTGCGACAAGTTGTTTGATTACTTCGTCGACGTTCTCGCCCTTCTTTGCGGACACGGGCACGACGGCTTTGATTTTGTCGTATTGCTGCAAGCCTTCCAACTGCTTGAAAATCTTTTCTTTCGTGACGACGTCGGTTTTGTTGAGCGCGACCACGACTGGCGTTTTGCCGTCAAGGTGCTCATCCAGAAACTTCTTATCGAAGTCGTCGAAACCTTTGTCGCCGTTGACGACGTACAATATAGCGTCCACGCCTTCGAGCGCGGTCGAAACGCTTTTCATCATATAATCGCCCAGTTTGTTGCGGCTGTTGTGAAGCCCCGGCGTGTCCGTGAAAACAAGCTGATAATCGTCGCCGTTCACTATCCCAGTGATTTTGTTGCGCGTCGTCTGCGGACGCCAGCTCACGATTGCGACTTTTTCGCCGACCATAGCGTTCAGAAGGGTGCTTTTGCCGGCGTTGGGTTTTCCTGCGATTGTAATAAATCCGACTTTCATATTATTTTCCTGTGTATTATTTCCGTTATCTCGATAATCCTATTGTTTTCAGGATTTCTTCTTCTTTTTCCCGCATTTCCGCCTTTTCGTCGTCTTCCATGTGGTCGTATCCGAAAAGGTGCAATAAACTGTGCAAAAACAAATATCCCGCTTCCCTTTCGGGCGTCGTGCCGAACTCCTCCGACTGTTCCAGAATCTTATCCATGCACATGACCGTCTCGCCAAGCAGAAGTTTGCCGGAATCGGGATCGACGTCCAGCGGGAAGTCGCTTTTTTTCACGGGAAGGTTTTTGCGGATTTCCAGATTCGGAAAACTTAAAACGTCGGTAACGGCGTCCACGCCGCGCGCTTCTTTATTGATGTTTTGAATTTCGTCCTTATCGACGATTTCGATTTCAACCTCGAAAATATCCTTTTGCGAAAAGTATTTCAGCGCGGCTTTGTAAACTTTTTTGATAAGTTTTTCGCTTTCCTTGTCGGCGTTGTAAATTTCAAGCATTATTTCTTATATTTTATGCGGGCGTGGTTGACGCTGGGAAGAATGTCCGCAATCGTTTCTTTGATAAGACGGATATCGTTCATCGTGATGGAACATTCGTCAAACTGACCGTGGTCAAGTTTGTCTTTGACAAGTTTGTCGATAAGGTCCATAAGCTGCTCGCGGGAGTCGGGACTGACCGCGCGCGCCGCAGCCTCGATCGTGTCGCAAATCATAATGATCGCGGCGATTTTCGTCTGAGGTTTCGGCCCGTCGTAGCAGTATTCGTCGTCGGCAAGATTACCTTCGGTAATTTTTTGCGCTTTGTAGTAAAAATAGTTTACGGGCGAAGTGCCGTGATGTTGCAGCGCAATCTGTGCAAGTTCTTCGGGCAGTCTTGCTTCCCTGATAAGCGCCGCGCCGTTTTTGGTGTGTTTCGTAATCATACTGACCGAAACTTCGGGGATAAGTTCGTCGTGGGGGTTGATACCGCGCATCTGGTTTTCAACAAAAAACTCGGGATTTTTCAGTTTGCCGACGTCGTGATAATATCCGCCCGCCCTTGCAAGGTGGGGATTTTCACCGACAGCGATGGCGCAGTTTTCGGCAAGGTTACCGACAATCAGACTGTGGTTGAACGTGCCCGGAGCCTCAACCGACAACCTTTTTAAGAGCGGTTGCGAGAACGAGCAAAGTTCGTCCAGTTTAAAGTCGGTCACCATATTGAAAATACTTTCAAAAATCGGCAAAAGCGGCATATACAGAACGACGCTTATCACGTTCGCGACGAAAACCCAGATCGAGTTGTACAGAATATCGATCCCCGTCGAGTGCGCCGCAACGGTGACGATCGCCGCAAAAGGCGACATGACAAGCCCTGCGATAAGCCCGACAAGGATAAATTTAATGCGCGTATAATTCCTTGACAAAAGGAACAGCAGCACGAAACCGCTCATCGTATTGCAGAAAATCGACGCCGCAAGATTCGTCATCGCTTCCGACGAAAACGGCGTTTTTATCATAAATACAATAAGAAGAATCTGCGACAACACGACGTTGCCGGCAAGTGCCACCTTCATATTGACAAGAAGACACAATAAAACCGCGCAAAGGGATATCGGCATTGCGTAAACGTTCAGAACGTCGGCGCAAATCGTGCAAAGTATCGTGGAAATAAGCACCACGACGCCGATAAGAATCAGCACCTTGACGCGGGATTTTTCGGGTGCGTTGTTGTATGAAAACGCATAAAGCGCAGCAAGCAGAAACAGCAGTACGCCGATAAGCGCAATCGTGCTTAAAGTTTCCTTCCCCGTGAACGCGCCCTTGAAATTTCCGCCCGAAAACCAAAGCGTGATGAAAACCCAGATAAGAAGCGCGACAAGAAGCAGTATCGAGAATGACAATGCAACAAGTTTGCTTTGTCCCGATTCGTTCTCCGAGGTGTTCAAAACGGTTTCCGGCGGAGCGGTCTTTCGTTCTTTTTTTCGCATAATATATAACCTCTTTATCGTGAAGCGTCGATACGTCCTTCGGCGTACACCGTGGCGGTAACGTAATACACGCCGCCCGCTTCAACTTCGTTGATTTCGCGTCGGATCACCCTTGCGTCTTCGGGTACGACCTTTTCGGCTTGTTCGGACGCGCGCTTTATCACGGCGTCTTTCGCCTGCTCGTACGGCAAAGAAATTGTGGTTCCGACGATTTCGTCAAAGGTAATTTCCAAAAAGCCCAGCGGAATCAGAAAACCGCATTCGACCTTTCTTGTTCGCGTTTCGTACAGTTTGTACGGGCTTTTCGGCATTTTTCCCGTAAGCCCCATAAAATCGACAACCCTGTACGTCTTGCTGTTTCCGTTTTTTTCATAGGTCGTCATAGAGCCGCCGTATGAAACCGTTGCGGAATATCCGATTATCCCGAAAACTTCGCCGTTTGCGCCCGTGGGCAGGTTGTCCTCGCCCGAGGTAACGTACGGAAAAATCAGTGCGTCGCCGGCTTTCACGCTGTCGCCCGCCTTGTATGCGGGTGTGCCCGAAAACACGATTTGCCGCGTTATCACGGCGTCGACCGCCGAATATAGAGGGATATCCTTTTGTACGTCGACGATTTCGGCACTTTTAAGCGACGGACGAACGCTCACGTATACGGTGCTGCCCGAAACTTTCACGTCCGCAAACGACACGCCGTCGATTTCGCTTATGCGCCTTTCGACATTTTTTGCGTCAACGTCCGACGTTTTTTCCCACCGTTTCACGCCCGATTCCGTTAAAACGCCTTTCACCTCGTCGTAAAGATAAGACGGGGCGTCGACGGACACGGTGTAAACGTACCGCGGAATAAGCGCGAACATTACCGCAACCAGCGCGAATAATACGGCGATTGCCCATCGGCGTTTCAAAAATCCGAAAACCGAATTTTTGTCGATACCTTTAACTATTTTGTAATTATAGCATATTGCGTCGAATATTTCAATAACTTTTTGACGGTCGTTAGGTTTTATGCGAAATTTAATGCCGTTTTCCTGACACTCAGCGCGGAAAATCCTGACGTTTTTCTGCAAAAGTTTATTTATGACGGTCGATTTCGACGCGCCCGAAACGGTTACTTCGTCAAAAAACCTATACATAGTCCACCTTTTCGACGATTCCCGATATTACGGCGTCGCACTCGCTCGTCTCGACAAGCGACAAATTTTTGCCGGATACCGAAAGTATGCGGCTTTTTACCTTAAATCTGATTTCTTCGTCCGAAAAATACAACAGACCTTTGTGTCCCTCGATTGCCGCGCCGACTTTTCCGAAAACGGTTACGACGGGCGACGCGAATTCCATATTTTCGATTTTCAACGATTTTTTGATTTCATCCAAAAACATACGAAAGAATATGCAAAAATAAATGCGGATATTCTTTTCAAAAAAGAAAAACCACCTTTTAGGTGGTTTGTCGCAATTAAAATATTTCAGATTTCTTTTTCCATTATTATCGCGTCGCGGTATTTTCCGTCGACAAACGAAAAGTTTTTGTATCGCCCGACGACCTTGAACCCCGTCTTTTCGTACAGCGACATCGCCCTGTCGTTTTCGTCGATTACCGTCAGATGAACGTTTTTGACGTGCTTCGTCGTCCGCGCGAATTCAAGGATTAAATTCATAAGGTGCGCGCCGATTCCTTTGCCCCAGAATTCTTTCAGCACGCTTATCCCGGCTTCTGCGTTATGAGAAAACCTGCTTGTGGCGTTTGCGGACAGAGTGCCGATTGAAATTATCCTGTCGGAAAGAGTCCCCACGATCATCGCCGACGTCGTCGCTCGGGCAAAACGAGTGATGATTTCTTCTTCCTTTTGTACGTCCGAACCAACGCCCTCGAACCCGAACGATAAAAAGTCCGTCTCGCTTCCTACCTTTTTAAGGTAGGAAAGAATTTCTTTTGCGTCGGATTTTTCGGCAAAACGGAAAATTACTTCCCGTCCGTCGTCAAGCGTCTTTGGATTCATCGTGCTCCTCTTGATAAAGTTTCGCAAGACCGCCCGTTGCGGTTTCGCGGTAGTTCTTTTTCAGATCCTTGCCCGTTTCGTACATCGTTTCGACAACCATATCGAAAGAAATCTTTCTTGTTTCGGTCAGAAAATTTGCAAGCGATACGGCGTTTATCGCGCGCATTGCGGCAACGGCGTTCCTTTCGATGCAGGGGATTTGCACAAGCCCGAAAATCGGATCGCACGTAAGCCCCAGATGATGCTCCATCGCGACTTCCGCGGCGTATTCGATCTGTTCCAGATCCATATCGTAAAGTTCCGCAAGAGCGGCGGAAGCCATACTGCACGCCGTGCCGATTTCCGCCTGACACCCGCATTCCGCGCCCGAAATACTTGCGTTTTGTTTGACAATATTTCCGACGATGCCCGCCGTCGCAAGCGCCCTGACGATTTCCTTGTCGGAAAAGCCGCGTTTGTCCTGCATATAAGTAAGCACCGCGGGTACGACGCCCGACGAGCCGCACGTAGGCGCGGTGACGATTGTATGCCCGCACGCGTTTTCTTCGCTCACAGCATACGCGAACGCACACACAAGCCTGTTTTCACGCGTTTCGGGACTTTCGTCGATATGGCGTTGTCTGAAAAGGAACTTCGCCTTTCGTTGCAGATTAAGACCGCCGGGGATCGTGCCGGAGGCGTCCAACCCGTTTTGCACGGTGTCCTTCATCTGCGCCCATATTTTTTTCAGATAATCGAAAATTTCAGGTCCTTCGACCCTTTCGACGTAATCGGGAATACGGATTCTGTGTTTTTTGCAGTACGCCGCGATTTCCGAAAACGAATTGAGGTCGTAAACTTCGGGGGGATCATACTTTCCGCGCCCGACAATTTCGATTGCGCCCCCGCCCACGCTCAGAACGCGCCATCTGTCAATGACGTTTCCGTGCGATAATGCGATAAGATCCATCGTGTTTTCGTGCGGGATATCCTTTTCTTCGGTATTGAAAACGACTTCCGTCGGTTTTTTGAGCGTGGAAATAACGATACGGTCGGTGCCGTGCCCCTTGCCCGTCATTGCAAGCGAGCCGTAAAGTATGACTTTGAAAGAATCGGCGTCCTTGTAATTTTCGGCAAAAATCTTGCAAGCCTTTTCGGGTCCCATCGTATGCGACGAGGACGGACCCGCGCCGATTTTATATAATTCCGTTAATGATTTCATTGTGTCAATATGACAATAAACGCTGTCAATTATTCCGTCTTGATAAATTTCTTGTATCCGCCGCTACCGTGCTGTATGCAACGCGAAACGCGCGATAAAGTCGCCGAAGAAATATCGGTGCGCTCAATCACGCGAGCGTAAGTGTTTCCTTCCAGCAAGAGCCTTGCCGCGGTAATACGCTGTGCCATTTGTTCAATTTCCTTATACGTGCAAAGGTCTTCAAAAAGCGTTTTCACATCGTCTGCGGTTTGCAATGACGCAAGCGTGCTGTAAAGTTCACTGAGCATATCGTCGGTAATCTTTTTATCAATCATAATTCACCTTATCGTTTTATTTCAGTTTCATTATACTTTTATTCTTTAATTGTGTAAAGGAAAAAAGTGCATTTTCTTTCAAAAATTAAATTTATTTCGGCGCGTTTTTACTTAATATTCGTCAAACGTTGATTTTTGTAAAACAAAACAGCCGATTTTTGAGAAATACCAAACGTAAATGCATAAAATCGCCCTGTTCTTTCCAAAAACCGCCGCTTTTCACGGTTTACGATTTGAAACGAAAAAACAACCACGTTAAATAAACGTCAAAAAAACAAGGTTGTTTTATATATTCCGTATCGCTGTAAACTTTATCTTTTCGTCAGGCTGACAGCTGAGCGGCGGGCTGCGCCCGAACCTTGTACACATACTTTATTTAATAACAAAGTACGATATATTACTTACTTCATTATTATTCTGTTCTTTTATAATCGCGACAATACAGAATATGATTGCTTTCCCGCGAGCGGGAGACGGGATAGCCTGGGCATTGTGTACTTCTTTGATAAACTTCATATCGCTACAAACTTTATCTTTTCGTCAGGCTAATAGCACAACGGCGGGCTGCGCCCGAACCTTGCGTAATAATTTTATTTCAAAATCGTTTTGCGTAATATTTCATAAATCGTGATTATCTCACTTCACATCATCACGCAAGGTTCGATCCCTGATCCCGCTCAAAAAAAATGACAAGCACTTGATGTGTTTGTCATTTTTTTGGAGCGGGAGACGGGATTCGGACCCGCGACTTCCACCTTGGCAAGGTGGCATTCTACCACTGAATCACTCCCGCATATTATGTTGTTTAATAAACACTCGACTGTCCTTTCGCCGTTTTTCGAAGTGTTTCTTACGTCGGTGTCCCGACGCGTTCACTTACCGTCGTAAGCGTTTTTCGCCGTCAAACGACAATTCGTAAATCGGCGTACGCTTACCGTAAGTAAAATTTGCTTATCTTCCGTAATCCTGAAACTTTTGTCCGATAAGCCCCGCGCCAATACGCTTTCGCGTAGGCTCGTTGATGGTGCGCCTTCAGGGATTCGAACCCGGGACCCACTGATTAAGAGTCAGTTGCTCTACCAACTGAGCTAAAGGCGCATACTTTTTTAAGGTGCTGCCAGCGGCGGAAAACAAATGGTGCGACCGGAGAGACTCGAACTCACACATCTGTGATACCAGCTCCTAAGGCTGGCGCGTCTGCCAGTTCCGCCACGGTCGCAAGTTAAGTTGGTGATCCACCGGAGATTCGAACTCCGGACACCTTGATTAAAAGTCAAGTGCTCTACCGACTGAGCTAGTGGATCATATTTGGCAGGGGTGGCAAGATTTGAACTTACGAATGCTAGAATCAAAATCTAGTGCCTTACCGCTTGGCGACACCCCTACGTTTTCATCCCCGATTTGGGTAATAGTGGGGTGAGTAGTGGGACTCGAACCCACGGCCTCCAGGGCCACAACCTGGCGCTCTAACCAACTGAGCTATACCCACCAAATCTGGCGAGCCAGAAGGGATTCGAACCCCTGACCTACGGCTTAGAAGGCCGTTGCTCTATCCTACTGAGCTACTGGCCCAAGCATTATTTAACGTAGGATTGCGTTCCTTTGGAGCGGGTGATGGGAATCGGACCCACGCGGCCAGCTTGGAAGGCTGGAATTCTACCATTGAACTACACCCGCATAAGTCGCAACGCTTTGCAATTATATAATACCCGAAAATATATGTCAACGAAAATCGCCCGTTTTTACAAAATTTGCAAAAATATTTTTCCCTTCGACCACGATATAGACGTATCCGACGTCCCCCGTGACCGAATGTGAAAAGCTTCCGTCGTTGATAAGGCGCACGCCGTCATAGGTTTCGTCGGAATACGAATGAGTATGCCCGAAACAAACGCAGTCTGCGCCGACCTCCTTTGCGCGGTACACAAGGTCGAGTTTATCGTGGAAACGGTGCCCGTGCACGATAAGAAACCTGACCTTTTCGACGTCAACGACAAGTTCCTCGGGATAAAGCGAGTTGTCGCAGTTGCCGCCCACCGCATAAAGTTTATCGGCGACGTTTTCAAGCGTACGCGTTACGCCGAAAATCCCGTCGCCTGCAAAGAAAATATAATCCGACTCTTCCATAACGCCGCGATACCATTCCGATATTGCGGCGTTGTGAAGGTCGGAAAAACAAAATATCGTTTTCACTTATTTTTTTGAATTCATCGCGCCAACGTTTGCGTTGACTTTTCTGAACAAATCGTTGACCGCCTGCAAACGATGGCTGACCGATTGTTTTTCGACAAAGGACGCCTCGGCAAAAGTCTTTTTGAGTTGCGGCGAATAAAACACGCTGTCGTAACCGAAGCCGTTGAAACCGCGGCGCGAACGCGTGATCGTGCCCCTTGCCGAACCTTCGCCATAGTAATACTGTCCGTCGGGATACATAAGCACCAGAACGGTCTGCATATAAGCCTCGCGGTCGGTGATGTTTTCCATCTTTCTCAAAAGCAGCTGAATATTTGCGACGTTATTATGTACTTCGCCGGCATAGCGCGCGCTGTAAACGCCCGGCTCCCCGTTAAGAGCAGGCACGACAAGTCCGCTTTCGTCGCCGAGAACGGGTATGTCGACAACTTTCGACACGGCTTGCGCCTTCAATAATGCATTCTGAAAAAAAGTAATACCTTTTGCTTCGACGCGAATCTTCAAACCATAGTCTTTTAACGTATATACTGTGTGTCCGAGCGGTTCGAGCAATGATTTAAGTTCGTGAGTTTTGTCTTCGTTCGAGGTTGAGAGTAATAGCTTCATTTCGATAACCTCCTTACCAATCTATGTTGTAATAAAATAACCCTAAATTCCATTTTAATATATTAACAAGAAAGTGTCAACGGCATTATCTTTTTTTTATACAAATCGACACAAAAATGCAAAAAATTGCACAATTATATCAATTTTGTTGCATAATCGCGCAATTTTTGCCTATTTTATTTGTCGTTACTTTAATTTAAGTTATAAAAGGATACACAGCACGCCGCCCTTGCCTTCGTTGACGATTTTCGTGATCGTGCGGCGCATTTTCGTTTTGGCTTCGTCGGGCATTTCGTTGATTTTTACGGAAAGTCCGTCCGCCATCAGGTCGTTCAGGGTTCTGCCGAAAACGTTCGTGCTTAAAAGCGCGGCACGGTCGTTTTCGTATTTGTCAAGCATATCGTCGATAAACCGTCCGCTTTGTTGTTCGGTGCCGATAATCGGGCTGACTTCCGTCCTTACGTCAACTTTTATAAGGTGCAGGCTCGGCGCGCTCGCCTTGATTTTTATGCCGTATTGTCCGCCCTGCTTGAACATTTCGGGTTCTTCGACGACGATATCGTCGTTTGTCGGGGACACGACGCCGTAGCCCGTCTCGTAAACTTCGTCCAGAGCGTTTTTGAGTTTGGAATATTCGGTTTCGGCTTTCTTCAAAAACCTGACGTAACTCATAAGCGTGAAATCATCGGGAATTTCGTGTCCGCACTCGTCCGACAAAACCTTGAAGAATAGTTCGGGCTTGATTTTAAGATTGAGTTCGATGCGCCCGCGCCCTGCGTCAACGCTCGCTCCGTCGCCGATTTCAAAGTATTGAGAGTCGGAAAACGCCGCCTTGATTTTGTCCACGTCGCGCATACGGAAGATTTCGCTACCGACGTTTTTCAGAATATCGACAAGTTCTTTTACAATGCCGTTGTCGCGCGATAACGCCTGTATCCAGCGGGGAGCGTTCACGTCGATAAGTTTAATCGGGAATTCCGACAGCACCGCGCCCATGATTTCGGACACGTCGTCTTCCGACATATTCAGCGCGTCCTTGACGACGACGGGCGCGTCGTATTTCTTTTCAAGTTCGGCTTTGAGCCTTGCCGTTTCGCTGCTTTCGGGCATCGCGCTGTTGATAAGAATCACAAAAGGTTTCCCGATTTCTTTCATTTCGGCAACGACGCGTTCTTCTGCGGGGACGTAATTGTCGCGCGGAATATCCGTTATCGTGCCGTCCGTCGTGACGACTACGCCGATTGTCGAGTGCTCCTTAATTACTTTTTCCGTGCCGATTTCCGCCGCTTTCGCAAAAGGAATTTCGTCGTCCGTCCACGGAGTGCGAACAAGTCGTTCCTTGCCGTTTTCTTCCGCGCCGAGCGCGCCTTCCACGACGTAACCGACGCAGTCGATCATTCTTACGTTGACGTTAAGATTGTCCGAAACGGTTACACTGACCGCTTCGCTTGGAACAAAGTTCGGCTGAGTCGTCATTATACTTTTGCCGTCGCCCGATTGCGGCAGTTCGTCGACAGCCCTTTTTCGGGCGTTTTTGTCCTTTATGGCGTCGATTACGAGAGCGTCCATAAATCGCTTGATAAAGGTCGATTTGCCGCTTCTGACGGGTCCGACGACGCCGACGTAAATATCGCCGCCGGTGCGCGTCGCAATATCGTTATATAAATCAAATTGCATAATTTTACCTCCAAATACAGTTAATAAAAATTATGCAACCGCCGGCACGAATATGCTTATCGGACGTTGTGTGTTTTTGTAATTGCGAGGCACGGAGTAAAAAACCAACAAAAAAGCACCCGTTCGGGTGCTTGAATATAACTCTCTTAAAAAGTCAGAATTTTGATAAATAATTTTATTCTCTAAAACGGCGAGAATTTGATAATACCATAGTTTCTAAAAAGTCAGAATTTTGATGAGATTTTGACGTTTCTTGGCAAGTTCTTACGAGGGCGCGTACTTAGGCGTACGTAACCGAGTAAGGTTTTGCCAAAAACTCAAAAGGTCGCAAAATTATGACTTTTTACTTCATGAGGGATTTTGTGGCGGAGAGTTTAATGGCACAACACAACACCTGCATCGCGGTCTGCAACTCTTCGATGGGCGGATACGACGGCGCGATACGAATGTTGGAGTCGTTGAAGTCGATACCGCGCGGATAGGTTGCGCCGGCTTCGGTGAACTTCACGCCCATTTTTTTGGAAAGGTCGACAACTTCCTTCGCACTGCCCACTTTGACGTTCAGCGACACGAAATAGCCGCCGACGGGTTTTGTCCATTCGACGATATCGCCGTTTTCAAATTCGGATTCCAGAATATTTTGAACGGCGTCGAACTTCGGACGGAGAATATCCGCCTGCGCCTTCATAATTTTCAGGATATTTTCAGGGCTTTTGAGATATCTGTAATGTGCAAGCTGGACGATTTTATTCGGTCCGATGGTTGCGTATTTCAGGTGCGACTTATATTCTTCGATATTTTTCTCGCTTGAAATAAGCGTCGCGACGCCCGCGCCCGAGAACGTGATTTTGGACGTCGATGCGAACATATAAACGCGGTCGGGATTGCCCGCTTTTTCGCACTCGGGGAAGATGTTTTTAAGGACATCGTCGCCGTAAATACTGTGCACGGCATAGGCGTTGTCCCAGAAAATGCGGAAGTCTTTTGCGGCGTCCATTTTTGCAAGGCGGGTAACGACGTCGTCGCTGTAAGTAACGCCCGTCGGGTTGCTGTATTTCGGCACGCACCAGATGCCCTTTATCGAGGAATCGCTTGCGACAAGCCCTTCGATTGCGTCGATATCCACGCCGCCGTCCTTCTTGAACGGCACGGCAATCATATCTATGCCGAACTGTTCGGTGATTGCGAAATGACGGTCGTAACCGGGGACAAGGCAGATGAATTTGACTTTGCCGAGTTTATTCCAGGGCAGTCCGCCGCCGACGCCGAATTGCATTGCCTGCTGGACGAGATTGTACATAATATTCAAACTCGATCCGTCCGCGACAAGTACCATTTTTTCGTTGACGTCAAAAAGCGCGGCAAACAGTCTTTTCATTTCGGGAATGCCGTCAAGACCGCCGTAATTTCTGACGTCCATGCCGTTTTCCGTGATAAACGACGCGTTTGCGTTTACCATATCGAACATAACGTTTGCAAGGTCAAGCTGCGCCGTGCAGGGTTTGCCCCTTGACATATCGAGCGACAATTCCTCGCCCTGTATTTTTTTGAAGTTGCGGAGTTCTTTTTCAAAGATGACTTCCGCCTGTTCTTTATTCATATCGCCGTATTTCATAATAAGCCTTCTTATATATGAGATTTTTAATTTTCAAGGTCTTTTTCGTTCTTATTCCTGATGATAAGACGAATTGGCGTGCCTTCGAAGTCAAATGAACGCCTGAGCGCGTTTTCAAGGTATCGCCTGTAACTGAAATGCATCAGCGTATCGTCGTTGACGAAAATAACGAACGTCGGGGGATTTGCCGACACTTCGGTAATGTAATAGATTTTCAGCCGTTTTCCGTTTTTTGAAGGCGGCTCGTTGGTGAGAATCGCCTCACGCAAAACGTCGTTCAGAAGCCCCGTCGAAACTCTTCGCGACGCGTTCTCGTATGCGCGTTCCGCAAGCTTTATAAGGTTATCCACACGCTTTCCAGTTTTTGCCGAAACGTACGTCGGAATGAAGTAATCCATAAATTTGAGTTCTTCTTTCAGTTTCCTGTTGTACTTTTCGATTGTATAGGTGTCCTTTTCGACAACGTCCCACTTGTTCATGACGACGACGCTGGGTTTGCCCTGTTCGTGGACGTACCCCGCGATTTTGACGTCTTGTTCCGACAGTTCCTCGGACGAGTCGATGACGATAAGACAAACGTCCGCGCGCCTTACCGCTCCGAGCGAACGCATTACGCTGTATTGTTCCAGGTCTTCTTCGACGGAACGCTTCCTTCTGATGCCCGCCGTATCGATAAGGATATATTCTTTATCGCCGATTTTTATGCGGGTGTCGATTGCGTCGCGCGTCGTGCCCGCGATGTCCGAAACGATGACGCGGTCGTATCCCAGAAGTTTATTGACAAGGCTGCTTTTCCCCGCGTTCGGTTTCCCGACGACTGCGATTTTCAGCGCTTCTTCCTTTTCTTCCGTTTCGTACTTCCCGGTAAGTTTCACGATTTCGTCCAACACGTCGCCAAGACCTTTCGCCTGTCCCGCGGAAATCCCGATAGGCTCGCCAAGTCCCAACTCGTAAAAGTCGTACAAAAGGTGCTGTTCGTTGTTATCCAGCTTGTTCACGACAAGCAAAATCGGCTTGCGACTTTTGCGAAGATATGCCGCGACTTCGTAATCTTCGTGCGTGAGCCCCGTCTTTCCGTCAAGCATAAATACGATGACGTCGGCGGTTTCGACAGCAATCTGCGCCTGCGCCCTGATGTGCGACCACATGACGTCTTCGGACTTGATTTCAAGCCCGCCCGTATCGATGAGCGTGAAAGAGTGTCCGCACCATTCCGCATCGGCGTAAAGCCTGTCGCGGGTAACGCCCGGGGTGTCTTCGACAATGGATATTCTTTGCCCGACGATTCGATTGAAAAACGTTGACTTGCCGACGTTGGGACGTCCGACAATGGCAACAAGCGGTTTCGACATGATATATAACCTCTTCGCATACGCGCATAGCGCGCTTTCGTTGAAAAATAATTACAATATATTATTAAAAAACTTTCGTTATAAGTCAAGTATTTTTCGGCGCGGCGAGAATATTATCCGAATGTTTTTTACAAAATATGACGCGCCCTGTCTTAAAAAGTATCGTAAAATCAATTGAAATCAATACAAGGAAATGGTAAAATAACGCTTATGGACAGAGTCATTCTTCATTGCGACCTGAATAACTTTTACGCTTCGGTCGAAACCATTTTACACCCCGAATACAAGGGGAAACCCATTGCGGTCTGCGGCGATCCGAAAAAGCGGCACGGTATCGTGCTGGCGAAAAGTCAGCCTGCAAAAATTATGGGCGTGAAAACCGGCGACACCGTATGGCAGGCGCAACAAAAATGTCCCTATATTACAATCGTTCCCCCGACTTTTCGCGAATACGTGAAATACAGCGATATCGTTTTCAAGATTTACACCGAATACACCGACCGCGTCGAGCACTTCGGTATGGACGAATGCTGGCTTGACGTAACGGGCAGCGTCGGTCTTTTCGGCGACGGGAAAAAAATCGCCGACACGATCCGAAAACGCGTTTACGACGAAACGGGGCTCACGATTTCCGTCGGCGTTTCCTGGACAAAATCGTTTGCAAAACTCGGCAGCGATATGAAAAAACCCGACGCAACGACGGTCATTTCACGCGAAAATTACAAAAACGTCGTGTGGAATCTTCCCGTCGGCGAGATGATTTATATCGGTCGTTCCTCGGTAAGCCGCCTGAAAAAGCTGAATATCAACACTTTGGGAGAACTCGCAAACGCAGACCGCGCCCTTCTGAAACAACACTTCGGCATCGTCGGGGATAAACTTATCGACGCGGCGTCCGGCAACGAAAAAGAACCCGTGAAGTTTTATTACGACGTCCATATCCCCAAAAGCGTCGGGCACGGCACGACAACCACGAAAGACGTCGAAAATTTAGAGCAGGCGAAAATCGTCGTGTACGCCCTGTCCGAAATGGTTGCGACAAGGCTCAGAAAATATAATCTCGTCACGCACTGCGTGTCGGTGGGGCTTCGGAACACGTCGCTTGAATGGTTTTCAAGGCAATTGAATCTTATCGAGCCCGTCAACAACGCATCGGATATCGCAAACGCCGCACTGAAACTTTTGAAAGAAAACTATAACTTCACTTTGCCCCTTCGCACGATTTCGGTTTATACGTCGAATCTCGAAAGCGCGACGGGAGCGTTCCAGATGTCCTTTTTCAACGAAAACGAAAAGGAAAAACGGCTTGAAAAATCAATCGACGAAATCAGGAAAAAATACGGCTATAAATCGGTGCAACGGGCGGTACTGCTGAACAACGACGTCCTGAACGCCGACCTGCACGAAGAAGACGATTTTACACCGTTCAAACGATAAAACAAATAAAAAAAGCGGAAACTTTTGTGTTTCCGCAAATTTTTTTGTCACAGAACATATGACAAGTTCCGCAAAAAGTTTTCATATTATGCCAACAGATAATAATACGACCGTTGCCAAAAACTCGAAATATCGCTTTCTTTACTCTAAAAACGCCGAAATTTAGATGAGATTTTGACGTTTCTTGGCAAGTTCTTACGAGGGCGCGTACGCGGCGCACACTGCACTTTTGAAATCACGTTATCGGGGACGATAACGCTCACTCTTTTGCTTGTGTGCGCCTTTTCCCCGCGAGTACACAGTATCCCGCGGGGTCCCCATTAATGGGTTTTCAGGTTTTGCCAAAAACTCAAAAGGCCACTAAATTTCGGCGTTTTTAGGTAAAGACTTCAACAAAACAAACGCAATCACCCCGGTCGCCAACCCCGCAATCGCGCCGATCAGCATAAGATACGGCGACAAAAGCCACACGTTTTTGCCGATGACGATACTTGCGACGGCGTTTTGCACAAAATTGTGAATCATACCCGAAATGACGCTGACTGCGATAATCCCCGTCTTCGGAATTCTGAAAATGAGCGCGCTCACGGTGTACGCGACAAACCCTGCGGGAATCGAGTACGCAAGCGAAAACATATTGCCCGAAAACACGGCGATGAACACACATTTCAAAAGCATAATAAGGATTGCGTACGGGTATCCGAGCGTCAGCAGTGCCACGATAAGCACGATGTTCGCAAAGCCGACTTTGGCGTAAGGCGCGGCGGGAATAATCGGCGGAATCAGGCTTTCGACAAGCGACAAGACAAGCGCGGCGGCAAGCAAAATTCCCGCAAGCGCAAGGCGTTTTGTCGGAATTTTCTTGCGATTTTCACATTTTTCGTCAAGTTCTTGCATCCAACTCGCCCTCGCTTCCGCCCTTGATAACGACGATTAGTTTATGTGGCAGGCATACGATTTGCTCGCCTTTTTTGGAGATTGCATTCGATTTCACACATGCGCGGTTATTGCAATCGGCGTCGATGACGCTCACCTTTCCGTCCTTGATTTCAACGACGTTTTTGCCGTTGTCGCAATCGACCTCAAAGGTGCGGTTTTTGTCCAAAGAATAAGAATAAGTCAGTTTCCCGTCAACGTAAACTTCGACGGTGCCGCCCTTTTTCGCGGTCAGCATAACGATGGACGCAATCAGTACCGCAAGCACCATCGCGACCGCAACGAAATCGCGGGCGTAAAAAGGTTTTTCGGTTTTGAAATCGCGTTTTTTCATCTTTTTGAATATGAATCGTCTTTCAGTTCAAAACTGTCGACGTTGAAAGTTTCAAACGTGTTGTCGGCGTAAATTATCACAAGTCCCGCGCCGTATCTTTTTGCGTATTCCACGCCCTTGTCGCGCCCGAGAGCAAACACCGCGGTGGACAAAACGTCGCACATTGCGCCCGACAGAGCGTTTCTGTCCTTGCTTATTATCGTAACGCTGATTATGCCGTTATCGACGGGGTATCCGTCGCGCCCGATGATGTGGCAATAACGCTTGCCGTCGACGATATAATACCTTTCGTAATCGCCCGACGTGCATACGACCGCCCCGCCCGACAAGGTAAGTTTTGCAAAATAATCGGCGGCGGTGTCGCGTGGGGACGAAATGCCGATTTTGTATTCCCCGCTGCCCACGGTAAATATCGTGCCGCCGACGTTCAGAATGCCGCTTTGCCCGTCTTTTATTACGTTTTCGATTGCGGCGTCCCCTGCAAATCCTTTGGCAATCGCGCCGAAACTAAGCTGTAAATCTTTGTCGGTTTTCATCACTCGGTTGTCGGGCAAAAGCGTAAGGCTGTCGAGATTTGCCGACAAAAGCGCATCTTTTATTTGTTCGTCCGTCGGTAAACTCGTTACGTTCCCCGTGAAAGTATCCGACGTAAAACGCCACAGTTTCGACAACGGATACGTCGCAACGTTGAAGGTTTTGTCCGTGTCGGAATAAGCGGTTTTCGCAAGTTTCAAAAGTTCGTACGTTTCGGGGGAAATTTGCAAAATAACGTCTTTATCGGCGTGATTTATCTTGTAAACATCGCTTTTTTCGTTTTCCGCGTCAAACAAAACGTCCAGCCTTGTGAAAAGAGAATCAATGGATTTTATCGTGTTTTTTGCCTTTTTGCCTTTTAAGGAAATTTCTGAAACTGTGCCGAACGCAAACACGCTGTCGCTTACTTTTGCGTTGCACGCCGAAAACAACGACGCGGATACCGCCATCGTTATTGTCAGCACGATTATACTTAATACCTTTTTCGTTCTTTTCATAAATCCCGCATTTAGCCTTATTAACAGTATAAAATTATATCATATAAAAAAACAAATAACAACAAAAAAGCCGCTGTCTTAAACAGCGGGCTTTTTTGTTTTTAACACGGAAGTTTCTTGTTAATTTCCTATTTGCGTTTGTCCATCGGGCGGTACACGTCGCGTTTGCAGACGCTTTCGTATCCGGGACGTATGATTTTGCCGCGGTTTGAAAGTTCCTCGATTCTGTGAGCAGACCAACCGACGATACGGGAAACCGCAAATATCGGCGTAAACAGTTCCTTCGGAAGACCGAGCATCGAATAAATAAACCCCGTATAGAAGTCGATATTCGGCGCGACGCCCTTCTGGATGTTTCTGCTGTTTGCGATGACCTTCGGCGCGATTCTTTCAACTGCCTCGTAAATCTCAAATTCCTTTTCAAAGCCTTGTTCGTCCGCAAGTTTTTTGACGAACGTTCTCAGAACGTCAACACGGGGATCGGACAAGGAATACACGGCGTGTCCCATGCCGTAAATGAGCCCTGCGTTGTCAAACGCTTTCTTTTCAAGGATTTTATTGAGATACGATTCGATATGCTTGTCGTCGAATTTTGAAATGTTTTTTTGCATATCGTCGATCATATTGACGACTTTTATGTTCGCACCGCCGTGGCGCGGACCTTTCAGCGAGCCGAGCGACGCCGCAACCGCAGAATACGTATCCGTGCCTGTTGAAGACACGACGTGCATCGTGAACGAGCTGTTGTTACCGCCGCCGTGTTCCGCGTGCAACATAAGGCACACGTCCAGAACCTTTGCTTCGAGTTCGGTATACTGTCCGTCGGGGCGCAAAAGGTGCAGAATATTTTCGGCGATACTGCCGCGCGTCAAAGGCTTATGTATGATAAGACTGTCGTTGCAATGGAAATGACGGTGCGCGTGATAGCTGTAAACGCTGATCATCGGCATTTCGGAAATGAGTTGCAGGCACTGCCTTAAAACATTGTCGATGCTGTTGTCGTCGGCGTGCTTGTCGTAGCTGTAAAGCATAAGGATACTGCGCGCGATACCGTTCATCATATCCCTTGACGGCGCTTTCATAATGACGTCCCTGACGAAACTGTCGGGAAGCGTGCGATAGCCCCTTAAAATGCGCTTGAACGATTTGAGTTCATCCTTGTCGGGAAGTTTGCCGAACAACAAAAGGTACGCGATTTCTTCAAAACCGAAACGCCCTTCGCTTGTAATGCCGCCGACAAGTTCCTTGATTTCGATACCCCTGTAATACAGTTCGCCCTTGCAAGGGATTTTATTGCCGTCGTAGTCGGTCGTGTAACCGTGAATTTCCGAAATTTCGGTAAGTCCCGCACAAACGCCGACGCCCTTTTCGTCGCGCAGACCGCGCTTTACGTCGAATTGTTTGTAATATTCGGGGGCGATAATAGTGCTGCTTTCAGCCATTTTCGCAAGATTTTTAATTTTGTCGCTAACTTCCGAGTTGAAGTGGTCGTAAGACGAATATTCGGACATATTATCAACCTCCTTTTTCAGTTTAATACTTTAATATTGTAAATCATAATTTATACAGTTGTCAAGTTTATTTCTTTTTGAATTTTATTGAGATTAAACAAAATTTTATTATTAAAACGCGAGAAAAATCAAAAATTTTCCTGTTTTCAAGCAATTCTCGACGTTACTTTATAAAATCGCAGGACTTTGACGACTCGACAACGGTGTGCATATATTCCTTTACGGGAAGATGCTCGGGGTGCGTTTTGTACGCCTTGAAACTTTCAAGGTTTTTAAACTCGCAAACGAGTGCAAAGTCGAAACTTCTTTCGCTTTTCAACACGTCCGCGCCGCATTCGACCGACAAAAGCCCGTCGATTTTCCCACGCATCGACAAAAAATTGTTTTTGATTTTATCAAGGTTTTTCAGCCCTTCTTCGTTGAGTTTATAAAGTACGATATGTTTAAGCATAATTATTTTCTTCCGTATGAGGCAAGGAGCGTGCAGATATCTTTCAGCGACGTGGCGCGCGTCCGCATGAGCGCGGATTCCGACAGTTTTTTGCCAAGCCCCGTCTGAATGACATCGTACATACCGATGATTACGTGGTTGTAGTCGTCGGCAAAGTACACGAGTTGTTTTTCCATAAGGTATTTAAGGTCGGATTTTTCCGCACCGGTGTCGGGCGCAAACGCAACCACTGGAATCCCCAGAAGAAACGCGCGGTATATGAGCGAGCCGTCGTATATCGTGATAAGGCAGTCGCTTGCAAGAAGGGTGTCTTCCGCGCCTTCGTCCACGTTCAGATAAAGTTTGACGTTTTGCGAATTTCGCCTTTCGGTCTCGCGAAGCATTGCGGAATACAGGTTTTCGTTTTTGCCGCAGTTGACGATAAGGTTTATTATGTCGCCCTGATCCAGCAAAAGTTCAAACACGGGCATAAGTTCCTTGCTGCCGATTGCCCCGCCCGAAAGATACACGGTTGGATTCAGATTAAGCCCCAGATGTTCTTTCAGCTTGAAGACGTAATCGACGTCGGGCACGTTTTCCTCAATCGGGAAGCCCATGACGTGCACCCTGCCGCTTGAATATCCCATTGCCGTGAGCTGGTTTTTCATATCGACGTTTTCCACGATATAGCCGTCCGCGCTCATATTGTAAAACGCTTTGTCGAAAGTGAATTTTTCGGAAAGCCCGATGACAGGATATTTGAAACGGGTGCGCTTTTTCGCAATTATAGTTTCATGCATAAGTCGCGGCGTCGTAACGACGATGACGTCGGGCGCAAAGCGCAAAACGGCGTTGTAAATCTTCCTTGCGCTGCCACTTAATTTGTTTGAAAGCGCGCGACGGCGGTCGATTTTATTTTTGGATTTCACCGTGAAAACGTGTCCCACCGTCTTTACCCTGCGGTAAAAAGTAGGTATGGACTGAATAAGTCTTTCGCGGTTTTTCCTTCTGCGGGTTGCGGTTTTTTCCGCGCCGTACTGCCGCTCGTCGATGACGACCACGTTGTAATCTTTATGATTTTTTTCAAACTCGCTTTTAATCGCTTCGATACCGCTCACGTCCTCGGCAATCGACGTTACTATCAGCACGTTGTCTTTAATTTTCATAAATCTTTCCTTTTCATTCTCAGAACGTCGTGATTATGCAAAACGACGTCGCTTTTTAAGTAAAGTATTTGTTGCACGAATTTGCAGTCGTCGATAATGTTTCCGTCTTCGTCGAAAACTTCGTCGACAACGATTTTTTTAAGATAATTTTCGTCGGGCGAAAGGACTTCCAGTACGTCGCCTTTTTTGAAGCGTCCGCGCTGTTCCAAAATTATGCACTTTTTACTTTCGTCGTAACCTTTGACTTCTGCAATGAACAGCCAGTCGCTTTCGGGCTTTGACGTGTCTGAGCATACCGTGTCGCGCGCGCCGAAATAAAACCCCGTCGTATAACGACGATGACTTGTCTTTTCAAGTTCTTCGATGAGACTTTCGGACGGCGAATATATCCCCGTCTTATAATAACCGTCAAGGGCGCGACGATATGCCGTAACGGTACTTGCGACGTAATACTCCGACTTCATTCTTCCCTCGATTTTGAAGCTCGATACGCCAGCGGAAATAAGTTTGTCAAGGTATAAAAGCATATTCATATCCTTGCTGTTCATGACGTAAGTGCCCTTGTCGTCTTCGATCATCGTCAACGGCTCGCCTTCGCGCGACGCTTCGGTCATTTTGTATTCCCATCTGCACGCCTGCACGCACTCGCCGCGGTTGCTGTCGCGGGTGCTGAGATAATTGCTGAGCAGGCATCGTCCGCTGTAACTTATGCACATCGCGCCGTGCACGAAAACTTCAAGTTCCAAGGAGTCGCCGACGATATCTTTCGTGCGTTTTATGTCGTCGATTGTGGTTTCCCTTGCAAGTACGACGCGTTTTATTCCCTGTTCTGCCCAGAATTTTGCGGTGTATCCGTTCGTAGTGTTCGCTTGCGTCGAAAGGTGAATTTCCATATCGGGCGCAACCGACTTGCAAAGCGCGATCGCCCCCGCGTCGGTCATGATAAGCGCGTCTACCCCGATTGAGTTTAAGAATACAAAGTATTCTTTGAGTGCGGGAAAGTCATCGTTTCGCGGAAAAATATTGACCGTTACGTAAACTTTTTTGTGAAGAGTATGCGCGAACTCGACGGCGGATTTCAAAGCGTCCGCGTCAAAGTTATCGGCGTACGCGCGAAGACCGAATTTCGTCCCCGCAACGTAACATGCGTCCGCACCGAAGTGAAACGCGGTATTCAGTTTACTTCTGCTGCCTGCCGGAGCAAGCAATTCGACTTTCTTTATCATAACGGTTTTTGTTTAAGTGGATTCCCTTCCGGGAGATTGCCGCGGCATCGCCGTTGGCAATGCCTCGCAATGACATAAAATGCGTTGCACGGAATCCCCAACCCTAAAAACGGCGAGAATGACATATTATAATCCCCTAAAAAGTCAGAATTTTGATGGATTTTTGACGTTTCTTGGCAAGTTCTTACGAGGGCGCGTACTTAGGCGTACGTAACCGAGTAAGGTTTTGCCAAAAACTCAAAAAGGCGCAAAATTATGACTTTTTAACGGATTTCGCCGCCGCCAAGGCAGATGGGGGAACCCACTTCATACATCACCGCATACTGTCCTGCCGCCACGGCGCGTTGCGGACGGTCGAAGTACAAATGCACGTCGTCGCCGTCGATTACCGCAGTTGCGTTTTCAAGGGGCTGACGATGACGGATACGGGCAAGCACCCGAAACTCCTTCTCGTCGGGTTTTTTTGTGATAAAGTTGAAGCCGCGCGTCGTGAGTTCCTTTGTGAACAGCAGATCGCACTCTCCTTGATTGACGTAAAGGATATTGTTTTCCACGTCTTTTTTAACGACGTACCACGGCTCTCCGTTGCCCGCGCCGCCAAGACCGAATCCTTTTCTTTGTCCTACGGTGTAATAAAACACGCCGCTGTGCGTGCCGACGGTTTTGCCGTCAAGGGTTTTGATATCCCCTTCCTGCATGGGAATATATTTTTTTAAGAATTCGCGGAAGTTGCGTTCCCCGATAAAACAAACGCCGGTGCTGTCCTTCTTTTCGGCGGTGGAAAGTCCGTTTTCTTCGGCGATTTTCCTGACTTCGGGTTTCAAAAGGTTTCCGACGGGGAAAATGACGTTTTCGATTTGTTTTTCCGAAACCTGATTCAAAAAGTACGTCTGGCACTTGTTCTCGTCCTTTGCGCGGGCAAGATAGGTGCGGCCGTCCTTTTTCAGCACGTTGCAGTAATGTCCCGTCGCGATGAAGTCGGCGTCAAGGTCTTTCGCGTACTTTGCAAACGGGCCGAATTTGATTTCCCTGTTGCACAGGACGTCGGGGTTCGGCGTGAGCCCGCGTTTATAGTAATCGACAAACTGCCTGAAAACGTTATCCCAGTATTCCTTGGACAAATCGACGGTGTAATAAGGTATGTCGAGCTTCCCCGCGACGGCGCGCACGTCGTCGTAGTCGTCAAGAGCGGTACAGCAACCGCTTTCGTCTTCTTCAACCCAGTTTCTCATGAACAGCCCGATGACGTCGTAGCCCTGCTGTTTCAGGAGAAGCGCGGCAACGCTGCTGTCGACGCCTCCGCTCATACCAAGCACAACTCTTTTCTTACTCACCGCACAACTCCGTCGAAAGATATTTCATACCGCCGTCGGGAAGGATAACGACGATGTTGCCCTTTTCCCCGTGCGACGCAAGGTTTTTTGCAGCCTGAATCGCCGCGCCCGACGAAATGCCGACGAAAATGCCTCCTTCTTTCGCAAGGTTTCTGGCGCATTCAATGGCGTCTTCGTCCGACACGTCCTCGACTGCGTCCAGAACGTCGGGATCAAGGATTTTCGGCACGAAGTTTGCGCCGATGCCCTGAATTTTATGAGGTCCCGCTTTCCCGCGCGTGAGCAAGGGGCTTCCTTTCGGCTCCACCCCGCAAATTAGCGTGGAAGTTTTATAGGTGTCGATATATTTTTTAATGCCCATTATCGTGCCGCCGGAGCCTATGCCCGCAACAATCCAGCTGACGTTGTTAAGGTCGGCGAAGATTTCCTTTGCGGTGTGCATAAAGTGCGCCGCGGGATTTGCGGGATTTGTGAACTGCGACGGGATAAAAGCGTGGCCGTAACGGGCTTTGAGCCTTTCCGCCATTTCGATACTGCCGCGCATTCCTTCAGACTTTGGCGTAAGGACGATTTCCGCGCCGTACGCTTTCAGAACTTTTATTCTTTCGACGCTCATATTTTCGGGCATTGTGAGGATAAGTTTCATTTTAAGAGCGGCGCATACCATGGCAAGTCCTATACCGGTATTGCCGGAAGTCGGCTCGATAATAACGGTGTCTTTGTCGATTGCGCCCGACGACGTCGCTTCCAGAATCATGTTATAAGCGGCGCGGTCTTTCACGCTGCCCGACGGATTGAAATATTCCAGCTTCCCGAAGACGTTCACGTCGTCGTAACTTATGCTGTTGAGTTTCACAAGCGGGGTTTTCCCGATTGTTTCCAGAATATTGTCGTATAACATACAATTCACCTCGTAAAATATTGTAAACCGCGGCGGAAAAATAGTCAAGCGGCGAAAGTGCGCACGCTTCATTTTTCAAAAATAAAACCCCGCATAAGCGGGGTTAAAACTCGTTTTACGAAAGATTACGCTTCGGGAGTTACGGGAATATCGAGATCCGCCGCCATATCCGCAGCCGCCTTTCTTTCGGCGATTTCCTTCACCATTTCGCGCTGACGCTTTTCGGTAAGGTTGTAGAAGAAAATGGGGATAATGCAGGCGATGAAGCTCACAACACCCGACAAGACAAGCATCATCCACAACTTGTTAAGTCCCGCGACATCCATATTGCCGACAGGGTCGGTCGGGGAAATGTTGCTCATTCCGTATGCGAGAACGCCGATGAACGCGCCGATTGCCATACCGATTTTATTCATAAGGGTTTGCATTGCAAAGCAGATACCTTCGCCGCGCTCGCCCGTCTTCCATTCAAGATAGTCAACCGTATCGCCGATCATCGCGTAGGTCATAATGTTGGAAATACCCTGCGGGATACCGATAAGGATAAGGCAGATTGCCGCGACGTAAATGCCGCCCGCGCGAAGTGCGCCTGCGCTGAAATCCCACATGAAGAACAAGATTATCATTGCGACCGCGCCGATTATGTGCGAGCCGATGAACGTCCATTTTTTGCCGAATTTGTTGGTAAGCCACGGACAAAGCACCGAAGCCACAAGACCGCCCGGCACGACCAGCATCGTCAAAAGGCTGTATGCGCTTTCGTTTTGCAAAGCGTATTTACAGAAGTACAAGCCGCCCGTATATGTATAAACCATTCTCGCGCCGCCAAGGATACCCGAAAGAACAAGGAGCAACAAAGGTTTGTTTTTGAACAGCAACCCGAGGTTGTGTCCGAGCGTCGGGGGATTGTCGTCTTCCGCAGCACCGAATCTTTCTTTGGTGTTTTTGAAACCATAGAAGAACATCGGCATCGCAAGCACGACAAGCACTATCGCCGCGATGAAGTAAGTATAACGCAAGGTTTTCTGGTTTGCGTCCGCACATTCCGTCCTTAAAAGTCCGCTTGCGGAGCGGAAATTCTGTTTATAGTATTCTTCCTTGACCTCGACGCTCTTGATATCGCCGTTTTTCTTGAACTTGATATTAAGAAATTGCGGGTTGTCCTTTTTGTCGTAGATAACCGTTCTGCCGTATTTGAAGCCTGCCGCTTTCGCCGCTTCGGTAAGGTTGCCTTCCTTGATATCGCCGCCGTTGAAGTATGCTTTTTGCATTTCCGTATCGAAGACGTAAACGTTTTTCGTGCTGTCGTTGACGTCGTTGATCTGGTAAACGATGACGGGGGTTTGCACCGCAAGTTCGTTATACTTGTATTCCGCAGTGACGGCGGACGTAATGATCGGCACGAAAACGGTAACGATACCTGCGCCGAGCGTGCACGCAAGACGCGCAACCGTCAGCATTTTTCCGCGGGAGTCGGTGTTGTTGGTCATTGCGGAAGAAAGTCCCCAGTAAGGAACGTCCGCAACCGTGTACACGACCGACCAGATAACGTAAATCACCGAAAGAGCCGCAAAGCCGCCGCCCGTTTTCGGATACCAGGGCAGGAAGCACAAAATGGTAACGACGCCGATGGGAATCGCCATCCATTTGAGATAAGGACGGCACTTGCCCCACTTCGTACGGGTTCTGTCAACGATACTGCCCATAATGGGATCGTTGAAAGCGTCGAAGATACGCGTGCCGAGCATGAGCCAGGCAACCGCCATAACACCCGACATAACGCCGATTTTCGTGTTAAGGTCAAAGCCCAGTGCATCCGTCATGAAGACGGTAAGATAACTGCCGATAATCGTACAAATGAAGTTTTGTCCGAAACCGGCAACGGAATAAGCAATCGCTTCTTTCGGCTGCATTCCCTCGCCCGGCGTGGTGCCGAAAAGCTTATGAAGGAAAGCATCGACTTTTGGATTTTTACTCATAATCTCTCCTTATGGATTTTCAAAAGATAATAGGTATTATATCATTCGCCGTCCTGTTTTTCAAGCGTTTAAAGGAAAGACAACCCGCGTTTTGTCTTTTTTTTGTAAATAATGATAAAACTTTCCCGGTTTTTTCAAAAAAATCTCTTAACAATTTTGCAATTTTAATCTATTTTTAATATTAAGAGCTATTATTTTAAAACCAAAAAGTAGAAGGCGCTTCTTATGTTGAGACTTGAAGAAATTAAAAAAGATTTTAAGACGGACAACAACGTCGTGAACGTCTTGAAAGGCATCACGATCCAATTCCGCAAACAAGAATTCGTGGCGATACTCGGCCATTCCGGCTGCGGCAAAACAACCCTTCTGAACATAATCGGCGGGCTGGATAAATGCACGTCGGGCAACGTCATCATCGACGGCCGCTCCACGAAAGAATACAACGACCTTGACTGGAACGATTATCGCAACAAGCGTATCGGCTTCGTCTTCCAGAGTTACAATTTGATTCCGCACCTGACGGTTCAGAAAAACGTGGAACTTTCGATGACGCTTGCGGGCGTTACAAAAGAAGAACGCCATGCCCGCGCGCTTGACGCGCTTGACAAAGTCGGGCTGAAAGCGCACGCTAGAAAACATCCGTCGCAACTTTCGGGCGGACAAATGCAGCGCGTCGCGATTGCCCGCGCCATTGTCAACAATCCCGAAATCATTCTTGCGGACGAACCGACGGGCGCGCTCGACAGCGAAAGCGGCGTCGAGGTTATGGAACTGCTGAAAGAAATTTCAAAAGATCACCTTATCGTCATGGTCACGCACAACTCGCAACTTGCCGACGAATACGCAACCCGTATTCTCAATATGTCGGACGGCGTCATCGTAGGCGACACGAACGAGTACACCCTTGACGAGTGTCTTAGCGACGAGGCGGCAGACCTTGCCGCAAAAACCGCCGCCGAAGAAAAAGCGCTTTCCGACATCGAACAGACGGGTGCGAAAAACGCCAAGCGCGAACTGAAACGCATTGAAAAGAAAAAGCGCAAAAAAGCGTCGATGTCGCCGCTCACCGCGTTTTCGCTGTCTTTCACAAACCTTATTAGCAAAAAAGGTCGCACGTTTCTGACGTCGTTTGCGGGAAGCATCGGTATCATCGGCATAATGCTTGTTCTTGCGCTTTCGACGGGCGCAAGGTCGTTCATTTCAAAAATGGAAGAAAACGCGCTGTCGCAATACCCCATCGAAATCAGTGAAAGCAACACGGACTTGTCGGCGATTCTGTCCCTTCTGACAACGGACACGGCAAAGCGCGAAAAATATCCGTCGGGCGACACGATTTATACGCAGCAAGTCATCGGCAATGTCATTGATAATATCCCTTTGCTGACTTCAAAGAACGATTTGGCACGATTAAAGTCGTATATTGACGACAACTTTGACGAAACGATCGGTTACGTCAAGTACAACTACGGCACGGATTTCGACGTTTACTGCGACTACACTCACGCGAAAGGCGACGAAGAAAAGTATATGAAAGTGCAGCCTTTCGTCGACGCGATTGCGGATATTCCCGTGCTCTCCGGCTTCAAGGATCAGCTTGAAATGTTCTCGTCCTATCTCACCGTGTGGGACGAAATGACCGACAACACAACGCTTCTGAACCAGCAGTACGAACTTCTGGGCAATTCCAAATGGCCGACGAATTACGACGAAGTCGTGCTTGTCGTCGACCGCAAAAACCAAATTAACGACTATACGCTCTTTGCGCTCGGGCTTAAATCGAAAGAAGATATCGGCAGCGCGTTGGGCGGCTCGACCGGCGGCGAAAACAGTTTCAGCAACTCCACGTTTTCGATAAGCGATATTATCGGTGAAAACGGAAATGAGCCCCTGCAATACCAAATCGCCACGGGTTGCGACTATTATCACAAAAACGGCGAAACGGGAAAATGGGAAAAAATTTCCGCAAGGGACGATCAACGCGCAAAAACCTTTATCGACGGCGAGACCGACGGCAGAAAAAACACCGTGAACGTGAAAGTCGTGGGCGTGGTACGTCCCCGCGAAGACGCAAACGTTACGTCGATAAACGGCAACATCGGCTACACCGCCGCCCTGTCCAGATACCTTTCGGAGCGCGCGTCGGAACATCCGCTTGTCAAGGCGTTGAACAACGACGAGGTCGGTATCAGCGAAATCGATCCGAGCGGCGATTATGATTCTCTCATGCTGAAACTCGGCGTGTCCGACGTCGACAAACCCAAGAAAATCAAAATTTATGCAAGTTCTTTCGACTCGAAAGAGAAAATCCTTGCTTTCCTTGACAACTACAACGCGACTCTTCAGGCAAACGGCGAAACTCCCGTAAAATACAGCGACAACCTGTCGATGATAATGGCATACGTGGAGTCGATGACCGCAACCATAACGGGCGTACTCATAGGTTTTGCCGCGATATCCCTGATTGTTTCGTCGATAATGATTGCAATCATAATATATACGTCGGTCATTGAAAGGAAGAAAGAAATCGGCGTATTAAGAAGTATCGGCGCAAGGAAACTCGACGTGTCGGGCGTATTCATTGCGGAATCGGGCATTATCGGCTGTCTGTCGGGCGTGCTGGGCATTGCGATATCGTATATACTGATTTTGCCGATAAACGCGGTCATTGCAAAGCTGTTCAGCGTACAGCACCTTGCGACGCTTTCCTGGTGGCAGCCGCTTATGATGTTTGGTATCAGCGTCGTATTGGCGGTGCTTGCGGGATTTGTCCCGGCGCATATGGCGGCAAACAAGGATCCTGTCGAGTGCCTGCGCTCCGAATAACAAACGATTCCACAAGGACGGAAAAATTCCGTCCCATTCCGTGCAACGCACTTTATGTCATTGCGAGCGTAGCGTGGCAATCTCCCGGAAGGGAATCCGCATTGCTTTCGCAGTGATATTGTCTCCGACAGTGATATTGTCTTCGACAGTGATATTGCTTACGCAGTGATATTTGCCCTTTGGGCAAGTTGTGGATAAATTATCTTGAAGAATGAAATCGCCGTCGAACGCACGGACTCCCCCGTATACAAAAACAACCGCGGTTGCGGTTGTTTTTTGGTGTACCCGGGGGGAGTCGAACCCTCGACACCCGGCGTCGGAGGCCGGTGCTCTATCCAACTGAGCTACGGATACGTCTATGACGGATTATAGCACAAAACGGGCGGATAGAGCAACTTTATTAAAACTTATCGGAAAAATTGCCAAAAAAAGACAATTTTTAATCCGTAACGTGCCGCAGGCATATCGCTTTTGCGTGCAAGATTCTTTTGTTTTTTCACCAAGGAAAAACCGTCCGAAATACGGACGGTTTTTTGTTGTTTGGATTTATTGTTTTTTGTTGAACTATGCTTTGTTGATGTTTGTTGTTTTTACCGAACAATGCTTTGTTGATGTTTGTTACTATTTACCGAACAATGCTTTGTTGATGTTTGTTGTTTTTACCGAACAATGCGTTGTTGGTTTATTGCTTTTTGTTGAACAGTGCTTTGATTGCGGAAATTAAATCGGCAAACGATTTCTTCTTCACGACAAACCAGAAGATTGCAAATCCGACAATTCCGACGCCTGCAATGCTTCCGATCACGATGCCCGCAATCTGTCCGCCGGACAGTCCGTTTTTATCGGGAGCGGGTGCGATTTCGCCGTCAATCGTGCCGCCGCCCGGTGCTTTGTCCTGATATACGGCGGTAAGGACCATTCCTTCCTTTACCTCAAAGGTATATTCCTTTTGGGTGCTGACGATTTTTCCGCTTGCGTCCTGCCAGCCAACGAACTCTTTGCCTTCTGCCGGCTCATTCGCTGTTACGGTTACGCTTTCGCCATATTTTGCTTTTGTCTTGTCTGCTGTTCCATCGTTTACAGTAATAGTGTACTCGATATCTTCGTAATTTGCGGTTGCCGTCACGTCGTTTGCAGGCATATTGAAAGTAAGGCTTGTTTTGGTTGTATCAATACCGCTTATTCCAACAATCGTCCAACCCGAAAATTTCTTTCCGGTTGCAGGCTCGTCTGCCGTAATGGTTACGCTTGCGCCCTCTACGTATACACCACCGCCCGTTCCGTTGTTTACGGTAAGGCTATAAGAAGCTACGCCGCTTTCCGGAACGGTCACGGTAATAGACGGGCTTGCGTCGTAATTAAACTTTGCCTTATATCTTATTTCGTATTTGCCCGACGAAAGTCCGGTAATCGAACTGCCCGTTCCCTGAGTCCACAAAGCATCACCCGCTTTACGATATTCCATATCGTTGCCTATTCCATGAATAATACCGTCGTTTGCAGAGGAAGAAGTCGGGGCAACAGTGGTAATTCTCGAAGCGTCGGGCATGTTTTGACTTGCGTTTGCGATAGTAAATTTCCACGACGCGTCGTGTATTTTTCCGACCGGATTAAAGTTTTCGGTACTACTTACGTTGACGTATACTTTATATTCGCCCGCGTCTACCGGTTCGAGCACAACTGACTCGCCACACTTGTAATCAAAGTCTAAATATCCCGTATAGTTGAATTCATCCTTTATCTTCACGCTCGGACGTTTTCCACTATTGTCGTACACAAGGTTTGACGGCGGAGTAAATATAAAGTCTTCCGCTTTGGCTGTTCTTTTTTTAATGGTCCACTTGACTATTCTTGAACGTTCGGTATAGCCGTCACTCCACTTATATCCGCTTTCCAACGTTGCGGTCGCTTTATATTCGCCTGCGTTTGTGGCGCTATGGTTCGCAAGCGTATAGCCTTCGCCTTCTTCCACGCCGCTTTGCGGTTTTCCGTTATACTCAATGTCCTTAACCTTTGGATACAGGACTTTTTTAAGCGGAGCAATGATATTAAATTTTGCGTCCGAATTGCTTTCGACAGTCAAATCGCTTGCAAGTCCCGTGATATTTGTCTTTGGAATCGTGATTTCTACAAACTGGTCGCTAGGAGCAGTAGGCGTACCGCTGACGGTGATTCTCGCCTCGGTATCGCTTATTCTCTTAATAGACTGAACAAGCCCGTTAGGAAGATTTGTTATCCAATCACCCGAAAGAGTGGTTTCAAATGTATATCCCGTAAGTGTAACGGTAATATCCGTGTTTGTAATCGGTTCGCCTTGCTCACCGGAAATAGTTACGCTATCTATGGTTGCTTTCCTTTCGGTGTAGTCCACGGTGAACGGCTCGCTGTATATAGTTGTTCCGTTATACTGAACCGTAACGACATATTGTCCGTTAGGCATGCTACTTTCATATATGTCTGCTTCATGAGTAGTGCCTTCCAACAGCATAAAATTAGACAGTATGTTATTTTCAAGATCGTTTATCGAGTAAAATTTAAGCCACTCCTCTTTATTGTTCGAAATAATCGTGCAAGTAACTGTTCCTTTTGTATCGCTTATTCTTTCAAAAATAGGTTGTTCGGTAAACGCTTTATAATTTGCGTAAACTATTGTGCCCTTGTTCGGAACGGTAAGTATCGCTCCGTTTTGCCTTGTTGCGTTTGTTATAACTGCGTCACTTGCAAACGAAAACCATTTGTCAAACGGTATGTTTGTCGTATTCGTTTCACTCACTTGCAAATTTGGCGCATTCAAAGTGATTTTATCGCCTGCAAGGAACTTTCCCTCATTTGTATTCAAACTTTCCGGTACGCCCGGGCCTGCAAGTGTGCCGTTTTTTGCCACCACATAGCGCGGTGTGCCATAGCGGTAGGACGCATAGCAATTTTCGCTATCTTTGTTTATAGCGTGGGTTGTACTATCTACTTCATCACTACCGGCAATAGGTCCACCGTCTCTCCCGTCCTTTTTCCATTTGACCGTCATATCTTTGATTTTGGTATACGTTGCGTTGCTCGCGTTAATGCCATAACTATAAGCGCTGTCACCGCCTGCCACGGTAGCGTCTATCTCGATTTTGCCGTTTGTATTTATCGTCAGCATATTTTTTACCAAAACACCTTGCGCTCTACCCCTTACGGTATCATTGTTTGTGTTTTTTACGGTAATATCGACGCTTGCATTATCTTGAATTGTTAAGTTCCTTGCAATGATTCCGACGGCATACTCATCTTTTCCGTTCGTTGCAGCGTTGATTGTGACCTTTGCGTTTCCTTCAATCACAACTTCGCCTTGGTCGTAACCGGCGGATGAACCGCCGTCGATTGCAAAGCAACTTTTTCCGACTACGTTATTTGCGTTAAGTGTCAGCGTTCCGTTTCCTCTTATAATAACTCGTCCGCCGCTGGAACTATCCATCAAAACGCAAGAGCTACTGTCTGTAATAACGTTGTCACCGATAAGCTCAATGATATAATAACCCGAGCCTATGGCACTTCTTCCAACTTTTTTACCCTTATAATTGTTAAGAGTCAAAACGCCGTTATTGTATTTGGCAACGTAACCCGACGTAGGGTTGCCTGATTGTTTAACATAAGATTCGTCCAGATACCAACCGCTGTTTAGGATGTTGCCATCACCATTTACAATAATTGAGTCATACGGCGTAAGCGTTTCGCCTTCCGCATAGACCGTACTCGTCGGGCTTGCAAACACGATGCCAAGCATAAGCGCAATGCACATCGTAAGACCTAAAATAAGCGCCAATATCTTTGATTTATTCGCCTTTGTGTGTGTCATAATATTATCTCCTTTTAATTATTTTTGTGGGATATTTTGTATAAAACGCGACTTTACGTCGCAAATATGCTGCATTAAGTCGTTTAGTATATGATAAACAAGTCTATGTCCGAAACAGTGCCGAAATCGAAACTTTTTGCCCCGATTGCTTTCATGGAATAGGCAAAACCGATGGCGTCTTTCGTGCCGATAAGTGCGTTTACCGCCGTCGTGCCGATCTGCATGTTCAGGTTTTCGGCAGTACCTATTTTCAGCACGGCGTTTAGCGTATCAAAAAGATCCGCCGTATCATCAGCCGAAAGATTGTTAAGCGTAAGCGATTTGTGCGTTACGGTATAGGCAAAGCCGTCTTCTTCCGTCTTATCTACGCGAACGGTGGACGAAACGTAAAGGTTATCGGGGATATATTTTTTGAAGTATTTATACGGGAAACCGCCCATATCCGCTTTGAACGGTATAAGGTCGAGTTTTGCCACGACGTTGAAGTCCGCACTGCCGTTTGCGGCAATTTCCGAAAAATCGACTTGCATGACGGTTACGGACACTTCCTTATCGCCCAACTTAATTTTGCCTCCCGTTTGCTCGTAAAAGACCGTCTGGGCAATCGCCCCGACATGCTTTTCGGTGAGGAAAATCGGATCCGTCATACTTTTGCCCGCAAGTGAAGCAAAATTGACCGAGTAACCGTTGTAGCCTTTGTCCTTTTCATAGACGATAAGCCCGTCGATTTTATCATTGACTGCGCTTTTCATATCGACAAAATCCTGCTCGCCGTAGGCATTCGGACAAAGCGCGGTTTCGTCCACGTCTTTTGTGAGCGTTTTCAGTTGTCCCGCGGTGCGGAAAAGGTCTATGCCGTACGTCGTGCGGACGTAGACGTATCCGCCGATGACGGTAACGCCGACGATGGCGATGATGACGACAAGTGTAATAAGTACGCCTTTCAATGCTTTCATATTGTCTCCGCCGCCAAAATAATTGGCGTTTGTTTTTAATAATATTATTTTACCATATTTTACGGGGTTTGTAAAAACAGAATGTCCATTCTGCATTCCGGATTTTCGACGCCGTCTTCTTCCAGCAGAATAAAATATCTGTTAAGCCTGTTTTCGGAGAAGCCGTTATCGAGTTTTTCGTCGTAATCGAACTTCAATTTCATATTATATCCCGATTGGACAAATTCACCGCGCCCGTTGAAAACCGTTGCCTTGACGTTGCCGTTGATAAGCAGCCAGTGCGTGGAAAACCTTTCTTCGACATAGAAGTACCACCAGTAGCGCGGAAATCCCGGGGAGGAAGATGTTCTGACGTTTGTGGCTTCGTCGGGAATTTTGGTGACTCCATACGGTGCCGCCGATGTTAAGTGGCTTTTTGCTCCTTCCGAAATCCCGACTAACGTACGCACGACGTAAACGTCAAGGGAGTCTTCTTCCGAAATCCACCCGCCGTTTTCGTCCGTATAGCCGTCAACGTTTTTAACGGAATCAAACTTTATGTATTCAAGTTCGGGGTGAACCTCGCCGATGAAATTCAGATAATAATACTGCTTCCAGCTAACAGTTTTGCCGTCGTCATAGGTTTTATCCCATTCATGACTATAAATATCGTAGCCGTGCCATTTCGCGATTGCAGGGCCTGTCGGCGAGTCTACGCGAAGCTCCGCGCAAAATTCAAACTTTCTGTCTTGCCCGAAAAGAAAACCGAGCGCCTCTCTTGCACGCACGTCGTACTTATAATTGTCGAAGTTGGCACAAAGTTTCAAAGCCGTGTCTGCTTCGACGGCGTCCGCAATCTTATACGAGTCGCCCGCTTTGTCAATCATATGGCCGTTTTTGAAATCGTTCGTTATGTCAACGGGCTCGCCCGTTGCCGACGGCGCCCACACGCCCTTGTAGTTAAGTTTCGTGCGGTGCGCAACCTTGTTTGTCGTGATCACGAAGTATGAAAAACTTGTCGTTTCAAAAGAGATTTTGTCGCCGACGACCGCGGTTTCAAGTTCTTCCACGACGGCGCCTTTGACGTGATAAGTGACGTATTCGTCCGCCTCAAACGGCTTCGGCATGGTGATTTTGACCTTGCCGCTCGGTTGCACCTTTTCGCCGCCCTTGGTAAGGGTGATGTCAAAAACGGCAACCCTTGCGCTGTCGTACGGCTTGTCGATTGCCGAAGTTGCAGCCAGTCCTTTCTCGCTGTCGGCTGCGTGGGCTTCTGCTTTAAGTTTTGAGCCGCCCTCAAAAGTCCCGCTTGCCGAAACGCCGCTTTCTGCGGTCAGTTCGTTGACGGTGGTCGCGGTATTGTCACCGCCGCCGCCCTTATTCCCGCACGCGACAAGTATCACGCCCAAAACAAGAACAAGGACAAACGCAATAAGTTTTGATATCTTTTTCATAAAACACCTTTATGGTGAATAAGCGGGTTTTTACGCCCGCTTATCCGTTATTTTGATCAGATAATAACTTTTAAGTTATTTTGCTACGATTTTGCTTGTGCCACCCACTATACCAAATCCCTTATCCAAGGTTATGGTAACTAGACCGTCGGAAGGAATGGCACAACCACTTGCACTTGTTGTGCTTCCGACTTTGATTTCTGTAATCGTGGCTTCGCCCACTTTTTTGCCGGTGCTGTCGTAAACCTCAACCGTTTGTCCGACCTTGAAGTATCCCTTTACAACAGTCGCGCTTATCCACCTTTCTCTCTCATTTGAGAGTTGAATTGGACCGGTGGTGGACTTTTCGCTGGTTAACGACTCAACAACCGTAATCTCTACTGTCGTTACGCTGGGGGATTTGGTAACGATTTTGTAGTTTTCCATATTAGCGGATACAAAATTCGATATTTTAAGGAAGAAACAGTCCGTCTTTACTTTCTTTTTCTGGTCAGGGACGAAATGAGAACCGCTGGTATTAAACCCTGCTTTTTCGTTGTTAAGCCAAAGTTCAATTACCTGACCTTCGATAAGTTCATTTCCGTTTTTCGCGCTGAACGTCCTGAGTTTGAACGTCTTGCCTCCGTCACTCGACGAATTGTGTTGATTTTCAACGTAGCCAAGTTCAAGCACGAACTCATACGGTTTAATTGTGAAAGATTTGATATCGGAAACCACTGCTTCCCATTCGTCCGTTGCCGTGATACCGATGCGATATTCATATTCGGCTGCGTTCTTGGGAATGTAGACATCTGTTACCGTTGTCCACAAAGTTTCGCCTTTCTTGCGGTACTCGACATATTTCTCGCCGGAAGTCATGGGCGTGATATGTTCTACGCCGCCTTCAATTGAAGGGGTGCCTAATTTTCCACTAAGGGCACCATAGGTGAAGTACGCAACAGGTTTACCGTCGTACGTTTTACCACCCGTAAAGTTCTTAACGGCAAGCGTTCTTGATTTCGCCTTCATAGTGAATTTGACGAACGCGTCTCCGAATTTGTAGTTGTCGCCTTCCGCATATTTAATGTGTACTCGGAACGTTCCCGTTTTAATGTTTATTACTTCTTCTTTTGTAAGGTTACGACTCCAAACGCCATTTTCAAGTTCTTGTTCCCAAAAGATAGTCCTTTCGCCGTAACCGGTGCCGATTTCAACGTAATTTGTTGTGGGATCGGGGATACTCTTTGCGCCGATAACAAGCTTATTGAATGCGTCTGCATTGCTGATTGTAAAGCCTTCGATGTCTGCCTTGACGATGTCCACGTTGACGGCTTCTCTTGCAAGGCTGTAATTGCCCGCGTCTTTTCCTGTGATTTCAAAGCTTTGAACTTCTGCTCCGACGTTGGCACTACTCATTGTAACGGTAATCATTGCTTCGTCGCCTGCAAGCAATTCGGCGGGTTCGCCCGTAAGAATATTTTTATTATCGTATTCATGTTCCCAATCAACGCCGATTACCATGGGGGTGATACTTGCGACGACGTTGACTACGTAGTTGTCTTTGTCCGCGCCTGCAAGCACAACTTCCTTGACTGTTGCGCCGGCATTTTTGCTTGCCATCGTGATTGTCACGGTAACCGTTTCGCCTGCGACTACGCCTGTAAGGGTTACGGGCATGGTCGCGTTGCCGTCATACTCTTTGGTTCCGGTTGCGGTAAGTACTTTCTTTGCGATTGCAAAGTCAAAAGTTTTTGTCGCGGATTTCCACTCTGCCGTGCCTTCTACGCTGACTTTCACGGTATATTCGCCGACTTTCTTCGGGGCGGTTGCAGTGTACGTATTGTCGTCCGCGCCTTTTGCCTTGAACATAATTGTGGGTGTGCGATCGCCAGCAATTACGAAATCGCCTTTCGTAATCGAAATAACTTCTCCGTCATATTCCTTGCCAAGCGTTTTGCCGGCAACAAGCACGATTTCGTTGTCCTTCGCGCCAAGTGCGTTGATTTCTTCGGTCTTTTCGTATCCGCATACCGTGCAGGTGAATTTCTTTTCGCCGACTACGCCGTAGTCCGCCGGTTTGGTAACTGTGCCTTCGTCAAAGGTATGCGCGGCGAAATCGCTCTTCATTACGTCATGCGTGGGAGCCGTTGCGTCACAGGTCGATTCGTGCCAGTGTCCCGACTCGTCTTTTGTCCATTCCGTGCCGTAAGTGTGCGTTGCGGTGTCGGAAATTGTCCTTTCGGTTTCGTATCCGCATTCACATACGCCCTTTTCGACTTTGTCCGTGTGAACGCCTGCGGGCGTTTTTTCTGTCCACGTGAACACGTGCGGGATTTTCTCCGTCGTGTCGGTGTGTTTCTTCGTGGTGCATTCGTGCCAGTGGGCTTTTTCGTCAAACTTCCACTCGCTTGAATATTTGTGCTTCTTGTTGCATGCCGAGAATATCGACAACGACAACGCCAACACTAATACCAATGCCAGCACTGCAATGATTGATTTTCTTTTCATAGTCTTGCTCCTTTTTGATTTAAGTGATTTATTCCAAATCGCCGAAAATCGCGACTTAAAACCTTTATTATTTTTTATATGTTAATTAATTATTTTCTTCTTTAAGTAAAATGTTTTTCGGACAAGCGGGTTTTACCCCGCTTATCCGATCTTTTGTTGTTGTTATTTTGTTGCTATGCTTTCTATCCGGGAATTACAATCGTTCCGGGCGTCTGTTCTTTTGTTATGCTGAAATTAACGATCAGATTGCTGTCGGTGGTGTTTGTGATAACGATGGTATAATCTCTTACGGGCACATTTTTCAGAAGCTCAAAAGAATTGTCCGTCGACAAAGTCACTTCTGTACCATTATGGCTATAAACCTTTACGGTTGCGCCTGCGGGGATATTTGAAATCGTGTACTTCATTCCAAACGTTATGCCGGAACCGACGCTGACAACAAATCTCTTTTCTTCGCCTGCCGCATAGGTCAATTCTCCGGACGAAAGTTCATTTGCGCCCTCGGAAAATTCAAGCCTTGTCGGGGTGCCTTCGTTCAAAGCGCACGTCAGCGTGACTTTAAGAGTGACCTGGCTGTCGCCACCAACGCCTTCAACGTAGACGTAGAACTTGGTATTGCCTGCAATCGCGTCGAATGTGTACTGCTTTTCATTGACCTTATTAATGGTAATCTCCGAGCCGGTCAACGCATTGTACACAACAACTTCACTGCCGGTGATTTTTTCACTTGTCCATGCAAGGTCAAGCGTGCAGACACTGCCATACTCTCCGCTGTCAACGGTGGTTTCAAAAACCGCGGTGTAGTTTGCGCCGATAGCATCTTCCCCGGGGGTGTTTTTGTCGAGTGTTTCGATGTCGGAGAACCTGATTTTAATTCTTACGTTCAAAGTTGTCGTATCGGTATAAATCCAAGTGCCGTTTTCGTCAATATATTGAGTGTCATAGTTAAACAACGCAAACTCAATTAAAGAGGGTTGGTCACCGGAAACCTCAAATCTGCCGTAGTCGCATACGTAACGCAAATCGCTTTGAGTGTTCACGCCGACTCTGCTGAATGCCGCTATGGTTACGCTTCCGTCAATAACCTCCATTATTACTTCAACGTTTTTGTTTTTGTTTTCGCCTTTCATCAGGTATTCGGCAAGATCGCCTTGGGCGGTTTGCGAAGAAATCCCTTTGTCATCAATGGTAACGCTGAAATTTCCCTCGATTCCCGAAATAGGACTGCCGTTCGAATCGACATACGTCGCGTTAAGCGTGACTTCTTTCCCGGAGATTGTCAACTTACAACCAACTGCCCCGACTACTTTATAGTTGCCTTTTCCATCGCCCGACAACACAAATCTGTCTTCAACAAATTCCATATTGTAAGGACCGCCTACGGCGTATGAAGCAACCGCTGTGTCCTTAATGCCGATTTTCAGTTCTGTGTCACCCGCGATAAAGCCTTCTTCTTCTGTAAGAGCGAACCACGTCGAGCTTTCAAACTGACCTACGCCGACCTTTGTCTTTTTGAATTCCCTGTTCATCACAGTAATGCTACGTTGTAAAACCGTGACCGTGACGTCGCTTATTTCGGGTTTTTTATAGTTTTCCGCGTCGTTACCATTGAGGCTGATGCTCTTTAATTGTGCCTGGGTGTCGCCTGCGTTTGCTTTTCCGTTGAATGTAAGACTCAGATTAACATGGTCGCCTGTGACAAAATTATATTTGGTTGCGTCTGCACTGCTCGCTTGTATATTTACCAAAATATACTTGCTCATTCCGTTGTATTCAACTTCAAGATCCTTTATTTTGATTTCCCTCTTAGCGATTGTCACGCGTACGTTTGCTATGTTAACCGTGTAGTTGCCCGCGTCCGCGCCGACAAGCGTAACGCCTTGGACGGCTGCGCCGGCGTTCTTGCTCTCCATGGTGATTTTCGCGCGGATATCATCGCCCGCAACGATAACGGAACTGCCAAAGCTCGCTCCGAACTCCTTTTCGCCCGTGTAAGACTTATATACGGGAAGGCTGGGGATTTCTTTTTGGGTGATGCTTGCAACGACGTTTGCTTTGTCGATTACGTAATTGTCTTTGTCCGCGCCTTCCAGCATAACGCTTTGGACGGTTGCGCCAACGTTTTTGCTGTCCATTGTGATTGTCGCGGTGACCGCATCGCCTGCGATTACGCCCGTAAGGGTTGCGGACACGGTTGCGTTGCCGTCATACTCTTTGGTTCCGGTCGCGGTAAGTTCTTTCTTTGCGATTGCAAAGTCGAAAGTTTTTGAAGTGGCTTTCCACTCCGCCGTGGCTCTTACGCTGACTTTCACGGTATATTCGCCGGCATTCTTCGGGGCGGTTTCGGCGTACGCGTCGTCTTCCGCGCCTTGTGCCTTGAACATTAACGTCACTTCGCCGTTGCCGTTGAACGAGAATTTGTCCGAACCGTCAACAGCACTTCCGTCGTACGTTTTATCAAGCGTTTTGCCTTCTGCAAGTTTGATTTCGTTGTCCTTCGCGCCAAGTGCGTCGATGTCTTCGGTATAACTATATCCGCATTTCTCACACGTGAATTTCTTTTCGCCGACCACGCCGTAGTCCGCTGCTTTCACAATTTCTTCCTTAAACTCATGCGGGAGTTTCTCCGATGTGTCGGTGTGTTTATTTGTGGTGCATTCGTGCCAGTGGGTTTTTTCGTCAAACTTCCACTCGCTTGAATATTTGTGCTTCTTGTTGCATGCCGAGAATATCGACAACGACAACGCCAACACTAATACCAACGCCAGCACTGTTATGATTGATTTTCTTTTCATAGTCTTGCTCCTTTTAGATTTAAGTGATTTATTCCAAATCGCCGAAATCGCGACTTAAAACCGTTGTTTTTTATGTTTATTGTTTTTTCTTGCCGAGTCCTTTAATTGCGGCGATTAAATCGGCAAACGATTTCTTCCTGACCGCAAACCAGAATATCGCAAACCCGATAATTCCCGCGCCTGCAAGGCTTCCGATTACGATGCCCGCAATCTGTCCGCCGGACAGCCCGTCGTTTGAAGCGTTTTCCGTGACGTTTGCGGTCTTGTCTTTATATACGGCGGTAAGAACCGTTTCTCTCTTTACCTCAAAGGTATAACTCTTTTCCGCGCTGACGATTTCTCCGCTTTCGTCCTGCCAACCTACGAACTCTTTGCCGTCCGCCGGATCGTCCGCAATCGCGGTGACTTTCTCGCCTTCGTCACAGATTTTGTTTTCGCCGTTTACGGTTACTTTATGCGTGCCGAACTTCGGAATAATAAGGTCAAAATCGGACATTTCCTTGTCGTTTGCATCAAAGTGTTTGTTGCAGATCAGACAATCCTTGTGGGCTTTTTCACCGTTTGCAGTGTCGCTTGCGGAAACTTCGTCTATCCACGTACCGAAATTGTGACCGCTATCGGGGTTGACGGGGATTATCAGATCTTCCAGAGTCGTTTCGTTCTTGTCCGCGTCGACAAGCTTTTTGCAAACCGAACATTCATAATGCGCCTTCACGCCGTTTTGCATGCAGGTGGGGTTCGTTTGCGCCACGAGCGTGCCAAAGTTGTGCGGGGCTTCGTCCGTTTTCTCGCCGCAGGTCTTGCATACGCGATAGTGCTTATCCTTTTCAATTTTGTATTCGGAACCGGGATTGTGTCCCGTTTTGGGCAACTTCGCCGTCGAGTTGCTCCACGGCATGGTGCAGGCTGCGTCGAAAAATTCTTTTCCGCAACCCTCGCAAGCATATTTATCCTTTACGCCGTCTTCCGTGCAGGTTGCAAGTTTTCCCGCTTCTTTCATCGTCACGTTTTCGTGCAAGCAATCCGTTGCGCTCAACGTTTTTATTTTGACCGTCAGTTCCGTAAAATCCGCGCTTTGCGAAATTTCTATGATATCGCCACCGAAAACATTTCTCTTGCAAAGCCAGTTTTTGATATCAGGGGTTAAAATCGGAAAGACTTTGCCTTCCGGCGCTTTTATCGTAACGTTGGCGTAATAAGGCACACCTAAGTAAAACTTGCCGTCTTGCAAATATCCTTCAATATTGTTTATCGTCACTGCGTATCCGTTTTTCTCGGTAATTTGCAACGTTTCGGGAAGATGTCCTGCAAGCGGTTGCGAAACGCTGACGTCAATGGACTGTACCGCGCGGTCAAGGCGCAAGAACACCAAAACAATCAGGTTGCCATCACTTTTTCTTATGCTTTTACTCAGAACTTCGCCGTGAGTCACCGAAACGTTGATTTCGTCAACGCTGTCGGGGAATTTGCAGGTTGTGTGCGGCGAAAATACGTAAAACATTACGCTGTTGTTGGTAATATACTTTATGTTGCTGTCGTTTATGTTGCACAGCGTGTCGTTGCCGTCAAGATAAGTGGACGCCTTGTAGAAAAATTCCCCCTTGGGAATAACGTTCCCTTTTATGACGTTGGGATAAAACATCGGGCGATATGCCATTCCTTCCCAATATTCCGGCACGTCGATGACAACTTCTTTGATATATTCGTCGGCGCCGCATTCCGTGCAGAATCCGCCCACCATATTGTGAGCCTTGAATTCGCCGTATTCGCAACCGCAAACGTCGCCGTTGTGTGAATATTTACACTTCGCGCGTGCCTGACAGGTTGCCACGCCGCCGGTCGGGGAGTGCCTTAAAGACGTGTCTTCCATTCCGCAATATTTGCAGAATCCAAGGTGCGTATAGGTGCCGTCGTTGTTTTTGAACGACCTGAACTCGAACTTATGCCCTGTCTTTGCGATATATTCGTATCCGCAATCCTTGCATTTTGCGCCGTTCAGACAAGTTTGCGTGCCGCCGGTGTGTTTTTCTTTTATGACGTTGCCGCTTGCGTCCTTTTCAACTTCGCCGCACGCGCATTTTTTCACGTGGTAAGTTGCGTCGCTTTCATCGACCTGATATGTAAAATTGTGCTTTGCGTCGGGGTTTCCAAGATTGCCGCACTTTGTGCATTTTTCGGTGCAACCGCCAACAAACTCGTGTACTGCATACTGCGAGCCTTTGTCAAAAACAGGGGCGACGCCGGGGCAAGCGGGGTCTGTGCATTTTGTATAGCCGTGATGCTCGAAATCTATCTTCTCGGTTTTTTCAACCCATGTATGCTCGTGTCCGCCCGATACTTCCACAATCGTGACAGGAATATCGCAAGTCTGCCCGTCCGCCGCCGTTGCGGTGATATACATCGTTCCGCCGTCCATTGCGTTCACGGCGGTTATCCGATAATAACAGGTCGATTCTTCAAAAACGTTGCTTGTCTGAATTTCCATACCTATGGGCGCAATCTTTGCCTCATACGTATAAGGAGCGGGCGCGCCGCGGAGCCATATTCCCGTATCAGTGTACAACGTGCCGAGTTTGCCCGTTTTTTCTACGCCGATTTCGGGATATATGTTTTGCGTATAACCTATATACGTCATGCCTTTGGAAATGATAAAGTCCATTTGTACGGCAGTCGTTATCTTGTTTCGTCCGGCAAGATCCCAAAGTTCGATATCTTCGCCTTTCCCGAGTTTCGCGCCGGAAACTTTAAGGTTTCTTTTCAACGTGTCTACCTTGTCCGACAAAGCATACCCTGCTTTCGGGGAGAACTTCACCCTGATGCAATATGCGACGTTTTGCTCAATAAGTTGATTTTCAACCCTGCTCCATTGGTACGACGCATTGTCATTTTCCCACACCGTTGTCGTTTGCCCGTTTTTGGATACGAATTCGAGCGTTGCCGTATAGTTTGCGCCCGCAGGAACTTTGAGCGTTTTTGTCGCTTCGTCTTCGAACTCAAACGCGGCGGAAAGGCTGTCGCCGACGCCCGCCTTTTTGAACGCGACTTCCAACGTGTCGATTGTTGTCGTTTCGGCGTGCGACACCTGTGTGCCGGATAATATAATGCCCAGCATAAGTGCAAGGCAAATCGTAAGCCCAAAAACTATCGTTAATATCTTTGGTCTTTTTGTTTTGTATTGTGTCATAAAGTGCTCCTTATAAGTTGAGTGTATTGAGTGTAATTGAACACTGTTAATATTGTTATTATTTTTGTATATCTGCCGCAAATTTCGCGTTTTATTGTCTCAAAGGCGGATTGACTTGCGCGCGCATATTATGCTATAATACAGATAATCACCTTCGAGTGTATAGACAGTATATCAAAATCAGGACGGCTTTTCCCCCACCCAACCCGCCAAAAGGTGGGGAAAAATCCAAAAATAATTTGATTTTTTTGAAAAATCGGGGCAATTCCCCCCGACTGATAATAACGGAAAAACACTATGAAACGTAATGCCAAAAGAATACTCACTTTGTTGATCGCCGCCACGGCGCTTCTTGCAATTCCGTTTACTTTTGTTGCCTGCAACAAAAATAATTCTTTGCTCGATCCCAAAAAACCCACGACTCTTACGATGTGGCACGTTTACGGCGAACAATCCAACTCCCCGATGAACGACTTCGTGGAGAAATTCAACGCGACCGTCGGCAAGGAAAAAGGAATCGTCATTGACGTTACACTGATGTCCAACGCTTCACAGATCGGAAAGAAACTCAAAGACGCGCAGGCGGGGAAAGCGGGCTCCAAGGATATGCCCGACCTGTTCTTCTGCCACTCGGGCGACGCGCAAAGTCTCGGGGCGGACAACCTTCTGAACTGGAAAGATTATTTCACGCCGACCGAGCTGGACGCCTTCGTCCCCGATTTTCTGAGCGACGGCATGCTGGGCGACCGCCTTTCGGTTTTCCCCGTTTCCAAATCGACTTATATGCTGTTCATCGCGGGCGGAGTTTTTGAAAGATTCGCCGCCGAAAAAAAAGTTTCCGTGTCCGACCTTGAAACGTGGGACGGCTTCTTCACCGTCGCCGAAAAATATTACGAGTGGTCGGGCGGAAAACCCTTCTGCGCCATCGATTATCTCATAAGGCTTGCGGAACTCTGTGCAATATCCGACGGCGAAGGCGTTTCTTACAAGGACGGCTGGTACGACGAAAACAACCCGTCGTTTATAAAAGCCTACGAGGCGTTCGCGACGTCGATTGCCAAAGGCCATATCGTTGTGTCCGATATGTACTACAACACGCAGATTATGACCGCGCAAACGTGCGCCGGCATCGGCTCTTCGGCTTCCGTGCTTTACGCCAACGACAAAATCACGTACCCCAACAATACGTCGGAAGATGTGAATCTGCAAGTCTTACCCCTGCCCCAACAGGCGGGAAAACAGAAAGTCGCAACGCAGGCGGGCGTCGGGCTTTGCGCCTATAAAACGACCGACAAAAAAGCCGAGGCGGCAACCGTATTCGCGCGGTGGTTCACCGAGGAACAGCGCAACGTGGACTTCGTCCTGTCAACCGGATATATGCCCGTAAGAACGGGGGCTTTTGCGAAAATCGGCGAAAACTCCTTTAAGTCGGACGCCTACAAAAACCTTTACGCCGCACTGACGAAAACCGTCGCGACCTGCACTTTCGTGAGAGAACCGAATTTCGACGGCTATTATTCCAAAGTACACACGCTGTACAACGAAATCCGCAACGTCCAGAACAACCTTGCGTCGCTATACGCGGCGGGCAACACCACGGAACAACTCGTCGCGGAAATGAAAGCCGCACTTTATAACGTCGCCTGAACGCGGCGATAAATCCCGAAATATGTTAAAAATCGCCGATTTCAAAAACAGAAAAAAATCAATGTGGCGCAAGCTTTTGTTGTATATGCTCGCGCTGGTTCTTGTTGTCGGCGTGTTTGTAAGCTGCGGTGTGTTTTTCGCCGGGCAGTTCTCGACGACGACCGAAAAATATTCCAACAATCTCACTTTCCAGAACGAGTTTTATACAAGACAAATCGAAAAATACTTTGACGATCTCTCGATGATGGGCGAAATGCTTGCCGCCGACTCTTCGGCGATAATCAACGCGTATCTGTTAGAAAACAAGATTACTTTCGGCAATCTGGACAACTCACGGGCGCATACCGAAGGCGTGCAGAAAGCCCTTTTGCCGAAACTCAGAGAAGAACTGCTGAAAGCCGACGCCTCGGGCGCGTTTATTATGATGGACGCAACCGTAAACTCCGGCGCTACAAACGCCGACAAATTCAGAACCGGGCTGTACTTCCAGCGCAGTACCCTCGACCGCACGGACGAAACGTTGCTTATGTACAGAGGAAACTCGGATCTCGGCAGGCAAAACGGCATAATGCCGCATCGTAAATGGCGGTTGGAATTTAATTCCGAATCGGTGACGGAAATAAAAGACATCTTCGGCAAACCCGTAAAAGATAAAAGTCCGCTGCTGTCCGACGTTTATGCGCTTGACGGCACAAGCGACAGTGCGATGGCTTATATCACCCCGATTTTCGGCACGGACAACACGTTTTACGGAATCTGCGGCTTTGAAATCTCCAACACCTACTTCAAGGACTACTTCGCCCAGCCGACAAGGTTGGATCAATTAACCTGCACTTTTTCAAAAACTTCAAAAGACAGCAAAATCGACTGCGAAAATATCTTTTGGACGGGCGTTCTCGGCGGCTATTCCCTGAAACCGAGCGGCACTCTCTCTCCGAAAATAATTAAAAACAACCTTACCGAACTTAGCGGCGAAACAAATTTCGTCGCCGTCACGAAAACGATTTCGATATGCGATACGGCATACTCCCTTTGTGGTAATGCAGCCGAAAAGCGGCTTTGACAAAACCATTGCGGTCAACGCAACGAGAATCGTTTTGGTATGCTTCTTGTTGGTGTTCGCCGCCGTCGTGCTTTCGGTTGTATTCTCACGAAAATTCGTCGCGCCGGTGATAAAAAATCTGGAACAAATCCGCAAGCAGGAGCACGCCGAAAACAACTCCGACATTATCGAAATCGACGACTTGTTCGTGTACCTTGCCGAACAGGATAAACTGCGCGATCTCGAAACGGATAAGCTGAAACGCCGGAACGAGGAACTTGCAAGCGTCACCGAAAACCAGACCGCCGAAATCGGCAAGCGACAAGCCGAAATCGAAAGGCTTGCGTATTCCCGCAAAAACGAAATCGATCCGGACAACTACGAGGCGTTCAAAGCCGGGCTGAAAGAACTCACGAAAACTGAAAGAACGATTTTCGACTTGTATATTGACGGCAAGTCCGCAAACGAAATCGCCGACGTCCTTAATATCCGCGAAAGCACGCTCAAATTCCACAACCATAACATTTTGGAAAAACTCGGCGTGTCGTCACGCAAACATATGCTGCGCTACGCAACTCTGCTCAGAAAGGAGTCGCAGGAACAGTAATTCGGAACCTCGTTAAAAACAACTTGTTTTCTTGCATAAAAAAGACAGCCCGCGGGCTGTCTTTTTTTGTTTTTGTTTTTTGTCCTGTTCTTGCAATAATAGGCTTTCATCGCGTAATTTTAACCGATAAACAGCATTTTTTTGCCGTTTAAGACTTTAATAAAATTATCGTTTTTCTTTGCCGTACGGCGGCATATAATCCCTTTTCGTCACAAAAAAAGGACTTGCAAAAGCAAGTCCCCTTTCCTTCTTTTTATTACAGTTTGTTGCCGCAGTTATTGCAGTATGCGCTGTCGGCGGAATTATTTTCGCCGCAGTTGTCGCAGGTCTTTGCAAGCGGCTTTCCGCACGCCTTGCAGAACTTCGCGTCAGCGTCGTTCAACGCGCCGCATTCGCACCTGACGCCGCTTTCGGTTTTTGCCGCTTTCACGACGTTTTGTATTGCCGGCGCGATTTCCGAACTTGCCTCGTTAATGACGGGCACACTTTCGTTTTTGGAATACGTGGCAATTTCGCGGCGGAACGCAAAGGTGAGAAGCCCTGCCCCGATACCCAGCATGGGAAGCCCTATAAACGCCAGGAAGAAGAGTTTGGGCATTCCTTTGTCGGGATTACCGACCGTTATAAAAAAGTCGATAAACGCCGCCAGTGTCAGCACCGCCCCGACAATCACCAGGACAAGTCCCGCGATCTTCAACTTTTTTTTCAGTTTTTCGTGTTTTTCAAAATTGTTTTCGTTTTGCATAATGACTCCGAAAGTTGTTTTATTGATTATATAATATCATAAGTTTCTTGGTTTTACAATACTAATTTTTGAGATTATCCTGCGGTTGTTTTTTCTTTCAAAAAACCCGATAAAAAAACCTTCGGTTGCCCGAAGGTTTTTGATTGTTTTGTCTTAGTCTTTTACGCCAAGCGATTTTTTGAGTTCTTTCACTGTCTTTTCCCAGGCTTTCTTATTCCTTGAAATCGAGTTGTCTTTGTTTGCTGCGATTGCGTTCTGAGCGGCAATCTGATAACGTGCCTCGGTATTTTTGGATTTAAGATCTTGGACAATGACGTCACGGAGCTTTTTATCGTTGTCGTTGTCGTCGTCTTTGCGGCCGTAGTAAACGATGTAGTCAAGGGGAATAAGGTCGTCCGCTACGCCCGAAACGGTCGTGTCGTAAGGAATGTAACTTACGAACATGAAGTGAATGCCGTAGTCGGTGACGCACCAGCCGTATGAACCGAGACCGTTATTTACAAGTTCTCTGCCCTTTTTCGAAAATTCTTCGACGTAAGTTGTATCGGTTTCGTGGGGCGAGATAAGGTATCCGTTGCCGTTTCCGGTGATTGCGTTATTGCTGCTTGTGTTGTACATACCGGGGTCGTCGTTGTACATATAAACGTACTGCGTCGCGATTTCGCGTTTTTTCTCAAACGTATTATTTTCCGGGTCTTCGAGTTTCGTCGTGAGTTCGTTGATTACATCCATTACGTTGTACTTCTTGATAATGCCGTCGCTATCGACCTCGTAAGGACGGGCGTTGCATTTTTCTTTCGTGCAGTACTTGTTGGGGTCCTTGTTGTCTTTTTGTGCTTTTTCGCAATCTTCGCAGACTTCGTCGGGATCGTAATCGAGATTCGACTTCATAACCTCGATTTTTTCCGCAAGTTGTGCGCGATACTTTTCGACGATTGTTTTGTCGGGTTGTCCCGCCGTGAAGTTTTTAAGCTCGGTCGATTGCTCGTCGCTGAACTTAAAGAGAATGTTGAAAACGTAGCCGTAGCCGTGTTCCGACGTCGGATGATAAACGGTGTTTGTCAGGGACGACGAGATTGCGGCTTTGTAATTCGCTTCCGTTTCGATGTTGAATTTTTCCTTGTTGAGCGAAACGTATCTGTCGTATTCAGCCTGTATTGCGGTGTCTTTGGGGTTGAAATCCTTGACGAGTTCTCTCTTATACTTCGAGATAAGCTGGGTTTCGTACGCGCTATTAAGGTAATAGTCATAGGACTTGTAGTTGTCTGCAAGTTGTTTTTTGAGTTCGTTCAATGCCTTGTCGACGTAATCGACCTTACCTTCGACCTTGTTAAGTTCTTCCCATTCTTTTGCGGTGAACAAATCTTTTTTCGCCTTTTCAAAGAATTTGATTTCGGCGTCTTCGGGCTTTAACTCCGCATTGTAATTGACTTCCGCTTCCTTTTTGGCGGGACGTGTGGGACGCGCGGCGATTTTGTCGGTTTCGTCGACTTTATCGTCGTCTTTCGTATCGTCTGTCGTGTCGTCGGTGGAGTTTGCCTCTTTCCAGAGTTCCTCAAACACCTGCTTATACCACTTTGACATGGATTCGTTCGCGCTCTTTACCGCTTCGTTTCTCTCAACGGCGTTCAGCAGGTCGACAACCGCGGTGGTGTTTGCGACGCGCTCGATTTTTGCGATTTCGTCACGGACGTAAAGGATAAGCAACTTGCGCTGGGCAAGCGAATCCAAAATAGCATCAGCCGTTTCGTCGACGGTGTATCCGTAATAGTAAACGTAATAGTAGGCAAGTGAGTTGAACGACTCGTTAAACTCGCCCTTCGTGACGGTGGACGTAAGCCCTGCGTATTTCACGGTGGCAAGCGCTTGGTTGTAGTCGCGCTCCTCATTCTTCGTGATAACGTCGCAACCCGCAAACACGGTAATCGCGATAATCGTCACAAGTATAACTGCCAAGAATTTCTTAATATTCATCATAGACTCCTTGCGGAATTATATATAATAATAAAAACCGTACACCATATTATATAAGATTACCTTAAATTAGGCAAACGTTTTTATATATTTTCCTTTTTATCGTTTTTTTGTTTTTCACGCGGGAAATTTCACGATTTTTGCGTGATCAGCAAAAAGTTTATCATCTTTTCGACAACCTGTTCGACCGTCAGCCCTTTTGTGTTGAACAACAGTTGCGGGGGTACGGTCGCCGTCAGCACGACGTCTTCGGTAAGTTTTGCCACGGCGGAAAGCAGGTTTTGCTCCTTAAAAACGTTCGCGTCGCGGAACACGAATGCCGCGCCTTTTTTCGTCGCGACGATTTTTTCGACGTCGTATTCGCCCGCAAGACTTTTTAAAAGCGCGATGTCGATAAGGTTTTTAAGCGGCGCGGACACAGGGCCGTATACGTCGGACAGCGCCGCGATAAGTTCGTCCCTTTCTTTCACGCTCGTAACTTCCGAAATGCGCTTGTATACCCTGATTTTGTCGCCGTCGCCCACGTAGTCTTCGGGGACGTATGCGTCGACGTCGATTTTGATAAGCACGTTGTTTTCTTTCTTTACGCCGCCGTTTTTGATTTCTTCCACGGTTTCTTTCAGAATCTTGCTGTACAGTTCATAGCCGACCTTTTCGATATGGCCGTGCTGTTCCGCGCCGAGGAAAGTTCCCGCGCCCCTTATTTCAAGGTCGCGCAGCGATATTTTGAATCCGCTGCCGAAGTCGCTGTATTCGGTAAGCGCGGTAAGGCGTTTTACGGCGTCGTCGGTCAGGACTTTGTTAAGCCGCGTCGTGAAATATGCGTGGGCAAGCGCGCCGCTTCTGCCGACTCTGCCCCTTAACTGATACAAAGTCGAAAGCCCGAATCTGTCGGCGTCGATGACGAAAAGCGTGTTCGCGTCGGGAAGGTCGATGCCGTTTTCGATAATCGTCGTTGCGATAAGCACGTCCGCTTCCCTTTGATAAAACGACGTCATTCGTCTGTCAAGTTCACCCGCGCCCATCTGACCGTGTGCTACCATCACCCTTGCTTTTCCGTCAACGAGTTTCCTGACCTTTTCGGCAAACGCCTCGATGGTTTCGACGTAGTTGTAAAGGATAAATACCTGTCCGCCGCGGCTCACTTCGCGCATGACGGCGTCTTTCAACAGCCCGTCGCTGTATTCGACGACGTAGTTTTGCACGGGCAAACGGTTTTTCGGCGGGGTTTCCAGAAGACTTATGTCGCGGACTCCGCTCAGCGCGAGATTCAAAGTTCTCGGGATCGGCGTTGCGGTAAGCGTTAAAACGTTGACGTCCTTTTTCACCGTTTTCAGTTTTTCCTTGTGCTCCACGCCGAAACGCTGCTCTTCGTCAAGAATTAAAAGCCCGAGATCGTGGAACGCGACGTCTTTCGACAGTATGCGGTGCGTGCCGACGACGATACTTACCACGCCGTCTTCGATTTCTTTGAGCGAGCGGTCGATTTCCTTGTCCGATTGAAGCCTTGATAAAAGTACCGTCTTTATCCCGAATCCCTGCAACCTTGCGTTTAAGGTGTTGAAATGCTGTTTTGCAAGGATTGTCGTCGGGGCAAGAATCGCGACTTGCTTGTTGTCCATGACCGTTTTGAACGCCGCGCGGAACGACACTTCCGTTTTGCCGTAGCCGACGTCGCCGCAGACAAGCCTGTCCATCACGCGCCCTTTTTCCATATCGTCCTTGATTTCGCGGACGGCGCGATCCTGGTCGTCGGTCAGGTCGTATTCGAAATTTTCCTCGAATTCGCGCTGCCACGGCGTATCGGGGGAATATTTATATCCTTTTTGCTTTTCGCGTTCCTGATAAAGTTTCAGCAGATCGAAGGCAAGTTTACGTATCGACGCCTTCGCTTTTTCTTTGGTTTTTTTGAATTCGTCGCCGCCGAGTTTATTGAGTTTCGGCGTTTCTCCGCCCGAAAACTTCGTCAGCATATCCATCTGGTCGATGGGCACGAAAAGTTTTCCGCCGTCGCGGTAACGAAGCACGACGTAATCGCGCGTTATCCCGTTGACGGTGATGCGATCGGAGCCTTCGCAAACGCCGATTCCGTATTGCTCGTGAACAACGTAATCTCCCGTTTTTAACTGGATAAACCCCGTTTTTGGTTTGCTTAACTCTGTTTTCTGTCCGATTTTGCCAAAAAGTTCGTCCATTCCGAGGACGACGAGTTTTGCCTGATGATATATAAATCCGACGCGTATCGGGGCTTTTGTCGCAATGATTTTACTGCGTGAAAAATCTTCGTCGCACTCTGCGTAAATATCGTTTTCTTTGAGCGATTTCGACACGTTTTTCGCGCGGTTTTCGTCGCCGCAGCAAAGCATAACTTTGTAGCCCGTCGCATTGAAATTTTTGACGTCGGTGTAAAGCACGTTGCGGTCAAGATAATACTTTGCGGGCTGCTGCGATTTGAGCGTATATACGGCGCTTGACTCGAACACGGGATTGAGCGCGGTCAACTGCTGAAAAGCAAGCCGCTTCATCACCCTTATATACGTCAGCGCGTATGCGCGCGTCAGAATCGACTCCTTATGAATCGGCAGTACTTCGCCGCTTTCGACAAGGCTTTTTACCCTTGACGAGTGTTCCTTTTCGATAAGTTCCAACTTATCGTACAAAAGTTTCGGCTCGTCCACGATAATCGTCGCGTCGCGCGGAAGATAATCGAAAATCACGCTTCGCTCGTCTATAAACGGCGTTATCCACACAAGGTTTCTGTCTGTCGGATTAAGTTCGAGCCTGCCGATGACGTCGTCGATTACGTCGTTCGCTCCGCCGTTTGTCGTGCGGTGTTTTTTGATTTTTCCGATGATTTTGTCGGCTTCGTCACGGGTGATGAGTACGTCGGTTGCCGGCGACAGCATGACGTGTCCGATTTCTTTCACGCTTTCCATCGTCTCCGGGCGGAAAAATTTTATGCTTTCGACAAGGTCGTCAAAATAACTTATCCTTATCGGGTATTCGCTTGCAAGTGGATATACGTCCAGAACGTCGCCGCGCAATGAAAACTCGCCGCGGTCGGACATGCTTTCGACGCGGGTATAACCCATCGACACAAGTTTGTTCGCGACTTTTTCGGGCGCGTACTCTTCTTCTTTCATAAGGGTAACGTGCGCCGCCCTGAACGCATCGACGTTGGGATAATACTGCAAAAGCGCCTCGGCGGGGATAACCGCGATTTCCGCTTTGTTTTGTATGAGGCGCGTCAACGCCTCGATTCTTCTTCCCGTGAGTCCGACCGAGCCCGCTTTTCTGTTCAAGAGTACGTCGTCCTTGTCGGGGATAAACACGACGCGGTCGTTCACGTACGCTTTCAGACGAGTGTATGCGGTTTCGGCGGCAAGTCTATCCGGCACAATCAGCAGTTTAACGCCAGGAATTGCGCTCGTAACGTGGTTTTTTGCTCCTTGGACAAGCGAAAACGCCGTGGTGGCTTTGCCACCCCGTACTGCGTCGAGAAGGTTTTTGAAGTCGCCTTTTAAGTTTTCGAGTCTCAAAAAGTCGTACATTTCGTTTTTATATTTTTCGTCATTCGGGCTTAAATCCGTTGACGTTTCTCATAAGTTTGTCAAAGTCGCCGTCTTTCAAAAACGACAAAAGTTCGTTTGCGACAAAGTCGGTCGAGGCGTCGACAAGCGTTTTGTTTTCGCCCTTGACTTTCGACAACACGACGTTGTAAAGGGGCACGTTGCCGTGGTCGAATCCCGTGCCGATGCGAATGCGCTTGAAAGCAGTGTTGCCGTTCAAGCATTCCACGATGTTCCGCATTCCGTTGTGAGTGCCCGCGCTTCCCGCGTTCCTTGCGCGGATCGTGCCGATTGCGATGTCGATATCGTCGTAAATCACGATTATGCCGTCCGCCGTTTCCTTATATTTCCCCATAAGTTCCCTGACCGACTCGCCGGAAAGGTTCATATACGTTTCGGGTTTTGCAAGGACGACGCGTTTCCCGTTCACGTTCGTAACGGCGGTTTTTGCCTTGCACTCGGTATGCGAAAACCTGACGCCCAGCTCTTTCGCGAGTTTGCTCACGACGTCGAAACCCATGTTGTGATATGTGTTTTTATAGGAAAGTCCTTTGTTGCCAAGACCGATAATAATCATTTTTCACCTTGTATGTCGCTGTCTTTTTTGCGTTTTTTTCTGAAATATTCCGAAAGGAGCGCGGCGCATTCGTCTTTTAAGATGCCCCCTTCGACGTGGAGTCTGTGGTTGAACCGCTTGTCCGTCGGAAGGTCGTAAAGAGTGCCGCAGCAGCCGGCTTTTTGGTCGTACGCGCCGAAGTAAACCGCTTTCAGCCTGCTGTTTATAAGCGCGCCCGCACACATCGCGCACGGTTCGAGCGTCACGTACATTTCGCAGTCCGAAAGATACCAGCCGAGTTTTTCGTTGGCGTTTTTAAGCGCGACGATTTCCGCGTGCGAAATTGCCGAATTGTCCCGTTCTTTTCTGTTATTGCCTTCCGCGACGATCTCTCCGTTCAGGACGATGACCGCGCCGATGGGGACTTCGTCGAAAGTTTCCGCCTGTTTTGCGAGCTCGATTGCGCGGCGCATAAACTTTTCATCCATATTTCTTCACCGATTTTTGCAAGTATTTTCGGCGTGTTTTCAAGGATTTTCGTAAATTCCGCCGTGTAATCGCGCGAAATCGGGTGAAAAAGACAATCGTCGCCGAGTTCCGCCGTTATCGAAAATCCAAAGCCGTTTTTCAAAAACCAGTCCTTGTAGCCACCCGCGCTGCCGTCGCTTGTCACGGCGGGAAGTCCGGTTGCGGCTGCAATCATTTTAACATAATTTTTATAACATTTCAATTTTTTATAGCCATAATAGATAAGATTTCCCTTCGTATGCAGACACATCGCCGCTTTGAAGCCGAATTTTTCAGTCAATTTTTTCATTGCAAGCGTTTCGGGCTCGGAAAACGGACGCTCGCCGACGTAGTTTTCGGGCGCGGGATAAAACACGTTGCTTTCGCCTTTTTTAAAGTCCGCGTCGAAGTTTACGTTGAGGTCAACCGCCCGCCCGTTTGCTTTCCATCTTGAAAAATCCGTTGAATTATTATTCACCCGTTTCAAATATTCGCGCGACGAAAACTCCGCCCCGTCAAGCGAATATTTCACAAGCATCGCGCCGTCCGGGTTTACAAGCGGCACGAAACATATCGCCGGCAAACTTTCGTCGTAATTATCGTAAAGCCGCATCACTACGTCGGCGGTAACGCACTCTCTTGCGTGAATCCCGCCGAATATGAGCGCGTGCGGATTCCCCCGTCCTTTAACAAATGCGAAAATTTCGCGCGAAAACACGCTCCTCCCGATTGAAAAATAATTTTTTCTTGTTTTAAGGTCGTTCAATAAATCGTCGTACGCGTAAATCATACGACATAATATGAAAAAACTTTTTCGTTTGACCTGATTTGAAGTAATAATAAAAGTTATTTATGGTACGGCAGATTGTTCATTATCGAAAACGCGCGGTAAATCTGCTCCGACAAAATCACGCGCATAAGCTGATGGGGATAAGTCGCTTTCCCGAAAGAAATTTTGAAATCGGCGCGGTTTTTCACTTTGTCGCTCACGCCGTTGCTGCCGCCGATGACGAAAGTTATCTCGGAAACGCCCTCTGTCATTTTGACACTCATTAACCGCGAAATCTCCACGGAATCCAGCATTTTCCCGTCAATCGCTGTCAATATGACATACCCTTTGACACATTCCAGTATTTTCTCGCCTTCCTTTTCGACAGACTGTAATACTTCCGCCGCGCTTTGGTTTTTCACGGGGAATTCCGCGCACTCGATAACCTTGAACTCCGCAAACCTTGAAATTCTTTTTGCGTATTCGTTTATCGCGTCCGTAAAATACTTTTCTTTTATCTTGCCCACGCACACGACGTTGATTTTCATCTTATAACCCCCCATACAAAGGTAAATATCGTAATAAGCGTATTCAGCGTTATCGCAAAATACAGAGGCGCGTTGTCAAGCCGTGCGGTCTCTTCCTTACAAAACGCGACTACCTTGCCTTTTTCGATCCTTTTGTCGCTCTCGATAACGGACGTCTTCAAAAACAGTACGAACATCAAAAACGCAACGAGTATAAACAATATCATGGCGATTATTCCGCCTTTGGTCGTGCCAAGCAGAAAACCGTACGCCTTGTTCAGAAAATCGAAGCCTTTTCCCGTTTGCCGTCCGTAATCGCGCATCACCGCAACGAAGTTGTTGACGAAATGGCAAAACATCGCGGGATATATACTTTTCGTGACGTAAACGAGCGCGCCCGTGATAAGCCCGAAGAAGAACGTGTAAAACACCTGCGTGACGTTCGTATGCATCAGCGCGAACATCAGTGCCGAAATAATTATCGCAAAAGTCGGAAACCGCGCGTTTTCGTTTGCGCCGTAACAAAGTCCGCGGTTCGTGAACTCTTCAAACGTCGCGGGAAGAATCGCCGTGAGTGCGATATCCGCAATGAGTACGCCGATGTTGTCGTAAACAAGCGGTTTTGAAACCGAGGGAGTGTAGCCGATAACCGAAATAAGATTGTACCAGACGTTTGACAAACACGTCACCATAAAGGTTGCGAAAATCGAAATCAGGAAAATATAAAGCCAGCTTTTCCCAGCGGGCAACGAATCGTACTTGAACTCCGCCGCGATTGTTTTTAAGGCGTGCTTGTCCCGGGAAATTTTAAGATATATTACGTATAGTAAAAGCGGCACGACGCCCATAAATCCGACTTGCACGACGACGCTCCACACGGCGTCGGAACCGAGCACGGAAAGCCCCGACAAAACCCCTTCCGACACCATAATACGAAAGATTGCGATAAGGAGCATCGAGAACGCGTATATGCCGTTTTTTGCGAAACGTTTTGTCATCAATTCAAAAATCCGCTGACCAGCGAGATAATCCAGATTACCGCGAGAATGACGTAAACAAGCTTGATATTCGACGGGAAAAAGTCCTCGCGCGACATCTCGGTCATTTCGTCGTCTTCGGGCGTAATATCGCGGATTATGGTGTTTATCTTATTATAAGCAGCCTTTAATCCGCCTTTTTTGAAAATTCCGCACAAATCCCTAAATGCCGCCGCAAAGTCGTTTTTGCTTTCTTTTGCTTTAACGGACAAGGTCTTTTCGGTGGAATAAACGCCGTCCTTGTTTTCGTAAACGTCGATGACTTCGGCGTTATCCGGCAAAATTTCAACGCGTTTCGGCGCGCTTACTTTCGTGAACTTTTTCAGAAGATATACGACGAGCGTGCCGCCCAAGAGTATCGCCACAATCCAGATGAGATACCGATATCCGACGTGCATCGAGCCCAAGCTCGTATTTTTCATAATCGCTTCGTACGGGTATTCCAGCGTCAGGCTTAAAAAGTTGTTGAAGAAATGCAGGAAAATCCCGGCCCACAGCGACTTCGACACAAGCACGACGTAGGCAAGCACCGCGCCCAGCAAAAACTGATGCACCGTCTGTATCGGGTTGCCGTGCATGAGCGAGAACATACCTGCGGTGATAAGTATCGCATAGGAATAATCGCGCTTTCTCGACGCCGCGTTCAGGACGACGCCGCGCATCAGAAACTCTTCGGCAAACGCAGGAAGCACCGCAAGCAGTAACAGTCCCAAAAAGTATGCGCCGACCGATGCCGTCGTATCGACGATATTAAGGCTCATATCGAACCCGAGCCTTGAAAGTATATCCAAAAATATGTTCGACACGGGCAAAAACGCCATAATACAGCATACCGACAACAGCGAAAGTATGCCGATTTGTTTCAGCCCGATTTTTTTGTCGAGTTTCGTCGCGGACACGACGTCGACGTTTTTACGCTTTGCGTAAACGAGCATCGAGCCTATGAACGCAACGGGGTTGATAAGATACTGACACCACGCCGCCGCTCCGCTCATTCCGCTTGTGAAACGGAAAGAAAATTCGTAAATAAGGCTCAGGACGTAAAAGGTCGCAAACGCAACGAGAAACGCGTTGCCCGTATTTGAAAATTTGAAATTCTTATTTTTCATCGGCTTCGATAAGTTCTCCGCATTTATTCTGATATGCAAGTTCGACGCGGACTTTGTCCGAAAACCCGTTTGCGTCAAGGGCGGACAATACCGTCGAAAAAGCAAGTTCCGGGCAGTTGTTTTCCTCGGACATATGCCCGAGAATCAGCGTTTTCAGCCCGCTGTGTGCAAGGACGGTCGCGACGTTTGCGGCGCAATCGTTGGAAATATGCCCGTTTGCGCCCGAAATACGCGTTTTGAGCCGTTGCGCGTACGAGCCTTTCATCAGCATTTCCACGTCGTGATTCGCTTCCAGCAATACTACCTGACTACCCTTCAAATTACTTAAAATTCCTTCGGTTATATGACCGATATCGGTTGCGACGGAAACCCTTGCGCCGCCGGACACGAACGTATACGCAAGCGGATATACCGTGTCGTGCGGTATTCTGAACGGATAAACCGCAATATCGCCGATTTCAAATCCCGCGTCGAAAAAATCTACGTTTTCAAACGGAATCGGCCCTATACGGCGCGCGATATGCGGCATAACCCGCTCGTGCGCGTACACCTTGACGCCGGCGTTTGAAAGTGCGGAAAGTCCCGAAATATGGTCGTCGTGCTCGTGCGTGACGACAACTCCCGACAAATCCGTAATTCCCACGCCGATTGTCTTCAACGCGTCTGAAATTCTTTTCAAGTTTACCCCTGCGTCCACAAGGATATGCGTCGTTTCCGACGAGATATAAGTGCAGTTCCCGTGACTGCCGCTGGCGATCGACATTATTTTCAGTGACATATTAACCTCGTTTAATATTGTATCACGGTTTTTTTTGCTTTACAAGCGATATTATGTTATACTATATCGGTAAAAAGGTGAAGTATGATAATCGACACGATAAAAATCGAAAACGCGGTCAGGGAAATTTTTGAAAACATCGGAACGCACCTTGACGAAAAGGTATATTGCCGTCTGAAAGCGGCAAAAGGCGCAAACGAACGCGAGAGTTTCGCGCTGAAAGTCCTGACCGAAAACGCCGAAATCGCGCGGGATACAAACTCGCCGGTATGTCAGGATACGGGGCTTGCCGTCGTATTCCTGGAAATCGGGCAGGACGTCGCGCTTTCCGGGAAATACGTCGAAGACGCCGTAAACGACGGCGTAAGACAAGCGTATGAAAACTTCCGCAAATCGTCCGTGCACCCGCTTTCCCGCAAAAACTCGGGCGACAACACCCCCGCGATTATCCACACGCGCGTCGTGAAAGGCGACAAAGTGAAAGTTTCCTGCATGATGAAAGGATTCGGCAGCGAGAATATGTCGCGGCTTTTTATGCTAACTCCTGCGGACGGCGTCGAAGGCGTGGTCGAAAAGGTTGTGGAAACGGTGAAAGACGCAGGCAGTTGCCCGTGTCCGCCCGTGATTTTGGGCGTCGGCGTCGGCGGCACGATGGAAAAGGCGGCGATTATGAGCAAGCACGCCCTTTTGAACGACTTGGACAAGGAAAACCCCGACGAATATCTTTCTTCCCTTGAAAAGGAAATGCTTGAAAAAATCAACGCTCTGGGCATCGGCGCGGAAGGCTTTCGCGGCGACGTTACCGCCCTTCGCGTGTTTATAGAAACGGAAAACACCCACATTGCGGGACTGCCCGTCGCGGTCACCGTACAATGCCATTGCTCGCGCCACGGCGAAAGAATAATCGAGGGATAAATGATTAAGGTCGAAACAAGCGATATTGAAATACTGAAAACGCTGAATGCGGGCGATATCGTGTCGATAAGCGGCACGATTTACACGGCGCGCGACGCCGCTCACAAAAAGATTTTCGCCCTTATGAAAGACAATGAGCCTTTGCCTTTCCCCCTTCGGAATTCGTTTGTCTATTACACGGGCGCGACGCCCGCAAAAGACGGCGAACCATACGGCAGTTGCGGCCCCACGACGTCGAAACGCATGGACGTTTATACGCCCGATATGCTGGACGCGGGACTTAAAGGTATAATAGGTAAAGGCGCGCGCACGCGCGCGGTAGTGGACGCGATAAAACGAAACGGCGCGGTTTACTTCGTCGCAATCGGCGGAGCGGGCGCGTTTTATAAATCGGCGATTAAGTCGGCAGAAGTCATCGCTTTTCCTGAACTTTTGTCGGAAGCGGTAACGAAACTCGAAGTCGAAGGGTTCGAGTGCGTCGTCGGCGTGGACTCAAAAGGAAACGACATTTTTTAATAAATAATTGTTCCGACAGATAATATTAAACGAACAAAACGAAAAAGCGCAAACAAAAATCCCGCGGAATCCGCGGGATTTTTCATTGTCTTTTGTTAAATCAGATCGCTTAAATCGTCGTCGTTATCGAACTTGGGCTTCCTTGGAATGAAGCAAAGCGCGAAAATCAAAAATACCACCGACACCATCGCAAGACGCCATACGAAGCTGCCCTTCGCAATCGGGTTCAAAGGAACGTTAAGTTCTTTGAATGCGGGAACGGTTGCACAGATAACTGCGCCCGCCACCGTCAATACGAACAGAATAAGCGCGGAAATCCAGATGTGGTATCCACGGCCGTTGCAAAGCCCCACGAACTCCACGATAAGCGTCGCAAGAGCAATCGCGCATACCACGGTGTAAAGGAACAGCGGAACTTGTGCGATAAGGTTGCTTGTATTGAAGTTCATCCAGCCGGCAATGATATCGGGCTCGCCGGGGGCAAGCGCAAGGCTTGTGATTTTAAGTTTGTCCGCGAAGTGGTTGAGAATGACAAACGCAAAGAATCCAAGGGTGATAACGAAAAGGATTGCCGCAAACGCGCGGTTTTTGGCTTTCGTTTTCTTGATTGCATTTTCTGCGGAAAGGTCATCCTCGACAAACTGGGCTTCAACCCATAATCGCACCCCGCGGTTCGCAGTGGGGACAGAGATTCTTATCGCGGCGTTTCGCCGCGCGCGCCGCTTTTTTATCAAGGGGTTGATCCTTGACTTCGGGCAGCGGTTGTTGCTGTTTGGGTTTATTGTCGATTTGCAAAACGGGTTGGTTTTGCGTTGCGTACGGCACGAACGCCACAGGCACTACGACGGGGTTAAGCTGAACCTGACCGCGGGGTGCGATTATGGGTTGAAGACCGCCTGCCACGGGACGCATCACCGCATATTCGACGGGATTTGCAACCTCGGGCGGGACTTTTTGCGCGTTTTGCGGAGCGGGAGCAGCCGCCGCGGGTTTCCCTTGCGGAATGGGCGTTGCTTCGGACTTTTGAATTCTGAGTTCCGAAAAATCTTCGTCCTTCATTTCCGCGCGGGCGTTTTTAATGGTTTCTTCCGCGCTCACGGGCAAAGATTCGGCAACTACTTTTTTGTTTTTTCTTTTCATTATATAACCTCCGCTTAAAACTCGACAGTTTCCTGAATTCTGTGTTTAGGACAAATAATGTTGCAGACGAATGCGAACACAAGGTTTGCGCCGCCGATAATAATCAGCATTATCGAGGGCCAACCGCAATCGCGCGAAAGCAGATTGCCCAGATTTTTGATCTGAGAGAAGAATTTCATCTCATAAAACGCCGCGACGACAAAGCACAGGAACGCTATGACCGCGCAAGGGGTAAATCCTATTCTCTTTCCCGTGGAAATCGCGATTATCGACAAAATGAAGTTGACGGCTATCGCAACGTAGGCGACGGCGATAAGATACGGCACGAAAACAACGTCGAACTTTGCAAATTCGTGCGTTTTGAGCATCACGTCGAACATATCGGCAAAGTATTTAAGGCTGATGTATTTTTCCGCTCCCGCAATGGGATATTTCGCCGCGAACGACAACCCGAACAGAATTATCGACAGCGTGGCGATGATAAGCATAAGAACGCCCGACACACGTGCCGACGCGCGTTTTTCCGTCTTTCTTGCGGCAACGGTCTGTTGTTCCGCCGCGGACTGCGCGACGGTTTCTTCTTCCTCGCCCGCGGACAGGTAAGGAACGATCGCAACGGGATTTACCGTGGGTTGAAGTTGGATTTTTTCGTTGGGCCTTATGATAGGATACGGTTTGTTGACCGGCAACGGAGCGTAAAATATGACTTTTTCGTTTTTAACGTTTTCTGTTTTTTTATCCATAATTCCCCCGTTATTTTTTTGCGTTATTACGACGCATTCTTTCATAATCCGCCTTGGACGCATACTGCCACAAGGGCTGTTCCTGCGTGACGTACGGAACGATTGCAAGGGGCTGTACTATGGGCGAATTTTGCATAAATCCGTCACCCGAATAAGCATAGCCGCCTGCGTAACCGGCTTGTCCGCCGCCCCTTACGGGTGTGCTGTCGGCAGACTTTTTACCGTTTATAAACTCAGGCTTTTTGTCCGCTTTCACCGGGAATACGGGCTCGACCACGGGAGTGTGCGGTACGTCGGGCACCTCGACGGCGTCTTCGAACGAAGGAATACGTTGCTTGCTTGCAAGGTACAGACTTCTGTTCTTATCTCTGCCGCAACGACGGCACTTTTCGTCGGAAATGCTGTTGCGCTTGCCGCATACCGGGCAAACGTACGTGGAATTTTTCAATTCTTCTTCGGAAAGTTTGTCAAATTCGCCGTTGAACTTTTCGGCATAAGAGTGGATGAGAGGCAAAACCGCTTGCAGTCTTTCGATGCTTTCCACCTCGAACTCTTTTTCGAAATCGCCGGGCATTTCGCTGCCGCAAGCCGTGCAATATAAGGCGTCTTCGGCGTTTTCGCTGCCGCATACGGGACATTGAACCGTCTTGGGCTTTCTCAGAAGCACCGCGCCGCAATGTTTGCAAAAGCGCGTCCCGGGCGCATTCGGCGTTTCGCAAGCCGAACAGATAAGCGCGTCTTCGGGGTTGAACAGGCCTTGTCCGCAAACGGGGCAGAACGAGTCGCCCTGATGGACTACTGAACCGCAAGTTTTACATACTGCCATAATTTATCTCCTTAAACAATGGTCGAAATCACGAAAAAGCCGTCGTGGTTTCAAGATACTTCTTAACTATTATAAACTAAAATAGTTTACATATCAACGCTTTTCGTAAAAAAGTTGACGGCGTTTTTCTTTTTTTGTCTTATTTGTTGAAGCTGTCTTTCAGCCCCACGACTTCGTTGAACACGGGCGCGGATTTGTCGAAAGTGCTTACCGCCATATAATAGCCCTGTCTCATAAACTGGAAGCGGTCGTACGCCTTTGCGTTTTCGACGATGAATTTTTCGGCTTTCGCGCGGACAACCGTCTTTGAATTTTTGTTGACGCGATCCATAAGGTCGCCTTCGACGTCGTTGATAAGATAATCGAAACGATTTACCGTTACGTCGACACAGTCGTTTGCGTTCACCCAGTGTATTACGCCCTTGACCTTGATGCCCGCGTTTGCGCCGCCCGATTTGCTGTCTTCGATATACTTGCAGCGCACTTCTTTGACGTTGCCGTTTTCGTCGACGTCGCAACCGGTGTATTCGACGATATACGAGCCTTTGAGCCTTACCATTCCGCCGGGTTTTAAGCGGAAATATTTTGCGGGGGGATTCAGCGAAAAGTCGCTTTCTTCGATGAAAAGTTCGCGACTGAAAGTCGCGGTGTGAGTTCCCGCGCCTTCTTTGTTGGGATTGTTTTCGATTTCGACGGTTTCCGTCGCCCCTTCGGGATAGTTTTCGATAATAAGTTTCAACGGTTTCAGAACCGCCATTGCGCGCGTTGCGTTTTCGTTAAGGTTTTCGCGGACGCAGTGTTCCAGAAGCGCGATATCGACGACGCTGTTTGCCTTCGCCACGCCGATGCGGGAGCAGAAATCGCGGATGGCTTCCGCGGGATATCCCCTTTCGCGCATACCGCTTAACGTCGGCATACGGGGATCGTTCCACCCTTCGACCACGCCGTCTTCGACAAGCTGACGAAGATAACGCTTGCTCATAATCGTGTGGGTAAGGTTGAGCCTTGCAAACTCGATTTGCCTCGGGCGGGGGTTGAATCCGCAATTTTCGACAACCCAGTCGTACAAGGGACGGTGATCTTCAAATTCAAGACTGCAACAGCTGTGCGTGATACCCTCGATCGCGTCTTCCAAAGGATGCGCGAAGTCGTACATGGGATAAATCACCCATTTTGTGCCTTGTCTGTGGTGCGGCGCTTTCACGATACGGTAAATGACGGGATCGCGCATATTGATATTGTTCGCCGCCATGTCGATTTTCGCGCGGAGAACCTTTTCGCCGTCGTCGTATTTTCCCGCGCGCATTTCCCTGAAAAGTCGCAGGTTTTCTTCCACGCTTCTGTCGCGGTACGGGCTGTTTACGCCGGGCTCGGTAAGCGTGCCGCGGGTTTTGCTGATTTCTTCCGCGGACAAATCGCAGACGTACGCAAGCCCTTTTTCGATAAGCCCTTCCGCAAGCGAATACATTTTTTCAAAGTAATCGGACGCATAATAAAGCGCGTCCCATTCAAAACCCAGCCACTTTATGTCTTCCTGAATGCTGTTGACGTATTCGACGTCTTCTTTCGACGGGTTGGTGTCGTCGAAACGCAGATTGCAAGTGCCGTGATATTTTTCCTTAATGCCGAAATTTATGCAGACGGCTTTTGCGTGGCCGATATGCAGATACCCGTTCGGTTCGGGCGGGAAACGCGTCGCTATGAACGTATGCTTGCCGCTTTTAAGGTCGGCGTCAATGATGTCTTCAATAAAGTTGGTTGGTTTTGCAAATTCTTCCATATATGCTCCTTAATGGAAAAATCGACGCTTTATACGCCGATTTTATTCGGTTAATTATCGATTTGGTGATTTCCGCCGCAAGACGACGGGAAAACTACGTCCCGCGCGGCAACAACCATCAAATCTCCTTGTTTTTTGAATCCGAATTTTTCAAGCCTGTCGTCGGGTGCAATAAGAATATTGACTTCGCTCATCGACAGTTTGAAAAGAATCGTCCTGAAAAAGAAGTCGGAAACCGACGGATCTTCCGCCTTGTCCTTTGCGACGTCGAAAGATACAATCAGGATTCCTTCGTCGCGAAGCACCATTTTGCATACGCCCACGCCCTCGTCGTCGTCGAAGAGCACCGCGTTGATACCGCTCGTGTTTGCGCCCGTTACCCCCGCGCGGTCGTAAATTTTCATCAATTCATCGTCGTCGTCAACGTAATTTACGGTCAGCATATCGTCTTTTCTTCTCCCTTTTCCGATTTTTATTTATTATATAAATATTTTATATTAAAGTCAAACAATCTTGCGGGAAATTAACGCCCCGCGGCAATTTCGTTTTTCAAAACGCTTTTCATTTTTTCGGCGTTGTGCTATTATGTTGTTATTAAAATAACACGGAGTAAATTTATGATTACCGGTAAAAAAATCGTTCTGACCGGCGCAAACAGCGGTATCGGTCTCGAAACATTGAAACTTCTTGTGCAAGGCAACAACAAAATCCTTGCCGTCGACCTTAAAACGGACGTCATTTCCACGTTCGACCAAAGCAAGGTCTTCCCCATGCAATGCGACGTCGGCAACAAAGAAGGCGTCGACAAAATCTTTGAGGTCGCAAAAGAAAAACTCGGCACAATCGACATTTTTTATGCAAACGCCGGCTTCCCTTATTACGAACAGTACAACTACGCCGACTGGGATCGCGTCAACAGAATGTTTCAGGTCAATACGATTTCGCCGATGTATACCTATGGCAAATACCTTGATTTCTTAAAAGGCCGCGACGGACACTTCTGCATCACCGTTTCCGCAATCGGTCAGATGGCTATGCCCGGCTACTGCGTGTATTCGGCGTCGAAGTTCGGCGCGCAAGGCTTCCAGCAAGGTCTTCGTCTGGAACTTCCCGAAAACGTGACGATGACTTGTCTGTATCCCGTCGCAACGAATACGAACTTCTTCAAAACCGCAAATCCCAAGGAGTTCAAGAAACCCTTCCCCGTACAAAGCCCCGCTCACGTGGCAAAGAAAATGGTAAAGGGTATCGAACGCAAGAAGAAATCCGTTTACCCCTGCGGACTGTTCACTTTCGCAAGATTCCTGTTCGCGATCTGCCCGCCGATTAAGACGATTTACTGGAAGATGGAAACCAAAAAACTTAAAGATTTCATCAAAAACAACAAGTAATAAAAGTAATAATCCGTTAAAAACGCCCCGCTTTTGCGGGGCTTTTTTGTGCCTTACGGCGTGATGTGCCTGCGGCGAGATGTGTCTTGCGACGCGATGTGCCTTTCGGCGTGATGAGCCTATCAGCGTGATGTGTATACGGCATTACGGGTTTTTATAAACCCTTTTCACCCTTTCCGAAACGCCCGTCAGGATCTCGTACGGCAGAGTATCCGCGCGGTTTGCGACGTCCGTGACCGTTATCTCGTCGCCGAAAACGACAACTTCGTCCATAATTTTCACGTCTGCGTCGCCCGCGTCGACGGCAACGCTGTCCATCGAAACTTTTCCGACGATTTTCAGAAATTGCCCGTTGCAGAAAATCATTCCCTTGTTCGACAACGCCCGCGGGAGTCCGTCGGCGTAACCTGTCGATATTATCGCGACGCGCATATCTTTTTTCGCCCGATACCCGCGCGAGTACCCGATAAAGTCGCCCTTTTTCACCGTGTTTATCGCAATTACCGCCGCGCGAAAAGTCATCACGGGCAAAAGCGGCGTTTTGTCGCCCGATACGGGGTTTACGCCGTACAGCGCGATTCCGATTCTCGCGCCGTCGAAAAATCTGCCGTACTTTATGAGCGCCGCGCTGTTTTCGGCATAAAACGGGACGTCCTTTTCGTTTTTGACGACAAGTTCCGCTTCCATAAAGTTTTTTATCTGCGCCTCGGTAATGCGGCGGTCGGTTGCGTCGTCGCCGTCTGCCGACGAAAGATGAGTGAACACCCCGAGAACCCGCAAGTTTTTCACGGCGGACGCCGTTTCTCCGATTGTCGAAAACCCGAGCCTGTTCATTCCCGTATTGATTTTTACGAAAACTTCCGCGTCGTACTTTTTCGCAAGGCAAAGTGTGTGTTCGTCGTACACGAGCGGACGGGCGGCAATTTCGCGGGCAAGCCCGAAATCCTCGCAAAAGCCGAGTATCGCGATTTCGCCGTTTATCCCGTTTTTCCTTAAACTTTCCGCCTCGTACACCGACGCCACGGCAAATTTTTTGCAACCGCTTTCTTCAAGGGTTTTCGCGACTTCCGTCGCGCCGTGTCCGTAAGCGTTCGCTTTCACGACGGCAAACACGTCGTCGCATTTTCCTTTTATCGTTTCAAAGTTTTTTTTCAGCCGAGATAAATCGACTTCCGCGCGGCATCTGTCCACCCTTTTCCCCCGACGATTTTTTTCAATATATGACGAGACTCGTTCAAACGTGATTTCGCGCCTTGACTACCGCCCCCAAAAAGGGTAAAATATCGGTATGATTAAAATCGTTGACAGCGGATACGGCGTCAGGCTTTCTTTTGACGAAACGGAAGTTTTCAATCATACGTCGCTCGTTCCGTTTATAAAATCGGTAAAGGCCGAAAAAAAGTTCGGCGTGAAGAACGGGAAACTGACCGCGCGGTTCGACGTCGACGGGGAGTACGCGCTTTCGGACGTGAAAACCAAGTCGTGTTCGATAAAGTCCGCGCATATCGACTTTTCGGGATACGACGGGGATTTTGTGAAAATATCCGTCGTCGAAGAAGAAAACCGCCTTGCGCTGCATTTTTCAAACGCGACGTTTTCCGCCGCAAAACTCACCTTTCTCGTGCCGCCGACTTTCCCGGTGAAATTTTGCGGTAAAGAGATTTCAAAAGGTACGACAGACAACCTTGTCGAAAAAAAGACGGGCGTTTTGTCGGCAATTTTTAAGAAACCGAAAGACACTTTAGAATACGAAAAATCGTGCGCGCTTTTCCTTTCGGACGGCAGAAGATACGAGTTTGAAACAACCTCTCTCGTGACGCTCGACTTCAACAAAAAAGCCGCTGTTTCGCTGTATTTCGAGCAACTGCCCGAAACTATATATTTTTACAAATTATGACAAAAAACGGGGTTTATTATGGAAATTAAAAACGTAAAGTTCATTTATGGCGGGAAAGTCGCTGATAACGCCGTCGATATAACCGTTGAAAACGGAAAAATTTCAAAGGTTTCAAAGACGCGCGAAAAATCTGCGCCGCGATACGTTACGCTGCCCTACGTCGATATTCACACGCACGGCGCGGTGACTCACGACGTCACGGAACTTAGCGAAAACGCATTGTCTGAAATCGGAAATTACCTTCTTTCAAACGGTATCGGGGCATACCTTCCGACCTTTGTCGCAACCCCGCTTACCGCGCTTGACAAAGCCTTTGAAAAACTGAGAAAATTGTCGCCGTCGGGCGCGGAAATTCTGGGCGCGCATATCGAAGGTCCGTACATCAGCATTGCGAAAAAAGGCGCGCAGCCCGTTGAAAACATAATGACTTCCTTTGACGAAAAGGACGCGGATTTTTTCAGCCGAAACGCGGACGTTCTTAAAATCGTAACGCTGTGTCCGGCAACGAAAAACGCGGTCGCGCTCGTAAAAGCAATCGTCGGAAACGGCATAAAGGCGCAGGCGGGACACGACGACAGTATCGACGATCAGATTATCGCCTGCAAAAACGCCGGGCTTGACGGAGCGACTCATATTTACTGCGCGTCAAGCGGATTCCGCCGCGTCGACGGCAAAATCACGAAACATCTCGGGCTGAACGAGTGCGCGATGTACTTTGACGATACTTATACGGAAGTCATCGCCGACGACGTGCATATCGGCGAAAACCTTTTCAAATTCATTTATAAGTGCAAAGGATATGAAAAAATCATACTTGTGTCCGACGCCCTTGCCCCGTGCGGCGCGCCTGTCGGCGAATATATCCTTGGCGACAACACGCCCGTAATTGCCGACGGCACCGCGGCGTATCTCAAAGACAAATCCGCCCTTGCGGGAAGCACGACGAACATCGCGAAAATGGTTGAAATCATCGTCCGCTACGGCGTGCCGCTTGAAAAGGCGGTTTATTGCGCGACCGAATCGCCGAGAAAGTATTTGGGGCTTGAAATCCCCGCCCTTTCCGTTGGATATGACGCGTCGTTCAACGTCGTCGACGAGCGCGGAAAAGTCACGGAAGTTTATTCAAAAGGCAAAAAAGTCCTGTAACAGGACAATTTTTTCCGATAATTTTGCAAAAAACTCGTCCGTTTTTGTCGTTTTCTTGAAAAAGAGTATTTACACCGCCCGCTTTTTAATGTACAATTAAAATGCAATAATGTTTTTGCAAATTCCGGCACTTCAGGCACTTTTTCAGGGAGGAACTTATGAAAATCGTTATTCTGGACGGTTTTACCGAAAACCCCGGCGACCTTTCGTGGGACGGGTTCAGAAACCTCGGCGAGCTTACCGTGTACGACAGAACGCCCGACGACTTCGACACCGTTGTCAAACGCATCGGCAATAATCAGGCGGTCATCGTGAACAAGGTGAAAATCACAAAGGAAATTCTGGACGCCTGCCCGAATATCGAATATATCGGGGTGCTTGCAACCGGCTTCAACGTCGTCGATACCGTCGCCGCAGCCGAGCGCGGTATTCCCGTCTGCAACGTTCCTACCTATGGCACGGCGGCAGTCGCGCAGTTCACTTTCGCGCTTATTCTGGAATGCTGCCACCACGTCGGACACCACAGCGACGCCGTAAAACAAGGCCGCTGGACAAACTCAAAAGACTTTTGCTTCTGGGACTATCCTCTTACCGAGCTGAAAGGAAAGACTCTGGGGCTTGTCGGATACGGCAGAATCGGGCGCACCGTCGGCACGATCGCAAACGCGTTCGGCATGCACGTCATCGTTTACGACAAAATAATGTCGTTGGACAGCGAAATCGCCGAATACGCCGACCTTGCGGAATTGTACTCCCGCGCGGATATCGTGTCGCTGCACTGCCCGCTCACGAAAGACAACGAAAAAATGCTTGACAAAAACGCCTTCGATATGATGAAAGACGGCGTAATCGTCATCAATACTTCGCGCGGCGGACTCATCGACGAACAAGCGCTTAAAGACGCGCTCGACTCGGGCAAAGTTTCGTTTGCAGCGGTCGACGTCGTGTCGGAAGAGCCGATAAAACCCGACAATCCGCTTCTTCGCGCGGACAACTGCATCATCACGCCGCATATCGCCTGGGCGTCGAAGGAATCCCGAAAACGCCTTATGGACACCGCGGTTATGAACCTTTTGTCCTATCTTGACGGAGAACCGATAAACGTCGTGAATTTTAGATAACAAAAATTCAGATAATAAAAATCCTTTTTACCCCGCGCCAGCGGGGTTTTCTTATTGTTTTTATTGACAATTTTTAATGCGAGGCGTAAAATAAGTTATACAAATCATACTTTTCATACTTTTGAGGTAATTATGAAATCGCAAAAAGACGGCAAATTCGCCTGGACGGTAAAAGTCGGCGAGAAAGGACAAATCGTCATTCCAAAGGAAGCGCGCGACGTTTTCGGCATTGTGCCCGGCGACACGCTTATTCTTTTTGGAGATCCCGCGCGCGGTATCGCCATTCCGCCGAAACAATACGTTTCGGGTTACGTCGACAAGGTGTTTAATAACGACAATGAAAACTCTTGAAATTGAACACCTTACGAAGGCTTATCCCGCATTTACCCTTGACGACGTGAGTTTTTCAGTCGAGAGCGGCCGCATTATGGGATTTATCGGCAGAAACGGCGCGGGAAAATCCACCACTCTCAAATGTCTTCTGGGTTTTGTCCATAAAGACGGCGGCACGGTAAAATTTTTCAGAAAGGACTTTTCGGAAAACGAAAAGGAAATCAAAAGCCGCGTCGGCTACGTTTCGGGCGGCGCGGATTATTACGTCACGAAAAAACTGAAAACGATAACCGCCGTCACGAAAAGGTTTTACGAAAACTTTGACGACACGGCGTATCGCGGCTATCTTGAAAAATTCAACCTGGACGAAAACAAAACCGTAAAGGCGTTGTCGCAAGGAATGAAAGTCAAGTATTCGCTGGCGCTTGCCCTGTCGCACAACGCCGACCTTTTGATTCTGGACGAGCCAACGTCGGGGCTCGATCCCGTCTCACGCGAGGACCTTCTGGACGTGTTTTTGTCGCTTAAAGACGATGGGAAAACCATACTCTTTTCAACGCACGTAACGTCCGATCTCGACAAGTGCGCCGACGACATTACCTACATCAGAAACGGCAAGATTTTCGCAAGCGAACCCACCGATACGTTCAAGGAAAAATACAAACTCGCATTCGTTAAAAAGGACGCTTTTAACGATATCGCAGCGTGCTCGCACGGCGTGAGACGGCTGAAAGACGGGTTAAGCGTGTTGATTTCTGCCGATAAAGCCGCTGTTTTGAACATTGAAACAACCGACGCATCGCTTGAAGACATTATGGTGCATCTTGAAAAGGAGGAATTATGAAAAATCTTGTTTACAAGGAATTCCGTCTTGCGGCGCACCCGACGAACTACATTTTTTTGTCGTTTGCCTTCATGCTGCTTATTCCGAATTATCCTTATCTCGTGTCGTTTTTTTATACCACGCTCGGCATATTCTTTATGTGTCTTTCGTCGCGTGAAAATCACGACCTGGAATACAGCCTTAATCTGCCCGTAAGAAAGCGCGATTTGGTGGGCGCAAGGATACTCACCGTCTGCATTTTCGAACTTTTGACGATTGTCGCGACGATTCCCTTTGCCGTCATTCGCTGCACGGTTTTAAACACTTCCTTAAACCAGGCGGGCTCGATGCCGTCGCTTGCTTTTTACGGAATCGCGTTTTTGTATTTCGGCATATTCAACCTGACGTTTTTCACGGCGTATTATAAAAGTCCCGAAAAAATCGGCAGGCATTTTGCCTTGTCGAGCGCACTCGGATTTATAATCGTCGCAATCGACGTCGTGCTTTCGCACGCACCCGTCGTAAAAGACGTGTTTCTGACGACGGACGGCTCTCACCTTGCGGCAAAACTCATAATTTTGTTTGCGGGTATTATTTTTGGCGCAGGGCTCACCGCGCTTTCGTATAAAAAAGGCGCGAATAGTTTTGAAAAATACGACTTGTAACGTTTTTTCGGACGCAAAAAAACCGCCGTTGTACGGCGGTTTTTCAATGCGCTTTTGTTTTTTTTTATTATTTGATTACTTCAAGTCCGCCCAAAAACGGCCTTAAAACCTCGGGCACCGTTACCGAGCCGTCGGCGTTCTGATATTGTTCCACAAGCGCGGGAAGAATACGGCTTGTCGCAAGTCCGCTGCCGTTCAACGTATGCACGAAACGGGTTTTGCCGGTTGCGGCGTCGCGGAAACGGGTGTTGTTTCTTCTTGCCTGATAGTCGCGCGCGTTCGAAACGCTTGAAACTTCCTTGAAAATGCCCATCGACGGAATCCAGACCTCGATATCGGTCGTGCGCGCCATCGACGCCGAGCAGTCGCCCGCGGCAAGTTTCGATATGCGGTGATAAAGCCCCAGCTTTTCGACGAGTCCGCTAGCCTTGTTCACAAGTTCTTCAAAGGCTTCGTCGCTGTGATCGGGGTGGGTGTATTGCACCATTTCGACCTTGTTGAACTGATGTCCGCGGATCATGCCGCGCTCTTCGCTTCGATAACTTCCCGCTTCCTTTCTGAAACACGGGGTGTATGCGAACATTTTCATCGGGAGTTTGCTTTCGTCGATGATTTCGCCCGAGTAAATATTCACGAGAGCGGTCTCCGCAGTCGGCAGCATAAAGCGGTTTTTCTTTCGGTCTTCGTCGACGTCGAGCCAATACACTTCGTCCGAAAACTTGGGGAATTGTCCCGCGCCGAACCCGCAGTTATAGCCGAGTTGCAACGGCGGAAGAATAAATTCGTAACCGTCTTTCAGGTGCTCCGAAATAAAGAAATTCAGAAGCGCCCATTCCAGCCTTGCGCCGACGCCGCGGTACATCCAGAATCCGCCGCCCGACAGTTTCACGCCGCGTTCGTAGTCGATGAGATTCAAACTTGTGCAAAGGTCGACGTGGTTTTTGGGCTCAAAGTCGAATTCGGGCATTTTGCCGATGACTTTTTGTACGGCGTTGTTTTCCTTGCCGCCCGCAACGAGGTCGTCGTCGGGAAGGTTGGGAAGACACGCGACGAAATTGAAGATTTTCTCCTGCAAATCGTCGATTTTCTTATCGTCTTCGGAGATTTCTTCGCCGATTTTTCTCATTTCGTCAAAGATTGCGTCAACGGGTTTGCCCTCTTTTTTCAAGCGGGGAATGTCCGCCGACACCTTGTTTTTTCTTGCTTTCAGACTTTCGACGTCGGAAATAAGCGCGCGTCTTTCGGCGTCCCACGAGAGAAGTTCCGAAAAGTCGACGTCACATTCTTTCTTTTTCAAAGACGCTTTCACCGCGTCGGGATTGCTACGAATCAGGTTAATATCAATCATTTCTTTCTCCTATATTACGAAGTTGATAAGGCGATGGGGAATTACGATAACTTTTTTCACGGTCGCGCCGTCGAGAAGGGCTTTGACCTCATCGGAATCCATCGCGATTTTTTGGATTTCGTCTTTGTCCGCGCCGGACGGTACGACGATTTTCGCTTTCACGCGGCTGTTGATCTGCACCGCGAGTTCGAGTTCGTCCTTAATAAGGGCTTTTTCGTTGACTTTCGGGAATTCGGTATTGAAAATCGTGGTTTTGTTGCCCAAAATTTCCCAAAGTTCTTCCGTGAAATGCGGCGCGAACGGCGCAAGCACTTTCACAAGGTCTTCGACGCACTCCTTAAAGACGGCGTTTTTGTCGGACACTTTGTTTTCGTAATCGGTAAGCGCGTTCGTGAATTCCATAATACGCGCGATCGCCGTGTTGAACGCAAAGTTTTCGGTGTCGGCGGTGACGCATTTTATCGTGTTGTTTCTGACGTATTCGATATTCTTTTCGGCAGCGGTCAAAGGATTATTGTTGTACGAGAACGTGCGGCTGTGACACACGAGCCTTTCAACCCTGTCCATGAAACGCTGGATACTTTCAAGCCCCTTGTCGTTCCACGGTCCGCCTTCGACATAGGAAAAACCGAACATAAGGTAAAGTCGGAAAGCGTCGCTGCCGTACTTTTCGATGAGAGTGTCGGGCGAAATTACGTTGCCGCGGGACTTGCTCATTTTTTGTCCGTCGGGCCCTAAAATTGTGCCCTGATGCACAAGCGACTTGAACGGTTCGTCAAAGTCGAGATATCCCATGTCGCGCAACGCTTTTGTGAAAAATCTTGCGTACAAAAGATGCATGCACGCGTGTTCCGCACCGCCGATGTATTTATCGACGGGAAGCATTTTGTCAACCTTTTCGCGGCTGAACGCTTCCTTGTCGTTTTTCGGATCGACGTATCTCAGATAATACCAGCTGCTGCATACGAAGGTGTCGAGCGTGTCGGGATCGCGCTTTGCGTCCGCGCCGCACACGGGACATTTCACGTTCATAAATTCGTCGCACTTTTTCAGCGGGCTTTCGCCGTCGGGCGTGAAGTTGACGTTGTAAGGAAGTTCCACGGGCAAATCCTTTTCGGGGACGGGCACCGCGCCGCAGTGCGGACAATGGATAACGGGAATGGGCGCGCCCCAATAACGCTGACGCGAGATAAGCCAGTCGCGCAGACGATAGTTGGTTTTGAGTTCCCCTTTCCCTTCTTTTTCAAGTTTTTTGATGACGGCGACGCGGCCTTCTTCGGTGGTCATACCGTCAAATTCGCCACTGTTGCACATTATGCCGTAGTCGGTATAAGGCAGATCGTCGGGCGAGCCGTCCTTGCTCCTTATTACTCTTTCGATGGGCAAGCCGTGCTTTTTCGCGAAAACGTAGTCGCGGTCGTCGTGCGCCGCAACGCCCATAACCGCGCCCGTGCCGTAACTTGCAAGGACGTAGTCGGCAACGAGAATGGGGACTTCTCTGCCGTTTATCGGGTTGATGGCGTAACTTCCCGTGAACACGCCCGTCTTTTCGCGCGAGGACGAAAGACGTTCAATCTCGTTAATTTTGCTGCACTGCAATTTATAGTCTTCGACAATCTGTTTGTTTTCTTCCGTGACGACCTTATCGACAAGCGGGCTTTCGGGCGCGAGAACGACGTACGTGATACCGAAAATCGTGTCGGCGCGCGTCGTGAACACGCGGAAACTGACGTCCTTGTCTTTCACTTGGAACTCGATTTCGCCGCCCGTGGATTTACCGATCCAGTGTTTTTGCATAAGTTTGGTTTTTTCGGGCCAGTCGAGTTTGTCGATGTCGTTCAAAAGTTCTTCGGCGTATTTCGTGATGCGGAAGAACCATTGCGTCAGATTTTTACGGACAACCGTCGTGCCGCATCTTTCGCAGCAGCCGTCGACGACCTGCTCGTTCGCAAGAACGGTCTGGCAGGACGGGCACCAGTTGACCGGCGCTTCCTTTCTGTACGCCAAATCGTGTTTATACATTTGCAAAAACAGCCATTGCGTCCATTTATAATACTTCGGATCGCACGTGACGACCTCGTAATCCCAATCGTATGTCGCGCCGATGTTTTTAAGCTGTTTTTCCATCGTCGCGATGTTTTTCAGAGTGCTGTCTTTGGGATGAATACCCGTTTTTATCGCGTAGTTTTCGGCAGGCAGACCGAACGCGTCGAATCCCATCGGCTGGAACACTTCGTAGCCCTGCATACGCTTAAAGCGCGCGAAACTGTCCGACGGCCCGTAGTTGAACCAGTGTCCGACGTGCAACTTTGCGCCCGACGGATACGAAAACATTTCAAGGACGTAATACTTCTTGTCGATTCTCGACGGATCGAACTTATAGGTTTTTTCCTCTTCCCATTTTTTATTCCATTTTGCTTCGACTTCGAGCATGTTCATATAGGAAATACCTCGTTTGAAAAAATATATAAAAGATTATAACAAAGTAAATATAATAAGTAAACAAAAATCGAAAGGATTTTTTCTTTTTCAAAAACAAACGCCCCCGACATCTCGGGAGCGTCTTGATTTTCATTAATTCGGATTTTGAAAAAATTATACGTTGAAGCGGAACAAAACCACGTCGTCGGGTTGCATTACGTAGTCCTTTCCTTCGCTCCTCACCTTGCCTTTTTCTTTGGCGGCGTTGAAACTGCCAAGTTCCAAAAGCGTATGATAATCTACTATTTCCGCACGGATAAACCCCTTTTCGAAGTCGGAATGGATTTTTCCTGCCGCTTGCGGCGCTTTCGTTCCGCGCTCGATCGTCCACGCCCTGACTTCCTTTTCGCCGGCGGTCAGATAACTGATAAGACCAAGGAGTTTATAGCACGCCGTGATAAGTTTCGGAAGCGCGCCTTCTTCGATTCCCAAATCGTCAAGGAAGGCTTTTCTTTCGTCGTCGGAAAGGCCTGCAAGTTCTTCCTCGATCTTTGCGGAAATCACGACGACCTCGCTGCCTTCCGCCTTTGCGTATTCTTCGACGGCTTTCGTATATTCGTTTCCGCCGGTCTGGTCTTCGGATACGTTCGCGCAGTAAATGACGGGTTTGTCGGTGAGCAGGAAGAAGGATTTCACAAGTTCCTTTTCGTCGTCGGACAGTTCCATCGTCCTTACGGGTTTGCCGCTTTCAAGCCATTTATAAATGCGGGTTAAAAGATTTGCCTCTTCGATAAACTTTTTGTCGCCGCCCTTTGCCATGGATTGCGCTTTTGCGATGCGGCGTTCCACCGTTTCCATATCGGCGAAAATAAGTTCCAGATTTATGGTTTCGATATCGTCGACGGGATCGACCTTGCCTGAAACGTGCGTTACGTTTTCGTCGTCGAAGCACCTTACGACGTGCACGATCGCGTCCACTTCCCTGATGTGCGACAGGAATTTATTGCCAAGCCCTTCGCCTTTCGACGCGCCCTTGACAAGCCCCGCGATATCCACGAATTCCACGGTTGCGGGGGTGATTTTTTTGCTGTTGTAAAGCGCCGCGAGTTTTTCAAGCCTTTCATCCGGCACCGCGACGACGCCCACGTTCGGCTCTATCGTGCAAAAAGGATAATTCGCGCTCATCGCGCCTGCGTTTGTAATTGCGTTGAACAACGTGCTTTTCCCGACGTTGGGGAGCCCGACTACGCCTAATTTCATATCACACCTCTTGTTTTTGTCGAAAATATAATACAACATTTTTATTTTGTAGTAAAGAGAAAGGCGGCACTTTGGTTTACAAAATATAATTGCTATGATAAAATAACTTAAACTATTTAAGCATAAAAGCAAATAAAAAGGCAACTTATGGATTACAAACACGAGATTTCGCAACTTATCAACATCGACGGCGTCGACCGGCAGGACGTCGAATCCCTTATTGCGGTGCCCAAAGAAAGCGGCAACGGCGATTATTCCTTGCCGTGCTTCCGTTTCGCAAGGGTGTTAAGGAAAGCCCCCGACAAAATCGCCGAAGACCTTGCAAGCGATATCGTCGCAAAACTCAAACGCATAAACCGCATTCACGAAAGGATTTCCGCCGTGCGAGAGTCGGTAAAAAGCAAATCTTCTTTGCTCGATCTTTTGCCCGAAAACGAAAAGGACGATTTCCGCGCGGAGTTTTCCTCACTCGGAAAGCCGTTTGAAAAACTTTTTGACGACGTCAGTCAGTCCGAGCCGAAAAAACGCGCCGACGCTTTCTTTTATCTTGCGTCGCTTGCGAAATTTGTCGATAAGGTCGAGGCGAAAAACGGATATCTCAACTTTTACCTTAACAAAAGCGCGTACAACAAAATAATTCTGGACAAAGTCGCCGCGGAAGGCGACAAGTACGGCGCGTCCGACGTCGGCGCGGGTAAAACCGTCTGCATCGACTATTCGTCCATAAACATCGCAAAGCCTTTCCACATCGGCCATCTTATGACGACGGTCATCGGCGCGGCGCTTTATCGCACGTTCAACTTTCTGGGTTACCGCGCGGTCGGTATAAATCACCTTGGCGACTGGGGCACGCAGTTCGGCAAACTTATCGTCGCATACAAACTCTGGGGCGACAAAGACGACATCGAAAAACGCGGTATCCGCGCCCTTCTCGATATTTACGTCCGCTTCCACAAAGAAGCCGAAAAGGACGACTCGCTGAACGACGAGGCAAGACATTACTTCAAACTTATCGAGGACGGCGACAAAGACGCGCTTGCCCTGTTCAACTGGTTCAAAGACATCACGATGAAGGAAGTAAACAGGACGTACAAACGTCTGAAAGTCACCTTTGACAGTTACGCCGGCGAAAGCTTTTACAACGACAAAATGCAGCCCGTCATCGACGAGCTTAGCGCAAAAGGATTGCTCAAAGACAGCGAGGGCGCAAAGGTTGTGGATTTGTCCGCATACAATATGCCACCGTGTTTGATCTTAAAGGCGGACGGCGCGACGCTTTACGCCACGCGCGACCTTGCCGCGGCGTTTTATCGCAAGAAAACTTACGACTTTTATAAATGCCTGTACGTTGTGGCTTATCAGCAGAATCTGCACTTTAAGCAGTGGTTTAAGGTCGTTGAACTTATGGGTTACGACTGGTACAAGGATTTGGAGCACGTCGCTTTCGGTATGGTTTCGATGGAAGACGGCGCAATGAGCACCCGCGAAGGAAAGGTCGTATTCCTGGAAGACGTCCTCAACAAAACCGTGGAAAAAGCCCGCGCAATTCTGGACGAAAAATCGAAAGGTCTTGACGACAAAGCGACGGTTGCCGAAGATATCGGCGTTGGCGCGGTGGTGTTCTCCGCCCTTTACAACAACCGCATAAAAGACGTCGTTTTCAGTTACGACCGCGTGCTGTCGTTCGAGGGCGAAACGGGACCGTACGTTCAATATACTCACGCGCGCTGCACAAGCGTTTTAAGCCGTGCGGAAATTACAAAGGACGTCGATTACTCCGCCCTTGACAATGCGGAAGCGAACGCCGTCGTGAAAGCGATTGCGGCATTCCCCGACGCAGTCAAAGACGCCGCCGAAAAGTACGAGCCGTGCTATATCTCGCGCGCGGTGATGGCGGTATGTCAGGCATACAACAAGTTCTACTTCGAGCACCGCATTATCAACGCGGCAGAACCGCAAAGAAACGCAATGCTCCTGCTCACAAAAGCGACGAAACAAGTCATCAAAACGGGCTTGACGCTTCTGGGCATCGCCGCCCCCGACAAGATGTAACGCGGGCGTTACACTGAAATAAATTCGCCGTCAGCGAATTTGTGAAATCCGTTTTCCAACCGACTGAAATCGCCCCGCCGATGAAATTTGCCTTCCGGCAAGTTGCTGTTACCTTATTAAAATAACCCCTCTGCAAGTCGCAGAGGGGTATGTTTTATGGGTTTATTTTGTCGTTATTAAATCGAAACCGTCCCGTCCGTGCAGACAACTTCCGTCGCCGGCACAAAGAAATTCCAATTTGTTCCTTTCGAGATGACATTCCACTCTTCCATAGTTCCGTTAAACGTAATATTTGTAAGTCTATAGCAAAAATAAAATGCGGATTCGCCTATGCTCGTTACGCTGTCGGGGATTGTTACGCTCGTAAGTTCCGTGTAACCAGAGAAGGCAAAAGAGCCGATGCTCATCACGCTACCGTCTGCGGGAATAATACTATTTTTGCAACCCGCTATCAAGGTTTTGCTTTCCGTCTCAATAAGACAATTTCCTGCACTATGATATTTTGTGTTGCCGTCTGCAACTGTAATGTTCACAAGTTCGGTGCAATACGCGAAGGCACCCTCGCCGATGCTTGTCACGCTGTCGGGGATTGTTATACTTGTTAGTCCTTTGCAATGGTCGAAGGCACCCCCTGCAATTCCAAGAGTTCCTTCTTTTAAGGTTATCGTCGTATTGTCGGGCATTGTTCCTTTATACTCATAAGCGACTTTTCCTGCATACACAAGACCGTTGGGCTGGTTATTGTACCAAGCCGTGCTAGCGAAGGCAGAATAGCCAATGCTTGTCACGCCGTTTCCGATTGTCACGCTCGTAAGCCCGCTGCAATTTTGAAAAGCACAATTGCCGATGCTCGTCACGCTGTCGGGGATAGTTATGCTCGTAAGCTCGGTGCAATAAAAAAATGCCCACTCGCCTATGCTTGTCACACTATCTGGAATTGAGATCGAGTGTAATTGTTCGCAATAATAAAAAGAGTTGTCGCCTATTCTGGTCACCGAACCGTCTGACGGAATAACACTGTTTTGACAACCCAAAACCAATGTTCTGCTATTTGTTTCTATGATGCAGTCGCCGCTGCTATGATATTTGGCGTTTCCTTTTGCAACGGCAATATCCACAAGTCCCGTGCAACCCGTAAAGGCATAATCGCCGATGCTCGTCACGCTGTCGGGGATTGTTATGCTCGTAAGCCCGGTGCAACCATCGAAAGCATACTCGCCGATACTTGCAACGCTACCATCTGTGGGAATAATACTATTTTTGAAACCTAATATCAAGGTTTTACTTTGAGTTTCAATAAGACAGTTTCCGGCACTATGATATTTTGCATTGTTTTTTGCGACGGTTATACTCGATAATCCGCTGCAATTGGCGAAAGCCCTTTTGCCGATGTTTGTCACACTGTCGGGAATAGTAATGTTTGTTAGTCCTTTGCAACTAACAAATGCAAATGCTCCAATGCTGGTTACGCTATTTGGAATGGTAATGTTTGTAAGCCCCCAACAACAATCAAAGGCACTGCGGCCAATAGATTTCACGTTATTACCAAGAGTTATATTTGTAAGTCCACTGCAACCATAAAAAGCGCAAAACTCAATTTTTATCACGCTGTCGGGAACTATTATACTCATCAAATCGTGGCAACTGCGAAAAGCATTTCTTCCGATGCTTGTTACGGGTTTTGAGTTGTGTTTTGACGGAATAACGATTTCCGTGTCCGTACAAGTGCCGATACCCGTCACGGTATAGCCGTTTCCATCACTGTTCAAAGAATATTCAAGACCTTCGCTTGCACGTTCGGTTCCGCAACGGGTGCATACGCCGCCTTGATAATCATGTCCCAAGGCTTTTCCGTATTTTTCGTTACATTTTTCGCACACCGCTTGTTCGGTGCAAGTTGCGGCTCCACCATGGCAATTTTCCGTTTCGGTATGCTCGCTGTTGAAAGAGCAAACCCTTGTATGAGTCTCGGAGCCGTTGTTTCTTGTCCATTTCCCGAAATCGTGAGCATTTTCATCAATAGGAATTATTAAGTCCGTTTCGGTAATTTCCGTTTTGTGTTCGTCGTCGGCAAACAATTTATTGCAAGAAGAACATTTGTAATGTGAGCGTATTCCTGTTGCGGAGCAGGTCGCATTTGTTTGCGGAATCAACGTGCCGTAGTTATGTCCCAAGGTGTTGCCGTATTTTTCACCACAAACAGAGCAAGTCGCTTGTTCAGTGCAAGTTGCCTTGCCGCCGGTATGCCCGAGTGCCGCGATTTCTTTATACGTCGTATAAGTACAACCGTCGCGTTTGCACGTGACATATTCTTCCCAACCTTTTTCGGTGCAAGTTGCGGGCTGTCCGTCGTGGTGTTCTATGTCATGACCGAGTGCATCGATTTCTGTTTGGGCAGTCAACACCTTTCCGCACTTTGAACAATGTTTGCCTTCGGTAAGTCCTTTTTCCGTGCAAGTAGGATCGACGACGGCGTCGGTTGCTTCAACGTGTTCTTCCCATTTCACGTAAACGTCGATATTTTTCGTAATTCCCGTTGCTTTCAAGGATTCAAGAGTGGTGCTTATCGTCAACTGCGCGTCAAGGAAGTATCCCGCGATATGAAAGCCGTCTTTCGTGATAGTCGGGATTGCCTTGGTTATATCCCATACGATATCGCTTTGCCCGTTATTCGGGTGTATTGTGACCTTGTAGTCGGCTGCAATATCGGTGCCGGTTTTATCCGTGCCGGCTTTATCGCAGGCGACAAAAGCGCACGACAAAACAAGCGCCATGGTCAGAATGGCAAGAACAAGAAGGATTCTTTTTTTGTTGGATTTCATAACAAACCTCGCAAAAACTTATTGCAGGGTATCAAAAAATAGGCAAAAAAATATAACAAGTGCATCCCCGCTGATTCTGCGACAAATCTACATACTACACCCAGTGCAAAGACTATGTAATTGTAATGCGAATAATGCACCTGTTACCGAAGTAAAAGGCTCTTCACACCAGGTTTATTTAGATTTGTCGCACGCTAATAATATCATCTTTCCTGCAATATGTCAATATTTTGCGGATTTGACCGATTTCGCTTTATAAAACAAAACCCTGCGGTGCAGGGTTTTGTTTTTGTTTTAGGGATAAATGATAAGGAAAATTATGTTTTATTAAATGACTTCGGAGTAGCCGTTGTTGTAGGTGAGTTTATAGCCGCCTTCAACCGCTTCAACGGTGATAAAGCCTTTTTCTTTGCCCTTTTCGTACTTAATCTTGAATTTTCCGTCCACGTCGCCTTTGATGATTTTGTATTCGGTTTCTTCGGGGACGTTTTCGATTTCCATTTTGAAGGATACTTCGGTTTTGCCGTTTTCGTCTTCGACTTCAAGCTTGAATTCGCGTGCCTTCTCGCCGTTTTCGTAGATTTCGTATTCGTATTCGACTTCCTGAGCGCCGTTTTCAACTTCTACGGATTGTTTGATTTTGACGTAGTTCAAGGGATTCTCCCTGCTTTTGGTGGTGAATTCGATGGAAGTTTCCGTTTCGTTACCTTCGGTTTCGATTTCCTTTTTGCCCGTTACGTCAAACTCTTTGCCGTCAAAGACCATCACGCCGGACAAAGTCGTGGACACTTCGGTTTCTTCCTCGCCGTCGTCGATTTCGGTTTTGGTGACGGTGTTGACTTCCTTATAATACATTTTTGCGGTGATGCCGGTGTTGCCGACGGTGACCGTCATGACGAAAGGATAATCTTTATAAAGCCCTTCGACGTCTTCGTTCTTTTCAACGGTTTGCGTGATGCCGCCGCCCGAGATAACGTCGTCGAACATGTTCAGACAGTCTTTGATGCCGCTTACGTCCGCGTCGGTTATGACGCCCGGGCGGGTTGTTTCCGCCGCGCCGGTTGCGCCGCTTTCGGTCTGATCAAGATATTCCGCACCGGTCAGCGCGGAAAGCGCGTATACGTCTTTTGCGTTGACTTTGACTTTCGCCGCGTTACCGCCGCCGCCTTTGACGTCGCACGCCGTGAGCGCTGCCGTCATCGTTCCGATAAGAGCGAGTGCACATACTATTGATATTATTTTCTTTTTCATAAGGGGTTACCTCCTGTTTATTCTACTTAATATACGGACAAGCCCTTAAAAAATTCTAACGTTTTTGAAAAATTTTTAATCTTCTTGTTCAAAAAGTTCTTCCTTGACGATTTCCAGAAGGTCGGACAGGATCTCTCCGTAGGAGTCGTCGCCGTCGGAAATTTCTATATCTTCGATGCAATCTTCAAGTTTTTCTCTTTTTCCATCGATGTCCTCGTAAAACTCTTTGATTTTGTCTTTTTTGACCTCGTTCCAGTTCAGTTTATAGTCGGCGCAATAAAGTTGAATTTTTTCGTACAACGATTTTTCCGCGTCATTATCAAGGTCTTTTACTCGGCGGTTTTTATCCAATTCGTCAAGCAACGCCTTGATTTCTTCAATGCGCCCGATTTTTGTGTTGATTGCATCAAGTAATCTCTTCTTGAAATCATCGATCATCTGCTTTTCGTAATCGCCGACGTTGTTGTTTTCGTAATAATCCTCGATGTCGTCGATTTCCTTATCGGTTAAAATCATCGCGGAAACGTCCTTGCTTTTGTTTTTGAACAGGTTGTTGACGACATCTACGGCGTGACGCTGTTTTTCGTCGATGCGTTTGCCCGTTTTTTTGTCGGCGACGGAAATTTTGACTTTGTCTTTATCCTTCACAAGCCCCGCCTCGTCCATTTTTTCAATAAGATAAGTTGCCGCTTCGTCGATATTTTTGCCGACAAGGTTTTCCTTATAAAGTAAAACCACGCCGTCTTTGTTCATACCTTTTTGCGCGGTAACGACGTCCCCGCCGGACACGTCGAGCCTTACGGACGGGTTGACGTCGATAAACACGACGTAGTCCGACGCGTACGATTTGGGCTTGGACGTTTTTGCGATAATCGGCGCAAGCACCGCAATCATCGCGATAAGCGCAACGGACAAGACTGCCGTCGCCCACTTGAATCCGTTTGACGATTTTGCGGCGGGCGCGTTCTTCTTTTCAAACTGCGAAAAATCGACGTCTTTCCTGATTCTCTCTCTGACGTCGGGGGACTTTTCGTATAATTCGTTTATAATCTTGTTTTTATTTTTCATTATAAACCTCGCCGTAAAACGTTTTGACTTTTTTGATAATCTTGTTATATTTCCAGTTTATCGTGGATATGGGTTCGCCAAGCATTTTTGCGACCTCGACGCGGCGGTATCCGTAAATCGTCGTGAGTTCCAGTATGCGGAATTCGTCGTCGCTTAAATTCTGCCTTGCGTGTTCGAGAAGCGGAAGATCCGAAACGGTCACGTCGCTTGTCGCGATTTCGACGTCGTCGATATTCGCGCCCGCCGCCCGTGTCATTCGCCGCGCCTCGTCCAGCGCCTTGTTCTTCGCGATTTGCAAAAGGTACGAAAGCGGGTTTTGCTCATCGTCGATTTTCGCAACCGAATTCAGAAAAGCGACGTACGTTTCCTGCATTGCGTCCTCGACAAGATAGCTGTCCTTCAATACGCCGCGTATCACGTAATACACCGACGCCCTTGTCAAATCGTAAATCTCGTCAAAATACTCGGTTTTGCCCTTTTTAAGTTGTCTGATAGCGCGCGCTACCTTTTCTTTCAACATGACTCTACTTTATATACGGATTATCTCTTGAAAATTTCCAACTTTTTTCAAAATAATCTTAAAAATACAAACGGGGACTCCGAAAAGCCCCCGCATTTTCGTTTTTTTGCCGTTTATCCGAAGATATACGTCCTTGCTTCCCACGGACGGGTAACAAAGCCGTTGTTTACCACTTTGTTGTCCTTGTAGTTTCCGATAAGTAACTTGCCCTTTTCAAGGTCGAAGCCTTCGGGCGCCTTGAACCTGACCGCTTTGTCCGAGAAATTCAGCACGACAAGCATACGTTTCCCTTCGTAATTCCTTTCGTAAACCCACAGGTTTTTGCTGTTTTTATAATGCAGTTTATAGTCGCCGTAAATTATAATCGGGTTTTCTTTTCTTATCCTGATAAGTTCGCGATAGTAGTTAAGAACGCTGTTTTCGTC
>OQVQ01000004.1_pt1 | contig 99967 bp, 81 predicted proteins | sample 1691491 | NCBI WGS metagenome assembly OQVQ01 (sample SAMN03418252, study PRJEB22391) | human gut metagenome | biome: human-gut; feature: organic feature; material: feces | host: Homo sapiens | place: Tanzania | collected 2013-01
TAGAACGTCCAGATAGGCTAGAGAGGCTAGAACGGCAAGAGCGTCCAGAGTGGCTGGAGTGACTAGATAGGCTAGAAAGCCTCAGCCGCAAAAAAAGATTGCCAACGAACCAAGCAAAGAGTTTCGTCGGCAATCCGTTTTCAAGGATATCGGCCTGAAAAGCTATGGTATCGGTCTTGGATCAAAAGTGTCAGCTTCGGCCGTATAGCATGATGTATTCGCGAAGTCTGTCCAGTTTCCAGCCTTCAAGTTGGTTGGGGTCCATGCGCCAGGACCAGTTGGAGATTCCTACGGTGGAGGGCACGTTCATGCGGGCGCTGTTGTCAAGGCCCATGATGTCCTGCATTGGGAAGATGGCGTATTTGGCTGAGCTGGCAAGTAGGGTGCGGATCATTTGCCATACGACTTCGTCGTCGGGACACTGAAGGTAGCGCCTTATGATGTCCTTGTATTCGTCGCTTTGTCTGTTGTACCAGCCACGGGCCGTTTCGTTGTCGTGTGTGCCGGTGTATGCCACGCAGTTCTGCTCGTAGTTGTGGGGAAGGTATTCGTTCGAAGCGTCGAAGCGTCCGTTCTGGATGTCCCAGCCAAACTGGTATATCTTCATGCCTGGGAATTCCGTGGCGGCTCTAAGTTGCTGGACCTCCGGGGTCATGAAGCCAAGGTCTTCTGCGATGATGTCCATTCCCTTGAAGTGACCAAGTAGTTTCATTCCAGGTCCTGGCATCCACTTTCCGTTCATGGCGGTTTCTTCTCCTGCGGGTGTCTCCCAGTAGGATTCGAAGCCGCGGAAGTGGTCTATCCTTAGAATGTCAACGATCTTGAACATCATCTCGACACGGCGTCTCCACCATGCGAAATCATCCTTTTCATGTTCCTTCCAGTTGTAGACAGGGTTACCCCAAAGCTGTCCCGTAGGGCAGAAGTCGTCAGGAGGGCATCCTGCAAGTGCAGTTTGGTTTCCTTTGGAATCGATTTTGAAGAGTCGTCTGTTGGTCCAAACGTCTACACTATCACCGGCTGCAAAGATTGGGATGTCTCCAATTATTTTTATCCCAAGGTCGTTTGCGAATTTGTGCAGCGAGTTCCATTGGCAGTGGAAGAAGTATTGCAGGGCCTTGTAGATTGAAATTTCGTCCGCAAGATCCTTTGTCCATTTGGCCACGGCGCTTTTCCTGCGATCCTTGATGTCCTGCGGCCACATGAACCATCGTGAGTCGTTGAAGTTGTTTACAAGGCCTTGATAGAGGGCGTAGTCGTCAAGCCACCAAGCGTTTTCGCTGCAGAATGATTGGAAATCAACGTCCTGGGCATGTCCCTTTGCGAACGCACCGGCTATCTTCTTGAGGGCGACCATCTTCGTTGCATAGACCTGGTTGTAGTCCACACGGGCGCTGCAATCCAATCCTACGCCTTCAAGGTCCTTGATTGCATCATTCAGGACAAGACCGATGTCGTTGTCGTCGCATATGTTGTTCAAGGATCTTATATCGATGAGCAGTTCGTTTCCCGCGAAGCAGGAACGTGAAGCGTAGGGCGAGTCTCCGTAGCCCGTAGGGCCAAGTGGCAGTATCTGCCAGAGACGAATGTTCGCCTGTGCCATAAGTCTGAGAATCCTTCTGGATTCTATTCCAAGATCCCCAATCCCGTAAGGAGATGGAAATGATGTAGGGTGCATGAGAACACCACACGCTCTTTCACTTGTTTTCATGGCTTGAACTATAGCGCATATGGCTTTTTTTTCATAGATAAATCATAGAGAGAAGTTTTGAAAAACCCGTCAGAGTGCGCTTGTTTAAGGTCTTGAACTGGGGTATAATACCAAGTATGAGTTCAGATACCAAAACCAAGTTCCAGATAGGCGAGCATGTCGTGTACCCTTTGCAGGGTGTAGGCGTTGTAAAGGACATAAAGGAACGCACAGTCCGCAATGTGCCCGTTCTCTATTACGTGATCTACATCGATATATCCGACATGACCGTAAGCATCCCTGTGGATAAGGTCGAAGCATCGGGTGTAAGGCCAATCGTGTCAAAGGAGACAGCCCTCAAGGCTTTGGAGGCAATATCTGCCAAATACGAACCCGTTGCCGTGGATTGGAAGGCTAGGTATCAGATGAACGTGGACCTCATAAAGGAAGGTTCAATCTTCTCGATTGCAAAGGTCGTTCAGGGGTTGTATCACAGAAGCAAGGTCAAGGAGCTTCCTGTCCAAGAGCGCAAGCTGTATGACAATGCCATACGCCTTCTCATAGATGAATGTTCGTATGCCTTGAACAAGGACCAGAAGGAAATAGAGAAGACCATATTCAGTTGCTTGGAGAAGTGACTTCCATGAAGGACTTTTGTTCTTCTGCTTTGGATGTTTCCAGTCTTGATGCTCCAGAGCGTGTGGTTGGACATGTCGTCCGGCATGCAGTCGTAGTGACGGCTGCCGGTTCCTCATCCCGTTTCAATTCAGGGTTCATGAAGGGTCGTTTGGATTCAGGTTCCGTCAAGAAGGAGTTCCTGTCCTTTGAAGGGCTTCCTGTCCTTGCCCGTGCGGTCAAGCCTTTTCTTGAGGTTCCTGGTCTCTCTGTGGTTGTCGTCACATACAAGGCTGGATGTTTGGAAGAGACTCGCAGCAGCTTGGAAAGCCTTGTTCCTTTACTGGATGGTGCTGGAGTTCCCTTGCACTTCGTTGAAGGAGGGGATTCTAGGCAGTCTTCCGTCTTCAATGCCCTTTCGTTCTTGAAGAGGCTGTGGGATGACGGTGCTGGATTCGATTTGGTCTCCATCCACGATGGAGCCAGGCCGTTCGTTTCAAAGGATGTTGTTTTGGCCTGCCTTGATGCTGCCTCTGTTTGCGGGGGAGCTGCTCCTTGTGTGCCTGTAAGCGATACATTGGTCAAGGTCTCTGAAGGCTTCTTTTCCGAGCGGTTGGACCGTGCTGGTGTGTGCGGGGTTCAGACTCCACAGACCTTTAGGTTCCCCGATATTTATGAGGCGCACGTTAAGGCTCGTGATCTTGTGATTGGCGTTGGTTCTGTCTTTACGGACGATACCCAGATCTTCATGGAATTTGGAGGTCGTGTCGCAGCTGTGGCGGGAAACCCAAAGAATACGAAAATAACATACAGAAACGATTTGGAAGGTGGTGTATGACAGACATGGCTGCTGGCATGAGGGTTGGAACTGGTTGGGATCTCCATAGACTCGAAGAGGGCAGGAACCTTGTCGTTGGAGGCGTTTCGATTCCCTCTCCAAAAGGTAGTGTTGCACATTCTGACGGTGATGTCCTCATCCATGCCATCATTGATGCAATGCTTGGCGCCGCCGGCATGGATGACATTGGAACCCTTTTCCCTGATACCGATCCGTCATATTGTGGTGCTGATTCTGCTGAGCTCCTTTCGCAGGTCGTCAATGCGGTTGCCTCTCGTGGTTTTCATGTTTGCAACTTGGATACCACCGTTGTCCTCCAGTCTCCAAAGCTTGGACCCTACAAGGCTGCAATTAGGGAACGGCTTGCATCTCTTATTGGGGTCGAGCCTTCTTGTGTTGGCGTGAAGGCAAAGACGGCGGAAGGAATCTTGGGGGAGCTGGGTACAGGCTCCGCCATCATGGCCCAAGCGGTTGTTCTTCTCGGTCTTTGAACCGTCTTCTGCGTCGCTGCACTCAGGCTGTGCATCACAGCACTATCCTTCGTTTGCTTCCTTGAATATGGTCCAAATACCTTCGAAGCGAGCTTCTTGGAACCTGAAGCAGTTGATGGTTGACGTTCTAGCCTATCTAGTCTTTCTAGGCGAACTAGACGCTCTCGCCACTCTTGCCGTACTAAAACGGTCTGGATTTTGTAACGGGGTGCTTACGTACTTCTTGGGTTATGGTTTGCACTTCGTTTCTGTGGTTGTGAGTTGTTCGTAGCGATGGTGAGCGTGGTGCGAATGGTGAGTGTGGTGAGCGTGGTGCGAATGAACCATCTCAAAAAAGGAAATACTTGTCCCCTTACGGCGAATAGAACCATTGGGTTTCCTTTTGGAGAACATAAGATTTTCTGTCCCCAAATAAAAATTCAGGAGGCATATTATTACCTCCTGGTTTTTGATTGTTTAAATATTGAATAGTTAGAATGCTCGTACTGGGCGTACTCGAAGCTCATAGCCGCGATCATAGTAGTCTTCACTTCCGCTGTAGAAAGATAGATTGTATGCGCAGTTGGGACGATCGTAGCAATATTCTGAACTTGACCAGTATCTGGAGGATGTGAAAAATGATTCTCTTTTGGTTTGATTATACATTCTTTCCATCTTTTCCAGTTCTGCTTGACTTGGAAGAAACCAGTCATCATATCCATTGTATTTTAGATCTGAACAAAGCTTGGCGGCATAGCGGCTTGTCTTTGTTATGTTAGATGTCTTCGCGTATGGTGTAGTGCCCATGACTGAAACAAGAAGTTTTGTATTGTTTGCACCAGCACCAATGTCTCTTTTTGTACAGTTCTCTGCGTTATACGTTGTTGAGCCGTTTACATAAAGGTTCGTACCATTTGAAGTTTCCCTGTTGTATCCAAAGACGTAACCTGTAGGGGCATCTTTATAGCCTGGAAGGGTGCTGTCAACGGTTGGTTTGTCATCGACTACTCTCAGGTCGCTGGGAGCTGCTTCAAGGAATCTCCATCCGTCGGAGTATTCGCCTTTGTCATAGAATACGATTCCTCCTGCAGGGCCAATGTCCCCCGGTTTAGGGTCTGAAAGTGTTTTTGCATAGCCACATGTGGAACATTCGTATCTAAACTTATATGTCCCATTACCTTGGGAAATTGCTGTTCCATAGGTAGGGAAAGTATGTGCATTTTCGTCTTCCTTCAGACCATTGTGTTTGCAAGTTGCACTGTGCCAATGCTTTGTGGAGTCCATGCTCCAACTCGTGGAATATATGTGCCCCGTAGCAGGTATGGACTCTTTGCGGGTTCTGCTGCATGTGGTACACGTGAATACCTTGACACCTTCCCCTGTACATGTTGCTGCGGTTGAGATGGTTCCGTTGTTCCATGTGTGCTTGGATTCCTTCGAGTTCAGTGTTGGATGCCCGCATGTTGCATCATGCCAATGATATGTATCGTCACTTGTCCATTCCTCGCTGAATGTGTGTGCTTCTGTCATTGCAGGAATTGTCTCTGTTTTGGTTTTACTGCACACCGTACATTTATATGTTCTGATGCCTACTTGGTTGTGGGTTGCCTCAGTTGTGATGGTTCCTTTGTCCCACCAATGCCAAGATTGCTCAGACTTAAGTGTTGTATGTCCACATGTTGCTGCGTGCCAGTGATATGTACCATCGCTTGACCATTCTTTGCTGAACGAGTGCGCATCTGTCAACGTTGGTATTGCCTCTGTTTTTGTGGCATTGCAGACTGTGCAGGTGAAGGTTCTCGTTCCTGACTGGATATGTGTAGGTTGTTCGGTAACCTGTCCAGAATCCCAGTTGTGGACAGATGTTCCGGAGACAATGTCATGTCCGCAATTGGCTTCATGCCAGTGATTTGTTTCGTCATAGGTCCAGTATGTGTTGAACGAATGTTCGTGGGGTTCCAGATTACATCCCGTAAGGGTGATTAACGTCACGCCTACGATAAGCAGAAAGCAAAGGAATAGTTTTTTTCATTTTGTTTTTCCTCCCCTTGAGTTTTTGTTTGTAACAGCGTAGCATCGTTTTAAAATATAAGCAATAGTTTATAATGCAGTTGCTTATATTTCCTTATGCTATAATCGTGTTGTGCGAAGCAGTAGGGAAGACGATAAAGACTCTCAGAAAACAGAAGGGTATTTCGCAAGAGAAGCTTGCAGACGAAATAGATTCCCATCAGGTCTATATCTCAGAGGTTGAGAGAGGCCTCAAGCTTCCATCTTTGGTTGTCCTTGATGAAATGGCAAACTGCTTTGGAATTACATTGACGGAACTCATTTCAATTGTAGAGCAGAACAATAAGAAACAGGAACAATCCAGTTCAATGACCAAGTAGAATTCAGCACTGCATTCAAAAATAACAGTTAATGGAGCTGATAGCCCTTGGAGCGTGATGTTGCTTATTCTTATGGATATGATACTTTTCGTGGACTTTGTTTCTTTTCGAAGGACGGAGGTCTTCCTTCCCTACTTGATGTCAAATTTTTTGATATCAAGATTCTGAATTCTTCAGGTGTAAGATAAAAGCTGAAATCATTTCCTTTGAATTTCTCCATATTATTTTTACCTGTAGATGAATGGCATTGTGCTATATCCATGGATTTCGGCAAGCTCAAAGCTAAGTAGGATTTCCATTCCATTAATCCCGTAAATTTTGAAGCTCTATTTTAATACCAATATAGGATTTGACTTGATGGCCAGTTTGGCATATCAATGAAGAGAACAGTTTGAGGTCACAAACTGTGACCTCGAAACAAGGAGAATGGCTAAATGAGTGAAAGAATCACAGGGAATTCAAAGACAATGGTTTCTGCAACAGTGAACAATGCTGACATACGCAATCTTGTTTATTTAATTCGAGGGCAACAAGTTATGCTGGATAGTGATTTGGCATCATTGTACCAGATAGAAACCAAAGTTTTTAATCAGGCTGTTTCTCGTAATATTGAACGATTCCCAGCGAATTTTCGCTTCCAATTAACAAAAGAGGAATTTGATCGTTTGAGGTCACAAATTGTGACCTCAAACAAGATTGCGTATGTCAGCATTGTTCACTGTTGCAGAAGTAGGGGCGGACGCAGACATCTTCCATATGCTTTCACAGAACAAGGAATAGCAATGCTTTCAGGGGTGTTGCACAGTGGTATTGCTGTTCAGATGTCTATTTCCATTATGAACACATTTGTAGAAATGCGACGATTTATTTCAAATAATGCGCTACTTTTTGAAAGGGTTAGCAGTATTGAGCTAAAACAGCTGGAATATCAGAAAAGTACAGAGGAAAAATTTGTTAAGGTTTTTCAGTATATTGACGATCATTCTGAATCGGAACAGAAAATCTTCTTTGATGGACAAATTTATGATGCTTTTAGCTTTTTGATTTCTTTAATACAGAAAGCAAAAAAAGAAATAATTCTCATTGACGGATATGTGGATATTTCTACACTGGACTTGTTGGCAAAAAAGGGCTCATGTGTAAATGTAAAATGTTATACGTATGCTAGTACACAACTGTCAAATAGGGATATTGCACAATTTAATGCACAATATGCATCATTGACCGTTAAAACAACGCGGATGTTTCATGACAGATTCTTGATTATTGACGGAACGACAGCATATCATATTGGAGCATCTCTGAAAGATGCTGGAAAGAAATGTTTTGGAATCTCTCTCTTGACAGACCCAGACATCATCAAGGGACTTATAACCAAATTGCAAACAGTGAAATAATTGAAGCGTTTTGTGCCTATGCTCTTAAGCCTTTTGAGCGTACTGTTGTCTATCCTTATGGATATGACACTTTTCGTGGGACAGCGGTCTTCATTGCTCGGAAGGTGCGGATTAAGGCTTTGCTTTGCCTTGTCGCAAGGTCTTCTTTGAGAATTGTCATGCGCATGTATATTCTAGACTCAGTGAAAGCCCATGGAAGGTGACGAGAACTTCTGGATTGTCCTTTTGAATAGGTTGTCGTTTCGTGAGGTAAAATTTTTTGACCTCGCCAAATGTAATTTCGGAAAGGAATAGTGTTGGTGATTTGTATCAATCATGGTCTAAAGAAGTTTTATAGTCTTGCAGGAATTTCAATTTCCTTAAGGCCTGTTTTCTCTGATATACTGTTTTCAAAGGAGGTTGCCTATGCCAAACAAAGAACGTTTTGATTTTCTTATTTATAACAGTGCAGAGGAGGAAGTCTCCGTAAACGCCGTTGTCCACGATGAAACCATTTGGTTGACGCAGAAGGCGATGGCTGAGCTGTTTGATGTTGATAGAACTTCTATTTCAAAACACCTTAAGAAGATTTTCGAAGAGGGTGAGCTCGATGAGAAAGTGGTATGTGAATTTTTTGCACATACCACTTCACATGGGGCAATAGAAGGAAAAGTTCAATCCCATGAAACGAAGTTCTACAACTTGGACGCAATCATCTCCGTGGGCTATAGGGTTAACTCAAAGAGAGCGACGAACTTTCGTATTTGGGCCACGAAGGTACTTAAAGAGTACATGACAAAGGGGTTTGCGCTTGATGACGAGAGGTTGAAGCAGGGTAGGGACGTTTTTGGAAAGGACTATTTCAGGGAACTTCTCGAACGGATTAGGTCTATACGTGCAAGCGAGAGGCGGATCTGGCAGCAGATTACAGATATCTTTGCAGAGTGCAGCATAGACTATGACAAGGATTCCCAGATTACAAAGGATTTCTATGCAATGGTTCAGAACAAGTTCCACTACGCCATTACAGGAAAGACAGCCGCTGAGATCGTCTACCATGGTGCAGACCATGATAAAGCCAACATGGGCCTTACGACTTGGAAGAACGCTCCAAATGGAAGGGTGCTAAAATCCGACGTCTCTGTTGCAAAGAACTACCTCGATGAAAAGCAGATTCACAAGTTGGAAAGAAGCGTCTCTTCCTATTTCGACTACGTTGAAGATTTGGTGGAGGAAGAGAACACGTTCACAATGAAGGAGTTCTCTGAAAGCATAGATGCGTTTCTTTCATTTCGGAAATATCAGATACTGAAGGACAAAGGCTCCATATCTTCCTCACAAGCAAAGAGGAAGGCTGAACAGGAATACGATGTATTCAACAGGACCCAAAGGATAGATTCTGACTTCGACAAGGAAGTCAGACGTTTGATGCAGTCTCAGAAGTCGCGAGGTGATTCGAATCGCTGAACCTACTCAAATGGTTATTATCAGCTTCAGATCCTTGAAGGGATGAATGTCCAAGGGATTTGTATGCCATCCCTCAACAAGGTCGTTGCGGACGAAGTTCGTGGCGAAGGCCGTTGACATTGGAATGACAACGCCGGAATCCAGCAGCATCTGCTCGGCTTGAAGAAGGAGGGAAGAGCGTGTGACGGCATCGGCATTCTGTGCCAAGACAAGAAGCGCATCATATTCTTCGTTGGAGTAGTTTGCAAGGTTGAACGAACTGGAGGATTCAAAGAGACCAAGGAACGCCATTGGGTCGAAGTAGTCTCCAATCCATGTTATGGTGCAGAAGTCGAAGGGGTTTTCCTTTGGATTTGAGGCATAGACCGTAAGGGGGACGGTGTTGAGAGTGACCGTGACTCCAAGGGTCTTCGACCATATCTCGGCTATAAGCTCTGCAACTGCAGCGTTCTGTGCGCCTCTGGTGATGCCCATGTTTATCATGGGAAGGCCATTTCCGTATGGATAACCGGCCTTTGCAAGAAGCTCCAGGGTTCCGTTCTCGACAGGTGCTACGGCTGTGCTTTCCGGAACAAGGGAATCGGACTCCATAAGGGTTCCCTGGATGTATCTGATGATGTCCCAAGGGATGAGCGATATCAAGGCTTTTCGTACATATTCGTTGGAATAGGCCCCTGTTTCTGCACTGAAATAGAAGAACGTTGTGGCGTAGAGCTTTGACAGAACCATGTAGTCGCTTGCATCTTCTATGGCGGCCATTGACCACTGGATCTCCCCTTCTGCAAATGCAGCGGAGAAATCGAAGTCCGGGCCAAGCAGAATCTCCACCTTGTCGTTGTTGACCGTGTCCCAGTATTTTGGGTTCTTGGCCAGCAAAACACGAGAGTTCGACTGCTCTTTCAATACATATGCTCCGCTGTAGCTGGAGGTGTCCTTTATGGCTGCAAGGCAGGGTTGGCAGAGAAGGCTTGGAAGATACGCAACGGGATGTGTCAGGTGTACCACCAACGTCCTGTCATCGGGTGTTTCCAGAAAAAGGGAACCGTCCTCCAGCCGCTGTACAAAGTCCAGGTTGCTTGCAAGGGGTCCCTGCACGAGGTAGTTCCAGGACTCTGCGAAGGACCCTGAAGTTATGGCTGTACCGTCTGAGAATGATGCTTCTCTAAGAAAGAAAGTCCATGTCAAGCCGTCATTGGACACTTCATGTCCAACTGCCAGTGCATACGAAGCCTCGCTTGTCTCTCCATCGTAAGAGAAAAGACCATCGTAGAGGTTCTGCATTATGACTACGCTGTCGCTGTCTGAGGCCACGTATGGATTGAGGACTATTTCGTTCTCTCCTGGATCCATCCCAATCCTAATCGTCTCGGCCTTGGCCTGTGCAAACAGAGAAGGGCAAAGCAAAGAGAGGATCAAAACCAGCAACAGGAGCGTTTTCTTCATCGTTTGCAATTTTAATGCAAAAGAATTGGTGTATCAACTGCCACTGGGATGTGCTATCATCCTACACATGAACATGATCCTTTTCGAAGAGAGCCTGCACGACAACGTCATTCCAATGCAGGACGAGCGTGCCAAACACATCCTCAACATCCTCAAACTCAAAAACGGCGACACGTTCCGCATGGGGATCGTCAACGAAAGCGAAGGGATGGCGACGATCAAGGACATCGGGCTTGATGGGATAGCCGTGGAATACCACGTGGAATGCAAGCCCAAGCTGTACCCCGTCACGCTTCTGTGTGCACAGGTGAGGCCTATATGCATGAAGAGGATTTTGCGTGAAGCTGTGAGCCTTGGCGTGGAGCGGATCGTTCTCACGGGGTCGGACACTGGCGAGAAGTCGTACCTGTCCAGCAATCTCTACCGCACGGGCGAATACAAGGAGTACCTGCTTGACGGGGCCATGCAGTCCTGTCACGCCGGCGTGCCACAAGTCGTTTTCGCCAACACCGTGGACGAGGCCATCAAAGCCCTTGGAATCGTCACGGACAAGGCATCCATCATGGATAAGACCGATGTCTCTGAGTCCTCCTCTTTTAGAGAAGCCGCCCTCATTATGCTGGACAATGTGGTTGGTGCTGTGCCGCTGAGCGGGGTCGACTTGAAGGGTGTGGACAAAGCTGTCCTTGCAATAGGACCGGAGAGGGGGTGGTCAGACAGAGAACGCAGCCTTTTTTTGAAGGGGGGATTTGCGCCAATGCTTATTGGAAGCCGTGTGCTTAGAACAGAGACCTCCTGCAGTGCAGGGCTTGCCGTCCTGCTTGCCAGAATGGGTTTGCTTTAGGGAGGGAATGAAATGGCCATATGTGTAAAAAGTGAAATAGGAAAACTTAGGAAGGTTCTCATCCATAGACCGGGAGGAGAACTTGAGCACCTTACTCCAGAGTATCTCACTACGCTCCTTTTCGATGACATTCCATATCTCAAAAGGGCTCAGGTAGAGCACGATTCGTTTGCGGACACCCTTCGTGGCTGTGGCGTTGAAGTCGTGTATCTCTGCGATTTGGTGGCCCAGGCGTTGGATACGGATTCTTACGTCCGCAGACAGTTCATAACGGAGTTCCTTTCCAATGCAGACACCCGCATAGTGGGGCATGAAAAGGAGCTTTTCAAACTTCTCATGGACGAGCCGGACACCCGCACCATGGTGCTTAGGACCATGGAGGGCATCATGGACGACGGCTTTGATTTCAAAAAGACCAACCCTCTTCTGAATCTCACCCGCACAAAGGCCGGGTTCATCCTGGATCCCATACCAAACCTGTATTTCACGAGGGACCCCATGGCATCCGTGGGATGCGGTGCAAGTCTCAACCATATGTTCTCCGTCACCCGCAACAGGGAGACCATATACATGAAGTATGTGTTCGAACACCACCCCGATTTCCAGAACAAGGTCAAGAAATACTACGACCCATCCGTTCCATACAGCATAGAGGGCGGTGACATACACAACTTGAGTGCAGACACTTTGGCCATAGGGCTCAGCGAAAGGACGACCGCCCAGGCCATAGAAGTGCTTGCCCGCAACATATTCGCAGACGAAGAGAGCTCTATACGCAACATACTAGCCATAGACATTCCAAACATGAGGGCGTTCATGCATTTGGATACCGTGCTTACACAGGCGGACAAGGATGTGTTCATAGTGCACCCGGGGATTCTTCACAATATAAAGGTCTACAGGGTGTTCCCTGGAGCCAAGGGGACGATAAAGGCCGAGTCCTTGAAGGGTACGCTTGAATCAATATTCTGCCGATTCCTTGGTTTGGATGAAGTGCGTTTCATAAAGTGCGGTGGGAACAACATGATAGCCGCAGAGCGCGAGCAGTGGAACGACGGTTCGAACGCATTATGCGTGGAACCTGGGACGGTGATAGTCTATGATAGGAACACGATAACCAACGATATCCTACGCGACAACGGCCTCAAGACGCTTGAGATTGCAAGCTCTGAGCTCTCGCGTGGACGCGGCGGCCCACGCTGCATGAGCATGCCGCTTGTAAGGGATGCTTTGTAGGGCGTTGAGTGGCGTTGAAGGGCTCTGTGTGGCGCACTACGGCGCATCAGGACGCATCAAACGGAGGCTTTGCGTTTTTCCTTCTCTGCAAGTCTTTTGGTTTTTCGCTCGGCTCTGCGTTTTGCATTGTACTGGCGTCTCGTAGGTGTTGGAGGCGGAAGCTCTGGAATCTCTTCAAGAAGCTGAGGGTTGTTCAAAAGCTCCTGGAAGTAGATCATGCTCTTTACGAAGTAGAACCCTGATGTAATCCTTTCGTCTACTGTGCAACCAACCTTTATGGTTTCCTTTGAGGAGATGACCTTTCCGTCCTCATCGAACTCGCGCTTGCGTTCAAGACCCCCCAAGGTGACGAACAGGCTTGTCGTGCCCCACTCATAGAGATGGTGCTGAGGGCTTCCTCCAATGATTCCAATGGAACCAAGGTTGGACACGAACACGGACGTGTGAAGACCATCGGCCTCCCTTAGAAGTGAAGGAGCCTTGCCCCTGCGGTCCAGTAGGCGTGCAAGCCTTACGACCAGGCTTATGATCCAGACAGGGAAGTGCATGAAGAAGCTTATGGTTTCGTCCGTGAAGTTGTCCTCTTCGCTCAGGTTCCTTGATTTGTTGATGTAGTCGTCGATGACCTTGGCATACTCCATGAGCGTCATGTAGGGATTGAATAAAAGAGGATTGCTCGTCTCTGGGGCGTCGTCCGTGAAGGATTCCTTGACTACGAAGTTCATGGAAAGCTCGTCCCTCTGCCAATAGCGGTATGAAGCTATGAAGCGGTTGAGCTCTGGTCTCATGGCTATGGTGCGCATAAGAGCTGCGCAGAAAACATAGAAGAACTTAAGCCTGAACTCTGGCTTCTTGGCATTGTAGGCCCTTATGTACTCGACCGTTTTGGTGACATCGAATTCACATGTATGGTAGACGAGCGCATCGCAGCGTCTTTTCATGAGAAACGGAAATATCCTGTTGAACGTTGGTATGTCATATACCATCTTTGCATCATTTCGTTTCATAGGGCTTTGATGATAAATCAATGGTTTACAAAAATCAAGGTTTTGTCTAAATCCATATAGTAAAATATCTTGATGCCAATTGGAAAAGAAAATTCAGGTTCGTAGCATTTTCCTAGAGAATAAGCCTTCTGATGAGGAAATCGAGGGCTTGCTTGTGGAAATGAAGAGGTAGTTCTTATTGTAAAAAGTTAAAAAAGCTAAAAAACTGTTAAAAAAACGCAAACCAACCAATTCCATCGCAAATAGCATTAGTTCGAAGGACATAGCCTAAATAGACTGTTATTCGTCCATATGGAGGTAGATGATGAGAAGGGGAAGATTGTTAGTTTCGCTAATGGTTTCTTTTGTAATTGTTTCTCTGTTTGTTGGTTGTGCAACGGTTCCAAAATACAAAACAACAGCGACAATCAAGGGAGCAAGCTGTCCACAGGCTCAATTTGCAGCCGGTGATATTGCAGATGCTCTAAAAGAAGTTTCCGTAGGCCTTGTGGAGGAAAATGCGGAGTGGGTCATTCGCTTTGCTGATATTGATTCGAGCTTGGGAGAACAGTCTTACAGAATCGAGGTCCTTGGAAAGGTGATTGAGATTACAGGAGGAGATGAGCGAGGCTTGATGTATGGAGGTCTGGATCTTTCCGAACAGATTGTAATTGCAGGTGGGATCCAAGGGGTAAGGAGCAGTTCTGTAACACCATACATCAAGGAAAGGGGATTCAAATACCATACGCCACTTGATCTCAGATGCCCCTGTTATCCAAGCATTGGAGATTCTGGTATAGACAACATAGAGAATGTCTGGGATATTGAGTTCTGGCATGAGTTCATAGACACAATGGCTAGAGATCGTTTTAACACTTTGTACATCACAAACATCAATCCCTTTGCCAGTCTTGTCAAGGTGGAGGAATATCCTGATTGTGCACTGGATGATGTATGGGCTCCTACAATACCCTATGATGACACCTACAAAGGAAGTCTTGAGGATGCTGTGAGGGAGGAGCACTGGCAGGAAGGCAACTACAAGGTAGTCAAGGAAATGACCATTGATGAGAAGATTGCATTCTGGCAGGAGGTCATGGAGTACGGACAGGAAAGGGGTGTTGACTTCTATTTTAGGATCAACCATATCCATGTCTTTGCCGAACAAGGTAAGTATGGCATTACGGATGAGATAGATAATCCAATAACAAAGGACTACTATCTTAAGAGTGCCACCGCTCTTCTTGAAACCTATCCGCTGCTCAAGGGGCTTGATATAAACGATGGCGAGAACATGGGCTGGGACAACTCTGAAGAAGGAGAGAAAGTTAGGTTGCAGTGGCTGCATGATGTCTATGTTCCTGCAATCAACGCTGCACTTGAGGAGAATCCAGACAGAAAACTGTCTCTTAAGGGGCCTCTTTGCAAATATGGCGATGATACGTATACCAAGGACCTTGATGAAAGATGCGAACTCGTTTACGATGCGCCGTTTGCAAGCACCCATATGTATGCTACCAGTACACCTCAGGAGAAAGGATATCTAGATGATGCAACGATCGACAATGTTGTCATAGCCTTCCGTAACGAGGACAGCTTTGATCTTCGTTTTGGGGATTATGATTTCTACAAGGACTTCATTGGATGTATGCCTGTAGACAAGATGAAAGGGTATATGACTGGATCTGACGGGTATTGCTACCAGCGTGATTATTCTAGTACCGACCCTGAACTTCAAGGCGAACTTTATCTTGATAAGCATTGGCTGAACTATGTGTTGCTTGGCCATCTTTCGTATAACTATAATCTGGATAGAGACTATTTCAAGGCGCTCTTGGAGAGACATACTGACTATACAGCCGATACGGATCTTCTCTTTGAGACAACCTGTATGGCAGGGAAAGTGTTCCCAACAGTAAGTAAGCAATACTTTAGCGGAAACAGCGATTATACATGGCACGTTGCAGGCTCATGGAGTCATCCTTCCACAAATGGCTATATTGGAGTGAAGAAGTTCATGAGGAGTACGAATGTCTATCCAAACGGTGGATGCATGGCTATTGAGACGTACTGTCTCGCTCTAAAGAACGGAGAGGAACTCAATCCAAGTCTAGTCACTCCCGTCCAAACGGCAGATAAACTCAGGCAAATAGGTGAGGATGTCTTGTCAAATGTGTCAAGGATTCGCTCTGAAGTAAAGGAGAGCAAGAAACAATCTTATGGTGAGAAGTATTTCTGGAATCTTCTTGCAGACGATGAGGCTCTTGGATACCTTTCCCTTTATTATTCGGAAAAGATTCTTGGTGCGGTTGACCTGAGGATGTACAACGAGACAGAGGACAAGGCCTTGCAGGATTCATCAGTGGCACATCTTGAAGCCTCATATGAGAACTGGCTCAAGTATGTGGAGATTGTCAGGGAGCATTATGTTGTTCAGCATTTCGCACGACTTGGGGATTTCGATGTTGCAGAGATCTCTAAATCAGTGAAAGCTGATATTGATGTTGCTAGGAATTGGAAGCCTAGGTATCTTGCACCTACATACGTTGTTCCTTCAAAGGGAGATTATTTCTCAACTGGAAACAACTGATACCAAAAAGCATTCTTCAATAAGGAGGGGAGGCCTATGCCAAACCTCCTTGATGAATATTCTAGATTACCTGGTTTTCTGAATAGGCCTTGAATTCAGAGGGTGTCATCCCCGTTTCCTTTTGGAATACATTGCAGAAGTAATTCTGGGACGAGAATCCAAGAGATTCTGCAATCTCGTATATTGGATTGTTGCTTGATTGCAGCATCCATTTTGCTTCCCCAATCCTTTGTTTCCTGATGTATTCGGTTATGGTCAACCCGCATTCCTTTCTGAAAAGGCGTGACAGGTGCTGGGGGGATGTTTCAGCTATATTGGCAAGCTGTTCAAGGTTTAGGTCTTCAGTAAGATTCGCTATTATGTATTTTTTGACCCTGATAATGCGATAGCTGTGATTTTCTATGTTAAGCCTTTTAATGGCATCGCAGTATGTGTTTATCATCTGGGAGATGATTCCCACTACCTCATCTTGACTATTGCTTGCTTCAATTGACTTGGCCACTTTGTCGGAGATTGAATGCAAGTAGATGGGAGGCAGTCCAGTCGATTCTGCCGTTAGACGAAAAACCGTGTTCAGGACGACTGTTACGTTCTTTACGTATCTGAGGCGGTTCATTCCTTGGCGATCCTTTGTGTTGTGTCCGTACATTTCGAGTGTCTTCTTCATGGCATTGTCGCTTCTTGGAACAAGCAATTCCTGAAGACGGGCCTTGTCTGCCTTGATAAGGTATCGTCGGATTTTCTGTTCAAACAGATAACCTTCAGATATATGCTTCTCTACGATTCTGTTGCTTGGCATCTGGTTGAGAGGGAGGGCTTTCTTCTGTGATTCCTTATTCTCCTCTGATTTTTTGAGTATGGTTATTCCAGTATTGGTATTCAGGGAGAACACCATACAGGCCAGAGTCTCCCATGCCTCAATAAAGAAGTCGTCTTTTATTGGAATCGTCGCCAACATGCCTTTGATGCGATTCTCAGAGATCCTGGAACCCAATTGCTCTTCGCAGGCTTTAACCAGTGGTTTGGGGTCCTTGTTGCCATTAAAAAAAGGACCGAACAAAAAACAGGTGCTTTGCTCTGGAAGATTGACCGCAAGAAATGATAGATTGTTTGGATCCTCAAAATGAAAGAGATGCTCTGAAGCGCTCATGTCAGTGACTTTTGTCTGGATTCTTGCGCTATGCAATACATTGATGACAATTTCGTCGACTGTTCCAAAGGTGAGGTCGTCGAATGAATTGGATTCTTTGCTGTATGCGCTTACCTGCATTTCCATGACCCTTCCCAGAGCCATGGCTTTTTTCTTCGATGTTTCATCAAGCATATGCGAACAATAGTATCATAAATGAATCAAGAGTCAAGAAAACGTAATGGCAGCTAAAAGATTGCAAGGTGTTTCCAGACGTACGGAGACAGAGGACTATAATCCTACTATAAGCAATCGAAAAACGAATCTGTATTCCTTTCGAGGACCTAAGAAAAACATAGGGTTTTTGCTAATTAAATGTAAAATATGTTAATAAAATGCAAATATGCAAGGCTGTATTAGTTAGGATGAAAAAAAAGGTGGATTGGTACTGCATGGCAGGAAGCCACTAACCACTAGATCTGTTTGGAGGAAAAACATGAAGAAAATTTCTGTTTCGTTGGTTGTCCTGACTGTTGCGTTGGTTCTTGTTGGCTGTGCAACAAAGGCTGTCTCTGAAGAAGCTCCTGCAACTGAGGTTCCCGTTGTCAACGTCTGTCCTTTTGCGGGTGAGTATTATGTTGAGTTTACATCTCAGGATTCTGAAACGGCAGAACCAGGCGAAGAATTTATTATCGGTGAGGACTGGTCTGTCTCGGGAGCTATGGAAGGTAGCGGAATGACAGGATTTGCTGGTACAATTGCAGAGGATGGCTCATTTACGGCTGAGTTCACAAGGCTTGGTGGTTCCTTGACGGGACAGGTGAATCCTGATGGTACGTTGGCAGCAACAGCCGAGACCCGTGGAAGAGCATCGACCATTTCCGGCTACAAGCTGTAAAAATTTTTTGCAAGAATGGGGGGTTGCCACAGCATGGTAGCCCCTGCGTATAGAAACTGAGGATGAAAATGACAGATTTACCATTTCTTTCAGCTCATAAGATCTGCAAGTCCTTTGGACCTACAAGAGCTCTCGTCGATGTGGATGTCACAGTCAGACGAGGGGAAATCAGAGGACTGATAGGCGAGAACGGATCAGGAAAATCAACCTTTTCTTCAATAGTTGCCGGAGCTCAAAGGTCTGACAGCGGAACTTTTGAACTGGAAGGAAAGCCATATGACCCAAAGCACATGGTCGATGCCCAGAATCACGGGATAAGCATGATTGTTCAGGAAATGGGTACGATTGGCACTATCTCTGTTGCTTCCAACATTTTTATTGGGAGACTTGAGGAGTATACAAAGCTTGGTGTCGTGGATTTCAAGACACTGAATAGAAAGGCAAATGAGATACTTGCCAGTATAGGAGCCTCCGACATCAAGGCTGAAACCTTGACTGGAAGACTCAACTTTGAAGATAGAAAAATCGTTGAGATTGCAAGGGCGATGGTCTGCAATCCTCAACTGTTGATAGTGGATGAGACAACAACTGCATTGGCCCATAAGGGAAGGACGATTCTCTATAGGCTTATAAAAAGAATGCATGATGAGAACAAGGCTGTCCTCTTCATAAGCCATGACCTAGAGGAGCTTGTCGAAGTATGCAATACAATCACCGTTCTACGCGACGGACATATTATCGATACTCTCGATGAACAGAACATGTCCATTCCTCTTATGAGGAATCTGATGGTTGGAAGGGAACTTGCCGGAAGCTATTTCCGTGAAGATTATGATGGATCTTTCAGTGATGAGGTTGTCCTTAGGGCGGAGCATGTCACATATGGGCTGCTTGAGGATTTCAGCATGGAGCTGCATAAGGGCGAGATCCTGGGTATAGGAGGCCTTTCCGCATGTGGTATGCATGAGCTTGGAAAGCTTTTGTTCGGTGTTCTGAAAACTCTGACTGGAAAGGTTTCCAAGGATGGCGTTGTAATAGACAGCACTGTTACTGCGGTGAAGAACAAAATGGCTTACGTGTCCAAAGAGAGGGACAAAGAGGGAATCATACTGAATGCAAGCATCAAAGAAAACATAGTTGTTCCCTCGTTCTCTGAACTTTCAGGCAGGTTCGGCTTCATAAAGGCAGAGGATGAAGAAAACCTTGCCCGTCGGGAAGTGGATGAGATGCGGATTAAATGCCGTAACGTGGAACAGCGGGTGTCTGAGCTTTCCGGAGGAAACAAGCAGAAGGTTGTTTTTGCCAAATGGTTGGCAAAGGAATGTGATGTGTTCATACTTGACTGCCCTACAAGAGGTATTGACGTGGGAGTCAAGGCATCCATGTACCAGTTGATTTACTCCCTTAAAAAGCAGGGCAAGTCAATTATAATGATCTCAGAGGAATTGCCGGAGTTGATTGGAATGAGCGACAGGATGATGCTCATGAAGGATGGAAAAGTCTCCGCATATATAGACAGGAACAAATCCGTCACAGAGCAGACTGTGATTGAATACATTATCTGATTAAGGGGCGAATAATATGAAAAACCAAAACGAAAAAAAGGAAGCCCTTGATCTTAAGATTGAGAGAAAGGAAAGGCTGATAAACATTCTTCCAGTACTTGGGTTTGTTCTGATAACGACAATAATGATAATTGCCACGAAAGGGAGGATCCTTTCAAGGACAAGTTTATCCAACCTGATTGTTCAAGTCTTTACAATCACCTTGGTGGGTGTTGGGGCTGTATTTGTATATGCACATGGAGGAATGGATTTCTCAATAGGGTCTACAAGCGGTCTTGCGCAGTTCCTCTGTGCCTTCATGATGGTGAGGCTTGGACTGCCCGCATGGATTGGAATCCTAAGTTCGATTTTTGTTGGCATGTTGTGCTGTGGCGTCACCGGAACTGTGGCAATTACACTTGGAGTGCATCCTTTTGTGGGCTCCCTATGCGTAAAAACTGTTGCAGCTGGACTTCTTTCTATTTTCGCTGAAAGCGTAGGAGGCCAGATTAGCATTGATTACGCAAAGTATTCTTTTTTCAATAGCACATGGCTTAGGCTTTCAGTCCTTGTCGTGATGGTTGCAGTCGGATTCTATTTGTTTGAAAACACCAAACTGGGAAAGATTGAGAAGGTGATAGGTGGAAACGGGAGGACTGTCCAGCAGGCGGGAATCAGCGTGAACAAGTACAAGCTTGTTGCATATTTGATTCTTGGAGCATGTGTTGGTGTTGCTGCATTCTTTCAGCTCACAAGGCTTGGCCAGGTTTCCAGTTCATCTGGCAGCGGACTCGAGTTTAACATGATGATTGCAATGGTTCTTGGGGGCTTTCCTATGTCAGGGGGAAGTTTTGCAAGGTTCAGACAGTTCATTCTTGGAGGGGTGACCATGACAATCCTTTCCAGTGGTTTGATTATGTGTGGTCTTGATGTCAGTTTGGTTGCAGGTGTCAAGGGCTTGATTATGCTGCTTATTGTTGGACTGACATATGACAGATCCGTAATGAAGCAGGTCACTATGATTTCGTTCTGAATAGATTTGAATAAAAGAGGAGAACAAGATGAAGAAAAAGCTTTTCGTTGTTTTATTGGTTGTCGTTTTTTGTTGCACTGCGGTGTTTGCAAATGGAGATGAAGAGAAAACAGAAAGTAGCCTTCCCAGAAAGAGTGTAGGGGTTGTCTATTCGACATTCACAGACGCTCTTGGAAGTTCGTTCAAGGCAAGTCTTGAGTCGTTGGCTCCATATTTCAATATTGACTTCAAGTTCGTTGAGCTCGGATACAATACTGAGGAGGCTCAGGCAATGATAGATTCGTTGCTTCAGGGTGGTATTGACGGACTTATTGCAGTGAGTCCTTCCGTATCCGTGCTTGAGGCCGCCAAGAAGGCTGGGATTGCGGTTGTTGGTCTGAACGACCCTGTTGATGAGGCAACCGCAAAACAATTTAAGGGATACTCGAACTATATTGGCGCCATTGTCAATGATGACTACAAAATAGGGGTTCAGGCTGCAGAGGTCCTACATGATGCAGGATGCAAGAACATTTGTATCACGTACCTCACTCCTGGAACTGCCAAGAACCATGACGATAGATACAAAGGCTTCATGGATACGATAAAGAAATATCCAGAAATCAAGATACTTGCGGAAAATGCCAGCCGTGCAAAATGGTCTGCTGCAATCAACACATTTGCAGCTGCTTATCCAGAGATGGACGGAATATTCATGACTGCTTGTAATGAGTCGGCCTATCAGGCAATCAAGAAGAACGGACTCGTCGGTAAGGTCGTTATTGCAACGGCCGATATATCGGAGAGTACGATTGACTATCTTGAGAACGGCACGATAAAGATGATTGCTGGCGGTCAGTACAACAAGATGATGCTTGCATTCGCAGCTCTCTACAATTTCATGTACGATGGGACTAGAATTATCAAAAGCGAGACCAATTCCTATGCCACGCCGTTCATCTTTGTCGAGAGTGCCGAGGACTTTGAGAACTATCAGAAATACATTGACCCAACCACTGCAAAGTCATTCGTCTATTCTCCAGAGTATATAGCCTCTCTTGTAAAGGGTCTAAACCCTGATCTTACACCTGAGAAATTCAAGGCTGTATGCGAGCAGTATTCCCTCGCCGATGTCGTATCAAGGATGGGAAAGTAGTTCCTCCCAAGAATTTAGTTTGAATATTTCATGCTGAGACAGCATGAAAGATGTGAGGTTTCCAATAATGAACGCCAAGAAAGTACTAAGAAACATTCTGATGACGGCCTTGCTGCCATGTCTGATCATTCTCATATTTGGGCTTGCTTCCCATGGTAGAACCCTGACGGCAAGGATGCTGCTTGTGACATTCCAGCAGTGTATCGTTCCTACGATTCTGTCAATGGCTGTTGTAGGAAACCTCACACTTGGTATGTGGGATTTCTCGGCAGGTGCGGTTGTAATTGCTTCGTCGATCATAGGTGGAAATCTGATGAAGCTGACGAACACAGGAATTCCTGGTCTTTTCGTGTTCTGCGTTTTGATAGGCGTTGGCATGTCTTCATTGACAGGTTTCCTTAACAACAAACTCAAGGTTCCAATGCTTGTCCTGACTATTGGACTCATATTCATCTACGAGTCATTTCCTAGGGTTATCTTCCCTAAGGGAATCACAATCAGGGACAAGTATACACTCTTTGCGAGTGCTCCGTACAATTACATTGTTCTGGCAGTTGCTGCCTTGGTTTGTTATTTCCTGTTCGAGAAGTCCTCATACGGACACAACATCAGAGCTCTTGGAGGCGGAAAGGACATAGCCAAGGCTGCTGGTCTGAACGAACCAAGGATAATGCAGATGGGTTTCACCATTGCAGGATTCTTTCTTGGCCTTGGGGCGTTTATCAATATCTCAGAACAAGGGCAGATTATGAATGTTGCGTCCCTGGATTCCTCTGGTCTTGTGTTCAATGCATTGATGGGATATTTTCTTGCTCATTTCATGGTTAGGTATTGCCCCCTTCCTGTGGCTTTGATTTTGGGAAACTTCACAATGACAATGCTTTCCAATGGTTTTGTGGCCCTTGGGTGGCCCGCGACAATGCAAAATGTCACAACAGGGTTCTTCTTGTTGATTCTTCTAGGGGCGACTGCCAACCAGACTAGGTTTGCACGTTGGAGAATGGATCGCAAGAGGTCAAGGGAAATCAACCACAGGTTGGGTTTGGAAACCAGAAATCCAAGTTGACGACAATCAATCGAGGGCGTATTGCCGGATTCGATGTCCGTATTCGATGATACAAGCCCATGGTCATTTCGATTTGATGTTCTCCTTAAGCAATAAAGACTCCAGAGGTGAAGTATGAGGCGTGAGTATATCCTTGACAAAGATTGGGAATTCCGTAAGGACTGCGGAAGTATTTCTGAAATGAAAGATGTTGATCCTGAAAACATTGCTGTTCCACATACATGGAACAACATCGACGGACAAGATGGCGGAAATGACTATTTCAGAGGAACATGTTGCTACAGAAAGGTCTTCTCTTCTCCTGATATCTCCAAAGACGAGCAGGTTTATCTTGAGTTTGATGCTGTAAGCGCTTCATCTATGGTGTATGTAAACGGTGTTCCTGTAAGGAGCCATGAAGGAGGGTATTCTGCCTTTCAGGTCAGGATTGACGAATACCTCAGAGCCGAAAACGAACTTGTTGTCTTTGCCGACAATGGAATCAATGATAGAATCTACCCTCAGACCGCTGATTTCACATTCTATGGTGGAATCTACAGGGATGTAAGAATGATAGTTGTTTCCCCGACCCATTTCGAGTTTGGTCCATATGGAGGACGTGGCTTGAAGCTCACCCCTACTGTCTTGGGAAACAAAGGAATTCTTCGTGCTGAGTCTTGGATATCTGGTTCCTATGACAAGGTTGTGTTCACGGTCTTTGACAAAGAGAGGGAGGTCTGTTCGTTTGAGGGTCCATCAGGGGAGATTTCAATAGACAATGTTCACCTGTGGAATGGTTTGGACGATCCTTTCCTTTACACCGTTCGGGCTGAAGTATACGTCCAAGCGGAGGTTTCGGATAGGCTTGAGCTTCAAATAGGATTCCGCTTCTTTGAGATTGATTCCCAGAAAGGGTTTTTCCTTAACGGTAGGAGCTGCCCTCTAAGAGGGGTTTCAAGACATCAGGATCGTGAAGGTGTAGGTAATGCCATCACGAGGAAAATGCAGGAAGAGGATCTCTCGCTAATTCTGGAATGTGGTGCGAACTCAATCAGGCTTGCCCATTACCAACATGACCAGTATTTCTATGATTTGTGCGACAGAGCGGGAATACTATGCTGGGCGGAGATTCCATATATAACCAAACATATGGACAATGGTGTTGAGAATACGATCCTCCAGATGTCGGAGCTGATTGAGCAGTGCTACAATCATGCCTGTATATTCTGTTGGGGCATCTCGAACGAGATTACAGCAGGAGGAAACGGTGAAAAAGTCTACGAGAACAACCTGATGCTCTACAATCTCTGCCATAGGATGGATACGACACGTCCAGTTGCAATGGCGCATGCATTTATGCTTTCGTTGAATGATCGAATTGTTAGTCTCCCGGATATCATGGGGTACAACCTTTATTATGGATGGTATCTTGGCAACATTGAAGGAAACGGGTCGTTTCTTGACTCCTGTCATGGCATGCATCCAGAGTTGCCCGTGGGGCTTACTGAGTTCGGTTGCGATGCGAACATAAAGCTCCAGACGTCTAAGCCCGCGAGAGGAGATTACTCGGAACAATATCAGGCAAGGTTCCATGAGGTGATGTGCAGGGAAATCGATAGTCGTCAATATCTATGGGGAACCTTCGTATGGAACATGTTCGACTTCGCTGCGGACGCACGCGATGAAGGTGGTGTCAGAGGTCGGAACTGTAAAGGGCTTGTGACTTTTGACAGAAAGAAGCGCAAGGATAGCTTCTACGTTATTAAAGCCTGGTATTCCAAGGATCCGTTTGTCAGAATTGCCGGAAGCCGATATGTGAATAGGTGTGAAGATGTTTCGGAAATAAGGGTATATTCCAATCAAAATGAAGTTGAACTCTTCTGCAACGGTAAAAGTTTTGGAAAACAGAAGGGCGAGCACGTTTTTGTGTTCAATGTCGTTCTTGAGGATAGGAACGAGATAGAGGCCGTAAGCGGTAGTCTGTCAGATTCCATCAATATAAGCAAAGTATCCGTACCTGATCCGGATTATCAACTTGTCTCCGCCTCGAATGTCCAGAACTGGTTCGATGGTCTTGAGCTTTCGGTAAATGATGGTCGTTACTCAATCAATGATACTGTAGGTGAAATTCTCAAGACGAAGGAAGGACAGGATATATTCAGATCAGTCATGGAAAAGAGAAAAAAGATGAACTCCACAGATGTGGCAACCCAAGTTGAAATACCTCGTGAGATGATGCTTATGACCCTGAAAGACGTCCCGTTTGCAGAACTTCTCAGGCGCTCTGCGTTTCATGTGGATTATGTAAGGCTTATCAACGAGAGACTTCGTGAAATCCCAAAGGTGTAGCATGTTTTCCAAGGTAATTGGCCTTCATATCGGCTTCGAATGCTGCATTGCTGGGGTATTCCCTTCCAAGGCACGGCATCCAAAGCGTTGGGTCCTCCATGCATAGATAGAAGAAAGCATTGTCCTTCCATTCCTTTGGAAACTGGGAGTATACGAATGAGAACATCTTGCGCTTCGTTTCAAGCGGATACGAGAACTTACCTGCAGCTGGGGTGAGCTCCATTTGGGTGACTCTCGTAGGTCTTCCGCTTTCCCTTAGGGCTTTCAGGTTCTGCTTCGTGAATGTGAGTGCTCCAATGCCAACCATCATGACGTTTCTTGGGTTTATCCTATTGCGGAGAAGCTCCACCAAGGCGGCATATTCGTCCTCCCACCCTTTGAAATGCACCATTGGATGGATGTGGAATCCTACAAGACGGCCTTTTTCTACGCTTTTGAGGGCGGCCTCTATGCGGGCTTCCAAAGTGGCTGTCAGGTGCTCCTCCTTCTTGGCTATGGTGGAGGCGTTTACAGACCAGGTCGCGACTATGTTGCGTGGAAGATCCTGCGACAACCAGTCGGTCCTTGCGCTTTTGGTTTTGAGTTCTATGATGGTCTTTGGATTCCTTCGTGCGAACCTTGCCAAAGCAGAGAGAGTTCCATAGTCGTTTCCAAGAAGGAGGGAGTCTGAGGACTGTCCGGTTCCTATGTGCCACGCGTCTTCTTCCAACTTGAGGTTTTCAAGATATGAGTCAAGGTCCGACACGACCTTTATCTCATTGTGGGAGTAGAAGCTCTGGATTGAACAATAGGCGCATGCAAAACCACACTGCTGCACTGCATCCAAAGTCTTGAGGTTGCAGCAACGGGTAAGCTCTCCATCCTTGGGGCATGGGCAGCTTCCCATGATTCTGTCAGGGGCCTTGAAGTCCGCAACTACGTTTGGCTTCCTTTCATTGAAGTCGTATTTTGGATTGAATGTGGAATAATCGGTGGGGTTGCGTCGCATTTGGGCTATCTTTTCCATTGCTTTGTTGAATGCGCTGCGGACTTGGTTCTTCTGCATCAGTGCCATTTTCTTTGCAGTTGGCATTAAGTCCGTTATATGCTCTTCTCCCCAAAGCTCCAGGTCCTGGGACTCTTCCTTTAGCATTCTCCTTTGTTGGAAACTCAGGTATGGAATGCTTGCTATGTATTCGTCTATTTCCCTTTGGGTCATGGCATCGTCTCCAGAATCGTTGTGTTCGATGATAGCACACCAGTGCGGTATGTTAAAGGACATCGGTCTGTGGTATTATCTTCGTGGTGTCGTCATGTTGTCATGGTGACGTTTGTGAAGCGTTCTTGTTGAGTAGGAGATTTCATGGATAGGGAAGCGTTCGAGACTGGTTTGAGCTATATGCTGGACAAGACCCAGTCTGAGGAAGAGGTAAGACTTCGTAGGGAGAACTTCGAGAAGGCACGTGCCAAGGCCCATGCACTGCCGTTGAACCCTGGGTGCTACCTCATGAAGGACGAGAACGGGGTGGTCATCTACGTTGGAAAGGCCAAAAGCCTTAGAAAGCGCGTGAGCCAGTATTTCCTGCCGAATCGCGACCGCAAGACCACTATGCTGGTCGAGAAGATCCGTGACATAGACCATATCATAACTGGAAACGACTACGAGGCGCTGGTTCTGGAGAACAACCTCATAAAGAAATACAATCCTCATTACAACATAATGCTCAAGGACGGCAAAAGCTATCCAATGATAAGGATAACCCATGAGGATTTTCCCAAAGTGTTCAAGACAAGGCGCATAATCAAGGACGGATCCGACTACTTTGGACCGTTTCCAGATGCCTCGCGCATGGCCGAGTACCTTGAACTGATAGATAGACTTTTCAATCTTCGCAAGTGCTCAACCCCTCTTAGAAAGCGTGAAAAACCATGTCTTTACTACCATATAGGCCGTTGTTCCGCACCATGCTGTGGTCTTATATCCAAAGAGGAATATGGTAGGAGCATAGACCGTATACGTCGTTTTCTCTCTGGTGGTGGCGATGACCTTGAACGGCAGATACGAGATGAGATGATGGCTGCATCAAAGGCCATGGAGTATGAGGTCGCTGCAAAGAAGCGTGATATGCTTGTTGCACTTCAGAGCGTGAGCAAGGCCCAGATGGTTGAGGACCACTCCGCCGATGCTTCAATGGAAAGCCGCGACTATGCCGCCGTTGAGATGAGAAGCCCCCTTTGCACCGTGTCAATCATGCAGTTCCGCGATGGAAAGCTCATTGGACGTGCTTTGTACCGCGCACAGACCTTTGGGGACGAATCAGAGACACTGCTGAACTTCCTTACTCAATACTATGAAGACGGGCGCGAGATTCCCAACGAGATATTCATCTCCCACGAGGTGGACATAGAGCTCATCTCCCGTTACTTCCACGAGGTCTTGGGGCATGATGTCCGCTTCCAGGTTCCAAAGGAAGGTAGGGATTTCAGAATCCTGCGCATGGCGGCGGAGAACGCCTCAAGGGACGTCGAGAAGCGCCTTAAGAGCAGAGACAACACCAAGGCTTTGGAGGAGCTTCAGTCTGTGGCGGGACTTGAGGAGCTTCCTGAGCTCATAGAGGGCTTCGACATAGCTCAGCTTTCTGGAAAGTACACCGTTGCAAGCCTCATTTCGTTTGTAGACGGCAACCCCAATCCAGCTGGCTACAGACGTTTCAACATACGAAGTCTGGAGGGGGCCATAGACGACTTTGGCGCTATGCGTGAGGCCGTCTACCGTCGCTATTCTAGGGTGATTGAGGAGAACCTCAAGAAACCAAACCTTGTTCTGATCGATGGTGGGCATGGGCAGGTCAACGTGGCACGCGATGTTCTTGATGAGCTTGGCTTGGCCGATGTCCCTGTTCTTGGCCTTGCAAAGGAGTACGAGACCATTGTGTTCGACGATGGTCGCCCTGATCTGCGTTTGGACCACAGCAATGAGGGGCTGCGCGTTCTCATTGCCGTTAGGGATGAGTGCCACAGGTTCGCCACCGGTGCCAACCAGGCCATGCGCAGCAAGGAGGCTTCGTTCCATCTCCTGCAGAGCGTCCCCGGCATAGGTCCAAAGACCAGCGACAAGATAATGGAGGCCTTCACTACGCTGGACGATGTGGTGCAGTGTACTCCTCAGGAGATCTCCCAGCGTGCAGGGGTGTCGCTGAACGTTGCACAGAACCTTTTGAAACGGCTGAAGGTCTAGGTCCTTCGTTGGGTTTGTTTCTGGATTTGCGCAGGGTCTTTCGTTGGCTTTTGTGCATGACTTGATGCAACATCGTCAAATTCGTGGCATTTTTCTCTAAACGAAGAAAACGATTTGAAACTTGGTGTTCCTGTTATATACTGGCGAATGATATGAGAAATGTTGGTAAACAAAAGGAAGATAAGGATTCGGATTCAAAGAAGGAAGCTCCAAAGAAGGAGGAGAGTTTTCTTCCCATCAACATTAAGGCCCTTGCTGCAAGGGTAAGTCCAATCCTGGGCAAGATTGTCCCCAAGTTCATGTACAACTGGTTTGAGAGGATACTGCATGTCAAGGAACTCAACGCATTCTTTGCAGAGCATGAGGACGATGATGCCCAGACGTTTTTGGATGCGGCGGTGGAATTCCTTGGCATTCATCCTTCGTATGAAGGATTAGGAGCGGATGCAGTCGAAGCCCTTAAAGGACAAAATGTGATGTTCGCATCCAACCATCCCTACGGCGGCCCTGAGGCCATGGTCCTTTTCGACTATCTTCATAGAGAGTTTCCAGATTGCAGACTCGTGGCGCAGTCCTTCCTTAAGTTCATAAAGCCCCTTGGGAAGAGCTGTGTCTATAACAAGAAGGAGGTAAGAACCCTCTTGGATGCAGTAAACGAAGGGACGTCACTTCTAATATATCCGGCTGGGTACTGCTCAAGGAAACTCAGTTTTGGGGAGGTCTTCGACTATGACTGGAAGCCCTCTTTCGTCAAGATCGCAAAGCGAAACAATGTGCCAATAGTTGTGTTCTATACCGATGGTCAGTTGAGCAAAAGAATGCACCGTTGGACGAGTTTCCGTCGTTTCTTCCACATTAAGACTTCGATTGAGACATTGTTCCTTGTGGATGAGATGTTCAAGCTAAGGGGTCAGACCATGCGCCTGGTGGTTGGAAGTACAATAGACCCAGCAAAACTGGACGACTCCATCACCAACGAAGAGTGGGCTGCCCGCATACGGCAGTACTGCTACGAACTTAGGAAGAATCCAAATCTGGAATTCGACTACACAAAGAAAGCTACTCTGCCTAGCAGATAGTCCATAGAATAAAAGGGAAAAGGGGTAAGAAAATGAAAAAGGTTTTGTTTGCGGTTCTGGTCGTCGTTTTGGCGTGGGGGGGGGTAAGCGCTGCATTTGCAGGTACGTTCTCGTTCGACCCAATGCCTCAGGTTCCTCTTTTTAGGGAGCCTGTAGCCGATCCATATTCGTTTTCATCGAAACTTCATATTGCAATGGCCTTGGATGAGGCCAACAGACCAAACAAGGTCTATTCGATAATAATTGAGACCGATGGTGCCAATCCTGAAAACGACCGCGGTTTCTACGATTTCCTTCCTTATGACGATACACCTCTCAAGGCTGGCAACAACAAGTACATAAACATGAAGACCGCCATGTCCCTGGGATTGCTAAGACTTAGATACAGTGGAGAAGGTTGGGTTCCTTCGATCGATTTGGAGCTGAACCTCGCAGGTTACATAAACACAATATTCAACATGTTTGGTAAGAACGACACCTTGGACTTCGATGGTGCATATCTTCTTGGTGCAAGCGTTCGTTTTGCAGATTGCGTCAGCATTAGAGTTGGTATGCATCACTTCTCAGGCCATTACGGAGATGAGATGCTCGAGAAGTTCTATAAGTACAACAAAGTGGATTCCTCAGAACAATACCGTGGCGGTTCTTTGTTCGAATATGCAAAGGCCGAGGCAGGAAAGAAATACTATCTTGTAAGCCCTGTCGAGTATGTGCGTGACAATTCTTGGATCGCCGGTATATCGGCGGACCTTCCATTTGGAATAAGGCTCTATGGAGAGGCAGAACTCCCTCAGAATCCTAGTTGGCTTCGTCCGTTCGTGCATTGTCCTGCTGACTATGACAACCCAGTGGATGGAGACAACGGCAGACCAACCATGATAGACAGGATTGGTGGTGATGCAGCGGATGGAGAGCAGATTCCACAGTATCAGCTTGATGAGGAACAGAACCTCAAGAGAACCGCCAATGGCTCCTACAAAGCTTGGAGGATACATACAGGGCTTGAGTGGAGAATCAACGTTGGCTTTGGTTCCGTATTCACAGCTGCTGACGTGCAGTTCCATCAGGATGGACAGACCCTTCACAAAATGGGTGGTTATGATAAGTCCAATCCTTGGGAGATGGAGCTGACTGTAGGCGGTGGCATAGAGCTTGGAGATTTCCTGAGCGATGGAAGGACTGTAAGGCTGGAAGCCTACTACCACAACGGTAGGGTACCTGCCACTCAGTGGTTCTATCAGCGTTTCTCAAGTGTTACGGTTGGAATAGGGGTGAACTAAATGAAAAGGCCTGCATGTGTCGTTGCAGTTCTGATTTTGTCTCTATGCCTTTCTTTTGCAAGTGGATTTGAATTTGAGATCGTTCCAGCTGCAGGCCCTTTGTTCAAGGAGCCTGTAGCTGATCCTTATTCGTTCGTTTCCAGAATACATATTCAAAAGGCTCTTGATCCAAACCAAAGGCCAACTAGAATCAAAGCTGCGGTAAAGATTGTAGATGGCAGTTCGACTACAACAGACTATATAATGCTTCCCGTCAGCGACAATATGGTCGCTGACCCTGACAAATACAGCAATTATCTGGAAATGAGACTTGGAACATCCGCTTCTTTGGCTCGTGTCCGATACGACGGCAACGAGAAGATTCCTTCAATAGACGCGGAGCTGACCATAGGGGGTGCCTTGAACACACTCTTCATGATATTCAATTCCAGCGCAAGCCTTGGATTCGATGGCACATGGATGGCAGGTGCAAGCATAAGAGTGGGGGACGTCTTCACCATAAGAGGAGGAATGCATCATTTCTCAGGCCACTATGGAGACGAGATACTCGATGACTTCTATGAAAGAAACAGGGTCGATTTCAACAACGGTCGCAAAATCAATGCCGATTTCGAAGGCCGAGAGGAAGGGAAGGATTACTACATACACAACCTTGTGGAATATGTCAGGGACAACTATTGGATCGTTGGGGCTTCTGTAGATCTTCCTTTTGGGCTTAGGTTCTATGGAGAGTTGGAATGGCCTTTCAAGGATGTTTGGCTCAGGCCTTTCTCAAGTACACCTGCCGGGCACAACACCCAAAGTGGAACACCTCTTCTCGAATATGTAGGAGGTTCCAGTGAAGGCTTTACAGAAGAGCAGGTCCAAGATGAACTTAAGCGCAAGACAGGAACGGGTTACAACGCCCTTCGTGCTCATGTAGGTTTTGAGTTCTTCTTCGACATCAGTAGAGCTGTATCCGTTTTCGTATCCGCAGACCTTCAGTTCCATCAGGACGGTCAGACCAAACACATGCCAAACTCATATAGTCCTGACAATCCATGGGAACGTGAATTCAGCGTTGCGGGAGGGGTCGAACTAGGAGATGTCCTTCTTGGCAGGCATGTAAGGATTGAGCTTGGATACCACAACGGCAGGGTTTCTACAACCGACTGGTTCTACCAACGCTGCGAGATTGCCTATATAGGTCTTTCCATAGGTTGATTGTCATCCTTTGTGTTCGTAGGAGTTGGATTGCATGAAGAAAACAGTCTTCCTTTTGATGCTGTTCATAGTCCTCTTTGTATTTTCATTTCAGATCGCTGCATACCAGAACACATATTCAAGGATATCGAACGAATATAGACAACTTGTTTCATTGTATAGAATAGCAGGTATGACGATGCACGGTGTCGTCACACCTCTCTCTTCTGATGATATGCTTTTCCTCTTGGATGAAATAGACCTTGAAAAGCTGCCATTGGAAGCAAGGAAAATGGCTTTGGAGCTTAGAAACGTTTTGGTGAAGCCCCGGAGCGTTTTTTCTTCAAGGAACGTCGTATTTGATGCAGATGTCTCAGTCAGTCCCGTAGGTGTTTTCAATTCAAATGAAAGTGTAAGTATCAGAGAACTCCCTTTTCCCTTCAGGGACATTGAGCCTCTTCTCCTGATGGAGGGAACCTTTCATCTTGGCGAGCACTATACAGGCTTCTTTGGCCTTGATTTCATAAAGTCTGCAGGCGAATGGGATTTCTCGTCCTTTGACTCCAATTTGGAACTTGAACTTGGTGGGTCCAAAATGGATTTCTACAGACCACATAAAGCGTATTTTTCAGCTGGTTTCGACCGTTTGAACTTCGTTATTGGCAGAGACAGAATGAGCGCCGGTAGTGGTTTTACCGGAAACCTTACCATTGGTGATAACTTCTTCTATCAGGATTTCGCAAAGGTTTCGCTTCTCTATCCGTTCATAGGATATACCATGACGATTGCAGCGTTCGATCCAAATGAAACAACGGATGCGAGCAAATACCCGTTGGGTACAGCAACGGACAGCTTGGACTATTCCACATGGGACGAATACCATCCTGAAGTCCTCAACCACAGGTTCAGCTTCAACTTCTTCAACAAGGTGACTTTGACGCTTACAGAGGGTGTAATGCAAATCACCGACAACGCTGCAGGAACAGTGAAGATGCTCAATCCGTTCAATGTTCTGCACAATCAATTTACTTTCCGCAACCACAGGATAAACAACTACTTTGCCATTGAATTGGATATTGCAATAGTCCCAGGGCTTTCGACCCATTTCCAATTCATTGGTGATCAGATTCAGCTCAAGTTCGAACATGCGGATACCACTCCAAATAGCTACGGCCTATTGTTGAACATTGCCTACTCGTTTCCATTGAAGGACTTCATTGCCTCAGCCTACATCGAAGGCGTATACACATCCCCGTCGTTGTACCTCAAGGATGACAAGACTGCTGACGGTGGTCAGATCCCTCCAAACCCGCAGTCTTCGGTTGCATACGACCACAGGCATACGGACCTCATATTCGGCAACCGGATGACGGGCTTCGACGACTATCAGTATATGGGCTATGTCTATGGTCCAGATGCCATTGTGGTTTCAGCTGGATTCGAAGCTTCCAGTTTGAAGAGCTTCCTTGCCGCTTCTGCACTGTTCATGGTTCACGGAGAGAACAGAATCGACAAGGAAACAAACGAAGTTCCAAAGGCTCCCGTTATGGATGACGATGAACCAAAGTTCATTTTTACACCGTATGTGACAGACGGCCACGTGCCGGAGTATTCGTTGGTCTGCAAATTGGAGTATTGTGGTGTACTGTGTGATTTCGTTTCCCTTCGCTCGGCGATTGCACTTGACAATCGCTGGAACTACGGAAACGACAAGAGTGCAACCTACTCGAACATTGAGGTGCTTTTCGCTGTAAGGCTTAGTTTTGCAGGTCTGCTCTAGACTGTCTGTCCTCTGAGGCATTTTCGAAGAACTTGTTTCCAATGTCCTCTCTGTACCAGGAACCGTCGAATTCTATGGCGTCTATGGCGCCGTAGGCCTTTGAATTGGCTTCAATGATGTTCTGGCCAAGGCCCACGATGGTGGCGGCTCTTCCTCCGGTGGTGTATATCTCTCCATTGGCTTCACGCTTGACGGCGCCAAAGAAGACGTATGCTCCGTCGTCTATGAAGTTTCCAAGGTATCTTGGATCCACCGATTGGAGCTTTGCACCTGTCTTGGTGTCGTTTGGGTAGCCTTCCGATGCAATGACTACGCTTACAGAGCTCTGGTCAGTGACATCTGGAGCAATCCGCTTGAGTGTGTTGTTCTGCATAGCGACCATGAGCTCGATTAGGTCATTTCTGATAAGAGGGACCATTGCCTGAGTGGCAGGGTCGTTGAGACGTACATGGTAGTCCACAAGGAACGGTCCGTTTGGAGAGAGTACGATCGAGAACGTAAGCACGCCCTTGTAGTATAGGTTCTCCTCCTTGAGAGCCTTGAAAGTAGGGTGGATTATGGTCTTTGAAATCAGATCCAAGGCCTCTTGGCTTATTGACACAGGGCAAACCGCACCCATTCCGCCCGTAGGGGTTCCAACCCCTTTGTCCGTATGCTCACGCTTTGTGTACTCGGAGCAAATGGGAAGCACGTAGTAGCCTTCGTTGTCCACAAGGATCGACGCTGTCACCCCAATGCCGTCTATGCAGTCCTCCATGAGGACAGGTCCCTTCTTGAAAAGCTCCATTGCATACGAAATCAGCTCGTTCTTGTCGTTGGAATGTATCATCATCCTGGAAGGCGACAGCTCGTTGGACTTGATCGTGAAGGTCTTGCCCGCATTCTCATCCAAAAAGGCCGATATCTCTGAGCTCTTTTCGAATACATGGTACTCAGGCACGGGTATGTTGTGGCGTTTTGCGAATTCGCGGGCGAACTTCCTGTCTCCCTCAAGCTTGAGTGCATAGCCAGGAGCTCCAAACGTGGAGATTCCATTCTTGTTCAAATGGTCTATTACGCCAGTGAAGAGAGGCTTCTCCGTTCCAATGAAGACGAAGTCTATGCCGTTGTCCTTACATTCTTTGAGCACCTGATCCTTGTCCGCAGGGTCTACGTCAGGCAGGTTGACGGCGAAGCTTTCAGTTCCTGGATTGCTTGGCGCAACATATAGACCCTCTATGAGTCTGCTCTTGGAAAACCACCATGCTATTGCGTGGTCCTTTGCGCCTGAGCCCAAAACAAGTACTTTCATCCTTTTTTCTTCTCCACGTCTTGGAACGTTATCATTTAGGTGGAATTAGGTCAATTGGAGCAGGTCCAAGGCCTCTTCGTATGCCCTGACCGTAAGAGCCGTCGTTGCCGTCTGGCGTACCTTTGCGCTGTTTGGAATGCCTTTGAGATAGGCGCATACGTGCTTTCTCATCTCCCTGCAGGCGGCGTTCTCTTCCAGAAAGCCAACAAGTCCGTGGAGGTGCTCCATAATGGCTTCCTTCTTCTCCTTCACCGTTGGTTCGTATGGCTGCATTCCTTGCATCAAGGCTTTGGCCTGTTCGAACACGAATGGGTTTCCAATCGCCCCGCGTGCGAACATTATGGCGTCTATTCCGGTCTCTTCAAGCATCCTGACACCGTCCTGGGCGCAGAAAAGGTCTCCAGAACCTATGATGACCTTCTCCTGGAAATGAGATTTCAAATCCTTGAGCCTGCTCCAGTCCGCCGTTGGCATGTACAGTTGGCTGCGTGTCCTTGCATGCATGCATACCGCACTTGCTCCTCCATCAAAGGCCGCCTGGGCCGTCTCCAAGTAGTTGATACCTTCAACGTCCCAGCCTGTCCTTATCTTGATGGTCACAGGTACATTTGTGTTTTTTACAATGGTGGACACTATCTCCCTTATCTTCTTTGGGTCCTTGAGAAGCGCACTTCCTGCTCCTGTTTTGACGACCTTTGGCACGGGGCATCCTGCATTTATGTCTATCATGGCAGGGTTGTAGGCCATCACTCCAGGAATCGAACGCTTTGCTGTGTCTGCATCAGGCATGAAGAGCTGAACCGCAAGGTTCCTTTCCCCCTCGCCCTTTTCCATTAGCATGACGGTCTTTTCGCTGTCCCTCGCAACCCCTTCGCTGCTGACCATCTCAGTGTATGCAAGGTCAGCACCATGGCGAAGGCAGATGCTGCGGAATATCTTGTCCGTGTAGCCTGCAAGCGGAGCAAGGAACACATTTCCGTCTAGCTTGAGGTTTCCTATAGAGACGGGGTGTAGGAGTCCTTCCATATCAGGCGTCACTCCTCTGTGAGATGGAATGCGTTGAGGCTGTTCTGGTAGAGGATCTCTGACATCTCCTCAAGAGGAATTCCCTTTATGTCGGCCACGGCCTTGGCCGTCTCCGGCAGATACTCAGGCTTGTTTCTGCGTTTCGTGTACTTCGCAGGCACCATGAACGGAGCTTCGCTTTCGATCAGGATCCTGTTTTCCGGAAGGTTCCTTACAGTGTCTGTGAGCTTTCGTATGTTCTTGTAGGTGATGTTTCCAGCAAACGAGAAGTACACCGGCAGCTCCATTGCCTTGAATGCATACTCCCAGTCCTCTGAGTAGCAGTGGAATATCGCCCCTTCCTCTGGAATGTTCGTTCTCAGGATGTCAAGGATGTGGGCTCCTGCTTCTCTGTTGTGGATGATTACAGGTAGATGGGCCCTTCTTGCAATCTCAAGGTGCTTGAGGAACATTTCAACCTGTATGTCCTGATACTGCTTGTACTTGCCGTAGTCCAACCCCGTTTCACCCACGGCTATGACCCTGTCCATCTTGAGGAACTTTTGGATGTCCGTCTCCCAGTTGAGCAGTACGTTGCCGCTTTCCGTGGGCGATACGCCTACTGCATGGTAGACGTTCTTTGCACTCTTAAGGTTGTTGTACACCGTTTCGAAGTCCGTAAGGCTGTTGCATATCGAGACTATGTGGGCGACACCGGCCCTCTTTGCATACTGCACCGCTATGAGTTGTTCAAGCTGGTCTTCGTGTATCAGGCCAATATGGCAATGTGTGTCGAAAAAACGCATGGAGATCACTTCCTATATTATTATTTCTGTCATGCAGATGGTTGATGCATGGTCAAATGATGATTTAAGCGGAACATGTCCGCTTCCATATAGAAGCTACCATGGGTTTCCACAATCGTCAAGCTAGGTTTTTCCGTGTAGTCTTATCTGACGGAGTTGGAAGTGTGGCTTTCTTTGGAAGATCATTTTCAACCAAAAAGTGAAAAAATGACGAAATGGTTGAAAATTTTCAACCATTAGGTCAGAAAATTGAGAAATGGTTGAAACCGAAGCCTAGTATTGATGTCCCCTTTTTTAGCTTGCCATATGGTATTATCATTGAATCAGTGCTGGAGGGTGAAATGCTTGATGTTCGTAGTCTTTTCGATTTGGAGCATACGTTGGCCAAGGCTTGGCTGGAGAATGTCGAATGTCCATGGGATGTGGTTCCAAACATAGGCCAAATCGTCATGGAGATAGGGCAGAGTTTGCCGGCGGATGAGTATGAACAGAGACATCGGTCTGTATGGGTGCATAGAAGCGCAAGTGTGGGGGAATCGGCGTGCTTGGTGGGCCCGTGCGTCATAGGACCCCGCACTGAGGTGAGGCATTGTGCGTTCGTGCGAGGCGGCGTGCTTGTTGGTGCGGACTGCGTTGTGGGCAATTCCACGGAGCTGAAGAACTGTATCCTTTTCGATGGCTGCCAGGTGCCGCATTTCAACTATGTGGGGGATAGCGTCCTTGGATTCCATTCCCATTTTGGTGCAGGGGCTGTGACATCGAATGTGCGTGCGGATAGAAAGCTGGTCGTGGTGCATGGAGGCGCTTCGTTTGGGGATGTGTCAACTGACCTTTCCAAGCTTGGCGCTTTTGTGGGCGACTACGCAGAGATTGGTTGCAACAGCGTCCTTGGTCCCGGCACCGTCATTGGCAGAAGGTCCATCGTCTACCCGTTGTCGTTCGTGAGGGGCGTGGTAGGGGAGGATTTCATATTCAAGAACAGCGGAGTGATTGTGGAAAAGCGCTGCGATTCATGATATTGTTTTGTTGGATTTGGAAGTTCACAGAGGAGGTTTCCATGAGAGTTGTCATTCAGAGCGATTACGAGAAGATGAGCCTTTGGGCTGCAAAGCATATAGTAGATGCCATAAACGGGCATAAGGAGGATAGGCCTTTCGTGCTGGGGCTTCCAACAGGGTCGTCGCCGCTTGGTGTATACAGGAACCTCGTGGAGATGAACAGAAGGGGAGAGGTCTCCTTCAAGAACGTTGTGACGTTCAATATGGATGAGTACGTTGGTCTTCCAAAGACCCATGACCAGAGCTATTGGTACTTTATGTGGAGCAATTTCTTTGACCATATAGACATTCCAAAGGAGAACGTCAATATTCTGGACGGTATGGCCAAGGATCCTGAGGGTGAGTGTCGCAGGTATGAGGAGAAGATCGCTTCCTATGGCGGTATAGACCTCTTCATGGGCGGCATTGGCGTTGACGGACACATCGCATTCAACGAGCCGTATACCTCTTTGTCTTCAAGGACCGGTGTGAGGACGCTTACCTCAGACACCAAGATCGTCAACTCCCGTTTCTTTGGAAACGATCCGTCAAAGGTGCCTTCCTATGCTTTGTCCGTAGGAGTTGGTACGGTCACCGACTCAAAGGAGGTCATGGTCCTCATAAACGGCCACAACAAGGCCAGGGCCCTTGCCCATACCGTTGAGGGTGGGGTGAGCCAGAAATGGACATGCAGTGCGCTTCAGCTCCACAACAACGCAGTGATCGTTTGCGATGAGCCTGCCTGCGGTGAGCTCAAGGTGGACACCTACCGCTATTTCCTTGATGTCGAGAAGGACCAGAGGTTGTAGGTCCAGGATTCCATAATGGCAGCTGTTATGGCTGTTCAATGTAAAATTGATTTTCCTTGACTTGTCGCGTTTCCCATTCTATTGTGGACATGAGGTGGGTCGAACCCTCCTCGGAAACAAAACAAAAGGAAGGGAAAAATGAAAAAGACACTACTTATCGCTCTAGTGGCTCTGACTGCTTTCTGTTCTGTGTTTGCACAGGCTGCACAGGAAGCAACCAACGATGGACCTGTGAAGTTCAGCATGTATTATTCCGATAATGCTACGCTGCCGTTCAAGGAGAATTGGCTTACAGTCGTTGAAGCCCAGAAGCTTGCAAACGCAGAGGTCGATTGGGAGATCATTCCAATTGCTGACTATTCTACCAAGGTATCTCTCGCACTCAACACACAGACCAACGCACCTGATGTGATTCTCTACCAGACAACGACAGGAGAGAATGCATCATTGGCAATGAACGGAGCGATCGTTCCAATAAGCGACTACAGCGACTGGACTCCAAACTGGAACGCAATGGTAGAGAAGTTTGGAATGCAGGATGATATAGAGACTCTCAGACTCAAGGATGGAAAGCTCTACTACCTCCCATCGCTCACTGACGTTCCGTTCTACGATGGCGGTCTCATCCTGAGACAGGATTTCCTTGAACAGTATGGCTTTGATGCTCCAAAGACATACGATGACCTCTACGAGATCCTCAAGAAGTACAAGGAAGTCAATCCTTCTTCCTATCCTCTTACAATCCTCGCAGGACCAAGAGTCCTCTACAGGATGACGATGCCTGCATTTGGTCTTTCAATTGGAAAGAACGGTGCTGGTGGATCAAGAGTTCTCTCTTGGGACTACAGCAACAAGCAGTTCTTCGCAGCAGCGGTCAGCGACGAGTTCAAGGCCTACATCTCCTTCTTCGCAAAGCTCTATGCCGAAGGCCTTCTTGATCCTGAAATGGCAGATCCAATCGATGGCGGCATTTGGTCGAGAAAGATGGCAACCGGTGCTTCAATGGCAACATGGGCATACTATGACCAGATTGGTGGAGTTGAGGCAGCAAGTGAGATAGAGGGTTTCAAGCTCCAGATGTATCCAGCCCTTGCAGGTCCTGCAGGTGCACACCATCAGCAGAAGAACCGCACAGGCAGTGGTATCATGTTCCCTGCAAAGACGGCTGAAAGAAAGGACTTTGAGCAGATTGTCCGTGCCGTTGACAAGATGTTCTTCTCTGAAGAGGCTGCTCTCCTCTGGTGCATTGGAAAAGAAGGCGTTACGTACAACATGGTAGATGGCAAGGTCGAGTACACAGACGAAATCAAGAACTCGGCAGAGGGCATCTACAAGTACATGCAGCTCAACTATGGTTGCGGTAGCGATGTCACTCAGATGATTTGGGTCAACAGCCGTGAGATGACAAAGTATGACGAGAACTACAGCCAGATCAATGCAGCCGTCGAGGCCATTGGAGATGTCATCCAGTACATTCCTCCAACACCAAAGTTCGACGACGACTCCGCTGAAGAGGCTACGACCCTCATGACTCCTCTTGCAGATGCATTCGAAGTATGGTGCGATGCTTTCCTTACTGGAAAGAAGAGCATTGACAAGGATTGGGATGCATACGTTGCAGAAATGCAGAAGCTTGGAATCGACAAGTACTGCGCACTCTACAACGCGAACCTCTGATAGGATGTCATTTGGAATAGTCCAATTTTGAACTCATTTGGTGGGAGGGTTCCCTTTGGGGCCCTCCCATATGTTGAAGCCTGTAGCATATAGCTATGGGAACGTATACGGAAAAACAGCGGAACGACAGCGAGGAACCCATGGGAAAACGGGATGTTGGGCGGGATATCAATGGAAGGTCGCCTCTTCAGCGTCATTTCAGACGCTACTGGCAGCTTTATCTTATGATGGTGGTGCCAGTGGTCTACTTCATAGTCTTCAAGTACATACCAATGATTGGCAACGTACTTGCATTCAGAAAGTACCGTCCGGGAAAAGGCATCTTTGGAACCGAGTGGGTTGGTTTTAGATACTTTAAGCGTTTCTTCGAGGACCCTGCATTTTGGAGGGCGTTCAGGAATACGCTTTCCCTCAGTCTGTTGAATATAGTCTTCACTTTTCCTCTTCCAATAGTATTTGCAATACTTCTGAACGAAGTTAACAGGAAGAGGTTCAAAAAGGTGGTGCAGACCATCTCTTATATGCCAAGGTTCATATCAACCGTAGTCGTCATTGCAATGATGACGGAGATCCTTTCCCCTTCATCAGGTCTTTTCAACCAGTTCAGGGTCAACGTTCTGCATCTTCAGCCTGTGTACTACATGAATGAACCTCAGTACTTCAGGTTTCTGTACATAGCTTCAGGTGCATGGCAGTTCACTGGTTGGACGGCTATAATCTACCTTGCCTCCATAACGAACATAAACAGCGACTTGTATGAAGCGGCGGAGATAGACGGAGCAGGCCGTTTCCAGCAGATATTCCATGTGACGTTGCCTTCGATTCTACCAACCATCATGGTCATGCTCATCCTTGAAGTCGGAAGGCTTCTCAGCCTTGGATTCGAAAAGGTGCTTCTCATGTATACTCCAAGCAACAGCTCCGTCAGCGACATAATAGATACTCTTGTTTACAGAACAGGTCTTACGAACCAGAACTACTCGTATGCAACGGCGATTGGTCTTTTCTCCGGAATCATAGGACTTGTCCTTGTATCCGGTTCCAATAAACTGTCAAAGCTTTTGACAGGTGATGGAATATATTGATGGGGGAGGTTCTTGAATGCCAAAGGTAAAGGATACATCAGCTTCCTCAAAAGCCCTCAACGTCATCATATATGCTGTGATGGTGTTTTCACTGCTCATTTGTATAATACCATTCATCTATATGGTGTCGCTCTCTCTGTCTTCGCCAAAAGCGATAATCAACAATCAGGTCAGACTCATACCAAAAGGAATAAACTTCGAGGCTTACAAACAAATCTTCACGTACCCAAATTTCTTCAGAGCGTATGGAAACACGATATTCTATACAATTGCGGGTACGTTCATTGCTCTTTGCATGACGATTCTGTTTGCATATCCTCTTTCCAAAACGTATCTCAAGGGGCAGAAGATTCTCATGAAGATGGTCATATTCTCCATGTATTTCGCAGGAGGATTGATTCCAAACTATCTTCTCATATCGTCTCTGCATCTCACTGGTACGCGCTTTGCAATGCTCATACCGTTTGCGATAAACCAGTTCAATCTGATAATAATGGTCAACTTCTTCAAGGCTCTGCCTCAGGAGATAGAGGAGGCCGCCCTAATAGATGGCATTGGGTATTTCTCCATACTTCCTAGGATAATCCTTCCTCTTTCCACTGCGGCGATAGCCACCGTTGGGCTATACTATGCTGTGTTCTTCTGGAACGATTGGTTCAATGGGCTCATATATCTGAACACAAAGCAGTACCCGGTCATGCTGTTTCTTAGAAACATCGTCAACGGGACAATGGTCCTTGGCGACAGCAGCAGCGCTTCCACCGACACCGCAACGCTCTCCATTTCCATAAAGAGTGCAGTCATCATCACCTCTACGCTTCCTATAATCGTTTTGTATCCGTTCCTTCAGAAATACTTTGTGAAAGGCCTTACGGTTGGTTCCGTCAAAGGGTGAGTGGAGAAATTGCAATGAAGTACGCAATAGGCATAATGAGCGGGACGAGCGCTGACGGCATAGATGCAGCCCTTGTATCCATAGAAGGTCATGGTCTTGGAACCAAGGTCACCTTGGTTGATTCCTTGTCTTTGGATTATGAAAAGGATTTCAAGGCTAGGCTTATAGCCGTAGCCGGTGGTGGCTCTACCACAACTTGCGAAATTTCAGCTTTGAATTTCCTCCTCGGCGAGCTTTTTGCCGATGCGGCGGAAGCACTTTGGAAACGCAATGTAGACATTTGCCCAAAGATAGACTTCGTTGCAAGCCATGGGCATACCCTCTGGCATGAACCTAGAGGTGTCGATTACTTTGGCAGAAATGTCAGGTCCACTCTACAGCTTGGAGAGTTCTCCTGCATCTCAGAGCGTCTTGGGTGTCCTGTGGTGGGGGACTTTAGGGTCAGGGACGTAGCTGCAGGCGGTCAGGGAGCTCCCTTGGTTCCGTTTACGGAGTACATCCTCTATGCAAACGACGAGAAGGACATTGCCCTTCAGAACATTGGAGGAATTGGAAACATAAGCATGATGAAAAAGGGCTGCGGCTGCGAGGATGTAATAGCATACGACACAGGTCCTGGAAACATGGTGATCGACGCCCTTGTGAAGCGATACACCAATGGCTGTCTCAACTATGATGAAGGTGGTTCGATTGCGCTTGGAGCTCATATAGACGAGGCCTTGCTTTCGTGGATGGTTTCAACTGATGCCTATATACCTCTTCCAGCTCCAAAGACCACAGGGCGCGAGCTTTATGGTCCAAACTACGAGGAGAGAATAGTAGGGAAGGCTGCTGAAATGAAAGTTTCAATGCCTGATCTCATAGCTACGGCCACTGCGTTCACAGCTGTATGCATAGAGCTTGCGTTGAAGAACGAAGGCTTTGTTCCTGATGAACTTGTTGTAAACGGCGGAGGTGCACACAACAAGGCCATCATTGACCACTTGCAGCGTAGCCTTCCAAAGACCAAAGTCGTTGTTGGAAAGGATTCCGACATGAAGGAGGCGGTGGCCTTTGTGATACTTGCAAACGAGAGGCTCCATGAAAGTTGCAATGAGGTTCTCTCTGTGACAGGGGCAAGGCATTACTCCTCCATGGGGAAGGTTTCAATCTAGACTTTTCGACATGACATTGGATTTGAACTGCATGTAAGACGATTTTTAGGAGCGTTTATGATGAAACGACCAAAGAGAAGTGGAATAGATTTCTTCATAGGTGAGGGCAGGTACCGTGAAAGGTTGAAAGATGCACGCCTTGCCATGATAACCAACCAGACAGGTGTATCCATTGACTATAGGTTGTCACACTGTCTTGTGAACGAGAAGTTCAGACTGGTGAAGCTCTTTTCTCCTGAACATGGCCTTTTTGGAAACTGCGGGGCAGGTGAGGATGTCGATTTCTACACTGATTCGTTCACAGGCCTTCCAGTATATAGTCTCTACAAAGCCGGAGATCAGTCCATAGCGGATTTCCTGCTTGAGGATGTAGATGTTATAGTGTACGACATACAGGACGTTGGCGCTCGTTGTTACACTTACATATCCACATTGTACGAGGCAATGAAGACATGCCAAAGGACTAGAACCTCGATAATCGTGCTTGATAGAGCTCCAATGCTTGGAAGGCGTTTGGATGGCCTTATGTTGTCAAAAGAGGTCAGAAGCTTTGTAGGAATATATGAAATCCCGTTCAGATACGGCCTTACCCCTGGTGAATTCGCAAGACTCGTCTACAAGGAGATGGATTACGATTTTCCTTTGGAGATTGTAGGAATAGACCCTTCTGGCGTTGAAGAGAATCCTGATGGCTTCGAGTATGCATTCGTACCACCATCGGTATCCATTCCAACGTTCGATAGTGCTCTTGCCTATTGTGCAATGGCTTTGCTGGAAGGTACCAACGTATCCGAGGGAAGAGGGACGAGTACACCGTTCCAAGTGTTTGGAGCTCCATACATTGAGGCGAAGACTCTTCTTTCTTCGTTGGAAGGCCTTCGTCTTGGGGGTGTGAAGTTCGTCCCTGCATCATTCACGCCATCGTTCAGCAAGCATAGCGGTGTGCAATGCCAGGGATGCAGGATGATCTTTGAGGATAAAAAGGCATTCAACTCATTCGAAACCATAGCTGGAGTTCTGGATGCCATTGGCGAGTTGTATCCAAACGACTTCAGGTTGCTTGAGGAAGGGCAAAAGATCGCCAAGCTCCTCGGAAGACCCATACATGCTGGTATGAAGTTCTCGTCGCTTTTGGATGAGAGCAGAAAGGACTGCATGAAGTTTGAAAAAAGGATAGAGGATATCGTTCTGTACTGAACGATGAAATAGTGGTGGCGCCAAAAGGCAAGGAGTTTTCCATGACCGACAACGAAAGACGCATACGCATTGGGCAGAGATTCATAACAGGCTTCCCTGAAGATCGTGTGACTGATGAATTCAGATCCATGGTCAAGAAATGGAAGATTGGAAACATAATACTCTTTCAGCACAACATAAAGTCGCGGGCGCAGCTCAAAGCCCTCACGAAGGAACTTGAAGATCTTGTAGTTTCAGAGACAGGCATAAAACCTTTCATTGCAATCGACCAAGAAGGTGGAGTCGTCACAAGGCTTCCATCTGACGCCATAAACGTTCCCGGTGCAATGGCTCTAAGCTCTCTGAGGGAAAATTGTGAGGAAGCGATTTTCAGATGCGCCTCCATAACCGCAAAGGAGATGCTGTCCCTTGGTTGTACTTTGGACTTTGCACCTGACTGTGATGTGAACAACAACCCACAGAACCGTGTCATAGGGGTGAGAAGCTATTCGGACGATCCGTATGTGGTTGCAAAGAACTCCTCCTTTGCAATAAAAGGATATCTTTCCCAAGGATTGGTGTGTTGTGCAAAGCATTTCCCAGGGCATGGAGATACCGGTGTCGATTCGCATATTGGTCTACCTGTTATTGAAAAGAGTCTTGAAGAACTTGAAAACATTGAGCTCGTGCCTTTCAGATCCGCAATAGAGGCTGGGGTTCCTTCCATAATGACATCCCATATAGTTTTCCCCAAAATCGATGACAGCGGGCTTCCTTCCACCATGAATAGAACCATCATCACTGGAATTTTGAGGGAAAGGCTTGGCTTTGATGGTTTGGTTTTCACAGACTGTCTTGAAATGGGGGCAATAAAGCAGAATTGGGGTACTGTCAATGGAGCCCTTATGGCATTTAAGGCAGGTGTTGATATTGCCTGCATATCCCATACCCCATCGCTTGCCTGCGAAGCATGCGACATTGCGTTTGAAAGTGTCGATGATGCAGAACTCAATGAGTCGTTCATGAGAATCGTCCTGGCAAAGGATCGCTTCCTTTCTCGTATAATCCCTCAATACAATGTCGTTGAGAGGGAATTCGATGCAGCGTATGTCGAAAGAATCAGAGCCAGAACCTTGACGGAGGTCCATAAACTCAATCCTTTGGGGAGCTTTCCTGCATTCGTAGGCTGCTATCCTTTCGTGGTGACGCTTGCCTCCAATCCAGAGAACAAGACTGCCTGTTTCCCTGTTGCAATGAAGGAACTGTTCGAAGGAAGAACTATTGGAGCAACGGCCATTGTGACCTCCGTTGATCCTACAGCTGAGGAAATCAAAGAGGTTTGTGAAAAGTGCCACAGCAACACATCCGTGACCATTGGCACATACAATGGCCACTCGAAACCTGGCCAGATTACCCTAATAAAGGCTTTGGAGAAAACGATGTCTTGTGTTAACGTGGTTGCATTGAGAAACCCGTTTGAATTCTCAGAGCTTTCGCCTTCTACTGGTGCCCTTGCAGCCTACGAGTATTCCCCCATGATAATGGCACCCATCGCTGCAGTCCTTTCTGGGAACGCCTGTGCAGATGGCATAACTCGATTAGGAGGTGTCCATGAGTGATATGTTGGTTTCATTGTTGTCTGTAAAGCCTTGTCCTGAACTCAAAGCCAAGCTTGAGGAGCAGGGCATCGTGATAAGACGTGCCATGACGCCCGATATGTACAGAATCCTTCCATGGATAGAACAGCACAGCTCCCTAAGTGCAAAAGGAGAGGCTGCGACTTGCTTTTCACGCCAACCCGTCTCGCTTTTCATAGCCACCAAGCAGACCGATATCATTGGCTATGCCTGCTATGAGGCCACTTGCCGCAATTTCTTTGGCCCAACGAAGGTTCTTGAGGAGTATCAAGGGATGGGTATTGGAAAGGCTTTGCTCATCGAGGCTCTGCTTGATATGCGCAGCATTGGCTACGCATACGCCATCATAGGAGGCGTAGGTCCAAAGGACTTCTACCGAAAATGCGCAGGAGCCATTGAGATTCCAGACTCCACACCTGGCATCTACAAAGATTTTCTTGGTGGAATGCACAACTAATAGTAGATTTCCTATCGATTTTTGAGCATATTTAACTACGAATAGTATAAAAGAGCGGAAAAAACTAATGAAATGTACTATTGCATAAGCTCGAGGCACTTCATGTACATTCGTGGAATGTGGAATGGGCCCTTGTACAGGTTGCCCTTGATTGGAGTTGCCAGTGTTCCATCACGGTGGAAGTAGCCGAACCACTCGCCGTACTTTTCGTCAACGAAGCGGTCCGTTATGTAGTGGTCCACCTGCTCGAACTTGTCTAGGTATGACTGGTTCCCTGTGATTCGCCAGGCCATGAGGGTGGCTATGGCGGCTTCGCACTGCGGCCACCAGAACTTCATGTCCTGGTGGTATTCTGAAAGCGGCAGTCCAAGGGCGTCCCTGTACTGGATTATGCCTCCGCCGTATTCTTCGTCCCAGCCAAGGTTCCACTCCCAATCAAGTATCTTGAGTCCAAGGTCCTTGAGGTCCTTTCTATTTCGTTTGATTCCTTCGTTCATTATGAACCACGAACCTTCTATTGCATGTCCCGGGTTCAGAATACGTCCTTCGAAGTGGTCCCTCATGAACGTCCCGTCTGGAGCGCACTGTTCAAGGACAAGCTTCATGTCAGGTCTTACGAAGTAGGTCTGGATTTCCTCCAAAAGACCATCTATGTAGCGGTTTATCTCGTCCTCCATGTAAGGACAGCTTTCTCTGAGCTCTGCCATGACGTTGAGGAGTATCATTGGTTCTCCAAAGGACCTGCTTGGCTCCACCTGTGGGTTGAACTTTGGAACAAGAGTCCCTGGAGTCCTCCTTATGTCCTCTATCATCTCAAGGAGTATGAGGGCCTTTTGTCTGTATTCGTCCTTTCCTGTAGCCCTCGCATATGCGGCAAATCCAATGACCGCAAAGGTTTCGCTGAAGAAGTATCTAAGTCTTTTTATGACAGGCCTTCCGTCAGCGGAGACCCTGAAGAACATTCGGCCGTCGCTGTCGAAGCAGTGTTCCTCCAGGAATTTGACAAGGGAATCGGCGGCTTTGAGGTATTCCGGGTTTCCGTAGCGTATATACGCCATCGAGAAGGTCCATAGCGCACGGCCTTGGAACCATACGGACTTGTCGCTTTCTATAAGGGAGCCGTCCCTTGAGAGTCCTGTGTATATTCCGCCGTTCTCTTCATCCATGCCATGTTCCAACCAGAACGGCAGAACCGACTGTGTCAAAAGCCTTTCGTATCTCGTCTTTGTTTCTTTGAGGTCGATCATGCAACAAAGTCTATCACGCTGTGCCTTGCAGGGGTAGTCAAAATTCTGAAACGGCTAGCTTTTTTTTGTCCTCCTAGATACATTAGAAACAGAGATCAGCAAGCAGGAGATGTTGCAATGGACAACTGCAGAGTCAAGGATATCGGTCTTAATGGTGATTGTCTGAACGTTTCGAATCCAATCCATTTTGGAACCGGTGGGTGGAGGGCCATCATTGGCGACGACTTCGTGCGTGGGAACATATGTAGGGTTGGGTATGGTGTGGCTAGGATGCTCATTGAGGACGGCCAGACTGACAAGCCGGTGGTGATTGGCTATGATAGGCGTTTCCTTTCCGACAGCGCGGCCGGTTGGCTTGCCCAGGTGTTCGCTGCGTGCGGCATAAAGGTTTGGCTCATGAAGAGAAGCGCACCATCGCCTCTTATCATGCACACTGTGAAGAAGTGCAACCTCCATTGTGGTCTTGAGGTGACGGCAAGCCATAATCCGCCTGCGTTCAACGGTATAAAGCTCATCATCCACGAGGGTCGCGATGCTTCCGTCGAGGTCACACAGCGCCTTGAATCCCTTATAAACTCGTACTGCGGCGCTGTTCCGGAAATGGATTTCAAAACCGCTGTGTCAGAGGGGCTGATCTCCTACTTGAAGAACCCGTTCAACGATTTCATAGACGACATTGTCGCACGGTTGGACATGAAGGCCATAAGGGAACGAGGTCTTAGGATTGCATTCGACCCAATGCATGGTTCTGGTACGTATCCTCTTCTTGTAATTCTATACACCGCCCGCTGCACCGTGGACATGATAAACCAGAACAAGGACGCCTACTTTGGCTCAAGTATGCCAGCCCCAACCGCATTTGGCCTTCGCGAGCTTACCTACAAGGTCATGATGGGCGGCTACGACCTTGGGATTGCGTTCGATGGGGACGGCGACCGCATTGGAATCATTGACCCAACAGGCAAATACTACGATGCAAACAGCATTCTCATGATGCTCTATTGGTATCTCCATGAAAAGAAGGGCTGGAAGGGGCCCGTCGTCCGCAACATAGCCACGACGCATCTTTTGGACAAGATGGCTGAATCCTTTGGAGAACGCTGCTACGAGGTCCCTGTAGGCTTCAAATACGTGTCGGCCAAGATAGACGAGACCGATGCCCTTATAGGTGGCGAGTCCTCTGGTGGCATGACGGTTCGCGGGCATATCTACGGCAAGGATTCGATATACGCAGCATCATTGTTCGTTGAGATGCTGAGTGTGACGGGTATGACTCCTGCCCAGATAATGGGGGATCTCCATTCCAAATATGGCGATGCTGTCTTTGGAGAGAAGATAGTCAATCTCTCCGTATCTGAGAAAGCGCATATCATGGATCTTGTCATGATGCAAAAGGCTGTGCCGGACTTTTCGTCCACAGGTCTTGTCGTTGACCATGTGAGCTATCTTGACGGTTGCAAGGTCTACTTCACTGACGGAAGTTTCGTGATTTGCCGTATGTCAGGCACCGAACCCGTCCTTCGCATCATGGCGGAGAGCCCAAATGCAGAGCTTTCGCAGCAGTGCATAGACTTGTTCTATGATCTTGTGATGAATTGAAAAAAACCTCTCGATTATTGATCCCCACGACTCAAAAAAAAGAAGCGGTGGTTTTTGTAACCCCAACTCATTTGGATTGTTCCCCGTTGTGTTGTGTGGTTGTGTAAACTAAAAATTTTACTGTAAAATTCGAAGATAGACACTAAACTAAAAAGGAGACATACAAATGAAACGAATCCCTCTTATTGGCTTAGCGCTACTAATGATCTTGCTTTCCCTTGTTGGGTGCAAGGATTCACCTAATGACAATCCTGGGGGGGCAGGCAGTTGTCCATGATGCTCATTCAAAAGGATTATCAAGGCCATTCAAAGATGGAGAAGATACAACAGGCATCACCTTAACAGTCACCCTTGGCAATGATATCAAGTTCAAAGATGTTAATGTAGGAGATGATGTAATAAACTGGTTCGAAAACCCGCTTTATGGTATGACCGCTAAAATCACAGAAGTCAATTCAGGTTCTACAGCCAAAAGCACTGAGGGCAATCCTACCTCAATAACCATTGGATTTGGTGGAACCCCAAAATCTGCTCCTAGAAAGATTTCTATTACCATTCCGGCAGCTAAACTAGTTGGACGAGATAAGCAGGTAGGCGTTGTAGTTGAAGGACAGACCTACACCGTGAGGTTTACAATAAAAGGCGAAGATAGAGATGAATATATAAATCAAGAAGTTTCTGCTGGAAAAAAAGCAACTAAACCTGATACGGTCAAACTACATTATTTAGTTGATGAATGGAAGGACAGCGATGGTAATATATTTGATTTCGATTCAACCATTACTAAGGATTTGTATATTAAAGGTAATGGAACAGCTGTTCGAATTGTAACTTTCGAATATTATGATGGCAAACCCAATAACGAGGTTGTTGTTGAGAAAGGCAAGAAAGTTTCACAACCCACGGATTCGGGAAGAAACGGGTATAACTTTGTTGGGTGGTTTTTAGAGGAAGCTGAATTCAATTTTGATTCTCAGATAAATAAGGATATAACGCTAAAAGGCAAATGGGTGAATGCCAATGGCAAAGCTACTATAAATTGGTATGTTGGTAATACTAAGATAAAGAGCACTACAGTATCCCAAGGTAGCGTGATAACGCCTATCGCAGATCCAAATGACCATAAAGAAAGCATTGCCGATACATTTAAGCATTGGACTTCCGACCCAACAACCAAAACTCCTTTTGCTTTCAATACTCACAAAGCACTTGAAGACATTAATCTCTATGCGGTTTGGAATGAGTTGAACATTTATGATACGTTTACTCTACACGGAGAATATATAGGGACGGATGAAAACTTGAAGACAAACGGTATTGAGCTTTTGATCATGGGAAAACGTGGTGTTTATCCTCTTCCTTCTGACTATCCATATAAATATATTGCTGTAGATAAGAATCACGACCTTTCTTTCTACGTAAAAGGGAAGGATTATTATGATTATAATAGTTCAAGTTATGCGTACCCTTTAGTTTATTGGGCAGAGACTACTGATGTAACAGGAGGAAATGGAGAGCGTTTTGGTGATGGTCTTACCAATACTCAAAAAGCTTTGGCATTGGAAGGAAAACTGTTTAATGTCAATGGAAACTCCAGTGCAACCCTTTGGAGCTGGTTTTTGCATTTCCAGAAAAACTGTATTACTGAAAAAAATAGAGGATATTGGTTTGTGCCTTCAAGGGAGGAATTGGATAAATTGCCGAGAAATAAGATAAATAATTATTCTACAAGTGGTAACATGAGATTTTATTGGACAAGTACTGAGACTACAATTCAAAAGACTAGGAGCTATGTAAAAGATACTGGTGAGTATAATTTTGTCTATTATCATGATGAAGGATATGGAGAATTAGCTGATTATAAGAACGCAGGATATCCCCAAAAGGCTGACGCAAGGGCTCGCCTTTGCAGAGTCCTCTAGAGGTTTTAAATCTATGCTTCGTGTGGATTGGGCATGGATTGCAAAGATGGAAGCCGCCTGAAGCAACTGAGACAATACTTTGTATATCAGAAGTTGCATCTTGAAGTTGCCAAAGGCGAGGCTCCATCCGTGCAGGTGTGGCCAAGACGCATGAAGGAGTTTTGGAAGCTTCCCCACGAAGTTCGTTTGCAAAAACCTTCTTTTTTGTTGTTTGGCCTACTTCGCTTGCTTTGACTGCTTGCTTTGGCTACTGTAGGTTGTCCATGATGAAGGCATCCAGCACAGCCAGGCTTGCACCTCCTATCCTTTGGGCTACGACTTCACCGTCTTTGAATATGATAAGGGTAGGGATGCTGCTCACTCCATATGACGACGCAATGTTTGGGACTTCATCGACATTGGCCTTGCAGACCTTCATCCTTCCTTTGTATTTGTCCGCCAATTGGGCAATGAACGGAGCTATCATCTTGCAAGGACCGCACCACGTGGCAAAGAAGTCCACAAGCACCGGTTCCTTTGAATTGATCACTTCTTCCTCAAAGTTGGAAGCGTTGAGAATCACTTCACTCATAGTTTCCTCCTGGGCTTCCTCTTGGGAATCCCTCGCTGAAATAATACATATGAAATTCCAAAAAGGAAAGCGAAGGCCTTCTCCTTTGCGTTGTCCAGTTTTGGAAGGGTGTCTTTCCTATCAGTTTTTCACCGTATGGAAACTCATTGAAAAGCTTAAGAATCCAAAGCGTTTTTTGCCTATTTCCATGTGTGTTCTCAACCAAACTTATATAGAAAATGTATAAGTGAAAAATGTTGTAATTTTTTGCTATATAAGGAATTGACAAATAAGGTTGTGGGTTCTATAATCAGAATCGTAGACAGGGGCGATGAAGGTTCTTCATATTTTATGGAAGTGGAAGGAGGAAAGTTGATGTCGGGAGAAGATAAGGCACAGGCGTTCTTTGAAAACAACCCGGTGTCCTATGCCGCATTCGAAGATCTCAAGTCTTATATAGGAGAGTTCTGTCCTGAAGCCAAGATCGCCGTTCAGGATTCGGTAATCTCCTTTAGGACCACAGTGGGCTTTGCATATGTCTCCCTTCCTTCCTCTTGTCAGTCCTCGCTTTTCACGTTGGCTTTCACCAACAAAAAGAGACTGACCAATCCAAGGATCGATAAGACCCTTCGTCCAGTGCCTGACGGCTCCTATGTCTACCATGTCCAAATCCAGTCCATTTCCGATATCGATGCGGAGCTCAAGAGCTGGATACGGCAATCATACGAGTACTCTAGACTCAGTTATCTGAGAAGAGCATAACTCCAATAAACCCTTTTTTTCTTTTCCAAGGGCTGCCAGTTTCAGGTCATCGACCAGCTGGCAGCCCACCCCTTCCAGTTCTTTGAATGCATTGCTGCGTCGGGACGAACACGGCTGTACATCCAAGTACTATCCGTGTTCTTCCTCCTTGCCCTGCATCCAAATAACTTCGAAGCAGTCTTCTATCAATTTGAAAGTCAGCCGTTGTCGATACGTTCAAGCCGTGCATTTAGTGATGGATTTTGTATCTTTTTTTGAAAACACAAAAAAGAATACAAAGGCAAGGATGCTTTCTTCTGGATTTTCAGGAAAACTTCCAAAAACCGTGAATGGAAATGCTTGGTTTTTCGTATTTGTATTGTAAGAGGTGCAATATGAAAGACAAAAGAGAAGGGAAGAACTTGCTTCTGCCTGTTGTTGTGACGGTTGCTTTGCTGTGCACTGTGCTTGGACTTATGCTTGCATGTTCGCAGCCTGAGCAGAGGGCTGCGCTTGTGAATGTGTTTTTGGACAAGGACAGCGATCCGCCTGTGCTGTTGTCGGTGAAATCGGTTGCGAGTTCCATAGTGAGGATAGACTTCGATGAGCCCGTCAAGGTCTATGGAGATTCTTTTGGGTCGTGTGTGGCGCGGGCTGATGGGAAATCGGTCTATGTTACGCTTGATTCCAGCTTGCAGGCGGGCGTGAAGGCTGACTTGAAGGGTAGGGTGCAGGACTACTATGGCAACACGACTGGGTTTTGCGTTGGAGTGTGGGGCTACAATCCAAGCGTGCCAAGCCTTGTGATAAACGAGTTCACGACCAAGCGTGATACGCGCAATCAGGATAGGACCGAGCTTTTTGCAATGACGGGCGGAAACCTTGCAGGGGTGACGCTATATTGCGGGACGCCTGACGACTACGATGCAAAGTTCATGTTCCCTGATGTGGATGTTAAGAAAGGCGACTACATTGTGGTGTGGTGGGTGAAGGACGACTACCCTGAGGACAGGATTGACAGCCCTGGTGTGGACTTTGCGGTCAAGTGCAGCAAGACGCCGTCAGACAACAACGGGGTGTTGGTTCTGACGGACTCTCCATCCCCAGGTGCCACTATATTGGATGCTGTGGTCTATTCCGATTTTGGCGAAAGTGCAGATGGATTTGGGACGGCAAAGGCCCGCGACCGTGCTTTGTGGGTGGTCTCAAGCGGTGCTTGGGAAGGCGATGCCATTGATTCCTCCTATTCCACAGCTACAAGATCCATGTCAAGAAAGATCCCAAATTCCAGTGGAGCCGTGCTTGATACGGATTCATGCGGCGACTGGTATATAACAAGCTCTGGAGGGGCGACCTTTGGGGCGGCCAACACGTCAGAGCCTTATTCCCCTTATTGAAAGGGCTTAACCTTGCTTAACCTTATTGAATCTTTGCCAATGCCAAAATATAATGAGCCCAGCAGGACGGCCGGCCCTAAGGAAAGGGAGTAGGTCGTATCTGAAACTAGAAGCAGGGGATGAATGCCGTCATTTCCTGTTTCAAATAGGGGCTTTGGGCTTTTGCCTGAGGCTTCCTCCAAGGAGAGCTTTATGAGCATCATCAAACCGCATAAGCTTGGTGTAATCACCGGCTTGGGGTCGGAGTACCTGTCGGGTAAGGTCGTCAAGCATCTTAGACGCCTTTACGTCGAACGCTATGACAAGCTTGCGAAGAACCTTGCAAGTAGGTATGAGATCCCTGAGGATCAGGTGCTCAGAGAGGTCAGCTTCATAGAAGACCTTGGAAGCAAGAAGATTCCGAGTGGCAAATGTCCAACGAACTATCAGTGTCCAAACCTTGAGATTCCAGTCAAATACACGAGGTTCCTCAACGGGGAGGTCAAAGCCGAGATCCTTGAGCCTGTCAGAGGTCTTAGGCTTTTCGTCATATACGATGTGACGAACGACGCCCCTCAGAAGATGGCTGGCTATGACGAGCCAATAAGGTTTTCCATAAACGACCATATAATGATGCTTTTCACCATAATCAACGCTGCAAACCTTGCGGGTGCGGAGAGCGTCACTTTGGTGCTGCCTACATACCCGTATGCAAGACAGCACAAGAAGAGCTCCAGGGAGGCTTTGTCCGCAGCGGTTTTTGGACGAATGTGCGAGAACCTTGGGGTTGAGAGGATCATCACTCTGGATATCCACAGCAAGGAGATAGAGAACTGCTTCAGGACGCTTCACCTTGAGAACCTGCACGCTTCGTATCAGATCCTTGTGGAACTCAAGAAGATAATAGACATATCGGATCCTGACATAACCGTCGTATCCCCTGACACGGGAGCGGTTGCAAGGAACAAGTTCTATGCACAGGTGCTGCACAGACCTCTTGCAATGCTCTACAAGGAAAGGGACTACTCCATTGTGACCACCGGAGCCAAGAACACGAACATAAAGAGCATAAGCCTTCTTGGTGACGTCACGAACAAGACCGTCATCATAGCGGACGACATGCTTGCATCCGGCGGTACCATGCTAATTGCCATGAAGACCCTAAGGAACATGGGGGCAAAGAAGATAATCTGCATCACCAGCCTTCCGTTCTTCAACGGCGGAGCGGTGGATGCCTTCGACAAGGCCCATGAGGAGGGCGTCTTCGACTATGTCATTGGCACGAACGCCGTATACCACGGTGACGATTTGCTTTCGAAGCAATGGTTCATCCAGACCGATACCTCTGAGCTGTTCGCCCGTGTAATAAGCCGCCTGCACCACGGCAGGGCCATAAGCCCACTTCTTGACAACAGGAAGATAGTGCAGAAGCTCGTTGACAACAGCCAGAACGCCGCCGTGAAGAAGCAAGGGGACGTTTCGAAGAACTGACATAGGGTTTTTCACCAGCCCTTCACCCCCACATAGAGAGGACTCATTATGGAAATATCTGCAAGGATAAGAGGATTTCAAGCATCTCCAATCAGAAGACTGTCTCCGTATGCCATAGCCGCCAAGGAAAGGGGCATAAAAGTCTACCATCTCAACATAGGGCAGCCAGACATAAAGACGCCTCAGGAGGCCATAGACGCTGTGCATAGCTACCCATATGGAATCATCTCGTATGGCGAAAGCGACGGCGATATGCCTTTGAGGAAAGGCCTTGTCGAGTACTACAAGGGCATTGGCGTAGACATAGACGCCCAAGACATACTTATAACGACCGGTGGTTCCGAGGCCCTTCTTTTTGCTTTCATGACCCTTTGCGATCCAGGCGATGAAGTCATAGTTCCTGAACCGTACTACACCAACGTTCACTCGTTTGCAGGTATGGCCAATGTGAAGATAGTGCCTGTCACAAGCGTGTTCGACAATGGTTTTGCGCTCCCTCCTTTGGATGTGATCGAGTCCAAGATCACGAAGAAGACCATGGCGGTCCTTCTTTGCAGTCCAAACAACCCTACGGGACACGTCTATACCCCGCAGGAGTTCGAGACCGTCCTTAGGATATGCGTCAAGCATGACCTCTTCCTCATTGTGGATGAGGTCTACCGCGAGTTCTGCTACGACGGAGAGGTGTTCACCAGCATCCTCAAGTACAAGGACTATGCAGACCGCGTGATATGCGTTGACAGCTTCTCAAAGCGTTTCTCCATGTGCGGAGCCAGAGTTGGAGCGCTCGTGAGCCGCAACAGGAACGTGATAACTGAGACCCTCAAGTTGAGCCAGGCCAGGCTGTGTCCTCCTTCCATAGAACAATACGCAGCTCTTGCTGCATTGAGCGCTCCTCATGAGTACATGGCTCAGGTCCACGATGAGTACGAGAATAGGCGCGATTTCATAGTTGACGCCCTGCGCAGGATTCCTGGGGTCAAATGCATAAAGCCAAAGGGAGCCTTCTATCTCATAGCGGAGCTTCCTGTGGAGAATGCCGAGGACTTTGCAATCTTCATGCTGCGCGATTTCTCATACAACGGCGAGACCGTCATGCTTGCACCTGCGGAAGGCTTCTACGAGACCGATGGTCTTGGCCGCAATCAGGTCAGAATCGCCTATGTCCTCAATACATCCGACCTTGATAAGGCGTGTAGGTGCTTGGAGAAGGGGCTTGAAGCTTATAAGGAGAACCATAGATAAACCATAGATAAGCTGGACGTTTCCTATGGGATGCACGGGGCTCATGGGTCGCATGGGGCTTATGGGTCGCACGGACGACGCACGGATTCTGTGGCACGCTATATTTGGTCTAGATTCTGCCTAGGTCCGGTGAGGTGCTTTGCGCAGAAGCGGTGAGGAACTCGACTGAGAAGTTGACGTCAGACACCATGCTTCCAATCTCGAAGCGTAGGACTATCCTCTTGTGGTGACGGTCCACCTTTATCACGTTGCCATCGAACCCCATGAGGGGGCCTTCGCATATATGGACCTTCTGCCCCTCCTTGAATACGACCTTGGAGCGCTTTATGTTGCCTCTGTGCATGTGTATCCACTTGGCGAATTCAAGGTCCTTGCCTTTGAGCGCGCATGAACCGTCGTCATAGCGCAGGAACCTTATCACGTTCTTGACCTTGCGTACTTCATGGAACGGAAAATCCACCTCGTTCCGGCCGTCCCAGAATATGAAGAGGTATCCTCCAAAGAGAGGCCTGGATACGACTTCCTCCACTCCATGGCGTCTTTCCGTGTTCTCCTTTGATGGAAACCAGACGCATGACTCCTGTGGCAGTTGTGCAAGGATCCTCTCCAAGGCATCCTTCGTTTCGTTCTCCTTGGATGTTATGACGTTCACGCAAAAGTACATACACACCAAGTATGGTCCAATCGATGATGTTTTTCAACTTGAAAGTTGCCTTGATATGCGATACTACATAGTGATAGGAAATAGGTTAATAGGAGTTGGCGATGAACTGTTACCTTCCATGGAAACTCAACGACATGACCAGCATATCTGCCGAGAAACTGCAGAGGAATATAAACCAGCAGGTGTCGTATCTTGAACTCTACAAAGGGGAGCTTGTGAAGGAAGCCTTCAGGTTCAACGTTGCAAGCATCCTGAAATACACCTGCATACACAGGGACTCGTTTGGAAACGACCCTCTTTCACGAAAGGCCACCGACTGCCTCATAGTGTTCCTCCATGCAATGGCCGTGCAGCGCAACGCGTTCTTCACTCCATCGGATTCCGAGACCTCGATCCAAGCCAAAGGCTGCCGCAACCTGCATAGGCTCATGCTTGAAAACCTCAAGGCCACGATGCGCTACATAGACTACACCGTCCTCTTGGACAGGGCCAGTGGCAAGACCGATGTCTCTGAGATGTTCAAAGCCAGAGATGAAATCTACTCCAAGGTGTTCCCTGATGAGATCCTTCTTGATGTATGTGGAGACGAATCCATAAACGATGGCTTCTTTTCCATAATAGATGTTGAAAACTCATGTGGTGGCAACTTCATAGACTATGATGTCAAGAATATATGCAACCTTGATGATTCTCTGTGCGAGATGCTCTCGCTTCCAAGCTCCTCGCAGGACGGGTTTGGCGAGGATTCCCAGTATGGCGTGATTGGCGATATGGGTCAGTATCTTGATACCCCGTTCATAAAGCACTCAGGACGCTTCTACAGCTTTGTGACCCGTTTCAGCCTTGAGCGCATACATGCAAGGATTGCAGATCTTTATCCGGCAAAGGCCGTTGCAGAAGAAGACTCCTCCGATGAATGCATTGACGAGAATACTGAAGAGGAGGATGTCGAAGACGTCGCTGAAGACGACGATTCAAAGGACATCGTGTCTGAAGAGGAGGTTCTTGATACTTACGAGGACGAGTCCGAGGAATACGATGAACCTCTGGAGGAGTTCTTCCCTTTGGCGGACAAGGATCCAGAGCTTTCCTGCGGAGATGGAGAAGAGAAGGGTGATTCTTCCAATGAAGAGGTTGGAGAGGAGATGCATCAAGGAGAGTACACCGCCCTTGTTGGCGATGATGCATATTCCTATCTTGACGATGTACCTTCTGAAGAGTTCGAGTCCGATCCTCTTTTAGATGAACAGGATTCCCTCTATGAGGAGGATGACGACGGCGATGAATCGGTAGCTGAAGACGAGGCACTGCAGGATCAGACCGATCCATACAGCGAAAAGTCATTGTTCGATGTCTGTGACGATGATCCTGAAACCTCTGAAGAACAGAACGATGTTCCGGAAGAGGAGCCTTGCGTTGAAAACGAAGCGACCTCTGAAGAAGAGGCTGTAGTTGAGGACGAATGCAGTCCAGCAGAAGAGGTTGTCATCGAAGAAGATTCTAGCGAAGACGCTCCGTGCCCTGCAGAAGAAACCATCGCATCAGAGCAGGAGGAGCCTGAACCTGTCGAACCTGAGGAAGAGGAGCCCAAAGCAGAGCCGACACCAGTTCACGAACATATTCAAGAGTCTGCCTCCCATGGTTCCGATTCCATCCTTGATCAGGTTCTGAAGTCGTTTGCAAAGTCCAATCCTGTAGTTCAGTATGTGGAGCAATGCACTGAAGGGCAAAGGGATGAACTTGCAGGCGTGATGGAGAAGGCTCTTGCAGCATGTCGTGAAGATGGCAAGGACAAGATGTTCGCGATTCCGGATACAACGATATCGGTCTGCATATTCCGTACGACCAGAGACCCCATGCTGGAGATCCAAAGACGGGAGAACGTTGGGGCCCTCATGTTCGCAGGCGGTCATGATACGTGGAATTCGCTTGAGCTGTATGTGAACGAGTTGGGTTCCCTTGTGAAGTGCGAATACAGGAAGGTCACCAGGTTCAGTTTCTCGGATTGGGAATGGAAGATCGTGGAGAAGCTTGGCCAGAGGATTCTGGACAGGAGGGGCAGGTGAAGTACAAGGCTGTTTTCTTTGATTTCGATGGGACCCTCATGGATACGTCCATTGGCATCTTCGCAGGCGGCCGCTATGCAATGGAGAAGCTTGGCCTGCCAATAGATGAGGATCATACTGTGTGGCGCTCGTTCATTGGACCTCCAATCGGCGACTGCTTCAGAATCACATTTGGAGTGAAGGACGATGCCGTGGTCGATGAGCTTGTGAAGCAGTATAGAATCTACTATGAGGCAGAGGGGCGTTTCAAGGCGGTATTCTATCCTGGAATCGTGGATGTCCTTAGGGCTTTGAAGGCTAGGGGCTACAAATTGGCAGTTGCCTCCATGAAAAACGAGGACCTTGTCGTAGAGATGTGCGAGCACTTTGGAATTGCAGACCTGTTCGATGAGATGCTGGGGCTTGACCTCGCAGGGGAGGCCACAAAGGAAAGCCTTTTGAGAAAGGGCTTCGAAAGGCTTGGCCTTGAGCCTTGCGAGTGCGTGCTTGTGGGGGACACCCAAATAGACAGCGACGGCGCCAAGGCGGCGGGTTGCGACTGCATAAAGGTGGACTGGGGCTTTGGGTTTACTAAGGGGCAGACTGGAACGATAGGCAGCACCCAGCAGATATTGGATCTAGTCTAGCGTCTCGAAGATTCCCTTTGCCTTGTTCTTCCTCACGTTGTCATAGTCGAAGATACGACCGCTCATGCATATATACACTCCAGGGCCCTTGAGCTGGACGGCTGTGATGGCGCAGCCCAAGTTGAATACGGAGTCCGAGCTTTCAAGGGCATATGGTACCATTGCACCTGTGAGCACTATGGTTTTCCCTGAGTCGCACCCAAGCTGCTTTGCTATGACCTTTGCCGTCTCCACCATTGTATCGGTTCCGTGGATCACCACTATCATGTGCTCCTGGCTTCTCTCGCAGGACTGGGCTATCTTGAGCCTGTGTTCGTCGTTCATGTACAGGCTGTCTATCGCAAGGCAGTTCTCCACATTCGTCTTTATTGTGCATCTGGACTGCTCCAGGATCCGCGGAAGGTGTGAGTCCTTGAATGTCAGCTCTCCGCGTATCTCATCATAGAGCTTGTCGAACGTACCGCCTGTTGTGATTATCCTTATCTCATTGTCCTTGTTGTTGCCGTCTTCCATGATGGTTCTCCTCTTTAGGTTCTGTCCTCAGAGACATCGGTCTTTGTCGTGGTCGTGCTTTCCATGTGCCAGCCCAGTGCGCGGTATAGGTCGTCTTTGCGTTTGGCTATCTTTGAGCATGTGAATTTGACTTCGTCGTCGCCCATGTAGATTATGAGGCCTTTGCGTGCGGGAAGGACCTTTCCAAAGCCAAGCGATGTGATTTCGCTTGTGGGGATGGCCCAGACTTCCTTGCAAGGGGCTTCCTTGCGCTGTTTGCCGTCTGTGCGTTGGAGGAGCTTGACTGTGCCGTCTACGATGCAGAGCCTTCCTCTTGTGAGGTCTGCGGATGGGTCGGTGGGGATCTTTCCTGCAAAGATGTCGAAGTCTGGCTCTTTGCCTATGACCTTGTCTGCATCCTTGCGGCTTACCCAGAACATTGCGAACCAGTATAGGACTACAAGGCCAACCATGACGGCGAACATTGGAATGAGCACCGGGCGGGACATATAGACGCTTGGAAGGAACACCACTGCGGCGAAATCCAGGATTATCAGTATTTTCACAATCGTTTTCATGCTTTGAATAATAGCCTTTTGGATGCGGAAAAGAAAGGGTGAAAAAGAACTTTCAAATCCTTCACGCATCTTGGAAATCCATGTCCGATTTGCACCCTGAAAAAATTTTTGAAGTTTTTTTCAAAAAGTGAGAATGGAAACCACAGGTTTTTTGGATTAAGTATTGTGGAGGTGCAAAATGAAGAGAAATACCATAATCATTGTTGCATTTGTTTTGGTGGCTTTGTTGGCTTCATGTTCGGACAATCCTGGAACGACGACCATGAGGCTCATACTTGCTACAGGTTCGGAATCCAGCAGCAGGACGCTTTCTCCAAGCGACAGCTCCCTGTTGGATGTTAGCAAATACACCATCACAGGTACCGGCCCAAACGGAAAGACCTTCACAAAGAGCTCGGACAGTGATTCGGTGACGATAGAGGGTCTGACGATAGGGGATTGGACCGTGACCGCCAAGGGCCTTAACAGTGCCAACACTGAAATAGTGTCAGGTTCCTTGACCTTTAGGCTCACCGCCACGCCTACTCCTCAGACGATTGTGCTGGACACGCTTATTGGTACGGGAAGCTTCAGGTTCAGCATAGACTGGTCTCTGTGCGATGTCGCCAACCCTGAGGTCGAGGCCTACCTGACTGGTCCTGACATGAAATCAAAGGAGGTCCCTTTGGCGGTCACAGTCAACCCCACGACGAAGACTGCCGTCATGTCTGAAAGCCTTGCTTCAGGTTCGTACCTTTTGAGGGTCCTTCTCTTTGATGGAAACACTCAAGTGTCAGGCCTTGTCGAGGCTGTACGGATCTCCAATGGTACGAGTACGGAGGGCAGCCATGTGTTTCATTTCAACGAACTGGGTCCAAACACGCTAATGTACATAAAGGATGCGACAGGTGTGCCCATCAAGGGGTCCCTCTCCGTTGCAGATGCTCCAAACGAGTTCGTGTCTGAGACCGAGTACACATGCATCTTTGCGTTTGGTTCGCCTGAGACGGTCAATTCTGACGGCCTTACGATTGACTGGTACTACGACGGGATGTTCGTGCAGTCCAGCTCTTTGGACAATACCGGAAGCTCTCTTGCGTTCACTCCAACCGTGGGCCTTCACCGCATAGACGCCGTGGTCTACAACAGGAAGCTTGGAAGCACAGGCTCCGCATCCTATTCGTTCACGACGGTTCCAAATGGTGCAAACGGCGAGCTTTCCCTTTTGTCCGATGACGCTGCGTCTTCCATGACGGTGGATTCGTCTTCAATGGTTGCCGCTTTGAGCGGCGACAGGTTCGTGGTCGTGTCGCCTTCTGCCGGTGAGATATACCTGTGCACTGTCTCATCTGGAGCGTTGAATGCTGTGAAGAAGTACGGCTTGTCCAATTTCGAGTGGATAAGCGACACCAAGCACGTGTTCTCAGATCCTACGATGGACTATGTGGTGTTCACTGACGACTATCAGGGAAAGGAAAGCATTTCGATCCTGCATTTCGACTCGACATCGAATACGTTGTCCAATGCCCTTAGGATGGTCGAATGGGCCCACGAGGAATATGGCATTGAGTTCGCCGACTTGTCCGCTGCCGCATTCTCTTCTTCCATGAACATGATCTTCGTGGCAGATGCCGGAAACGAGTTCGCCTATGCATTTGATGCGAGCGGCGGCTCGGCCTCTCTTATGGCATTCTGCGACAAGATGGGTGCGGCCTACCACAGCGTGTGCGACATGGATGTCTCTCCAAGCGGTTCGTATATCGTCTACTGCGCAGAAAGCTCGACGAACTTCGTTTCCACCACCATCACGGAAAGCGGAGGCTTCGTAAAGGGTGCTTTGTCTTCAACGGATTCGTTTGGGACGCAGCACATCCGCTATGCGAACCCTCAGCTCGTTGTGAAGGCTGGAACGGGAGGGCTCTCAACCTACAAGGTCGTTGCAGGTGGTGCGTACACAAAGCACAAGACTTTGGATATCCCTGTCTTGGACCTTGAGGCCGATGGTGGCAACTACATCTATGCCGTTACTTCCGGCAACAGAATCGTGAGCTTTGAGGCCAATGGCTATGAATTGACGCAGATGGGCTATGTGACACTTGCCGCAAAGCCTGTGTCAATAGCTTTGACCAGTGGATATTTCGCTGCTGTCACAGATTCAGGTACCATAGCCCTCTTTGGAATCATTGAAAAGTGATTGCTGGTGCTAAGTGGTTGCCTATGAAAAGGGTTTCTGCGATTTTTTTGTTGGTGTTTGTGATTGTTGGGGTGCTGTTCTGTGTTGAGCCGTGCTCCAACAACCTTGGTTTTGCCTTTGATTGCGCTGCAGTGCAGGACCTTGTCGTCTCGAAGGGAAGTCTTCAGCTTTCAGGGGATTTCAGGATCTTTGCCTTCGACGGCTTTGAGCTGAGGCTTCCTGTTGGATTCTCCTTCAACTATGGTTCTGGTGGTGTTGAGGCCGGCGGTGCGTCTGGTATCGTGACCATGTTCGAATTTGGCGCCATGCTTGTCTACTACCCTTGGGAGAAGGGTCCTTTCATGGGGTTGTCCCTCTTCCAGGTTGGACTTACAGGCGACAACGAGCTGTTGGAGAACTTGCTCAACCTGAACGAGGTCGTGTTTGGTTGGACGTTCGACCTTGGGCATGGTTTGCTTATCGAGCCATCTATATGCATACGCGATCCATCAGGAACCTTCTTGGAGGAGTATTCCAAAATCAAAGGTGTGTTTCCATGCTATGGGACATTCAGGTTCAGATTGTCCTTTGGCTGGTTGTTCATGGAGGTATAGAAATGAATTCTTTTAATGTGAAGACAAGAAGACTGTTGAACCAGGGCGTTGCTTTGCTGCTGCTTGTAGCCATGGTGTCGTGCAATGCCGCCTATATCCCTTCGTTCAAGGCGTCCATAACGGATTCCCAGATGAAGCCTGCAGTCGCCAAGGTCATAGATGCCCAGATGGACTATATCAAGGACTACTTGGACGAGGACGTGCGAGCTGGTATTGACGGTGCTTCTTCCAAGGGCAGGCCTCTTTCTGGAGCCGATATCGTTGAGCTCACAATGGAGGAGAAGGGTGGAAAGGACTATTTGGACTTCTGCTATGCAGTTGACCTCTCACAGACAAGCCTTGATGTGGATCCCATAATGGATACCGCACAGAGCGTCCTTTCCACGGAGGAGTACAGCCGGTTGAAGGTCCAGGCCCAGGAGCTTGAGACTTCGATGAGCGCAAAGGGGCTTGAGTTTGCAAAAGGTCTTCCTCTGAATCAGCAGGAAGCCTTCTACAAGGATCTGAAGACCTTGGTGACCCGTGCTGTGGTTCTGCTTGTTGCAGGAATCGTGTATGCAGCCGTCCCCAATTTGGTTTTCTGGGGGAAGATAAGCGCAGCCGCTGCCATTGCCGTAGGCGCAGGGCTTGTGGCTATCTCAGTCATGTCTCTGTACGAGTACTACGAGTATGGAACAGGCGAGGGAGTTGACTTTGAGACATGGTTCAAAGACCTCATAAAGATCCCTCAGGCCGATTTCGCCTTGACGACCACCGTCACGGCCATGGCCGAGGCTCTTGGAATGGGGCCTGTGGTTACAGGCATAATACTATGTGTCTTCGCCATCTACAACATAGTTGGGATGGTCCGCACCATGCTAAAGACGTACAACTTCGATGCTTGATTTTTCTGCGGGCGGGGGTTTCTCCCGCCCGTGGCTGTTGGTGTGGGCGTGATTAGCGGATGAGAGCTTTTGTGTTGTTTAATAAAGCTCAACGAAAAAAGGTTTTATGCAAAAAAAGTTTAATAAAAAAAGAAAAAACAAGTTTTTATAGAAAATGGAACGACTTGATGGAAAAGACTATTGCTGAACTCAAGAGATTGGAAAGAAAGCTTTCGAAATTGGAAGCTAATGTTAGTGCTGTTTCGAATCTAGAAGCTAAGGGAACTCTCATAATTTCAGATTCAGGTGGCAAAAAGAGATTCTTCAGATATTTGTGCAAGGATGAGCCTCTAGAATATCTTGGTAAATCAAAGAACTACATTTTGAAGCCTTTGGCACAGAAACGCTATGACACACAGCTGTTGAATGCCGTAAAGAAGCAAAAGAAAGCAGTGGACTTCTGCATCAAGAAACTTGAGAAAGTGGATTTTGAAGATCTTTCAAAGATTTACAACGACTTTCCTGCTGAACTCAAGCAGTACATCAAACCACATCTAGATGATGACGAACAGTACGCCGCAAAATGGCAAGCCAAGAACTATGCCAAAAGCAGAAAGAAGAACGAGACTGACAACTACACAGTCAAGGGTGAGCATGTAAGATCAAAGAGCGAGATAATCATAGCCGATAGACTGCATGCCAAAGGGATCCCTTACCATTATGAACCTATTTTCCTCATAGATGAGAACGACTACTTGGTTCCAGACTTCATAATCCTCAATAAAAGAACCCGCAGAGAATTCCTTTGGGAACACTTCGGAATGATGGAAAAGCCCGAGTATTGCCTTGCTGCTCTCTCCAAAATCGAGACCTATGCACAGGAAGGCTATATCATGGGCAAAAACCTACTATGCTCCTTCGAAAGTCAGAACCATCCACTGAACCTCCAACATGTGGATAGATTGATAGATGAGTATCTAAAGTAAGCCATTAAGTAGGTGCTGAGGGGCTATTGCTTTGGTCTTGGTTAGCCAGTTGTCTCCACCTGCTGGAACTGGCTGTTGTAGAGCTTTTCGTAGAAGCCGCCGCGGGAGAGGAGCTCGTCGTGGGTGCCTTGCTCCATGATGTGGCCGTCCTTCATGACTAGTATGAGGGAGGCGTTCCTTATGGTTGAGAGCCTATGGGCCACGACGAAGCTCGTGCGACCCTCCATGAGGGTATCGAAGGCCTGTTGGATGAGAATCTCCGTGCGGGTGTCTATGCTTGAGGTCGCTTCGTCTAGGATGAGCATTGGAGGGTGGCACAGCATGACGCGGGCTATGCACAGTAGCTGCTTTTGGCCTTGGCTTATGCCGTCATCTGACAGAATGGTGTCCAGACCGTTCGGCAGCCTTTGGATGAATTCCCAGCAATGCGAAGCCTTGGCTGCCTCTATGATCTCCTCGTCTGAGGCATCGGGCTTGCCAAAGCGGATGTTCTCCCTCACCGTGTCGCCTTTGAGCCAGGTGTCTTGGAGGACCATGCCGTAGCTTCGCCTGAGCGAGCGACGGGTGATGTCCGTGATTGGTGTGCCATCTATGGAGATTGTGCCGTTATCGACATCATAGAAGCGCATCAGCAGGTTTATGATGGTGGTCTTGCCGCAGCCCGTTGGTCCTACGATGGCAATTTTCATGCCAGGTTCTGCATGGACGTTGAGTCCCTCTATGAGAGGGCGGTTCTTTTCATAGCGGAACGATACATCCTTGATGTCAACCGCCCCTTTGACACTGCCAAGCACAAACGGAGCCTCGGGCGATTCCTCCTTTTCCTCCAGGAAGGAGAAGAGCCTTGAGGCGCAGGCGAGGGCGTTCTGCATTTCGGTGACGACTGAGCTTATGTCATTGAAAGGCTTCATATATTGGTTGGCGTATGCAAGCAGCACGGAAAGGCCTCCGACAGTCAGGCCGCCTCCTGGAACGAGCAGTATTCCAACAAGGGCCACGCAGGCATAGACTAGGCTGTTGACAAAGCGTGTCGATGGATTTGTGAGGCTGCTGTAGAAGACCGCCTGCTGGCTGCAGTCCACAAGCTCGTCGTTTATCTCTCTGAAGCGGGATGAGGCCCTGTCTTCGTATCCAAACGCCTTTACGACCTTTTGGTTGCCTACGATTTCGTCTATGAAACCGGTCTGTCTGCCGCGGACTTCGCTCTGTTTCTTGAAAAGGTTGAACGAGCGGCTTGAGATGAATCTTGCCACCACGAAGCTTAGCGGGGTAAGGACGACTACAAGGAGCGACACCGTTACGTTCTTTGAAAACATGAAGAACAATGTCACGATTACGGTAATGATACCTGAAAAAAGTTGGGTGAAGCCTAGAAGTAGGCCATCGGAAAGGATGTCGGTGTCTGTGGTTATCCTGCTCACTATGTCGCCTGTGCTGTGACTGTCAAGATACGACAATGGAACTCGCTGGACATGCTCTATGGCTTTTGAACGTATCTCTCTGACGATTCCAAACGCAATGCGGTTGTTTATGAGGTTCATGAAATACGTGCACACGGCGGAGATGCAGACTATGATGACTATACGGCTGATATACGATGCTATGTCCTCGAAACTGACACGACCTTCTCCAACCATGAGGTCTATCGCATCGCCGAACAGAATGGGAACATACAGCTGAAGCACCACCATTGCGCCCGCAAGTACTATGCTTGTAGCCAGACCTACCCAATGCCTGCCTATGAACGGGGAAAGCTTTTTCAAGGCCGATGCCGTTGAAGCCGCCTGCTTTGTTTTCACATTCTTCATGCCATGGCCCCCTTTGCGTTAGCGTTCCGCTCCTCTGGGAACTGCGAATAGTAGATGTCCTGATACACAGGGCACGCGGACATGAGCTCTTCGTGTGTTCCCTTTCCTGCAAGCGTTCCGTTGTCAAGGACAAGTATGAGGTCAGCCTGCATGACGCAGGCGATTCTCTGAGACACTATGAAGGTCGTGCCGTGGAGGGTGTGGATCGCCTTCCTAAGGGCTGCATCCGTTGCAAAGTCCAAGGCGCTTGAGCTGTCGTCCAGGATTAGGATGTGGGGCTTCTTAACCAACGCCCGTGCTATCGTAAGCCTTTGCTTCTGGCCCCCAGAAAGGTTCTTTCCTCCCTGTTCCACTTCAAAATCGAGCATTCCAGGCTTCTTTTCCACAATCTCCTTTGCTTGGGCTGTTTCAAGGGCGTTCCAAATGTCATTGTCGGAGGCCTTTTCGTTTCCAAACTTCATGTTGTCCCGTATGCTTCCTTTGAAGAGTACGGCCTTTTGGGGGACGAATCCCGTTTCATTGCAAAGTTTCGCCTTTGATATATTTCTGACGTCTATGCCATTTAGGGAGACTGTACCATTGTCTACGTCATAGAATCTTGGAATGAGGCTTACAAGCGTGCTCTTTCCGCTTCCCGTTCCTCCTATGACTCCAATCGTCTGACCTTCGTATGCCTTGAAACCAATGTCCAAGAGGCTTGGGGCTCCGGCTCCAGGATATGTGAATGTGACGTTTGAAAACTCGACCGATGGGCGCTCTTCGTCACTGGCCTGTGTTTCCACGTCCCTTGGATCTTCCTTGGAAGGATTTGCATATTCCATGCTTGGCTTCACCTTCAGTATTCCAGACACCCTCTTTGCGCATGCCAGCGACTTGTTCAACGTGATTATGAGGGCCGCCAGCTTTATGAGCTCGACGATTATCTGGAGCATGTAGTTGTAGAGGGCTACGACCTCCCCCTGTTGGAGGGCTCCAAGCTCCACGCGTACGGCGGCCTTGTCTATGAGGACCGCGGCGGCTATGTTTATGAGAACGTACGTCAATGGATTGAGAAGAGCAGAGACCTTTCCAACGAAGATGTTGAGCTTGGTGAGGGCTTTGTTGCTACTTTCGAATTCTTCGACCGCCCTTTCTTCGTGGCAGAATGCCCTTATGACCCGTACACCCGTTAGATTTTCACGTGTAAGGGCGGTTACTCTGTCCAACCCAGACTGCACACGACCAAAGAGAGGGATGCTCACCTTCATTATTAGGAAGGTGACGGCAAGGAGAACCGGGATTGCAATTGCGAAGACCAATGCGCATGTCGTGTCTATAGTGAACGCCATGACCATGGCGCCAAAGACTATGAAGGGGCTTCTGAGAAGGAGCCTCAGCCCCATGTTGAGGCCTGTCTGCACTTGGTTCACGTCGTCTGACAGCCTTGTTATGAGGGTGTCGCTCCCAAGCCTGTCCAGCTCTGCGAACGAAAAGCCCTGTATGTGGTCGAAGAGCGCCTGTCTTAGAGATCCTGCAAAGCCACAGCTTGCCTTGGCGGAGAAGAACTGCGCTACAATGCTGAAGGCAAGTCCAATTATTGCCATGGCAATGAGGGTCCCAAAGTAGATGAACATATACTTTTTTCCCATGCCAACGGCGTTTGAGTCTATCATTTTGGCCACGACCAGTGGAACCAAGAGATCGAAAAGGGCTTCCAGCAGCTTGAAAAGAGGTGCCAGCACACACTCTTTTCTGAACTTCCTAAGATAGATGGCAAGGTTGTGCATGTTTCTATAGTACAACAAAACGAAAGTTCTGTATAATATACAGAGAGGGAGCTTTCACAGCTCCCATGAAATCTCAGGAGTGAAGCATGTACAAACAGGAAGTCCTTGACCGTTTTCTAAGGTACGTTCAGGTGGATACCATGAGCGATGAATCCATTGCAGACAAGAAGCACCCGTCCACACCGGGTCAGTGGGATCTTTTGAGGATGCTCGAAGGTGAGCTCAAGGGCCTTGGACTCAAGGACGTTGTCCTGGATGAATACGGATATCTCCTTGCAAGGCTGGACGCCACGGAGCAAGGGCTTCCAAGCATTGCCTTCTGCTCCCATGTGGATACTGCCGATGACGTTGAAGGCAACCATGTAAGGCCACGTGTAGTCGAGAACTACGATGGAAAGGACATAAAGCTCAACGACGAATACAGCATTATTGCCGCGGACAATCCTGAGCTTGCACGATATGTTGGCTCGACCATAATAACATCAAGTGGGGACACCCTTCTTGGCTGTGACGACAAGGGCGGTGTTGCAGAGATAATGACCGCTGTTTCATACCTTGTGAAGCATCCTGAAATAAAGCATGGCGAGATAGAGATCCTGTTCTCTCCGGACGAAGAGACCGGCTGTGGAATGGATTTCTTCGATGCCTCAAGGCTTAATGCAAAGGCACTCTACACCGTTGACGGCGGCACCAGATACGAAGTGGAGCTTGAATGCTTCAACGCCGCTACGGTCAAAGTTCATTTCTCAGGCGTTTCGTACCACCTTGGAGCCGCAAGGGGCAGAATGGTCAATGCCCTGACGATGGCAAGTGCATTCATAAACGCAATCCCTCAGGCCGAGAGTCCTGAAGCCACTGACGGACGCTATGGCTACTACTGCGCCCAGAGCGCAAGTGGAAACGCAACGGACATGGACGTTACAGTGTACCTTAGGGACTTCGACTACGATGGACTTCTCAGGAGGATCGAGGTCCTTCAGAGCCTTGGAAAGACTGTAGAGCTTCTCTATGCTGGTGGAAAGGTCACTGTGGACAGCAAGATAAGCTACCTCAACATGGGTGAGGCTGCAAAGAAGGATCCGTGGGCCGTAGAAGCTATATTCAAGGCTGGAAAGGCCCTTGGACAACCGCTTCATACAGAGATAATCAGGGGCGGCACGGATGGTTCCCGCATAGCCCAAATCAAGGGCATTGCATGCCCAAACCTCTATACCGGCGGACACAACTACCATAGCAGGTTCGAGTGGGCGGCACTTGACGCCATGAACGACAGCGTGGCCCTCATAATAGAAATTGCAAGGCAGTGGGCCTTGGAGTTCTCCAAATCACATAGGTGAGGTTTCCAAAGTCCAATGGTCAGGAAGGCTTTTCTGCTGTTTCTTATGCTCCTCTCCACTGTTTCCAGCGTTTGGTGTGCAACCATTGGATACGTCTATGGAAACCAGGTTTCGTCAGTGGATTTCGATGTACCTCCAAAGGTTGGCACTAAGTTCGTTGATTCCAATAACAATGTCCTGATCGTGGCGAAAAGCCTTGAAAAAGCCGTTGTATTCGACAGAATAAGCACTTCTTCGTCTGTTGAGGAAGGAAGTGCTCTCACCTACAAAGGAAGAGACCATTCCGTTTTTGCAAGGGTTTCCCTTGCAAACGCCCTTGTGGGATATTCGGTATCCACGGCTCTTCATCCAGTGCGTCCTGTCGTGTTGGCGGGTTTCACATATTCGACCAAGAGGCTGTTCGTTTCAGCAGGCCTTGAAGCCGATGTAATCCTTTCCAATCTTTGGGACAGCTCATTCACCTTCATCGAAGACGGAGGTGTCCTTGGATGGTGCACCCTTGGTGCGTTCGTGCTTCCTTCCTTCTCCTTTGCCTGTTCTTATGGCGTGGCCTACAGACACTACATTGGTTCGTTCCGTTGGGAGCTTGGAGTTTCGTGGCTGCGTGGCACCGGCAGCATTCTCTACAAGACGCCGTATATAGGATTGGGGGTGTCTATATGAAGATGCCCCGCAGAAGAAGGAAGCTTTGTAAAGTCGTTCTGACGATTCTTGCCGCCTTTGCCATCATGATGTCCCTTACGGGGTGTACATCCCTTTCGTCCTTGATAAGGGCGAACATATCAGGGGTTCCGTATTGGGTCTATTCTCCAAAGGTTGGACTTGGAAAGGACCGCGTTTCATTCGTTGGAGAAGGACGAGCCTCCTCTTCAAGACAGGCCGAGCTTTTGGCCTACTCCAGCATAGTTGACCAACTTTCCGAATACCTTGGAGTCCCTCTTGACCAGGAAGTCTACAGGGAGCTCAGCGTTCTTGGTACGATTCAGGCATACGATCTCTACGTCGAGGACTCGTTCTCAAGGGTCCTTGACCGCGAGACCACGTTCTATGTCTATGCAGTAGCGGATTCAAGCCTTCTTGAAGCTGCAAGCTCTGAGGAGACTATAAGGCGCAACGAGGTCTCGAAAAACGTTGAGGAGCTGGTGCTTCAGGGCGATTCCTACATGAAGGACGAGATGTTCACAAGAGGCATCTCCTGCTATATGCAGGCCATGGCGGCTTCCTATGGTCAGGACTATATAAAGGAAGAATACTCATACGATACTCTGTTTGGTGATGTCATGGATATCATTGGCTCCATAACGGTTTCCATTTCATCAAGCGATCCGTCGCGGGCGAGGTGCACTGTGGCCGTGACGAGGAAATCGGTCTTGCTTCCCTCAAAGGTCCGCAATGCAGAGGTCCTTGCCATGTACCGTGCCGTTGACATGAAGGGCGATGCGTATGACGATTCGTTCGTGTACATCACGGGCGCAGACGGGGGCTTTGTGTTCGACTGCCTCAATTTCTCAATGGTCCGCAAGGGGTCGGTCGAGTTCGTGCTTGACTTCGAGTCCGAGCTCGAGGTCCTTGAACGTACCACTGACCCAGCCATTGCCGCCACTCTTAGGGCCGCCGTCGAAGAGAAGAGCGTCAGATTCGACTACGACAGGGCCTACATACTTGGAGACATTGCCGTTGCGGCCATAGAGTTCGACTCCAAGGGCTATGCAATTGGAAACAAGGACACGACAGACTACTTGTGCTCCCTCCTCAAGACCGATGGTGCCGAGGTTTCTCCATTCTATGCAGACTCCAACCTTGAGGAGGATGTCCTTTATGACTACAGTCAGCTCAAAGGAGGAGCGGACTGCCTTTTGGTCTGTAGGTTCGGCCAAATGGACGTCGTTGAATCCAGGCTTGGCGGGTTCGCTGCAAGTGTGGAAGGGACTGCTACGTTGTTCGACATGAAAAGTCTCTCGACCATCTATTCTAGCTCCGTAGTCTATGCTTCCGCTTTTGGCGATACGGCCCAGAGTGCAGTGAAGGCTTCGTTCGAGAAGCTTGCAGATGTCGTGTATTCATTGTTGAAGGCGGACTATGTTTGATCTTGTAAGGCGTACACCCCTTGAGGAGTACGACGGAGAAGGTCTCTTCTATATCCATGCCGGAACCGGCATGGAGGTGTTCCATATACGAACCTCCAATGGTTCCTATGAAGGTCCCAAGCCAGGGGTGAACCATGAAATGGTGGCAAACTTCATGTTCTCCACGCCGTCTCAGGATGACAAGGGTGTAGCACACATACTGGAGCATACGGTTCTGTGCGGCTCGAAGCGTTTCCCTGTAAAGGACCCTTTCTCATTGGTTTTGCAGTCAAGCCCCAACACGTTCCTCAATGCAGTCACGTTCTGCGACAAGACCATGTTCCCACTCGCTTCTCCTTTGAAGAAGGACTTCGACAACCTGTTCGACATATATGCCGATGCCGTCTTTGCCCCTCTTCTTAGATTGGAGTCTTTCCAACAGGAAGGGGTTCGCTGCTTTGATGGAAAGTACGATGGTGTTGTTTTCAATGAAATGTGCGGTGCCAGAAGCACTGAGGATTCGATTGTCCAGACATACAGCACCAAGTTTCTTTACGAAGGGACCCCCTGCCAATATGACTCAGGCGGTGACCCCATTTCCATAGTTGACCTCGGGTACGATGAATACCGTGAACGATATTTGAAGTGGTATTCTCCTTCCAACTGCAGGCTTTTCCTGTTTGGAGATTTCGACTCAAAGGAGTATTTGGACAAGCTTGAAAGTCGTTACCTTGCGGGTGCTTCAAAGGGATCTAAATTTATTCCTAAATCGGAATACTATGAGCAAAAACATATAAAACCATTCAGAAAACATATTGGATGTGCCGTAAAGGACGCTTCAAGTGTAGTTCTCACATGGCTTACGACTCCATCAAGCGACCCTTTGGAGGTACTTACGGTGTCCGTCCTTGTGGATGTCCTTCTTGGAAATCCAGGTGCTCCTCTCTACAAGGCAATAGTCGAGTCCGGACTTGGGGAGGATCTCAACCCCATGTGCGGAACCGATCCCGACAGTCCAATGCTCACCTTCACCATAGGCTTCAGCAAGGCTTTGAAGGGAAGGGAGGATGAGATAGAGACTTTCCTGCTTTCTGAAGTGGAGCGTCTTGCAAAGGATGGCCTTCCAAAGGATGCTGTGGCCGCCGCAATAAAGAGGCAGGAGTTCAAGCTCCAGGAGATTCCCGGCGACGGACTTCCATTTGGAGTCTCCACAAGCCTCAAGGCCGCCCGCTCATGGCTTAGGGGCGGCTCTCCTGAAAACGGGGTGAAGGATTTCAGAAGGCTTGAAGATTTCAAGGCCCGCATGGCAGGTGGTCGCTATCTGGAGGACTGGATGCTTTGCAATCTTGTGGAGAACCCCAGACGCTGTCTCTTGACGGTGGAGGAGGATCCCTCCAGTGAGGAGCGTTTCAAAGCGACTTTGGATGAAAAGATCGCGAACCTTGGAAAGCTGGGGCTTTTGCCGGGACCTGACGAGAAGGCTCATTATGAGGCGTTCATCGATACCCCTGATTCCCCTGAAGCCATTGCGACGATTGGAAGGATCTCAAGGGACGACCTTCCTTTGGACATCCCGGAATATAGAACCCAAAGCGTGAGGACTCCAGGTGGCGCCAGGTTGTATGTCCTTCCTTTGTTCACCCGTTCGATAGTATACATCTCCATGGGGTTCGATGTCCGTGGATTGAACCTTGAGGACAAGAAGCTTCTTCCTTTGCTTGTCAGGTTCCTCAACATGTGCGGCACTAAGGAGCGGTCCTATTCGCAGGTGGGTACGGACATCAAGCTCAACACCGGAGGCTTTGCCATAAACACGACAGCCGGACGCGACGTGAAAGGCCGCCCCATAAGCCTTGTCATCGTGAAGGCCAAGACCTTGCGTGGGGATTTTGCAAAGGCCTTGGACATCATTGGTGACATCCTTCTTGAGGCCGATTTCTCAGACAATGCCAGAATCAAAGCCTCCTTGACGGATCTTTTGACTGATTTTGAAAGCGGGTATACATACAGTGGCAATTCGTATGCCGTCCTCAATGCCTCAAGCACGTTCTCTACGAGCGCTCTGGAAAGCGAGCTCATGGTGGGTACGTCATGCTGGATGTACATGCGTTCGATCAAGGAACGTTTGGAGAAGGATGGAGGGGACCCTTCCTTTGAGAGGACTTTGTCTGACAGGCTTGCAAAGTTGTGCTCCAAGGTGTTCGTCCAACGTGGCCTCAAGTTCCACCTTGGGTGCGAAGAGCCTATTGAAGAGTGCAAGCAACTTGTTTTGAAACATATAGATAGATACCAAGTTGGAAAGTTTGTAAGGATATCTGACTATTATAGGAAGAATGCCTTGGATATGGCATTGTACACTGCAAGGAAAAGGGTGTTCCAAGTGTCGTCCGGGCCTGCTTTCAATGCTTTTGTCACGAAGTTCGTAAGGAGGACTGACAAAGACCTTGTAAGGGCCATGCTGCTTGCATGGACAATGGAATCGGGCTGTCTTTGGGATGGCGTCAGAGGACGCAACGGGGCGTATGGCGTGGAGAGCCATGTGGATGACATGGAGGACCTTCTCGTGTTTTCGTCATACAGGGACCCATGCGTGGAAAGGACGTTCGAGGAGTTCAAAAAGGCCCTTGGCTGCGGTCTGGATCCACAGGATGTAGAGTATGGCGTCGTGTCAATGGTTGGCAGGGAGATGAAGGCTCCAACTCCGCAGATGAAGTGTGCGCAGTCGTTCAGACGCATTGTCTACGGTTTGACTCCGGCTCTGCATAGAAGAAGACGTGCAATCCTCCTTTCTCTGACGGCGAAGGACCTTGAGGATCTGGCTGGCAGGATTCTGTGCGAAATGCACGGAGGGACATCTTGTGTCCGTGTCACGGTCTGCGGTGAGGATATGGCTGATGATGCCGTTGGAAATGCGGAGGATATGGATTTCGTTTCACTTCCAGTCTAGGCTTGGATGTTATATAATGGATGCATTCTGGAGGCTGGAGGGCTCATGAAGTATCTGGGTGCAATTGACCAAGGAACTACTAGTACAAGGTTCATTCTGTTCGACGAACATGGCGACATACGGGCGTCGCATCAGATAGAGCACCGGCAGATCTTTCCAAATCCAGGTTGGGTGGAGCATGATCCATATGAGATTTGGGACAATACGACGGAGACGATAGTAAAGACCCTGCGTGCAGCGGATGCGCAGGCCAGTGATGTCGTTGGCGTTGGAATCACCAACCAAAGGGAGACCGTCGTTGCGTGGAACCCCAAGACCGGCAAGGTTTGGTACAACGCAATAGTATGGCAGGACCTCAGGGGTGCAGAGCTCATAAACAGGCTCAAGCAGAGCTGCGATGAGTCTTGGCTCAAGAAGAAGTGCGGGCTTTTGTTCTCCCCATACTTTGCAGCTTCCAAGATCGCGTGGCTTTTGGACAACGTCGAAGGGCTCAGGGATGCAGCTGAAAGCGGCGATGCCGTCTTTGGAACGATAGATACATGGCTTACATGGAACCTCACAGCCCGCAAGTGCTTTGTGACCGACGTGACCAATGCATCTCGCTACATGCTCATGAACATAAACACCCTGCAGTGGGACGACGAGCTTTTGGCTGTGTTCAGGATTCCAAAGAAGGCGCTTCCTGAGATAGTGCCTTCCACGGGAAGGACGTATGGCCTTACATCGGCTGCAGGACCTTTCCAAGGTGAAGTTCCCGTCTGTGGGATCCTTGGAGACCAGCAGGCGGCCCTTTTTGGACAGGCCTGCTTCACTGAAGGCCTTGGAAAGTGCACATACGGCACTGGATGCTTCCTTCTTGTGAATACCGGCAACAAGCTTTGCTTTTCCAAAAATGGCCTGGTTTCCACCGTTGCATACAAAAGGGAAGGGGAACCTCCCGTATACGCCCTCGAAGGTTCCATTGCCGTAGCCGGCTCGTTGGTGCAGTGGATACGTGACAATCTCAAGATGGTCCAAAGCGCGCAGGAGCTTGACGAGTTCGCCTCAAGGGTGGACGACTGCGGAGGTGTGTACATTGTGCCGGCATTCGCAGGACTCTTCGCTCCATATTGGAGAAGCGATGCAAGAGGTGTCATTGCAGGTCTTACAGGCTACAGCGACAGGAACCATATATGCCGTGCTGCACTTGAGGCCACGGCGTTCCAAGCCAACGACATATTCGATGCCATAGAGGCGGACAGCCATATAAAGATGCGTGAGCTCAAGGTTGACGGTGGACTTACGAACAGCGAACCTCTTATGAAGTTCCAGGCCGATATCCTTGGAATCCCCGTCATAAGGCCGCAGGTAATAGAGACGACGGCCCTTGGCGCTGCGTATGCGGCAGGGCTTTCAGTTGGTATGTTCGACAGCATGAATGAGCTTTCCAGCCATTGGAGGGAAGAGAAGAGATGGGAGCCCACGATGTCCGAGGAGACTCGTGAGGCCAAGGTCAAATTCTGGAACAAAGCCGTTTCCAGGACGTTGAACTGGACAGAGGAGAATTGAGAGGATGTTGCCTACAACCGTGCCTGAGATGATCAGGGCTGCTGTACAGATAGTGGTTCTGACAGTCTTCTTCTACAGTACTTACATAGCGCTTGCCCAAAACAGGGCTTCCCGCATCATTGGGTCCATTCTGACCTATGTGTTCGTCTACATTGCCTGCAGTCTGCTCAAGCTTGACATAATAGCAAGTCTCATGAAGCTCTTGGCTGTTCCCGGTGTGGTGTTCCTGTGCGTGTTGTACCAGCCTGAGCTTAGAAGGACGTTCACACCAGGTGTCAGCAGAAGGTCCCGTTTCTTCAGACTTGGAGGTGTGCAGACGTCGTCTGACCAGATAGAGACCATCCTCAATGCGTGTCAGCGCCTTGTCCAATCCAAGAGGGGTGCATTGATCGTGTTCCCAAGAAGGCTTGGACTCAAGAACATCATAGATAGCGGAACAAGGATGAATGCGGACATCTCAAGTGCGCTCATCGTCACTGTGTTCGACCATGACACACCTCTTCACGACGGGGCCATGATAATCCAGGGTTCCAAGATAGTCGCAGCTGGATGCTATTTGCCTCTTTCAGGCCAGACCGATATCCGTGCCTCATTTGGCACGAGGCACAGGGCCGCTTTGGGAATGGCAGAGGAGTCCGATGCCGCCGTCATTGTCGTGTCTGAGGAGACCGGCGCCATATCGCTTGCATGCAACGGAAACCTCTACTACGACCTGTCGCACGACGAGATAAAGAGCATGCTGCTTTCGCTGTTCAACTACTTGGACATCCAGCCTGTTGTCATGGAGGAGGGAAAGAATGAGGCGCAATAAGTTTTTCCAAAGGGTCTTCTACAACTGGCAGGTCAAGATACTCTGCTTCCTTCTTGCCGTGTTCATGTACTTCTTCCTTGGTCTGGTAATCCAGGACACAAGGACTGTAAGGCTGCCACTGGAAGTAACCCTTCCCAGCGGCTACAACGCGGACAGCAACATCCCAACCAGCGTTGACCTTGTGATAAAGGGAACCCAGGAAAGGATATACATGATTGAAGTGGATGACATTCATGTAAGTGTGGACTTCTCCAATGTTGACCATGAAGGGGTGAACATGGCTCCTGTCGTCATAACCATGGACGGTCCCAACCAGTCCCTTGATACGTCGTCCGTGTCCATATCCACCAATCCTACGCAGGTGAAGATATACTTCTCGCTGAAAGGCTCCCAGGAGGCCATATGATAAGCGGTATTGGAATAGATGCAGTCTCCTTGGAGAGGGTGAAGAAGCTTGACAGACACTTCCTTGAAAAGGTCTACAACGAGCACGAGCTTGAAGAGTACGCCCTTTTGGAGAACGCCCACGAGGACGTGAAAGCCCAGTTCCTTGCCTCTCGCTTTGCAGCCAAGGAGGCGTATGCCAAGGCCTGTGGAACGGGGTTCTGCGAAACGGTCGTCCCTCGTGAGATATACGTGAAGAAGGAAGCTACCGGCAAGCCGTCGCTTGTTCTGTGCGGCACCACTTTGGACAACGCTCCAAGGACTGCCGTGCATCTTTCGATAACTCACGAAGAGCCTCTTGCAATTGCAATGGTCGTCCTTGAAACCGTTGGGAAGGCAAATGTCTAGAAGCGACTGGAAGCGTCCTGTGGAGTTCGCCGCCCCAGGGGGCAGGCGCCGCGTTGCGCTGGAGCTCTCATACGATGGGCGCTGCTACAATGGCTGGCAAACGCAGAACAATGCAAAAAGTGTACAGGAAACGCTGAAACAGGCCATTGTTTCCTTTTTGAATGATGACAGCGTGGAGGTGTGCGGAAGCGGTAGGACTGATAGCGGCGTCCATGCCAAGGGCCAGGTCGCCCATGCTGAGTTCAATGACTGCCGCATCCCTGCAAAGGCCTTCCTCTATGGTCTCAACGCCATCCTTCCTGTGAGCGTTAGGATTCTTAGGAGCTGGGATGTCCCCGCTTCGTTCCATGCGCGCTACAGCGCCATGGCCAGAGAGTACCGTTATTTCGCCGTCCAGGGTTTTGGACGGGATGCTTTCACGGACGGCCTTGTCACGAGGCTCAAGGAAATGCCTGACCTTGATGTCCTCAATTCGTATGCCGTCCAGCTTGTAGGTACGCATGATTTCACTACTTTTGCATCTGCGAAGGACATCTGTCCTAGCAAATATCGGGATATATATGAGTCCGTATTCACGATGGAGAGGTCCATGTACGGAGACGATGTCCTGTGCTACAAGGTTTGCGGCAATGCGTTTCTGTACCACATGGTACGTTCCCTTGTAGGGACCATGCTGGAGATGGCGGGTAATGGGTGCTCTGCGGCGGAGTTCAAGGATGTGCTTGATTCGTGCGACAGAAGGCGTGCCGGCAAGACTGCACCGTCAGATGGTCTGTATCTGTGGCGCGTGAGCTACGACCCTGACGAATACCAATGGTTTGAGGATAGATATGGACGTTGAGAACAGGTTTGAAGGTGTGGATGGGCTCGAAAACGTAGGTGCTGAGGCGAAAAAGCGCGCTCTGGAGGCTGCCCTGGGTCGTGTGGGCGGTCTTATGGACGATTTTGAGAACGTTGTCAAACGCAGCTTCGATGAGCCTTCCCATCCTACGGCTGGCTCCGATTTCTCAACTGCAGTGAAGAAAGTGTACCCAGACCCTGTGCCTTCTGTAGCCAAGGTTGTGGAGGAGGCTGTGTCAGCCGTGGACGAGGATGCTCGCCTTCACATGTCGTTTGGTGCTTTGACGGGCGAATGCCTCAAATGCGAGCGTTGCATTCTTTGCAAGACGCGAAAGAACGTCGTCTTTGGTGAGGGCTGCTCTGAAAGGCCCATTGTCATGGTCATTGGCGAAGGTCCTGGCGAGACTGAGGACAACACCGGCCGCCCGTTCGTTGGCAAAGCCGGACAGTTCCTTGACAAATGGCTTGCTGCAATAGGATTGGACCGCGGTTCGAATGCCTATATAACCAACATAGTCAAATGCAGACCTCCTATGAACCGCGATCCCCTTCCTGATGAAAAGAGCGCCTGCCTTCCTTTCCTGAAGCAGCAGATTGCACTGATCCAGCCCCAGGCCATACTGTGCCTTGGCAAGCCTGCATCCACTCTCATGACTGGAATGATGGAGTCGTCAATGGGGTCGCTTCATGGAAGGTTCTTCTTCTATGATGGAATTCCAATGATGTGCACGTACCATCCGGCGGCGGTGCTTAGGGATTTGACCCTCAAGCGACCGGTGTGGGAGGATTTGAAGAAGCTTGCACGTTATCTTGGCCTTGGTGGAGTTGTCTGAGTCGGTGGTGAAGTCATGGTGGAATCATTGAAATCATGTTGAAATATGCGAAGGTTGCAGTTCCAGTGCCTCTCAAACAGGAGTTCACCTATAGCTTCGACGATGGTGTCTTGAACGTCGTTCCTGGCATAAGGGTGATGGTTCCCTTTGGTCGCCGCGAGGTCCAAGGCTATGTGGTCGATGTCCTGGATTCCAAGCCTGACGTTGGATTTGAGATAAAAGCCGTATCCAAGGCTATCGACAAAGAGCCTTTGTTTGGAAAACGCGAATACGAACTGGCTCTTTGGATGGAGCGCTTCTACTTTTCGAGCCGTGGTGAGATCCTTGATGTGATGATTCCAGGTGGGAGGCGTGATTCTTCGTTTGGAGCGTTGGATTTTGAAGAACCTGCCTTTAAGAAGGACGTTGTTCTCACAGCCGAGCAGGCAGGTGCAGTAGAGACCGTCATGGGCGCACGAACAGGGCTTTTCTACCTGTTTGGAGTTACGGGCAGCGGCAAGACGGAGGTGTTCCTCCAATGCGCTGAACGTGTGATTGCCCAAGGAGGGCAGGTGATATACCTGGTGCCGGAGATAACGCTTACGCATCAGCTTGCCGTCCAGGTCATGGAGCGGTTCAAGAACAATGTGGCAATTCTGCATTCCGGGTTGACGGACTCCCAAAGGATAGCCCAATGGCGAAGGATAAAAAGGTCTGAGGTCTCCCTTGTCATTGGTGCGCGCAGTGCGGTGTTCGCACCTTGCGAGAACCTTAGGATGATAATAATAGACGAGGAGCACGAAAACTCATACAAGAGCGGTAACGATCCTCGCTACCATGCACGGCAGGTTGCCCAAAAGCGCATTGCGGACTGCCATGGAAAGCTCCTTATGGGAAGCGCAACCCCAAGCCTTGAGGCTTGGCACCTGATGAAGGATCCCTCGCGCATGACGCGCATAGACCTCACCTCCCGCGTTGGCGGTGGTTGTATGCCAAAGGTCGAGATTGCGGACATGACGCACGAGGACGGCATCTTTGGCAAGACCCTTCAACTTGAAATGGCTCGTACTTTGGGTGCTGGAAAGCAGGTGATTCTGTTTCTCAACAGGCGTGGCTACAGCTACTACTTCCACTGCCGCAGCTGTGGCTATGAGCTCAAGTGCCCTCACTGCGACGTGGCCATGACGTACCATAAGAAGACGGGAACGTTGAAGTGCCATTACTGCGGCTATACGCAAAAGCCCACTAGGGTGTGCCCTGTATGCGGATCCCTTGATGTCATGTACTCCGGCTTTGGCACTGAGCAGGTGGAGCAGGAGGTACAAAGGCTGTTCCCGCAATACAGAACCGCACGCCTTGATACAGATGTCGTCTCAAAGGACAGAAAGATAATCCAGAAGACGTTGGACGAGTTCCGTGCGGGTTCGTTGGACATCCTCATTGGAACCCAAATGGTCGCCAAAGGCCTCAATTTCCCAAACGTACAGCTTGTGGGGATAGTCCTTGCGGACAGCGGCCTTCTTGTCCCTGACTTCAGGGCTGAGGAGCGCACGTTCGATCTTCTTGTACAGGTCGCAGGCCGCTCTGGACGGGCAGATTCCAACGGCAGGGTCGTGGTCCAGACTCGCATGAAGGACAACCCTGCAATCGTCATGGCTTCCAAAGGGCAGGTCGAAGCCTTCTTCGACAATGAGCTCAAGCTGCGCAGGGATCTTGGATTTCCTCCGTTCTCCAGAATGGTCAACCTTGTCGTCCGTTCCCCAAAGGCTTCAGTTGCAAGGGCATTTGCAGAGTCGTTGGCCAGCGAGCTGAGCGGGAAGGCCGCCTTCTTTGGATTCGATGTCCAGGTCTATGGCGCAAACGAATGCCCAATAGAGAAGATCAGGGCCAATTTCAGGTTCCAGGTGCTGCTTAGGTCATTCAAACCCTCCGACATGCTCTCTCTTCTTGAAAACGTTCTGTCATATACTTCCGTGCCGTCAAGCGTCGTCCTTGAGATTGATGTTGACCCTGTAGACCTGCTTTGAGTATCATTTCCACATGCTCGATATATATAGAATAGGGGACGAAATCCTCAGAACGAAATGCGAAAAGGTCACCCAGTTCGACCACTCGCTTGAAATCCTCATAGATGCAATGTTCGACACACTTGACGAGGCCGATGGCGTTGGTCTTGCCGGCCCTCAGGTTGGCGTTGACAAGAGGCTGTTCATCGTCTCGCTGAATGATGGGACGAGAAAGGTCTTCGTAAACCCAGAGATCGTCGAGACCTCTGTGGATACCTGCCCTTACGAAGAGGGATGCCTCAGCATTCCTGGCGTATACCACAATGTCATAAGACCTTCCAAGGTCAAGGTCTTTGCCCAGGACGAGAAGGGCCATGCCTTCACTTTGGATGCATCGGGGCTCCTTGCCCGTGTCATACAGCATGAGAACGACCATCTTGACGGAAAGCTTTTCATAGACCGCTTGAGCGAGGATGAAAGGGATAAGGTCCTCAAGCTCTACAGCAAGAGATGCGGCAGAAAGGCTGGTGCTGACAGAAAGTCTGACAAGCTGTCCAGCAAGAAGAGGAAGGGTTGATTTGGCGGAGCTTTCATCTTCCTTGGAGAATGCAAGGATCCTTTTTGCAGGGACCCCTGACATTGCAGTGCCTCTTCTGAGGTCGTTGGCTTCTTCGTTCAATGTCGTTGGAGTCCTGACATCGTGCGACAAGAGCGTAGGGCGCTCCTCCAAGCTGTGCCCGCCTCCTGTGAAGACGGCGGCTTTGGAGCTTGGAATCCCTGTCCTTCAGTTCGATTCATTGAGGACCCCTGCACGGGATGCCGTTAGGAGCATTGGTGCAAACGTCCTTGTGTCGTTCGCTTTTGGCCGTATATTCGGCCCTATGTTCCTTGCCCTCTTTCCAAACGGAAGGTTCAACGTGCATCCGTCCCATCTTCCTCTCTTCAGAGGTCCTTCTCCAATCCAGGCTACTATCCTAGGAGGCTTGAGGGAGGCTTCCATAAGCGTGCAGACCATTGGCGAGAAGATGGACGAGGGCGATATATGGGGCATGATGCAGTTCCCGTTGGAAGGTACTGAGACCACTTCCTCCCTTACGGAGAGGGTTTCGCTAGAGGCGGCTTCCTTTGTTCCAAATGTCCTGAAACAGGCTTTATGCGGTGAAATTTCGCCTGTTGCCCAATGCGGTGAGCCATCGTACTGCAAAATGATAGACAAGGCTGACGGCAAGTTGGATTTCTCGAAGTCTTTGCTTGAACTGCATTCGCTTGTTCGTGCCTCCTATCCTTGGCCAAAGGCCTTTGCACTTGCTGACGGCCGTGAGGTCTTCATTACAAGCGTATGGGGCGGTTTCAATGAAGTGGACTTGGTTTTGGAGGAGACAAGGGAATCGGTCTGTGAAGATTTGGCTTGCGGTGGGAGTGCACTGCCGGAGCCGGGTACAGTCGTAGGATTCAGAAAGGACCGCGGCATTGGCATTGCGTGTGCAGATGGAGTGCTTTGGGTGAATGGGCTGCAGCTGCCGGCCAAGAAGGAGATGGATCACAAGGCGTTCGTGAATGGAAACCGCTGGATTCTGGATGCAAAGTTCAGCTGACGTTCCAGGTGGTTTTGGTTGATAGTGGTTCATGGTGATTCGTATGCAGGATTCAAAGCCTTTGTCCAAACCATTGTATAGGTCGTATTCGTCCAGTCTCATTGAAAAGCATGGGCATAAGGTGTTCCGCGTTGGCGTGGATGCCGGGTTCTCATGTCCCAACCGCTGTGGCGAGAAGGGGACTGGAGGGTGCGTATATTGCGATAGCCAAGGGGCCAGGGCTGCGTATCTTAGGACGAACGAAAGCGGGTTCAGGCATGACAGCGGATTCGAAGCAGGTATAGATGAGGCTTTGTGTGATGTGCTGGAGGATGGACGTTTGGTGGATGTTCGCCTGCAGAACCTACAGAATATCCGCAGCCAGATAGAGCGTGGGCGGCGTTTCATAGAATCACGTTACAAAGTCTCCCATTTTGCATTGTATCTTCAGTCGTTTTCGAATACCTTTGCGACGGTTGAGCGTCTTAGGGCTGTATACGACTACGCATTGGGGGATTACGACTGGGAGGGCTTCATCGTTTCTACAAGGCCGGATTGCCTTGATGAGGAAAAGCTTTCGCTTCTTGAGTCGTACAGGTCTAGGTGTGGCGAGGTGTGTGTAGAGCTTGGGCTTCAAAGTGGCAGTGACAGGATATTGGAGGCCATGCACCGTGGCCATGACGTGCAGTGCTTCAAGGATGCATGCGCTGCAGTGAAGGCCCACGGCATTGGGCTTTGCGTACACGTTCTGACAGGCTTCCCTGGTGAAGGCATGGCTGAGCTTGACGAGACCATAGCCGTTTTGAATGAAGTGAAGCCCAATGCCATGAAGATACATAATCTCAACATAGCCTCCGGTACTGCTTTGTATGATTCGTATCTGGAAGGCGAAATCTCCGCTCCATGCATGACACGCCACATTGCAACGGTGATATACATTTTGAGACGCATTCCCGCATCCGTTGTAATCGAACGGTTGATTTGCGAGACCCCATCTCACAGGCTTGCATCCCCACGGGCGTTTGCGGACAAGAACACTTTCCTTCGCGCACTTGAATCCCGTATGAGGGAGCTTGGAGCGGTGCAGGGGGATTTACATGAAGGTTCCATTTGAAAGTTGAAAGAATTGAATGGAAAGCCTTGTGCGGAGTCGTTTCAGAACAGGGAAAGCCGATGTTTGTGAACAAAAGTGTTGATTTGCGTTTGCAAGTTGAAAAGCGTTTGGTCTAGCAATAGTATTAGAAGTCGAAGAGGTATGGGAATGAACAAAGGATTGAAAAGGTTCTTGCTTGTTGTTTTGGTCTTTATGATGGCCTTGTTTTGTATATACGCAGCTGATTCTGCTGGTTCTGTGGGTTCTGGGGCTTCGAACTCAGGAGTGAACGGTTCTGCTACATCAGGCTCTGAGACGTTGGTGCCAAAGACCCTCATTGAAAAGTTCAGCTACGTCGTTGGCTACCGCACGGGGTCGTACTACTATGCCTACAAATACCAACTGTACCCTGAGATGCTGGACGAGTTCGCAATCCTTGGCGACGAGGACTACACTGCAGGCACTCCACGCTACACAGCCACCCAAATGGACCAGATAGTCAACGACTACATTGCAGACTACACCTCCCGTCGGGCCGCGCTTGCCGTCACGAACCTCCAGGCCGCCGAGGACTTCCTTGCAGAGAACGCAAAATCCAAGGACGTACACACAACCTCGTCAGGCCTCCAGTACCGCATCATCAAACAGGGCACGGGGGCTCGTCCTCAGCGGACCGATACCGTTGAGCTTGACTATGAGCTCAAACTTTTGGACGGCACTGTGATGGACTCCTCCTACGCAAGAGGCGCCCATTCGTCGTTCCCTCTCACTAACGTCATAGCTGGTTTCTCTGAGGGTTGTCAGCTCATGCCTCTTGGCTCCCACTACATATTCTACATCCACCCTGACCTTGGATACGGAGAGAACGGTGCAGGTACGATAGAGCCTAACAGCCTTTTGGTTTTCGAAGTTGAAACTTACTCGATTGTTGAGTAGATTAGGGTGTCGATATAGTGTATCGATTCTAGTCTACTGAATCCAGTCTGCTGAGAAGGGGGATGTTTTATGGCTCTTAAAGGTTTCAAAGGTTATAGGTCAAAGTTCGTGGCGATGCTTTTGGTCGGAGTCCTTGTTGTAGGACTTGGGATTCTCATAATCACGCATTCTGATTCCTTCATAAAGATAATGATGATAGCTTCTGGAATTGGTGCTCTGTGCGATGGCCTCTATACACTGTTCAACATAAAGCGCTGGCATTTTGCCTCTGCAACCAAGACCCTTGCAATCGTCAAGGGTGTGCTGACGACCCTTGTGGGCCTTGCCGCCATCCTTGTTCCAATGTTCGTTGCACAGACTGCCATGACTGTACTTGTCTATGCGTTTGCAATCTGCCTTGTGTTCTCTGCGTTCGTTTCATTCGAGAACGCTGCAATGGCCCGTTCGTTCATTCCTGGAATCTCCACCAGCCACTTCTTCGTTGAGGCTGTGGTTAGCATTCTGGTTGCAATCATCCTGTTTGCAAAGCCAACGGCGGTGCTTACGACCTTTGCTGTCGTAGTGGGTGTCATTGTGGCATTGCTGGGTGTTGGTGTTTTCGTATGGGCTTTCAGATTCCTCAAGCTCGCGAAGAACGCCACTGTCATTGAAGTCGAGGCCACGGTCAAAGACGCAGAGTAACTGGCTTCAACTGTAGCAGTTCACCAAGGTTTGTTGTTCTTGGTGAATTTGCTGTTGAGCGCTTTGGTCCCTTTGTGTTTTTTGTTGCTATTGGTGCGTCATTTTAGAAGCCTTTCGATGATTTTCTCTATATAGTTCGTATCAAGTGGATATTCCTTCGTCTCATAGGTGATTATAAGGTCTTTGCCTTGGACGTACCCCATGTCCATGTAGTCCCTTATCTTCTTCATGTTCCTGTTGCAGTACGCTGGATCGTCCATCATTCCAAGATGCTCCCAAAAGAAGTTCTCCTTCGTTCTTTTGTTGAGGACGTAGAAGTCAGGGCAGAGGGTTGGTCTTCCAGTCAGCATTACCATGGGTTCATAGTGGTATGGTACCCCTCTGATGAAGAGTCTGTCTGCAATCAGAGCTTCGCTCTTGGATCTGACATATTCGCCTCTGAGGGTTTTGCATGGATGCTTCTTTTCCATGCTGTTGGTAAGCAGCTTCTTCGACTGCCAGTTTGCCGCATATTCTTCGTTTTCATCCATCCTGGGCTTTATATGCTGTTTCAGCTCCTTTGGCATGTCGTCGTAGATGTGTGCAAGGTCTTTCCTGTCTTTTAGTTTTTCAAGAGGTTTCAGACTCTTTTCAATGGCGTTGATCCTTTCCCTTATGGTTTTTGCCATTTGCTCATCGTAGCGTTTCTGCGCAAGGATGGAGAGAAGTTCCGTTTTTGAACTGTTGAGGTATTCGATGGGAGTGTTGCCTTTTATGTAGCGGTAGTATCGTATGTTTTGCTCTGAGACTTTTCGTATTACCAAAGAGCCTTCGATGCCGGGTTCTATTTGGTTCTCTATTTTGGAGAGTAGTCTTTTCTGGCTTCTTAATTCGGATCTCAAATTTGTTATGATGTTTTCGATATTTGACATAAATTTACGCTTTTTCCTTGTTTGTGTGCACGAAAATGCCTAGAAACGGTAGAAAATGCTGTTTTATAGGCATTCTTTTCTACGGAACTACGAACTCGCCGCTTTCAAGCATGGATCTGTAGCTGTCAGCGGAGAAGATTATGTGGTCCAGCACCTCGATTCCAAGCAAAGCGCCGGCTTTGCGCAGCCTTGAGGTGATGGACAGGTCGTCGCTGGAAGGGAGTAGGTTTCCTGAAGGGTGATTGTGAGCCAAGACTATTGAGGTAGCCCTCTCTTTGATTGGATCTGAGAAGACTTCCCGGGGGTGTACAAGGGTGCGATTCACCAAGCCTACGGTCACTACGTTTATGCCAATGAGTTCGTTGGCTCCGTTGAGCATTATGCAAAGGAAATACTCTTGTGAACGTGTTCCGTAGTGGCGTATGGCATCGAAGATGTTCTGCGGACTACGCATGTTCTTCCATCCACTATAGGTCATGCGTCTTCCAAACTCCAGACACGCGCATATCGACGCTGCCTTTGCTAGTCCAAGACCTGGTACGTTTGAAAGGTCTAAAGTGGATACTCCTGCGCCGCCTTTGAGGTCTATCGTCTCCAGAATGTCCAAGGCTATATCCTGTACCGGACGGTTTTTTCCTCCAGAACCAAGGATTATGCATAAAAGCTCGATGTCGCTTACGCCTTTTGGCCCTTTTTCCTGAATGCGTTCGCGAGGCCGTTCATTGGCTGGCATTTCCTTGATTGATTTGAATTCTATTGGTCTGCTTTTGTACTTCATACTAAATGAATACAAATTACCAATCATTTCCATTCACGGTTTTTGAAAAGATTCTGGGAAAATAGAAAAAATCACCTTCCAAAAATTGGAAGGTGACCGCTGTAATGTGTCTCAAGCGAAATGCTTAGTCCAGTTCGTCTATGAAGGCCTCTGCCCAAACGTCCATGCCGTTCACTTTGACGGAGACGGAGTTTTCATTAATCTTCGTGACGAGTTTCTCCATGTCCAAATCCTCTATGGACGGAACAGAGAGATCAAAGGTCATTGATACTTCTATTGTGAGGGTATCTTCAACTCCATCATCGTATTCAGTATACTTGAAGTTGAAGTCTGTCTTGAATTTGTTGTTTTCTACCTTGAATACAACGAAACCCACAATCTCCGCCTCCTTTTTTTCGCCATCCATAATGTTAAATTGGATTTCCGTCTTCTTTCCTGAAATCAACGCTTTGAAATCCATCTTTCCGTTTTTGATGTTCTTTTCCAACTCTTCGAAGAACTCTTCGATTGCATCTGCTGCATCGTCTGCGGCATCTAGCATCCTTTCAAGCTCAGAGTTGTCGAAGAATGTTCCGTCGATTTCAATCCACTTGTTGTCCTCATCCTTCTCTATCTCGATGGTCTTTCCATCAAGCATGATTTTAATGTCGAGGGACGAGATATGCGACACGCCATTCTCATCCACCCTGTATTTCACATATGAACCAGCCTCCACAGCCACTTCCACGTCTTGTGGAAGAGAAGCTGCAAGCGCAGTGTAGAAGGCTTTCTCGTCTGGACTTGCGTCTGGTTCGGTAGCCTTGGCCTCAAGCTGGCTCCTAATTTCAGAAGTTTTGATTGTTTTCTTTCCATCGAATACGACTCTGTATTCTCCTGCGATGCTCTTTGAACTTGAAACAGCTTTTTCTGGTTGCGTCATGGCATACGCCTCAACGACCGCCATACCTTCCAACGCCTTGCTGTTGGCTTTGTATTCCGCACTTGTCATGGACTTCTTGGTCTGAGCCGTCTTTCCATCTGGAACCGTGCTGGGGTCACAGGAAATTGCCAAACCCACAACGAGTGACAAAGCCAAGACAATGCCGATAATTCTGAATGCTTTTTTCATTACGTTTCTCCTTTTTTTTGTAGTCAAGGGTATCGTTCCCTGACTTGGCAACAAACCAAAGAAACAAAGGTTACAAATTTTTAGTAAACGCAAAACCCTAAAAAGCAATGTAGCTTAGTGAATCCTCTATAGTGATATCCAACAGGTCGTTCAAAGAATCCAACGAGATGGGTTCTTCCAAAAGCTCTGCGGTGGAGACAGGGTACTTCCCACGAGAGTTCTCGCGAAAGAAATACGTCAATCCCAAGGTCATGTAGTTTGTCTTTGACTCGATGATTGAAGCTTCCTTCCCAAACATGCCCAGTTCCCTTAGGCTTCCGGCAAGGCCTTTTGCCATTTGCTTGAGGTAGGTTGGCTGAAAGTATCCACCAAAGACAGTGAAGTCTCGAAGAAAATGGATTTCAAGGAAGCACAGAAAGAGTCCTGGCAACAGCGTAAGCCTTTCCAGTTCATCCAATATGGCTTCCTTGGTAAATGGTATGCTGACCTCTTCTTCCAACGAATTCCTTCCATTGAGGAACGCTTCGCCGTTCTTCTCCGTAAGTCTAAGTGGAAAGAGTATATGACGGCTGTCCAAGCCCCAGAAGAAATGGGTGCCTCCAGTGTCTTCCTTCCAACAGCCGGAGACTCCATTAAGGTTTTGGATTATATGAGACCTAAGTTCTTTGCAGAACAGAATGTTGTACAGGATTCCGTCTTCGTGACGAAGGTCTCTGAAGAGGAGACGCGTTGCAAGTGTCTCGAGCGGCATCCAAAGATACAAGGCTTTGGTGTTCTTGAAGTACCTTTCTGAAAGCATTGCGTTTATGACGGTTGTCTGATCCCTAAGGGTGTCGTACTTCAAGACTTCGTTTGACAGAAGTATATCGTTGCACAAGGAGTCCAAGGTATCTCCCATGCGGGGGCCAAAGGTCCCTTGGTGCATTTCCTTGCCAATCCTATCCTTCACTCTAGCCACCATCTCAGAAGTGATTCCCTCAAGCGTGGCGACGCACTGCCTTGTCAGTTTCCAATGGTATATAGGTAGTCTGAAGAATCTTTGCGGGAGGGAGCAATCGTATATCAGCATCCCTCTTGGATAGACCGTGTTGCTGATGCTTACGTTGGATGCAGCGAAGAACGGAGTGATGGAATCTTCCTCTTTTTGCATTCTCATCCACATATCATACAGGATCGTTTCCTGGACGGTCATGAATTCGAATGCGGGATGATGATGGTTCGAAGTTGAGATGCAGTGGCTGTGTTCGATTGCAAGGGAGGCTTTCCTTGCAATCTCGTTGCCAAAGAAAGGTGTGAAATAGGATTGGGTCTCTTCCAACAGGTCCTTTGATGGCATGATGTCTGGAAGTGGGCTATGGCGTGTTTTCCTCAAATAATCAAGGATTGTCGTTCCTCCCTCCTGTGCAACCAGGTTTGCGACTGCTGGATACCTTTGGCAGAGTAGGGCTGTGTTCTCATTCATTCTTCTCTCCCTCATTCCTTGCATCCCCATCCCCAGTATCCTCAAGCTTTATGGAGAGCACCGTATTGTTCATGTTCATGATGCGCATATACGATTTTTGGCTTGTAAGCTTCTCCAAAAGGTTTATGTTGTTGAGCCTAAGGATGTCGTTCTCATCTACGAACGCCAATGGATTGAAAGGCGAGCCGTTGTCCCTTATGCGGACCAAGAGATATCCATTCTCCAAAAGCAGACATATGTCTATCATGTCGGCATCCTTGTTCTGGTCTATGATGTACAGGACAGCCTCCTCGAAGGCTATGGCCAGGAGGGTTCCCTTCCTGCGTGAAATGCCGTTCTTCAAACAAAAGCTCTCGATCTCCTGGTGTACGTCCGCAACGTTTTTGGCATCTCCTGTGATGGAGAACGTATGGCAGTCTGGTGCGATGAAGTCCTTCATGTCTATGAGTGCTATGTTCTTGTATTTGTGCTTTTCAACGGCAAAGATGAGGCCTAGCGACAACAGTTCGACCATGAAGCACCATACGGCTACAGCTGGAAGGCTGGCAACATTCAGCTTGGTTATTGCAAAAGCGCACAAAAGCAGAAGAAGTACCCTGAACACCACATTCTGGAATGCCAGGAGCGTAACCGACAGCTGCTGCCTTTGGATGCTTGGATAGAAACGGGAAAGGATGTCGTTGAGCCAAAAGACTGGAAGGCTGAGCAGCATGACCCTGAATGCGACCAAGGTCTCATCCAAAGGTTCGATTCCATAGGAGAGAAGGAATTGCCGTGAAATGAAGAACAGAACAATCACCATCGCCGCAAGCAGGGAGTAGGTGTATCTCAGCAGAATGGACATCATCTTCCTGAGACCAAAGAAATCCCTTTCTCCATAGAGCATGCTTCCAAGAGTGGAGATCGTCTGCAACGCTCCTCCTGCAATGATCTTAAGGATGAACTTCAACCTGCCGTACACTGCATAGAGCGCAACTCCAATGTTCCCCACAAAGTACATCAACGTGACGTTCACAATTAGGCCTGAGACGATTCGGCTCACCTTGTCAACGGCAAACGATGTGCTTGAGGCCAGCAGCTGCTTGCAGGAGTCCTTCAGCTCGGAGAGGTTGAGCTCGAAACGAAAGGTCCTGCTCTTTGAGAACAGGTACGGCAAGCACACAAGAATCCCCATTGCATTCCCAATCAGGGACGCCAGAGACGCACCTGCAACCCCAAAGTCCAGCACCTTCATGAAGACTATATCTAGGCCGATGTTGACGACGTTTGCAGTCACGACTGAGCCCATGGCCAGGTTCGAATGGTTGTCCAAGACGGCGAATCCTGATAGGACGAGCTCGATTCCAACGAACGGAGCGGCGGCTAGGCAAAAGAAGGCGTATCTTGCCACATCGCCTGCAATTGCGCCGTTGTTGGTCAAGGCTCTGCCAAAGAAGCCGCAGAACGGCAGCAGACACCAACATAGGAGGCTGGCTGCAATCGTGAGGATGAAGGAGAGCGTAAACACCTGGTTCGCCTTGCTGAACTTGCGTTTTCCAAGAAGTATCCCTGCAAGTATTGGACCACCTGATGAAAGGACAAAGCCCGGGAACTCCGCCAAATCCACGAAGCTGTCGCACAGCGCGGCTGCGGCAACGGCATCGGCCCCTAGAATCCAGCCAATGAGCATGAAGTCCACGACAAGGACAAGATAGGAAGATGCTGTCACGACGGTCCCCACGCCAAAGAACTCCCTTGTCTTTCTTCGTATGATCACTTCGTTTCTATGGTATGAGTAGTCCATTTGGTTTCCCTCCGTTCAGGTGTTCAGGCCTTTTCCGTCTCAGGATATCGTTTTTTGTAGAAATATAGCATGTCCTTGGATGTATATCCCTGGTCTATGTCGTCCATGGCACGCCCAAGCAATTCGAAGCCTTTCTTCAGGTTTTCCTTGCTGATTGAGAAGGGTGGTTGGAGCCTTATTGTGTTTCCCGCAACGGTGATGATCAAAAGGCCAAGTTCATAGCATCTGAAGACGATCTTGAAGGCCGTGAGCCTGTCGGACATACCTGTTTTCCTGTCGAATACCTGAAGGCCGTATGAAAACCCTACGCCTGAAAGACTCAGTCGTGTTTTCCATTTACACCTACCTGCTATGTCCCTTGCCAGGCTTTCGAACAGACGGCTCTTTTCGTCCAGCATGGTCCTAAAGGATTCTTGGCACATATAATCGAACTGGGCGGTTCCAGCGGCGCATGCAAGATGATACCCCGCCATGGTGGATGCGCATACGGTTGCACTGAGGCTGTCTATGATCTCCCTTCTTGCCATGAAGCCTCCCAAAGGGAGGCCTGCACCCAGCGATTTGCCCATGATTATTCCGTCAGGAACCAGACCGTAACGGTCTATGCTGAACCAACTGCCGCTTCTGAAGAAGGCCTGCTGCACTTCATCGCAGATGAAAAGGATTCCATGTTCTTTGCAGAACCCATATAGCTGACGCATGAACTCCTTATTGGCGGGGCGAAGCCCTCCATCACCTTGGATGGGTTCGATGAAGATTGCAGCTACATCCCCAGGGGAAAGACCTTTCTTGAAGGCATCCTTCATTTCAGCCAGATAGTCGCCGTCAAGAGGAACAGCGTCGTTTTCATGGAAATAGTGAAAGCGATGGATGTTGGATAGCAACGGAAGCTCCTCTCCTTCCATGTCGGAGAGGTTGGATGATGCGTATGTATTGCCATGGAATGAGTTTCTAAAGCTTATGAAGTGGTTTCTTTTGGTATACGCTTTGGCGAAGCAGTAGGCTATATCGGCGGCGTCAGAGCCTGAAAGGGTGAAGAACACCTTTGCGGGAATTCCACCTGGGTATATGGAGGTGAGCCTTTCTGCGTAATCGACCATTGGGCGGTTGAGCGTATAGCAGGTGCAGTACTGGGTGCACTTCTCCATCTGTCGCCCAACTGCCTGCCGTATTTGAGGGTTCATTCCTCCCATGTTCAAGGACGAGGCGCTTGAAAGGAAATCTATGTAGCGGTTGCCGTCTATGTCTACAATGGTATCGCCTTCCACTGCGTCCACGACGATTGGGAAATACAGTATGTGTTGTCCAGAGGCGACGACCTCCGTGTCTCTTCGCAGCATTTCAATGCTTTTTCGTTCCATAAAGCCAAACAACAATGATAGCATGGAGGCTCTTTGCATTTCGCAATGGTTTCCGAAATTGGCTTGAGGGATTCCGAAATTGGTTGATGTTTGGCAAATAGGTCCAGTGGGAATCGAACCCACATTTCATCCTCCGGAGGGATGCGCCTTATCCATTGGGCTATGGACCCGTGACGAGTTTCTAAATGAACGTTGCAGCGAATGCGGCAACGTGTGGAATATTAGAACTAAGTTGGTGTATAATCAAGTAATGCTCAAGCAGTTGTTTGTAAAGGACTACAAGGATACTCAGAACCCCAAGGTGAGGGGACGCTATGCGGATGTGGCTGGTGCGTACGGGGTTGCAACCAACCTTGTGCTGGGTTTGGCCAAGCTCTTCGTTGGGACGGTGTCGCACAGTGTGAGCATCATGGCTGATGCTGCGAACAGCTTGTCGGACTGTGCGACGAGTGTGCTCACCATCATCGGTTTTAGGCTGGCTGGAAAGAAGCCGGACCACGAGCATCCCTACGGGCATGCAAGATACGAGTACGTGGCGGGTTTCGTGATTGCCCTGTTCATGCTGGCCATGGGCTGCGTGTTCGCCAAGGAGTCCATTTCAAAGATAATAGCGCCTCAGGATTTGGTGATAAGTCCTCTCACGTACGTGATGCTTTTCCTGGCCATTTTGGGGAAGGTGTCGCAGGCTTTCGTGTACAACGATTTTGCACGGACAATTGGTTCCAAGACGCTTGAGGCGAATGCCCAGGATACGAAGAACGACATCGTGTCCTCAAGTGCCATATTCGTTGCCATGGTGGTGATGGGTGTGTTCAACGTGAACGTGGACGGCTACCTTGGCCTTGCCGTGTCTGTGTTCGTGATTGTAAGCAGCATACGCACGCTGGGGGAGGAGCTTGAGCCAATCATTGGAATTGTGCCTACTCCGCAGAGGGTCAAGGAGATAACGGATGCGCTCAAGTCATACGATGTGGTAATTGGCATCCATGACCTTGCCATACACAACTACGGGGTGCACAACGATTTCGTGACGGTGCACGTTGAGGTGGATGCCTCCATGAGCATGCTTGAGGCGCACGACAAGATAGACAACATAGAGAGGGACTTCAAGAACAAGATGGGCATTTCGCTCACCATCCACATGGACCCGGTCATAATTGGGGACCCAAAGCTGGATGCGCTCAAGAAGCAGGTCTCGGATGCGCTTGCCAAGCTGGATCCCACGCTCCACTTCCACGACATAAGGATGGTGGACGGGCCCTCCCACACGAATGTGGTTCTGGACTGTGAGGTCCCACAGGACAAGGACTATACCGATACATTCATAGCCGATTACCTTGACAGGACGGTCAAGGCTGAGAACCCGCTGTATTTCATCGTTGAGATAGACAGGCCGTTGTGCTGAAGCTTGAAGTTGGAGTTCCTTTCTGTGATAATAAAGGAAATTGCAGGATAAAAGGAGAAATTGGTACATGAAACCTTCATTGCTGGTACTTGCCGCTGGAATGGGATCCCGCTATGGCGGAGTCAAGCAGCTGGACTCCGTTGGTGCACATGGGGAGACTCTTATAGACTACAGCGTCTACGATGCGCATAGAAGCGGATACGGAAAGGTCGTGTTCATAATACGCCCTGACATTGAGAAGGACTTTAGGGAAAGGCTTTTCGACAGGATTGCAAGGAACATGGATGCAGAGTACGTGTTCCAGACGCATGACAGCCTGCTGACACCTGAGCAGATCGCAGCTTCCAAGGATAGGACCAAGCCTTGGGGTACCGTCCATGCTGTGCTGTGTGCAAAGGATGCCATGAAGACCCCCTTTACCGTCATAAACTGCGATGACTACTATGGACATGAGGCGTATGAGACGCTTGGCAGCTACCTTTCCAAGATCGACAACGACAGCACTGAACATGCAATGGTTGGATATCTTCTCAAGAACACCATGAGCCCTGCAGGAAGCGTCTCACGCGGTGTGTGCCAGGTCAAGGATGGGTACCTCCTGGGAATGAGGGAGAACACCAAGATAGAGTACGAAGGTGACAGGATAGTTTCCCATTTGCCTGAAGGCGATGTATATTTGACGGGAGAGGAGCAGGTCTCCATGAACTTCTTTGGATTCACTCCAAAGGTGTTCGAATACATGACCCAGTACTTCGAGGACTTCATCAAGGTGAACGCCACGGAGCCAAAGGCGGAGGCCCTTCTTCCAAACTGCGCAGGTGAGATCGTATCCAAGGGGCTTGGAAGCCTTAGGGTGCTGTCATCTCATGACAAGTGGTTTGGAATGACCTACAAGGAAGACAGAGAGACCGTAAGGTTCAATCTGGCGGAGAAGACCAAGCAGGGTTTCTATCCTGAAATCCTGTGGGAGAAATAATGAAACGATGGCGTGGATTCGTCCACTGCCGCCCTTTTTAGGAGGATATTCTTATGAAGAGAGCATCTATTCTTATTGCTTTGCTTCTTGTTGTGGTTGCAGGCGCATTCGCCTTGGATGCCACAGTGACATGGTCCTGGTCGCAGAATGACCCCGACGTGAAGTATTTCCGCTATCAGCTCGATGGCGAAGAGGAAGACAAATGGACTGTGGTCGATGCCGATGTCCTGAGTGCATCATATGACATTGACGTATCTGTCGAGCACATTCTGTACCTCCAGCAGTCATACGATGGTGCAAACTGGAGTGCAAGCAGCCATACCGTATCCGCTGCCGTGGAGGATGAGACTCTGCAGGCTGCCGCCGCTGAGGTTCCAGAAACGGCAGAGACCACAGAGGTTCCTGTCGAAGGCTCTGAACCTGCTGCTGAGCCGGCTGCAGAACCTGCTTCAGAGACAGGCGTGGAGGTCTCTGAGACTGCTTCTGAAACAAAGGATGAAGAAGTCCAGCCAGAGGCTCCTGTAGAGGAACCTGCCGTACAGGAAGCTCCTGTTGCAGAAGTCTCCGCAGAAGAGGCTCCAAAGGCAGCCCCTGCAGTCTATCCTGCAAAGTCCCGCATAGACCTTGGCGCTGTATATGGAAACACGATTCCTTTCGATGCCAATGCACATCTTGTTGGCGCATCCCTTGGATACACGTTCCTGTTTGGAAGAACCGGTTCGTTTGGGTTCGGTGCAAAGATCCAGGCTGCGGCATACACAGGTTTGGACACTTTCAATGACCTCAAGAACATAAGCGTTGATGCTTTCAAGGGGACTTTGGATCTGATGCTCGTTGCTGACTATGCAGCTTCCTGGATGAACATATACCTTGGTGTAGGCGGAGAGATCGCAGCACAGCTTAATGCTCTCAAGAGCTATACCGCCGGCGTTGTGGCACAGCTTGGCGCTCGCTTCAAACTTGGAGACGTCTTTGGCGTGGGTCTTGAAGTGACTGATTGCTATTCCTTGTACCCGGAAGCATCCAAAGGAAAAAACGCCATAAGCGCAAAGGCATATCTTTCGTTCGAGTTCTGATTGAGGAAGGCATTGTATGGCAGACAAGGAAAAGAAGGGCTTCATCGAAGAGTTCAAGACCTTCATATCGCGCGGAAGCGTCATTGATATGGCTGTTGGCATCATCGTTGGCGGAATGTTCACCAATGTCGTGAATTCGTTCGTCAACGATATACTGAACCCTCTTCTTGGATTCCTGATTGGCAATATGGACTTCACGGATCTTAGAATCGTCCTCAAGGCCGCAACCGACACGACCGCTGAGGTTGCAATCCGCTATGGATCCCTTCTTCAGGCAATCATCCAGTTCCTGCTCACGGCTCTTGTTCTGTTCTCCATCATAAGGGTCATGAACGACCTGAAGGATGCACAGGAGAAGGCCAAGAAGGCAAAGGAAGCTCAGAACATGCCTTGCGAGGAGACGAAATAGCCTTTTGAACACAATGCGAATCTAAGACCGATGTCTTTGGAAAAACGAAAACGCCCCTCAGGCAGTTACTCATGAGGGGCGATGCTTTATCGTTTTATGTCTTGATGCAGCGGTCAGGACTTCCTGACCGCCTTTCTTATAAGGACCGTCTTTTTCGTTGGCTCTATGTACTGTGCCTGAGCTGTTCTGTGACGTATAAGGTAGCACTGGTGGATCTTGCTGTTGCGCTTGAAGTCATCGCCAATCGTGCTGTCCGTGATGTCCTCCACTATGAAGTCCTCGAATATCTCTCCAAACATCTTGAAGCGGGTGTAGTTTGTGGAGAAGATGAGTGTGCCGCCGTTTGCCAAGTGCTTCATGCAGCAGCGGATGAGATATCCATGGTCGCGCTGTACGTCAAAGCTTCCTCGTCCCTTGCTGTTGGAGAATGTTGGAGGATCGCAGAAGATGAGGTCGAACACATCTCTGTTCTCTCTGAGGAATGCAAGGCAGTCGTCCCTGTAGAAGAAGTGGTTCATCGTATTGAAGCCGTTTGCCTGCATGTTGCGCATGGCCCAGTCAAGGTAGTTGGCGTTGGTATCCACACTTACCGTTGACAGTGCGCCGCCTGCTGCTGCGTACACAGTGGCCGTTGCGGTGTAGCAGAAGAGGTTGAGGAACCTCTTGTCACGGCTCATTCCTTCAATCATCTTCCTTACAGGTCTATGGTCAAGGAATATCCCCGTATCGAGGTAGTCTGCAAAGTTGACGAAGAACTTGTGTCCGTTCTCGTTGGCTATCATGTAGTGGGAGCTTGAGCTGCGTCTCATGTACTGGTTGGCGCCCTTTTGGATCTCCCTGCGTTTGACATAGATGTTCTCGTAGTCTATTCCTGTTACCCTTTCGGTTGCAAGAATGAGCTCTTCGAGCCTCCTCTGTGCATCCTCTGGATCTATGGAGCTTGGTGCCGCATATTCCTGAAGGTTTATCCATTTGCCTTCATAGACGTCTATGGCTGCGCTGTATTCAGGCATGTCTGCATCATAGAGACGGTAGGATGTGACCCCCTGTTTCTTCATCTCTTCGCCAATGGTGGCAAGGTTCTTCTTGAGGCGGTTCGCAGCCATCTGAGCACCAGGGGAGAGCGGTTGGGCAAGCCTTTGGGATTTCCTTTCCTTCGCTTTCTCCATCATATTCTGGCGTTCCTCCTCACTGAAGATGTAGTAGTGCGCCGCCTGGCATTCTATGCCGCCGTTGAAGAGCGTGTTCGTCCTGTTTGGCTTGAGGTCTATGAAGCTCAACAGTTCGCTGTTGCCGCATAGGATTGCTATGGACCAGCCTGAGAACACCTGGCATATAACCTCTCCCATCTTTGTGTAGAGCCTTCTTATGGCAGCCGATCCGCTGTCAAGCCTTACTCCGTAAGGTGGGTCCGTCACGATATATCCTGTCTGGGAAGGGACGTCTTCGCGGGTGGTCTTGGTGAAGTCTCTGACTTCGAACTCGACCATGTCCGTCACGTCAGCCGCAAATGCGTTGGAGTTGGATATCTCCACTGCGCGAGGGTCTATATCCCAACCTATGATTCTACATTTGCACTCTTTCTGTGCATCTTGGGCCTCTGTTTTGACCTTCTCCCAAAGTTCTGGTTTGTGTATTGGAAGCTTTGTGAACGCAAAGGAATCGGCCTTGAGGAGGCCTGGTGCGGTGTTGGAGGCCATGAGTGCAGCTTCTATGCATATCGTGCCGCTTCCGCAGAACGGGTCAAGCAACGTTGGAGCCTCCACGCTTTCGTCCTCGAACGAGGCCCTGAGCTTCTTGTACCAGTCGCTGCGGTAGCGAAGG
>OQVQ01000005.1_pt1 | contig 99576 bp, 88 predicted proteins | sample 1691491 | NCBI WGS metagenome assembly OQVQ01 (sample SAMN03418252, study PRJEB22391) | human gut metagenome | biome: human-gut; feature: organic feature; material: feces | host: Homo sapiens | place: Tanzania | collected 2013-01
GATTCTCATCAAGGGTTCCGTTACAATCCATTGGTATACTATTTTGATAAAAAAACAGAGAAAATCGCACAAAAGTGTGCGGAATCAAATGAAAAACAGTTAAAATCGCACATCATCGAACTCCGTTCGACGGAGATTTGAAGACATCCTAGAAGCAAGACGAGGGACAGTGCTTGGAGCACGGCCCTCGTGAAGCGACAACGGAGGTCGTCGAATATCCTAGAACCCGTTCGACGTTATTCACACGGTAGACAAGGAACAACGCACAGGACAGTACTTTGTGTACGGCCTGTGCGTTAGTAACGACGTATAACGTGTGAAGAACTAGAACGAATAGCCTATGGCGACCATTGGGAGTTGCATTGTCATCGAGAAGCCTCTGATCTTATCCCCATTCTTGTTGTTCGTGAAGAAATCCATATCAAGGCCAAGGGAGAAGCGGAGGAACCAGTTCTTGATGACGTTGTAGTCGAAGTGGGCAAGGACATCGGTTCCAAAGGTGAAGTAGTTGCGACCAAACACGAATGTTGGTCCAACCGTAAGGAGAAGGTTCACCTTGTTGTTCAGCTTGAGCTTGTAGGCTCCGGCAACATAGAGATCGAAGTGACCCGGAAGGACGAAGCCAATGTGTGCGTAGCCGCCAAAACCTTCTTTGCCTATTGCGGCCAAATCGCCGTTTAGGGCAAAGCTGAAACTGGAGTTGCCTTCGACTATGTTGAGGCTCAAAAGGCCGAACTCTCCAGTGTTCAAGTACATGGAAGAAGAGAAGTCAACGTTTGTACGAGCAGCGTTGTTGAGAGCGAAGACAGATGAGCAGGCAATCAAAGCCACGGCAAGAACCAAAAAGATTTTCTTCATATCGAACCCCTTTGTTGGATAGTATATCACAAAGTCTCCAAATTCAGCCCTTTTTAGTCAAGCTACTCTACGAATGCTACGCTCACCTCACCACGAGGTACGACATGGCCTATGATGCGCACGCAGTCGAGCCCCATGCGGGAGATGAACCGCAAGGCATCATCATGGGACATGAAGAGTGCGAGACCTCCACTTGTCTCAGGGCCAAAGGCAATGTCCTTGTATTCCATTGGGGTTCCAGAGGGGAACGAAACCTTTGAGAACAGGTAGTCTTCATTGGTATAGCGACCCTCAGGGATGAATCCAAACCGTGCCGCATCCAAAGCTCCAGGAAGGATTGGAAGGGCCCCAAGGGAGACCTCAATGGTCGTATTGGAGGCATCGGCGCATTCTGAAAGATGACCAGAAAGGGAGAACCCCGTTATGTCAGTGGCGGCATGCACTTCAAGGTCACGCGCCAAGTCGCGGGCATGTTTGTTCAGTGTGGTCATGGAGGAGATTGCAGCGGCGAAGTCAGATTCCGTCGCTTCACCAGCCTTTGCTGCGGTGTTCATCATTCCAACGCCAAGGGCTTTCGTAAGGACCACACAGTCGCCAACCTTTGCACCCTTGTTTGACCAGACTTCGTTCCTCTTCATGAACGCCGTTACGCAAAGACCATACTTGGGAGTTGGATCTGCTATGGTGTGTCCACCTGCAATGATGGCCCCAGCCTCACGAACCTTGTCCATCCCCCCAAGAAGTATGCTTCTTAGGACATCGAGCTCCAAGCAGGACGGGAAGCACACGAGGTTCATTGCAACGTTGGGCTCACCTCCCATGGCATAGATGTCTGACAATGCATTGGCGGCGGCGACCTGCCCAAACGTGTATGGGTCATCCACCATTGGAGGGAAGAAATCCACGGTCTGGACTGATACTGTGTCGTTGTCCACGCTATAGACCAGTGCATCGTCTGCACTTTCGAACCCTTCCAAGAGCCTATCGCTTGACAAGAGTGGCAGACTGTCTATGACGTGGTGGAGCTTTCCAGGTGGAAGCTTTGCGGCACAACCGGATGTCTTCACCATGCCGGTGAGCTTGACTCCGCTTCTGCCTTCATGCAGAACTGGATCGTACCCCATGCCGCCACATACAGCATCGTTGGCTGCAACGCCTTCGCTATTGCCTGTATACTTCCTTGTATCCTCCATTTTTGTCTCCCTCCTTCCCTTCTTCGAATCTATAGACGGAATCGGCCAATTGCAACAGAGCTGGATCCAAGGACATCGGGCTAGAGCCTTGGAAGAAAGCCGCCGTCCCGCACGATGACGAAAGCAAGCGAGGAACGGGCTTCAGGACACAGCCTTGGCCCATTCCTTTTTTGAAAAGCATGGCTTTGTAGTGGTTTTCGAATGTGGCTACGTATTGGACGACATTGCAGGAAGCCGTCCCAAGTCCACTTGTCACTTTGTTATCTCTATTCTCCATGCGCCGTCTTTCTCCACGGCATTGACTTTATACCCCATGGCACGTCCGAATCTAGATACGTTTTCAAGTGCGGCGCGGTTGTCAACGATGGAGACCACTCCCTGAGGATTCTCCTTGAGAGCCCTCTTCGTCTTAACGACAGGTTCCGGGCAGCTGAGGCCAGTAAGATCAAGTTCCAACATATCAGTTCTCCTTCTTCAGTTCTCTTTCTTTGCGAATGTCTTTACGCCTGCAACGACCAAGAGGAATGCAAGGCAGATGAAAACCGCAACCTTTCCGTTGATTCCAGGACCGCCAAGACTGTCTGCGCTTGCAGCTGAGCTTGCAAGGCCAAAGTTATGTGCAAATGCAGCACCTACTGCAAAGCCAAGGACTGCAACGCCGCTGTCCGAGTTGCCTTCGCCTGCAAGAATGAGCTGTCTGAGAGGGCAACCGCCAAGCATGACGGAACCAAGTCCCACCACGACCATGCCAATGAAGTTCCAGAAGTGCTGTGCGTGTGCTACAGGCTGGCCAGTGAAGCCAAGCTTGAACTTACCGGCAATGAGGTTGAACACCAATGCGGAGACGAATACGGCCACGAAGCCAAGCGTGAGCGTCCAGTCCTTGAGAAGGATAATGTCCCTGATTCCGCCGGCGAAGCACATTCTTGACCTCTGGGCCATGATTCCAACGACAAGTCCGCATGCAAGTGCCAGGACAATTGGAGCGTGCATTGAGCCAGGCCCCTTCTCTGAGTAGGCAAGAAGGCTTGTTCCAAACACGGCCAGGATTAGAAGCCCAACGTTGATTGCAGGAAGCGCAGCCCCTTCGAGCGCACTCTGCGGATATGCCTTTCCAAGTGAAAAGCCATTGTTGAGGAACCAGCAGCCAATTGCGATTCCACAAGCGAATCCAACGAGGGCCACAAGAGCGTTTAGGTCGCCGGCGGCAAGCCTTAGGACCATTCTGAGCGGGCAACCAAGGAACACGAGGGCTCCAACCATGACACAGAACGCAATCATGAAACGCAGCATTGGGGACGAACCACCACGAGGCTTGAACTCACCCTTGACAAGGCTTATCACGAATGCACCAAGCACAAGACCGATGATTTCAGGTCTGACATACTGCACGACACCTGCATTGTGGAGCTTGACTGCTCCTGATATGTCTCTGATGAAGCAGGCAATGCAGAACCCCATGTTTCCAGGGTTTCCAAAGATTGTAAGAAGGACTGCGGCTATTCCAACGATGCAGCCTGTAACGATGAGCAGGATCTTGTCTTTTGACAGACCCTTTGGCTTTTCGAGCGATGATTTCATAAAAATCTCCTTTGCAAGGGTGAATGATACCATACTGTTTTTAAAAAGACAATGGACATTGAGAAGACTCCACTGTTGTGGTATCATCGTCTCTAGAGCAGGGAGTTTCCATGAAGAGAATATACTTGGATAATGCAGCCACTTCGTTTCCAAAAGCCCCGGGGATTGCAGAGGAGATGGCATCATTTCTTGAAAAGGACTGCCTCAATCCAAACAGGACGGAGAGCGGACGTGCGTTCGAGCTGTTCGAGAAGGTGTATTCCGTAAGGGAGAAGTTGGCGGAGCTCTACGGCCATGACAACCCAGCTTCAGTGGTTTTTACACGCTCTGTTACCGAGTCCCTCAACTGGGTGATAAAAGGACTTCTAACTCCAAACGACCATGTAATAGTAACTTCAAGCGAACACAATGCAGTCATGCGACCGCTTGTCCAATGCGGGATACCGTTTTCGAGGATTCCCGCTGATAAGGAAGGAAATTCGTTTTTGGAAACCGTGGATTCCTTGGTACGTCCCAACACCAAGGCAATGATTGTCAATGCATGTGGAAACGTATCAGGCCATGTGGATGACGTAGGGGCACTTGCAGAGATTGCAAAGAAACACAACCTTCTTTTCTTCGTTGACAGCGCACAGGCCTCCCCTTTCATCGACTTAAATATGGATGAGCTGAGAGCTGCCGGGATATGCTTCACTGGACACAAAGGCTTCCTTGGGCCAGAAGGGATAGGCGGCATGGTCCTTAGGACGGACATAGCTTTGGAGATTAGCCCCCTGATTGCAGGTGGAACGGGTTCCGAGAGCGACAGAGAAGAGATTCCTCATTCGCTGCCGGACAGGTTGGAAGCCGGCACCTTGAACATCCCAGGAATACTTGGTCTTGGAAAGGCACTTGAATTCGTCCTTGAACATAGGGAAGAGCTTGCCAGAAACATGCAGGCGATGACGAGGAAGCTGTATGAAGGGCTTGTTGGGATTGATGGAATCAAGGTCGTTGGAGCCAAGTTGAACGCAGGTTCCAGAGCATCGGATTCAAACAGAAGAAGAACCAACGTCATATCAATCGTGTCTCCAAAGAAGGATTTAGCCTACATTTCTTCGCAGTTACTTGAAAGATGCGGCATTGAAACACGCGTTGGACTTCACTGTTCACCTGCAGCGCACAGGACCCTTGGAACCTTCCCGGAAGGAACCCTGAGATTTTCCCCAGGCCCTTTCACAACGGATTTGGAAATAGATACGGCACTAGGATGTCTAAAGGAGATAATGGATGAATAGCAGCACGAATGGGAATTTCTACTCAAGATTCCTGAAAGCTCTGGAACTTGGAGACTTGGAACGAAGGACCTCCTTCGTAAACGGTGCACAGCAGATAATCCAAAACGGCAAGGTAGTGACGGCGATGGGAACATCCTTGGAAACCCCCATGGAAGCGCCGGACCTCATTGAGACAATCAAACCGGAGCCGCATCTCTTCATCTTTGGAGCAGGCCACGTCTCAAAGTCCCTGTACGACCTAGCCATGCTGCAAGGCATGAAAGTCACAGTGGCGGACGAACGCGGCGAAGTCTGCACCCAGGACCGCTTCCCACGAGCCACTCGAATCGTCATGCCATACGAAAAGATACTCAAAACCGATTTCCCTGTGTGCGCTCCCTACTACATAATCGTCACACACGGCCATTCATACGACTCCAAGTGTCTCGAGTACGCCCTCAACCACAGGAGCTCCTACATTGGTATGATAGGATCAAAGGGCAAGGTAGCAGCCACAATGGAAAAGATGAAAGCTCTTGGATACGAAGAGTCCGCATTGGAGAGGGTCCACTCCCCAATTGGACTCAAGATTGGCGCCGTAACGCCAGAGGAGATTGCAGTCTCAATAATGGCTGAGGTAATATCGGTGTTCCGCACTGACAAAAACCTTGTCACGATAGACCCTGAGATAGTCAGGACCATGGCAAGCAAGGCGGGTGTAGACGTCAGGATCGTTGAAAAACACGGCTCCGCCCCAAGGTCTATTGGAAGCCAACTGTTCGTTGAAGAGGACGGAACCTTGCATGGAACGATAGGTGGAGGAGCCATAGAGAAAAAATCCATCGAGATTGCAAAATCCATGATGAAAGAGAAAAAGGCCTATCATCTGGAAGATTTTTCACTTGACGCATCTTCTGACCTTGGAATGATTTGCGGAGGTCAAGCAAAGGTAATTTTCACTTTTTTGAAAAAATAGTCAAAAAGTGAGAATGGAAACCTCAGGTTTTTTGGAATTACTTTACTGAAAGGGAAAAAAGCCATCAGAGCGCATGATCCGTGGTGTACGGATGTTCCGAGCCTTCCCCTTTCAGGAGTAGTCCATGAACAATCTCAACACTGTTCTCATCGAGGGAAACCTTACAAGGGATCCAAAAGAAGTCGTGTTCGCGGCAGACCACGAAATGTGCCGGTTCTCCATTGCGAACAACCGCTACTACATGAAGAAAGGCAGCGGGTGGCAGACTGACACCTCTTTCTTCATCGTGGAGGTCTACGGATCTGCATCCAGGGCATGTATGCAGCATCTAAGGAAAGGAAGAGGGGTGCGTGTAGTTGGCCGTCTCAAACAGAACACCTGGAAGGAAGGTGGAGTGCCAAGGGAGTTCGTGACCATCATAGCTGAGCATATAGAATTCCAACCAGACAGGCAAAAGGCTGCAAAGGATCCGATTCCAACCGCAGCCCCTGCCATATCTGCGGAACAATCACCCAAGCAGGCAACCTGCGAATCTCCTTCAGTACCTGAAATCTCAGAATCACAAGAAATGAAGGCATTGTCCCAGGTGGTTCCAAACGAGAACCAGCTTGAGGGCCTAGGCCCAGAGGACTTCGAATGCACGACGGACATTCCAGAGGAGACGGAGGAGCAGGAAGCTCAAAGTTCTGGAGCGGGAGAGGAGCCTCGACCTGACGAAGGAGGTGTTCAGGAGTTCTAAGGCAGACACCTCTTCTTTCCATTTGATTTTATAGGTTGTAGGCATCCGCAGAGGATATGGTTTCTTCTATTAACCACTTCTCCCCCAAAGATCCATTTCCCTACGGACTTGTAGTAAAGAGTTCAAATCCAAGATTCCTCGCGACTTCGCCCCTGTATTCGCCTGTGCCGTGCAGGGGCGGACCTTTTTGTCATAGGCTTCATGTCTGCACCCCGTGAACTTGAGTTTTCCCTCTTCTTATTCACGGAGAAATTTCATTTTCAAGCCTTTCGCTGAAATTTCTCCATCATTGCAATTTCATCCAAACTTGATTCGTTGAAAATTCTCTACTGTACGATAATGGTTACAAGGCTTCCATTGGCTTTGTATGAAATGTGTTTATCAACAGCGGGAGCAATGAGACGAATTGATAGACCTACTTGAGCAATAGGAGCCTTCAAATCATTTCCAGCTTTGCAATGAAATTCCTCCTCTGGCATTTCTTCAAGCCAAATGGAGAAATCTCCGTTGGCATTCATTATGTATTGGATTCCGGCTTTTATCTCCATCCTTGCACTGTATCTTATTTCACCACATTCACTGCACTTGACAGTTTCATCACCATTGACATTGTTCTTTTTCGTCAATCCAACTTTAGGACCTACATGCCTTCTTTTTCAATCACCCCAATCCTTCAATCCCCGAACTTTCCGTGAAGAACCGTTTTTTCAGACTCAACCAATTCGATTGATCCAGAAGAGAATCCGACACCATCACCATATGACAGGTCAGGAGTAAAGATGAAATCATCACCAACCTTTCCAGTCTCCAATTCGACAGTCGAAGAATTATCACTAAAAAAAGGAACAAGTTCATCATCTCTTAGTGAACCATTATAATAACGAACACAAACATGAAAACTCCTATAATCAAGCTTGGAATAATCTTCAGGCGAAAACCTTAGGACTGCTTTGTAGGAATCTCCTTTGTTTTCTGAAGCCAGCATGATGCCCCATGTTATGCACCAAGACAATTGGAATTCTTTTCATGGTATGTACAACCCTTCTCTTCTTGGCTGGTACTACCCCGTGGCTTCGTCAATCGAAATCCACTCGCCTTTCAGTTTTGAAACCGACAGAAACTGTCATTTCTAAGTGAATAACATCTTGGTTCAACGGGTTTTCTGAATGTTATGCCGTAAGTTTCCCTTCCGCATTTATGACAAAATCTTTCCTGGTACTCTTCGTTTCCATAAAGACTCCATTCCTGATAGCATTCCCAACAAAGAGGATGGCTGCAGTCATAAGGGATTGGTCTTCCGCATCTTATGCAATAACCAATTTCATTATTTGTTGAAGAAATCCCTTTTACTTTTGCATATTCTTTTAGTCTTTCCACTGTTTTGATTAAATTGTTGTATATCAGTTCTGTGTTGTCGAAAACTACACCCACTTCAATGCTGCAACCTTCTTTTCTGTTCGTTAGATTCCTAGAAGAAAGTATTGCTTCGTTTTCATTTGCATATATTTTGGCATGTAAATCCGGTATGGGAATGAGTTGTGTGTTGGGAAATCTTTTCAGAAAGCTTAAAGATTCTCTTTCCAAAGGAGAGCAGTTTTCTTCCTCCCTATAGGCTATGACAATTTTAATGTTTCGTTCTGCTGCACCCTTAAAGTTTAGCTTCTGTTCTGTTGATAGCTCTATATACGGAGATACGATGTAAACAAATCGTTTCGCAGTATCAAGGATTGATGTTATTTCTGAGAATATTGCATGAGTCTCAAGGAATTTTGCCATTTGCATTTCCTCCAAGAATTATTACAAAGATTTCCGTTTATGGGAGCCAAGTTATATAAAGCCTGCCATTGACGTGCTTTTCCAAGGAGTTCGTTCTTGCAAGGTAGAAAATCCTGTTGGCTACCACATCCGCAGCGCGGACCAGAATCTTTACTGCAGAATTGCAGTATTCAAGTTCTACGGATTTCACTTGCTCGAATATTGGGGGAAAGAATTTCTCCCATGTTCCGTTGAACGTTCCATGCTTGAACTCCTGTTCCAATGCTTCTCTAAGTTCGTATCTGCCATCTGTCGTCGTAGTGTGTTCGTCTACGAAGAAATATACATGCTCGACATCATTGGCTTTTATTATGCCTTCATCTATCATTTGCTCAAAGGCTCTTTTCACACCAATTTTATAAGCATAGTCAAGATACCTTTGTTTGCTTTTCTTTGAATCGAATATACGGCGGTTTATCTTCTTCTGGTCTATAACGACTCCGAATCTATGGCATCCGTTCAGGGACTTATACAGCTCCAGTTTCTCTTGGTTGGAGACGACTGAGGCTTTTATCTCCTGTCCTTTGCGATAGTCACCCTTGACTCTTATTCTTCTTTCAGCAGCAGAATACCTGCGAGACCACTCCTCTTTGTCTTCCGATGATAGCACTATTAACCCACCAAACACATAGATGTCATTGTGGGCGACATCCAAGACTCCTGATTCATCGGAATAGACGAAAATATTCACAAAAGCCCCACATACAAAAAAACCGCCAGATGGCGGCCCCGGGACCGGCGCCATTGCATGACGCTTAAACTCTCGTTCGGTGCCCCCAGGTATACAGCGTAACAAGTACCTGCATAATTAAGGTAACGGTTGGAAACTTGTATGTCAAGAAGAAATTAGAACACTTTTTCAAACCAGATTCTCAACGCCGCAAGCCATTCATTTAAGTTAATGTTTTTCTGTACCAAGCCTCTCTAGACGCACTGGACGGTCTAGCCATTCTGGGCGAACTAGCCACTCTTGCCCATCTAAAACGGTCTAGAATCCGCAGATACAATGCCAACCATCTTCACCACACTCACTAAACCCACCACGCCAACAACGCTCACCAATCGCACAAAAACCTCGCAACTACAAGCTGATTGTGATGTTCTTGTAGTTATGGTCGTGGTGGTGAGTTTGGTGAGCATGGTGGGTGTGGTCAGCAAGGTGAGCATGGTCGCAATGGTCGAATCCCCAGTGGTACAGCACACTCTTTTCTGCTATGCTCCAAGCCAACGAAAGGAAAAATGGAAGGAATCACGATGGAAGACGTAGACAAGACAGCAATCGCAAACCAGAAACAAGCCCACAAGAGAGATTTTCTTTTTGCACTCTTCATAGCATCGATGGTCATAGTCAACGTTTTGGGCACAAAAATCACCACAATCGCAGGAGTTAGGGTATCGGTTGGAATATTCTTCATGCCGCTACTGTTTCTCATAACGGACATTGTAGGAGAAGTCTACGGCAGAAAGGAAGCCACGCTCTTTGTCAACTACGGAACCATAATGCTCGTGTTCCTGTTCCTCATGATGAACCTGTGCATAGCAGTCAAGCCAAACGAGTCCTGGCACCTGCAGCCAGAATACAAGGCCGTCTTTGGATCGTCGCTAAGGATGACACTTGCAAGTCTCATAAGCTTTGTAATATCGCAGCATGTGGATGTGTTTCTCTTCGACTTCTGGAAAAAAGTCACCAAAGGCAAGCACCTATGGATACGCAACAACGCCTCCACCATCACAAGCCAGCTCTTCGACACCATACTGTTCGATTTCATCGCTTTCTGGCACATAAACGAAACCTACACCGCAGGCTTCCTATTCACCATCATAATCCCCTACTGGCTCTTCAAGGTCGTATTCGCACTACTTGACACCCCGTTCTGCTACTGGGGCGTGAGATGGCTTTCCGGCAGCACTCTGCCCAGCGATTGGAAGAGCTTCAGACGCTCAGAGAATGCCACCTGATAGACCGATGACCTTGTCGCTTGATTGTCTGGACGGAACTCTTTATTGTTCAATCACACAATGCCGAGTTTTTCAAATGCTTCCAATGCTCTTCAGTAACTTAAAGAGCATTGCTTGTATAAGCATAGCTGTCTTCATAGACCGCTTCAGGTGCAATATCTATTGCACCATCTTTCCATGTAATAACACCATGGAAAAGAGAAGGCGAAGAGAATATTTTTTCGTCCTTGAGAGGTTCAAAGGCTCCTCCCGTAAGAAGGGAAGCATCAAAGAGTCTTTTTTCACCAGTTGAGAAGGTGACAAGCATCATCATACCTCTAAGAGGCTTCACATCTGCAACTTTGATACCGTCTTCCATCTTCCCTGCATAACAAATTCCATTCTTGACATACATTTTCTTTTCCTCTCATCACATGGGCTTGATCTTATCGAAATGCTCACCCTTAACAGCCTGATTCCAGGCCTTGTAAGCTTCCTCTTCATGGAATGCAAGCCAACCCGTTATCATTTTGAACTGCTTTTGGGGAAGAGAGCCCGCAAGAAGTTCTCCATCAATCGATATTGCAGCCTCGTACTCGCCATAGTATACATGAACATGAGGTTTGTTGTGCTGTCTATTATCCTTGAACAGCAGATAGATGACCATACCGGCAAAACGACTTAATTCAGGCACAACATACCTCCATTCTTTAAAATATGAATCCAAACTCTATATCCCCAGTTTACTGCAAAGTGTCATAGAAAGCAAATGTACAGGAATTGAATGCACGTCATAACAGCGATTAATGTAATCTCCTCAATCAACGATGGTTGGATGTTCCACGCAAGTTGTCAAGGAATTCCAACAGAGAGCGTAAGAGCGAGACAAAGCTAAAGGAACTCGCCAAACGGAAGTGCACTTCCGTTTGCCAACATCATTGATAACCATTATATTAGGAAGTTATGAAAAATAGTGAAAGCAACATCGAAAACCTGCCAAAGAACATACTCATCATTCCAATGAGAGGATGCCCTGTCTTTCCAGGTCTCTATACCACAATAGAAGTGTCCGACAAACAGGACATAGAGATAGTCAAGCAATCCGAGCGCTTCAACGGCTTTGGACTGGTGCTTCTCAAGAACGAGGACAAGTCATCGAAGGCCCTCACGGTAGAGGATTTCTACCAGATAGGAACGTTCGTAAGGGTCAAGAACCAGATAAACACAATCTATGGAACCAAAAGCCTCTTCATAGAGACCATAGCTCGCTTTAGGATCCTTGCAATGCTCTCGCACGGAGGACTCATAACCGCACAAGTGGAGTACATCCAGGAAGACGAACTCACACCTACGGAGGACAAGGCATTCACGGCGGCGCTAAGGGAGGCACTCAACTACAGGGCGGACAAATCACTCATCCTTGAGAACCTAAGGTTCAACGCATCCAACATTCCAGAGGCCATAAGACTTGCAGATTACCTTGCAGGAACGGTGGTTCCAAGGCATCAGCAGCAGGAGTTCCTTGAAACGCTCTCCGGACACGAAAGGATAATCAAGGTTCTCAAGGTCCTTGAGGAGGAGCTTACCGTCCAGAAGATGCACGATGAGATCCAGTCCCTTGTGACAAAGAAGATAGATGCACGCCAAAGGGAGTATTTCCTCAGGGAAGAGCTTAGGATCGTAAGGCAGCAGCTCAAGAAGCTGGGAGCCCCTGACGACGAAATAATGGACTTGACTGAGGATGAACTTGAAGACTCCCTACGGGATGCCCTGGAAGGGGACGGCATACAGGAAGACTCGACAGCGGAAGGACAGGGAACAGGGACATCGGTCTCTGAAAAAAAGCCAAAGCCAAAAGCCAGACTCATAGACAGGCTAAAAGCCCTCAAGCTGGAAGGCGAGGCGTATGAGACGGTGTTCAACGAGTACCAGAAAATGCAGAACATGGAGCCCAACAATCCGGAATACTCCATAATCCGCACGTATCTTGAGACCATTGCGGACCTGCCGTGGAACGATATGTCGCCGGATGACTTCTCGTTGGAGAAAGCCCGCAAGATCCTTGAAGAGGACCACTACGGCATAAAGGACGTGAAGGAGAGGATCCTTGAGTTCCTTGCGGTGAGAAAACTCAAGAACGACACCAAAGGTTCCATAATATGCCTCGTTGGCCCTCCAGGAACGGGAAAGACCTCAATTGGAATCTCGATAGCGAAGGCCCTCAACAAGAAGTACTACAGGTTCTCCGTTGGCGGCATGCGTGACGAGGCGGAGATCAAGGGCCATAGAAGGACGTACATTGGAGCCATGCCGGGTCAGGTCATCAAAGGTCTGAAGGTCACAAAGACCAAGAACCCTGTGTTCGTCATAGACGAAATCGACAAGATGACGGTATCCAACCAAGGAGATCCCGCAGCAGCCCTTTTGGAGGTTCTGGATCCAGAGCAGAACACCACGTTCAGAGACCACTACCTTGACATCCCGTTCGATATCTCCAATGTGCTTTTCATAGTGACGGCGAACACCACCGACACAATCCCCCGCCCTCTTATGGACAGGATGGAGTGCATTGAGCTCAACGGCTACACGTCTGACGAAAAGCTTCACATTGGAAAGAAATACCTTGTTCCAAAGAGCCGCGCAAAGCATGGACTAAAGTCAACGGATGTAAAGTACACAGACAAGATACTCAAGAAGATTGCGGAGGAATACGCCCGGGAGGCTGGAGTCAGGAACTTTGAGAAGGCTTTGGACAAGATCCACCGAAAGGTCGCCATGGAGATTGTGGAGAACGAATACAAAATCGCAGACCTCAAGGCGGCGGGTGCAACGGAAGAGGACATAGCCAACAACAAGGAGCTTCTCCAAAGGCCTGTTAGGATAACGGACGACAAGCTCATAAAGTACCTTGGACAGCCAATCTTCCACGAAGACGAAGTCATAAGGGCCACAAGGCCAGGAATGTCAGTTGGCCTTGCGTGGACATCAATGGGGGGAGACGTCCTTGCAATAGAGGCGCAGCACATCCCTGGAAAGGGAGACCTCAAACTTACGGGACAGCTTGGAGATGTCATGCAGGAGTCTGCGAACATTGCATTCTCCTATGTGAAGAGCATAGCGGCCAACCATGGAATAGACATGAAATGGTTCGATTCCAACAACGTCCACCTGCATGTACCGGAGGGTGCTACACCAAAGGACGGGCCGTCTGCAGGAATCACAATGGCAACCGCCATCTATTCGCTGATCACAAACCAAACGATGGCCCAGAACATGGCAATGACCGGAGAATTGTCGCTCTTGGGAAAGGTAATGCCTATTGGAGGACTCAAGGAGAAGGTCCTTGCAGCAAGGAGGAACCTTGTAAAGACAATTCTCATTCCAAAATTCAACAAGAGGGACTTGGACAAACTTGAAGACAACGTCAAGGAAGGAATCGAGTTCCATCTTGTAGGAGACATGGAAGAGGTCCTCAAGTATGCGTTCCCAAACGACAGGTATCCTTACAGGGAGAATGCAGAGGTTCAGGACAAAGTGCAGCCATCGCCGGAGGAAAGAATAGCCGCTGCGGTTGCAAAGGCTGTGGCATCGGTATTGGAACAACCTCATGCGACCACGCAGGAAATCCAAGAAGAGAGTTCCAAATGAAAAGCGACACCAAGTACAACACAGGCTATATGGAACTGCTCTCCCCTGCCGGAAGCATGGAGAAGCTGGAGACGGCGTTCGCATACGGTGCGGATGCCGCCTACATGGGGCTCAAGAGCTTTTCCCTTAGGACGAATGCCAAGAACTTCGAATACGACCAGGCGCAGGCCATAAGGGACCTCAAGACCAAGACAGGCAAGAAGCTGTACTGCACAGTCAACATCTACTTCCATGAAGACGACATAGCAAAGCTAAGGACAGAGCTGGAGGAGATGAAGGGATATCCGTTCGATGCCTTCATAATATCGGACATAGGGATCCTTGACGTGATGAAGAACGCCTTCCCTGATGCAGAGATGCACCTATCCACACAGGCCAACTGCATAAACGCAGCCTCTGCAAGGATGTATGCCAACATGGGGTTCGACAGGGTCATCCTTGGACGAGAGACCCCTCTTTCAGACATAAGGCGCATCCGCGATGCAAACCCAACACTTGGAATAGAGGCTTTCGTCCATGGAGCCATGTGCATGGCGTATTCCGGAAGGTGCTTCCTTTCGTCGCATCTCACAGGTCGCAGTGCGAACCAAGGCGACTGCTCGCACACATGTAGGTGGAACTACAGGTTTGCGGAATACTCTCCTGAATTCGCGCTTGAAGAGGAATCGCGTCCAGGACGCTACTACCCAATAGAGGGGGACAGCACCTACACCACAATCCTCTCCTCCAAGGACCTTTGCATGATAGACCACCTTGCAGACCTAAAGGATGCGGGTGTGGACTCCCTCAAGATAGAGGGCCGCATGAAGAGCATCTACTACGTTGCCACCATAACCCGTGCATACCGCAAGGCCTTGGACCACCTATATGATCCAAGCGTAGACTACAAGCCGTATCGTGACGAGCTCTTCAACGTAAGCCACCGAGAATTCGCAACAGGCTTCTTCTACGGCAACGGCCCAATAGACGTGGACTCCAACGAAGACGTGGACTCCAACAAGGACGAAGACCTCAAGGAAGCGAACCGCACCACAACACAGGGGTACCTTAGGGACTATCTATTTCTTGGAACCATTGGGAATGAAGTCAAGCCAAACGTCTACGAAGTTGACATAAAGAACCAGATACGCACAGGCGTTCCAATCGAATTCATAGGCCCCAACGTATTGTCCCTAAGAGAAGACAGTCCTGTGGTTTTGGATGAGGACTTCAACGAAACGGACCACATAGACCACTGCAGGACTGGCTACATAAAGACAGCACTCAAGCTTGAACCTGGCTACATGATAAGAAAGGAGATAAAGGTTTGAAGAAGATATTGGTGGCTGCGTTCTTTGCTGCCGCTTTGATTCCAATGGTGTTTGCAGCTTCATCTGTAGATGCCATCCAGTACGTGGACTCGTTCTCCTTCATGGCAGACAACGAGCAGTATGTAGGGCTCTATGAAGCCATAAATAACTGCATGTCCGCAAACGAGGTAGAATCCCGATACGAAACGCTCAAGGGGTCGCTTGGGACAACTGCACAGGACTGGATGACCCTTATGAAGGCATCGCTCAACTGCGCCCACTACCATTTGGAGGTCGCATCAAAGAAGGATGCAAAGCGCGCCAAGGAGCTCATATCGTATGCACAAACGATCTACAAAGCCCTTGAAAAATCAGGCATAGACGAAAGTCTTCTCATGCCGCTTCACTTCTGCCTCCTCTCACTGGACTATCTGGCGCACCCGCTCAGCATTGCAAAAGGGTTGGAATCCGTATCGATAATCGACAAGGCATACGAAGCCTTCCCAAATGAACTTGCAATCGCCAACCTCTACGCAGCACGACGGCTCAACGCCCCCGCAATAGGAGGAGGAAACGCAACGGAGGCCTTTGAGATCTACACCTCCATCCTATCGTGCATAGCACCCTCAAAGACCGATGTCCCAGAGGTCTCCAAATGGGAGCTCTTCGATGCCTATGCAGGCATTGCGAAGTGCTACGAAAAGCAAAAGGACAGCGAAAACGCCCTTCTCTACTACGAAAAGGCGCTTGCATTGTACCCTCAGAACGGCGTGATCCTTAAAGCCATACAGGGCATTTCCAAGTAAAAACCAGCAAAAACAGCTAAAAAATGCATATTCTGCGTACTTTTCTGTTGATTTACTAAATCATTGTGCTAAAATTCACTCATACATAGAACCTAAATGGAGGACAGTTTGATGACAGTTCATGAACAGCTTGTCGGTTTGTTTGAGACTTACGTCCACGAGAACCAGAAGTTTACAGAAAAAGGCGTAAAGGCATCTGCATCCAGAGCAAGAAAGGCTCTTGCGGAAATTGCCAAGCTCTGCAAAGAAAGAAGAAAGGAAATACAGGACGCAAAGAACGAAGAGTAAGACTCAAGTCCGTTGCAGATAGTACAACTCTTGAAGAAGGGCCAGCCGTGCGCTGGCCTTTTCTTTGTCTTTTGGTCATCTCTACGTCGTCGCTGCAGAATATGCCATGCAGCAAGCCTGGTTTCTTCATTTTTTGCGTTTTTTGGACGTTTAGGAAGAAAATTTTCTTCAGTAACCGTATTTTTCGCATTTACAGAAGAAAACCACTACGCATAGTTAGGATTCACCATACGGAAAAACAGCAAAAAAAGCCATAAATGACTATTGCCCATAATGCGGTTAAGCAGTAACATTCCATTGTTGACATTTTTTAAAAATCTGTCAAAAAAGGAGACAGGAAATGATACAACTTGAAAAGGGCAACTACACGATAGACAAAATGGTCAGAGCCTGCGCCCAAAGCTATGGAACGCTCACAGCTCTTACTACATACAACAAGCCAGAAACCGCAATAGCCTACAACCAGCTGGAGGACATGGCGAACGATGTGGCGCTCCAGCTCATCAGGAAAGGACTTCCAAAGGGAGGCAAAGCCGCAATACTATCAGAAAGCTGTCCAAACTGGGGGCTTTCGTACTTTGCCATAAACAAGGCAGGTGCCGTTGCAGTACCGGTGCTTCCAAACTTCAGCAAGACAGAGGTTGAGAAGATACTTGAGCATAGCGAAGCCCAGTATGTATTCGTAAATGCTGCAAACGCCACAAAGGTCGTTGATTCAAAAGCAAAGGTAATACGAATAGAGGACATGGCACAGATCCCTGTATGCGAAATGAAGAAGCTTGCAACGTGCAAGTTCGCAGACCTCATAGGAACCAGTCTGCTTGGTACGGATTCATTGAAGCGGAAAGACCAAATGATGCTTGAGGAGAGGGCTCCAAAGGAAGATGACATAGCATCTATAATCTACACAAGCGGAACGACTGGAACGCCAAAAGGCGTAATGCTCACCAACAAGAACCTAGTATGGAACGCAGTCACCTGCTCCACTCCATTCATAAAGATACACAGGGGCTGGAGCGCCCTTTCCATACTTCCACTGAGCCATGTATATGAGTTCACGATTGGTCTTCTTCTGCTTCTCATAAACGGCTGTACCATAACATATCTTGGAAAGGCTCCAAGCACGAACACCCTTATGCCTGCGCTCAAGGGAGTAAGGCCACACATTGTGCTGTCAGTACCTCTTCTCATAGAAAAGGTCTATAGAAGGGCTTTGGCTCCAAAGTTCAAGGAAGGGACGACTCTTGCAAAGTTTGCAGGAAACAGACTTACGTCAAGGTTCGTATACAACATGGTGGGCCGTAAAGTCATCAAGACCTTTGGAGGGCGCCTTAGGTTCTTTGGAGTCGGTGGCTCCAAGCTGGATCCTGAAGTGGAAGCGTTCCTTGACAAGATAAACTTCCCATATGCACTTGGCTACGGCCTTACGGAGACGAGCCCGTTCATAGCGGGATGCGGACCAAAGGACCATGTGGTTGGAACGCTAGGAGCCCCAATAGAAGGACTGGATGTGAGGATCGCCCCTGAAGACGGTGAGATACAGCTCAAAGGTCCAAGCATCATGAAGGGATACTACAAGATGCCGGAGCTTACAAAGGAGACGTTCACTGAAGACGGGTACTTCAGAACCGGCGACCTTGGAGCCTTCGAGGACGGAAGGCTCGTCATAAAGGGACGAAGCAAGAGCATGATACTTGGCTCTGGAGGAGAGAACATCTATCCAGACAACATAGAGTCCCTCATCAACGCACAGGACTTCGTAGTCGAAAGTCTTGTAGTACCAGAGGACAGGAGCCTTACCGCAATGGTGAGACTTGACATCAAAGCACTGAACAAAACCTTCAAGGATATAGACATACAGGATTTTCTAGAGAAGATCCGCTCAGAGGTCAACCAAAAGCTTGCATCCTTCAGCAGAATCCATAGGATCAAGCTCCAGGAAACGCCTTTCGAGAGAACCCCAACCGAGAAGATCAAGCGGTATCTATACACGAAGGCGATGTAACCACCTACTTTTTACCCCTTGAACAGGGGCTGCTGGAAGAAACCACGGACAATCGAGGGAGAGAGACTGCAATGGCAATTCCAACAACCCCTGTTCACCCTTTGATGTGCAATGCGCAGAACACAATCCAAAGAACGGTGTTGAATTCCAAACGAATGGCGACTAGAATCGAACCATGGTCGAAAGAATTGAAAGAAGCAACACGAATAGCGCAAAATACAACCCAAAGGCCATTGAGAACCTTTGTGGAAACCCAAACGCAGAACCGTTCTGGGTCGCAGACATGGACCTTGCATCCCCCAACGCCGCAAAGGAAGCCCTTGTAGCAACAGCGCAGCTTGGACTCTACGGCTACCCCGCATTCGATGGTTTGGACCAAGCCTTCATAGATTGGGTCAGGATGCGGCACTCATGCACGCTTTCAAAGACCGATGTCGTTGTGTCCCCCGGCATCCTGGCAAGCATAGCAGTCATGACGGAGCTGCTACCAGCAAGGGATGTCATAATCCCAAGACCTGCATACAAACCGTTCGTGGACATTGCAAGAAACCATGGAAGGAGAATACACGACTGGCCTCTTTCATACGACAGGGAGGAAGGACGATTCGACCTGGACTTCGCCGCTCTGGAAGAGATAGCTTCAAGACCAGGAAGCAAGATCCTGTATTTCTGTTCACCCCATAACCCATCTGGAAGGGTCTGGAACAGGGCGGAACTGGAAAAAACCGCAGAGATATGCAAAAAGTACGACATCGTTGTATTCAGCGACGAGATACACTGCGACCTGACATTCCAAAGCCAGCATCACACGCCGTTCTTTGAAGTAGCAAAGGAAAAGGACCTTGAATGCATAGTGTTCATGGCTCCATCCAAGACATTCAACATCGCAGGAGAGCATTTCTCTGCAACGGTATTCACTGATCTTTCGACCAGAGAAGCGTTCAGTACCTATCTGGAAAAGATGAGAATGGGCGAGATATCGCTGTTCTCAGGTATGGCGGCATATGCCTGCTACAGGCATGGCTACAATTGGCTCATGGAACTCACAGCGTATCTTGAGGACAACGCAAAACTCATAGACGACTTCTTCAAGACCAACATTCCACAGATCAAATTCATCATGCCACAGGCATCCTTTGTAACGTTTCTTGACTGTTCGCAGGTAAGAACGATGCTCCAAAATGCAGGCAAGGACATTGATCTTGTGCACTTCTTTGGAAAAGAGGCATCCGTTGCCATGAATGCAGGCCCTTGGTTCGGCGAAGGCTACGAAGACTTCCTACGATTCAACTACGGAACTGACAAGAGCCATATAATTGAAGCACTCAAGAGAATGAAGAATGCCGTGGAGGAAATCCAAGGCTGATCAAAGACAAGAATCAGGCCCCAACGGAATCGGTCTTGGGGAGCTTTCTATAGACCGTGAAATACATGGTGAGAAAGCATGAGAGACCGCCTATGACATCCGATACAGGCTCTGACAGGAAGATGCCGTAGACTCCAAGGCCAAAAAGGTTTGGAAGGACAAGCGCGAATGGAATTACAAGGACGACCTTTCTGAAGAGCGAGAAGAACAGGGCATGCTTTGCCATTCCAAGGGCTGTGAATGTGCTTTGGCCGGTTGACTGGAACGCCATGAAAAACTGCATGCAGAAGAAAAGCCTTATTGCAATCTTGGCGCACTCAAGAACGGAAGAGTCCTTTACGAAGAGGCCTGCGAATGCACCAGGGAAGAGCATGAAAAGAACCCAGATTACAAGATAGTATCCAAAGATTATGACGAACATCCATTTTATGGCATCGCGCACACGTTGGAATTTCTTTGCTCCGTAGTTGTAGCTTATGATTGGACGTGCAGCCCCTGTCGTGCCATGCATCAGCGTCATGAACACTTCCCTAAGCGAGTTTACGACCGTCATTGCACCAACCCATGCATCTCCGCCAAGAAGCTGGAGCTTTGCATTGTAGAGCATGGAGACGGAGCTGTTGGTTATTGAGAAACAGAACTCCGTCAGTCCAAGCGAGATGATCTTTGAAACCATGCGCCAATTTGGTCTGAACCCTTTGAATGACAGCCTCACCTCCACCTTGCCTCCGCAAAGGAACGACAGAACCCAGGCGGCACTCACGAACTGTGAGAGTATGGTTGCAAGGGCGGCCCCTTTGACACCCATGTCGAAGACGAATATGAACACTGGATCCAGGACGATGTTTATCACCGCCCCTATCATGACAGTGAGCATACCCACTTTGGCATAGCCCAAAGCGTTGATGTATGGGTTGAGACCAAGGGAGACCATGACGAACACGGTTCCAACCAAATAGACGTCAAGGTAGTCGTTTGCATACTGAAAGGTCTGGTTGGATGCTCCTATGATCCAAAGGACATCGTCCTTGACGATATAGCCAACGACAGTCAGAACGATTCCGGTAGCTATGAGCATGAAGGCGGAGTTGGACATGTAGTCCTTTGCAACGACTCTGTCCCCTTTGCCCAAGGCCATTGAGAACAACGGAGAACCGCCGGATCCAAAAAGGTTCTGGAATGCGGTTATTATCGTTATTATTGGAAATGCAAGCCCAATACCGGTCAATGCCATGGCTCCACTGCCTGGCATACGACCTATATATATCCTATCTACTACGCTGTATAGCACGTTCACAAGCAATGCCAAGGTCATTGGTATTGCCATGCGAACTATGTTTTCAAGAACACTTCCCTTTGAGAAATCAACATTTTTGGACCGCATGCGGATACTTTACTTTATCCTTTCAAATGCGTCCACTCCATGTTTGCATATAGGACAAATGAAGTCGGAAGGAAGCTCTTCTCCTTCATAGACATAGCCGCATATCCTGCAAATCCAACCAGTTTTGCCTTTCTCCTCTGCGGGACGAGGCTTTATGTTCGAAAGATAATACGAATAAGTACAGGAAGGCTCATCTCCCAAACGCTCTGCGTGCGTTACGTCCGCAATATAGAGCCAATGGCTTCCAAGGTCCACGATCTGCTTCACCTTTGCGCTCATGTAGGCGTTCGTGTCCTTTGCTATGTACAACACTCCGTTTCCAGCCCTCTTTGAACCTTCAAAGCCTTGGAACTTGTCTGTATCCCGCCCGCTTGCAAATCCAAAGCGCTTGAACACATCCATGGTTGCGTTTTGGGCAAGGAAGCTCACGTTGAAAACCCCTGTCTTCTGGATGAGTTCGTTGGTGTAGTTCTTCTTGTTCACAGACACCGTTATCGCCAAAGGCTCCTCTGCAACCTGGCATAGGGTATTGATTATGCAGCCATTGTCCTTCAAACCTTCCCCTTCTCCACCTGCAGTCAAAACGAACAGTCCGTAGGAGATGCTGTGAAGGGCTTTGCGGTCTATCGTCACATTTGCTTTTTGGGGTTCCAAAACCGCATTTTCAAGTCTTTTGCCCATGCTTTGGACGATTGCATCTGCTATATTTCCAAGTTCGGCAACATTGTCATCCTTAACGGACGACTTCAACGAAGAAGTCTCCTCAAGTATCGTCATGTTCTTCATGGACGACAGTATCTCTCTCATCAAGGCACCGCTTGTAGCGGCCCAACTGCCGTTCTCAACAACCGCCACCGTCCTGTTCTGGAGATTGTGGGCCTTGAGATCAAGGAGCACATTCTCCATGTTGACGAATATGCCAGAGTTGTATGTGGAGGATGCAAAAACAAGATGGCTGCAACGGAACGCCTCTGAGACTATCTCTGACGGGTGTGTCTTTGAAACATCATAGACTGCAATGTTTCTGACACCCTTGTCTGCAAGATCCCTTGCAAGGATGTTCGCTGCATTCTCGGTTCCGCCATATATGGAGCCGTATGCTATCATGACGGCATCGTCTTCAGGAGTGTAGGTAGCCCACTTTGTGTACTTGTCCACAAACCAGGCTATGTCCTTCCTCCATATGGGACCATGGAGAGGGCATATCATGGCAATGTCCAGCCCACCGGCCTTCTTGAGAAGGGCTTGGACCTGGACACCGTACTTTCCAACGATGTTGGTATAGTAGCGTCTGGCTTCAGAAAGCCATTGCGTCTTGAATTCGTATTCGTCCGCGAATAGATTTCCGTTCAAGGCACCAAAGGTTCCAAAGGCATCGGCACTGAAAAGGATATTGTCCGTCATGTCGTATGTAACCATGACCTCTGGCCAGTGCACCATTGGCGCATTGACGAACGTGAATACATGGCGGCCTGTCTTGAGCTGGTCGCCCTCCTTCACGGCATGGGATGGAATGGAGGTATCCGCATCGAAGAACTGCCCTATCATGTCAAGTGCACGTTTGGTAGCAACGATCTGGGTCTCTGGATGTCTGAGACGCAGCTCTCCAATCGTTGCGGCATGGTCAGGCTCCATGTGGTTGACTATGAGGTAGTCCAAAGGCTTTCCTTCAAGGATGTGCTCAATGTTCTCAAGGAACACACCGGAAACGGATCTGTCAACTGTGTCTATGAGGACAGTCTTCTCATCCATCACAAGATAGGAGTTGTATGAAACTCCGTTTGGAATTGGAAACACGTTTTCGAAGAGTGCCAGCCTTCTATCGCTGGAACCTACATAGAACACATCTTCAAGGACTTTTCCGGTGCAGTGCATGTCAACCTCCTAATGCAAGGACGCAGCAACGAACCCGCCGCTGCGTCCAAACGCTCAATATTTCAAATATCAGTAGTTCTCTGCGTTGAGCTCGAAGTACGCCTGTGGATGAGCGCATACAGGACACACTTCAGGAGCCTTCATGCCAACGCTTATGTGTCCGCAGTTGCGGCACTTCCAGATTCGTACGGCGCTTCTTTCAAAGACCTCGTCGGCCTTAACGTTGTCCAGAAGGGCTCTGTATCTGTCCTCATGGTGCTTCTCGATCTCCGCCACCATTCTGAACTTAGCGGCAAGCTCCTTGAAGCCCTCTTGTTCAGCATCCTTTGCAAAGCCTTCGTACATGTCCGTCCACTCGTAGTTCTCACCGTCTGCCGCAGCCTCGAGGTTCGTGGAGGTATCGCCAAGAAGACCAAGCTCCTTGAACCACATCTTGGCATGTTCCTTCTCGTTCTCCGCAGTCTCAAGGAAGATTGCGCTTATCTGTTCGAACCCTTCCTTCTTCGCAACCGATGCAAAGTAGGTGTACTTGTTCCTAGCCTGAGACTCGCCTGCAAAGGCGGCTTCAAGGTTCTTCTCTGTCTTTGTTCCTGAATACTTTCCCATAACAAACCTCTTTGTAATTCAACGATTGGCATGGCGGGATGCATGAAGTACACCTTGGCACCACGTCAATTAAAAGATACACCTGCTCTGCAGAAACGCAAAGCAAAAACACTATTTTTTACCCAATCCTAACGGATCTTCACAAAATCCACGAAAGCCCCAAGTTCCTTTGCAAACCCCTCAAGGTCCTCATAGCTGTACTGAAGGCTTTCTCCAAGCGATCCATCCAAGGTCACCTTTGGGCAGAACCTTTGAAGATAAAGCTTCTTGGCTCCCTTGAGCCATTGCCCAATCAACGTGATGTCCTTAGGCGAGACCGCACCCCGTTCGCACGTAGTTCTAAACTCATAGCAAGGGGCCTTGCCCATCACGATGTCCACAGAACGCTTCACGGCATCCACATCAAGACACCCCAATAAACCATATCTTTGGACCGATGTCTTTATATCCATGGCTACGTAGTCCAAAAGACCTTCGTCCAAGGCCTTCTCCAATTTGTCAGGAAAGCTTCCATTGGTGTCGAGCTTTGTCCTAAGTCCAAGCTTCTTGACCTCTCCAAGGAAATCCAGAAGGCCGGCTTGAAGGCATGGCTCACCACCGGAGACAACAACAGCATCAAGAAGACCATGGCGATGCTTTACATAATCGAATACCTTATCAACGGTGAAAGACTCAAAATCTTTGGCAGCATCACCGTTTTGAGCCATCGTTGCTCCTTCTTCCCTCGAAATGCCGCTCACATGAGACCCAACCAGCGAAGGGTTGTGGCAGTACGGGCAACGAAAGTTGCAGCCCTTCGTGAATACGGTGCATGCTACAAGTCCAGGATAGTTGACCGAGTCCACACGGACGAAGCCCCCTATCCTGAAACTCCTGTCATTCAGCATTTGTTAGCCCAGCTTACAATGGCTCCTGCACCCTGCAGGGCGTTGTCCTTGCGGCCACCAACGAACATCACAGGAACGGACATCACACCGTACTGTGCAGCCAAGTCGGCATTCTCCTGAGCGTCCACGACCTTGTAGGCAATGCCCTTTCTATCAAGAGCGGCCTTTGCCATAGGGCAGTTGGGGCAGGTCTTCGTCGTAAAGAGAAGGTTCTCTGAAGAACAGGAACACACAGGGGCATCGGTCTTGGAAGTGCCCTTTTCATTCTGCGAATCGTGCGTGGCAGGCCCGTTCACCTTGGCACGCGATGCCTCGTCGAAGTCATACGTCTCCCTTTCCTTGAACTCCTGGGCCTTTCCTGTGTTCCAGTTCTGGACAGGTCTGTAGTAGCCGGTGATTCTGGAATAGACCTCGGTTGGCTTGCCGCATTTTGGGCATGTGTAGTGCTCGCCGGTGATGTATCCATGCTCCTTGCACACGGAGTATGTTGGGCTTATCGTGAAGTACGGAAGCTTGTAGTTGGATGCAATCTTTCTGACAAGCGATGCCACTGCCTCCCAGCTCGTTGGCTGCTCGCCAAGGAATACATGGAAGACCGTTCCGCTTGTGTACTTGGTCTGAAGCTCGTCCTGGATATCCATGGCCTTGAAGAGGTCGTGCGTGAAGCCAACAGGGAGGTTTGAGGAGTTGGTGTAGTATGGAGACTCCTGCGTACCTGCCGTGATGATGTTTGGATAGCGCTTCTTGTCATGGATTGCAAGTCTGTATGAGGTGCTCTCTGCAGGTGTGGCCTCAAGGTTGTAGAGGTCGCCGTACATTTCCTGATAGTCAGAAAGCCTCTCCCTCATGTGGTCAAGCACCTGGGAGGTGAAACGCTGACCCCTTTCGTCCGTGAGATCGCAGCGCAGCCAATTTGCATTAAGGCAGGCTTCGTTCATGCCCACAAGACCAATCGTGCTGAAGTGGTTGTCGAACGTTCCAAGATATCTCTTCGTATAAGGATAAAGTCCGTTCTCAAGGAACTTGGAGATCGTGGTCCTCTTGACCTTGAGCGAGCGGGCCGCAATGTCCATGAGCTTGTCCAGCCTGTCGTAGAAGTCCTTCTCGTCCTTTGCAAGATATGCAAGACGTGGCATGTTGAGAGTCACGACACCAACCGATCCTGTGGACTCTCCGCTTCCAAAGAAACCACCGCTCTTCTTCCTAAGCTCTCTAAGGTCCAGTCTAAGACGGCAGCACATGCTCCTTACATCGCTTGGCTGCATCTCCGTGTTGCCAATGTAGTTGGAGAAATAAGGAGTTCCATACTTCATCGTCATAGAGAAGAGAAGCTCGTTGTTAGGATGGTCAGACCAATCGAAATCCTTTGTAAGTGAATATGTAGGAATAGGATACTGGAAACCGCGTCCGTTTGCGTCGCCTTCGAGCATGACCTCGAGGAACGCCTTGTTGACCATATCCATCTCCTTTTGGCAGTCGCCGTAGGTGAAGTCCATGTCCTCGCCTCCAACGATTGCAGGAAGATCCTTGAGATCTGGTGGAACGGTCCAGTCAAGCGTTATGTTCGAGAACGGAGCCTGCGTACCCCAACGGGACGGCGTGTTGACGCCAAAGACGAAGCTGCTCACACACTGCTTGACCTCCCTGTAGCTGAGGTTCTCGGCCTTCACAAACGCAGAAAGGTATGTGTCGAACGAGCTGAACGCCTGCGCGCCGGCCCATTCGTTCTGCATGATTCCAATGAAGTTGACCATTTGGTTGCATAGTGTGTTCAAGTGTCTTGCAGGACGGGACGAAATCTTGCCCTCCACCCCGCCAAGGCCTTCCTTGATGAGCTGTTTGAGGCTCCACCCAGCACAATAGCCCGATAGCATTGAAAGGTCGTGAAGATGAAGGTCCGCATTCCTGTGCGCCGCACCTATCTCCTCGTCATAGATCTGAGAAAGCCAGTAGTTCGCGGTTATGGCTCCGCTGTTGGAGAGGATGAGACCGCCTATGCTGTAGTTGACGGTGCTGTTCTCCTTGACGCGCCAGTCATCGGCCTTGAGATAGCCGTCAACGGTCTTCTTGTAGTCTATCATGTTCTGCTCGGCGTTTCTGACGTTCTCATGCTGCTTGCGGTAGAGGATGTAGTTCTTTGCAACGTCGCTGTAGCCGCAAAGGGCAAGCGTGGTCTCCACGCTGTCCTGAATGGCCTCGACCCCAATCTCGCCGTCCTTGACCTTTGAGCCAAAGTCGGCTGCAGCCCTGAGGGCTATGAGACCCACTATTTGTCTGTTGGTCTCCTTTCCAGTGGCCTCGAAAGCTCTGGAAATCGCATTCTCAATCCTAGAAAGTTCGAAATCGACCTTCGTTCCATCCCTTTTGACTACGGTGTTTATCATACAGCCCTCCACGGTTGTCTGTTGCTTTGTCACTTGATCTGGATAGCGTTGGAAAACGCTCAAAACCCAGTGTAACGACACTACGCTTCACACAACATATAGTGTTGCTTTTGTGCCGGCTACGCAATTACTAGTACACTGGAAACCTTGTGGCTGTCAACCTCTTTTTGGCCCGTTTGGCTGTTTTTGTAGGCATCTTGCTTTGGAGAAGAGCCTGTGGTATTGCCAAAAATCCTTGTCGTATCTATATTTCCACTCATGGGAAAAACAAAGAAAATCGCAACTATTTTTCTGTCAGTCTATTTGGTCGTTTCAGGTACGATAGACCTCTTCATCCCTCAGGTAAGGACCAAGGCATGGTACGCCGTAGTGTCCCTTGCCGTCATCTGGCTCATACCTGTAGTGGTGAAGCTTTTCAAGCTGGAGATATCGGACATGACATACGTCCTTTTCATAACGTTCGTGGTCGTTGGGACATACACAAGCAACCGCCACAACCTATACAAAACGTTCTGGTGGTTCGATGTGGTGCTTCACCTTTCATCTGGTGTGATGCTGTCCATGATAGCAGGCGACATCTTCTTCCCAATCTCAAAGGAGCACAGAAACCCCCTGTGGTTCGAGATTCTTTTCATGTTCATATTCGCCGTAGCGGCGGCTGGGTTCTGGGAGATAATGGAGTTCTCGTTCGACTGCATCACAGGTCAGGATGTCCAGAGGAACCTCCTGCGAGAGCATGAGATTATATCCACGACATGGCAGAACAACGGCATCATAGATACCATGAACGACATGATAAACGGCACTGTAGGAGGCATAGTTGGATGTACGCTGAGCTTGCTGACCCGCAGGAAAGCCCAGCGCCATGGAAAAAATGACTTGTTGGAAGTATTAGTTAAAACGACTAGTCGATCGAAACGTCTCCGCTTACCGTCTCGAACTCGAACCTAGAGGATGCGCCTTTTGGGTTGTAGCTTGCGCCACCGGATAGGTTTGCAGAGCTTGAGCGAAGCCTTCCGCTTACGGAATCGAACTCAACGGCATAAAGCGAACCCTCTGGAAGCGCAATGGAGAACGAGCCGGACACCGACTTGCCTTCGATCTCCCTAGGACATACTCCCAACGAAAGCGAAATCTCTCCGCTCACAGTCTCGAGCTCAATCTCCTTCACATAGTCCATCTGGGCTCTAAGGCTACCGGATACCGACTCGAAATCAAGGGCATCGGCCTGTATGGAGAGCGTTGTATCGGCTGAGACCGTCTCGATATCCACGTCTCGGAGGACGAGTCCACGTGGAATCCTTACAATGAGGTTCTTGTCCACGTTCTTGATGGCGAAGTCCGTCTTGGTGTATTTGACATACAGGCGACCGCTTTTGACTCTCCACCTCAGAAGCGCATCGTCGCTGATCTTGGAGCTGAACGTCTCCATGACCTCAATGGTCGAACCATCCCAATACTCGACCTCGACATCTCCTGAGACCCATGAGATATCAAGACTGTTGACCATCTCATCTATGCTGGTGCCACCTGCATTGTAGCGAGATGCGTCGTCGTACCTATATTTGCCGGATGGCCAAAGGTTCCATGATGCAAATGCCGGGAACGCTGAAAAAACCGCTGTAAACAAAACAAGGGACATGGCTGCAACCAGTCCCTTACGTCCAAAACCATTCACTTTTGGGCTTCTCCTTATTTGTCAAGCTCCTGAGCCTTCTTTGTCTCAGCCTCGATCCTCTCCTGAATGAGCTTCTGGTATTCCTCAGCCTTCTCAGGGTTGGAGATTATGAAAGCCTTGCTGAAATAGATCTCTTCAGCCTTGAGCTCTTCTCTGACTACCGATGGCGGAAGCATGATGTCAGCCTCGGTGTCCCAATAATAGGTGTCGATGATTTTCTTGATCTGTCTTTTCTTCATGCCTTGAAGATACCATGTCATGCACGCTTTGGCAATCGCTGAGCGCATTGCCAATCAGAGAAGATCAATTTCCTCAAGGTGCTCCCTAAGAGATTCGGGACTTTGGAATCTGAAACCATTTATGCCCAGAGAAACCGCAACATCAACGTTCTCCTGTCTGTCGTCAGTGAAGAACATCTCGTTTGGTGAGACCTTCTCAAAAGCAATGATCTTCTTGAAGAACTCAGGCTCTGGCTTCACGCAATGCAGTCTGTCGGACGTATAGGCATAGTCGAGCATCCCATAGTCGTTGCGGTTGTCGTGCCAAATGCGGTGGGAGGGCTCTACGTTGGTCCCTGCAACCACCCTTATGCCGTTTTTCTTCAGATCCTCTATGACGGCAATCGTCTTTGGATTCTGAACAGGGTTGAAGAACTTCGTGTAGAGATGGGGTTCGTCAGGAACATTGATCCCTGTAATGCATGAGAACCTCTTCCAATACTCGTCTTCGTTGAAAAGTCCGGCGCCAAAATCCCTTATAAGACCTTTCATATCCGGAGACAACGAAAGGAATGTGTCATGGTCTTCAACACCAAAGTACCTGAGGAGCCTACGCTCCATCTCCTCGCCGTTGAAGAGATCGACGACCCCTCCCATATCGAATACGCAGACTTTGATTTCATGTTCGCTGGACTTCATAGATTTCACCTCGTGCTTTCCCTCACGATGAACCTTGGAGGGATGAGAATATGCGTTTCGCAGGCATCGTCTTTGGACAATCGGCCCAGTAGAAGATCCGCCGATGTCTGCCCCATAAGTGAAATGTTTTGGGAGACCGTTGTCAATGGGACCCTGCAGAAGCTGGCAGGCGCTATGTCGTCGTACCCAATGATTGCAACGTCCTCAGGTATGCGGACCTTTTTGGAAAGACCGTTCTCAAGTCCAATGGCTACGTTGTCGTTCGATACGAATATGAGCGTGGGCTCTGTGGATGAAAGCATTCCTTCATCCAGTTCGACTGCGAACTGACGTCCTTCCTCAGACGTTGGTATTGCATCATGGACTATGAGGTTCCTGTCCTTGTCAACATTGTCCAGAAGACCACGCAGCCTAAGGCTCATTGGTTGGTCGTTGAATCCTGCAAGGACAAGTATACGCCTGTAGATAGACGAATTGATGAACTGAGCCACAAGCCTGCCGCCTTCGTAGTTGTCTCCGGACACATACGCGACATCGGGGTCGTTTGGAACGCAGTTGACCACAACGAAAGGAAGTTCCGACTCCTTGAGGGCCTGTATTGAAGGAGAGGATGGCGAAGTTGCAGAAAGTATTACACCATCGACTTTGTTCCTAAGCAGGGTTTGGACGGTCTCAAGCTCCTTGTCTTCGTTCCAGTCCGTGAAGCAGAGCAACATGGAATACCCCTTTGCAGACAGCACCTGGTCTATCCCTTTGACGACCTCCGTGAAGAAGTAGTTGGTAAGCTCCCCTACGACCACACCTATTATCCTGGTTGGAGTGCCCGCAAGGCACTGTGCATAATGGTTGGGAATGTATCCATGTTGGTCCATTACAGACAGGATCCTTGCCTTGGTCTCAGCATTCACAGGGGCATTTCCAGTAAGGACTCTTGAAACCGTAGCTTTTGAGACCTTTGCCATTCTGGCTATGTCCGATATCGTAATTGGAGAATCTTCGTTTTTCTGCTTCATCCGTGAAATGGTAGCATACAAACAGCTCTTTGGAAAAGAAAAAACTCCATGTACAAGATCAAAAAAACAACTTTGCCACCAATTTTGGAACCGATTTCATGAAAACGATTTCATTTTTAGCTTGCAAAAACCAAAAAGGTGGTTTAGTCTTAGAAACAGGTTTGTGAAACCGGTTTCATAAAAAGGAGAAAACTATGAAGAAGTTCGTAACAGCCATCGTTCTGCTGAGCGTACTCTGCTGCACTATGGTTTTTGCACAGGGACAGAAGGAAGCGGAAACAACAGGTCCAAAGGACGTCACACTCAAGGTCTATGCAAGGGCATACACATACCAGCAGGATGATCCTTGGAAGAATGCAGAGAAGAAACTGCAGGATGCACACCCAGAGCTCAACATCACATTCGAATACGAAGGATTTGGTTGGGCAGACCTTAGGACGAAGTTCCTAACGGCAGCAGCCGGCGGAGAGGCCCCAGATGTCGTCATGACGGACATAATCTGGGTTGGTGAATATGCAGAAGGCGGTCTTATCGCCGATGTCACAGAAAAGGCCGAGTCCTGGAACGAATGGGCAGACGTTGCACCACTCTACAAGGAAGCTACAAAGGTAGACGGAAGAATCTACGGAACATGGCTCAACACCGATGTCAGAGTCATGGCATACAACAAAAAGCTCTTCAAGGCCGCAGGTCTCGATCCAGAGACACCTCCAAAGACATGGCGAGAGCTCAGAGATGCAGCAAAGCAGATAAGCGATACTCTGGCACCTGCATCATACGGACTTGGATTCCCTGCAACCCTTGAAGACGAAACAGCGCAGACGTTCTATGCATATCTCTTCTCCCTTGGTGGAAAGATCCTGTCAGATGACAACAAGCAGGCGCTCTTCAACAGCGAAGAAGGCGTAAGAGCCCTCACAGAACTCGTTGACATGGTCCAGATAGGAGCCACCCCGGCATCCATCGTCGCAGGATCTTCAAGCGACATAAACAATGGCGTATTCCAGGACAAGTTCGCGATGTCCTACATGACGAAGGCCTTTGGACTTGCAAAGGACCTCATTCCAGGACTCACTGCAGAGCAGTACCTCGAAGAGTTCGGAGTCGCAACGATTCCTTACGCAGACGGTGGCAGTGCTTCCACGATGTCAGGCGGATACCTTCTCTGCGTTCCTACAGGCTCCAAGAACCAAGACCTTGCATGGGAGTTCATAGAGTATGCAGCAGGCGCAGAGTCCCAGTTTGGATACACTGCAGCACGCGGCTATGTCCCAACGTTCACATCACTCATGGAAAGAGCGAGCGACTACTACGAAATAGACCCTTATTTCAGTGTAATCCTCGAGCAGCTCAACAACGCACACTTCAGACCAAGCATCCCTCAGTATACAGAGATCGCCGCTGAAGTACAGAATGCAGTTCAGGCAGCCGTCATGGGAGTCAAAACACCAAAGCAGGCACTGGACGACGCTGCAAAGGTTGTCAACCAGATTCTCAACGAGTAGTCCATTGAACACCAAACGAATGGGCTGTGCAAACAGCCCATTCTATATGCCCTTTTCAACGGACAAATGAATCTTTGGACAAAGGCTTCTTCCAAAGGATTGAACGCATAGAGCTGACTTCAACCCTTTCAATGAATCTTTTGGACGAAACATAAACGGAGAGACCAAAGTGAAAATAAAGACAAAGAACATGATCCAAGGATACATTTTCATCCTTCCTATCGTAGTACTTCTTCTTGCATTGTCGTTCTATCCCCTTCTCAGAACCATATATCTGAGCTTCCAGAACGTAAAGCTCTCGACAATGAACAACATGAAGTTCTCAGGACTCAAGAACTACAAAGTCCTCTTCACTAGAGAGGAGCCAAACTTCTTCAAAACAATCCTGCCCAATACCATATACTACGTAGTAGGAAGTGTCGTTGGACAGATAGGCATTGGTTTTCTCCTTGCTTTCCTCGTAAACAAGAAGAGCATAAAACTAAGAGGCATCTTCAGATCAATAACGATTCTTCCATGGGTAGTCAGTGGAATAATAATCTCCATTTCCTGGAGGTTCATGTACGAACCAAGACTTGGAATCCTCAACTTCCTATTGGGAAAACTTGGAGTTGAGAACCTTCCAACATGGCTCAATGATCCAAAGCTTGTACTTCCATGTCTCATAGTAGCGAATATATGGCATGGTATGCCGTTCAGTTTCATAATCCAGACTTCCGGACTGCAAAGCATAGACGAAGACATATACGAAGCAGCCGTCATAGACGGAGCCTCTGGTTGGCAGCAGCTCAGATACATAACCCTGCCTCTTTTGAAGCAGTTCCTAGTCATGAATCTGGTAATGACCAGCATGAACACCATAAACTCGTTCGATCTCATATATGCAACCACAAAGGGTGGTCCACTCTACATGAGTGAGGTCATGGCCGTACATATGTATAGGAGGGCCTTTGACTTTGGAAAGCTTGGAGAAGGTGCGGCGGTTGCAGTAGTCATACTCATTCTCAACTTGTTCCTGACGATTACCTATCTCAAACTGAACAGGGAAAAGGTATCCAAATAAGGAGGCGGTGGAATGATAAGCACGAAAACTTCAAAGAAGATATCCAAGATTGCAATCTACATCGTACTTGTTGTATTCGCAATCCTAACCCTCACACCACTGTATTGGTTGTTGAGCTCCACGTTCAAGACATCCACAGAGGCCATAGGATACCCTCCAACGCTGTTTCCAAAGAACCCCACTCTTCAGAACTTTGCAAGGTTGTTAGACGCTAGGAACTTCAACTTCAAATCCTTCTACCACAGCCTGATAGTTTCGTTTGGAGCAATGGCTTTGAGCTGTATAGTCGCAACCCTTGCAGGCTATGGCCTTTCAAGGCTCAAGTTCCCTGGAAAGAAACTCATAATGGTGGGGATAATGTTCTTCCAGATGGTTCCGGTATTGGCGCTCATCATACCTTTGTATCAGATATTCTCAACATACAGGCTCTACAACACCCATATTGGCCTCATCCTCATCTATGCAACGTTGTCTGCACCCATGAACACATGGATTCTGAAGGGCTATTTCGACACAATACCCGATGCCATAGAGGAAGCGGCCATGATAGACGGCCTTTCCCATCCACAAGCGTTCTTTAGAATAGCCCTTCCAATCGCAGCTCCAGGGTTATCGGCATCGGCCATATTCGCATTCTTCAAGGCTTGGAACGAGTACATTGTGGCCATGACGCTCACAAGCAGCATGAGACCATATACAGTGGAGCTCTATAGATTCATAGGAGAACAGGGAGAGGTTGACTGGTCACTTCTGGGAACAGCTGCATTCATAGCGATCGTCCCAATATTCCTGCTCTTCTCGTTTGCACAGAAGTACTTCATCATTGGGCTCTCCGGAGGGGCTGTCAAATCATGACGAAAAACTCAGGTACGTCCGGAAATGGATCTGTCAGAAAGATAGCTGTAATAGGTGATATGGCACTGGATTTCTCCTACTTTGCGGAGACTTCCAATGAGAGGTCAGTCGAAACCGGCCTAACGGTCGAGGATGTAAGGAAATACAACTATGACTGCGGAGGAGCTGCAAATCTGGCTGCCGACATAGCCAGCCTTGGAATGCCTTGCGACATCTACGGCGTGGTTGGTGAAGACATATTCGCAGACATATTGGAGGACAAGCTCAAGGAGCTGTCCGTTGGAACCTGTCACATTGCAAGGCAAAAGGATTTCACGACATTCGTCTACCACAAACACTATGACATGATGGGGAACGAACTTCCAAGGTATGATTTGGGAAAGACCAACAAATATGACCCAAAGGTCCTTGATGGAATGCTAGAGGACCTTTGCAGAAACATAGGCGAGTATGGAGCAATAGTCATCAATCAACAGATTCCAAACAGCATACATCTAGATGCTTCCGCCAATGAATTCAGAAAAGGTCTTTCGAAAATCCTTGAAAGCTTCAACGGCTCCGTTTGGGTGGATAGCCGCAATGACATCATGTACCCAAATTCATCCTACAAATTCAATCTTGTTGAAGCAAAGGCGAAGACGGGAGAAGATCTGGCCCAGAAAGCAGCAGAGCTCTTCCTCAAGAGAAAGCCCTCGCCAAAAGCCGTTGTGATAACAATGGGAAAGGAAGGTGCGTTTGGAACGAACGGTACAGATTCGTTCAGGATCCTTGGCATAAACGATGTAAAGAAGACGGACCCCGTTGGGGCTGGAGATGCTTTCCTTGCAGGACTGGTCGCAGCACAGGTAAGAGGTTTGGGTTTGAAGGAAAGCCTTGAATATGCAAATGCGAACGCCTCCATAAGCGCAGGGGTTCTCTTTTCAACAGGCCATCCAACCCAAGTCCAGACCCAGACCCTGTTGGAGGACCCAGACTACAGGTACAACCCAACACTTGCAAAGGACCCACGCCTTGCAAGGTATCTTGACGGAACGGACATTGAAATCGTCAATGCTGGGTTCGAACATCCTAAGGCAGGAGAATACCCCAAGGTCGCGATATTCGACCACGATGGAACGATATCCACAATGCGTCATGGATGGGAGAAAATCATGCGCAGAATGATGGTTCAAGCCATTGCTGGGGACAGATTCGACTCCATTGCAGCATTGGATCTGGACAAGATGTACAGCAGCGTGGATGCAATGATAGAAAAGACCACAGGCATCCAAACCATAGTCCAGATGAGCCAACTCATAGACATGATACGCGACTATGGATACGTTCCGGAAAACGAAATAAAGACACCGCTTCAATACAAGGACGAATACAGAAGCCTCCTGAACGAACAGCTCAAATGCAAATACAAAAGATTCGAGGAAGGAATATACAACGTCTACGACCTTACGATGAAAGGAGCCTTGGACTTTCTTGCAGAACTTGGAAAGAACGGAACGAAGGTGTTCCTTGCAAGTGGAAGCGACTATACGGACGTCAAATACGAAACCCACGCACTTGGATACGATTTATTGTTCACGGGAGGGATCTTTGGATCCGTAAGCAACCTGTCCAAAGACCCAAAGAAGATGGTCATGGGTGAAATAATAAAGAACATAGACGCAGACAGCTCACAGGTCGTGGTCTTTGGGGATGGACCTGTGGAAATGAGGGAAGCCAAGAAGAGAGGATTCCTCACAGTAGGGATCATAAGCGACGAACATCAGAGATTTGGAATGAACCCAGCAAAGAGAGAGCGGCTCATACTTGCAGGTGCAGACATCCTCATTCCTGATTTCTCATGGATGAAAATACTGGAAAGCCACTTGGGATGGAGGAAATAGATGAAGCAGTTCGATAGGTTTTCAATGGAATACCTTCCAATAGAGGAGCGGTACAGCAAAGTCGATATCACAGAAGCAAGCATGGACCCAAACACCGTCTCCTGCGAACGTATATGTCCAAGGCAACTGGACTATTTCATTGGGATAGCTGATGAAATCAAAAGAGCCAAGGCCCTTGGAAGTTCAGTTGTATGCGCATTTGGAGCACATGCCATCAAAAACGGAATGGGAAGAGTTTTGGGAAAGCTCATTGAAGCCGGTTGGTTCACGCATATATGCACCAATGGAGCTGGAATAATACATGACTGGGAGTTCTCCTATGCAGGTAAAAGCAGCGAAGACGTAAGAGCAAATGTCAAGGAAGGCCATTTTGGAACATGGCAGGAGACAGGACTATACATAAACCTTGCAATCGCAGTGGGAGCCTACAATGGTCTAGGATATGCCGATTCCGTGGGGGAACTCATCAGAAACAATGGACTTGAAATACCTTCGAAAGAAGAGTTGGAATCCATAGGATGTGATTCAACCCAGAATCTGGAAAAGAGAGCTGCAGCCATAGACCTAATAAGAGAGATGGAAAACTGTGGCATTGAAGCAGGCCGTCTGGAACTTGAACATAGATTCAGAGACTACAGCCTTCAAGGTTATGTGGGGAGATCCAAAGGAAGATTCACCTGCCACCCAATGTTTGGACATGACGTGATATATACGCACTATGCAAACGACGGTGCAGCTATAGGAAGGACAGCCCAAAGGGATTTCCTATCGTATGCAGACAGCATATCCAACCTTGAACACGGGGTCTATCTATCGGTGGGCTCTGCGGTCATGTCTCCAATGATATTCGAAAAATCCCTTTCGATGTCACGCAACGTAGCGCTCAGAGAAGGAAGAAAGATAGACGACTTCGCAATACATGTAGTGGATCTGCAGCCAGCGACCTGGGACTGGTCGAAAGGAGAGCCTCCAGCAGACAATCCCGCCTATTACCTGAGGTTCATGAAGACGTTCAACAGAATGGGAGGCAGAGTAGACTACAGCTGCTACGACAACAAAGTATTCTTCACCACACTTCTTGCAGTGCTTGAAGGAAAGTACTGATGAAACTTCAAATGGAGCTTTGACGATGGGAAGATACCTTGGAATAGACATTGGTGGTACAAAGATTGGAGTATCGTTGGGAAACGGAGATGGAATCATAGAGAAACAGACGAAGTTTCCAACATACAGCACTCCAAACGAGAACATAGAAAGGATGGTCGCGGAGGCCAAGGCCTTGGTTCAAGACTATAGTTCATGCAGTGAATCGGCAAAGGTCAACGCTGTTGGAATAAGCTGCGGAGGACCTTTGGACAGCAAAAAAGGCATCGTCCTCTCCCCTCCTCATCTTCAAGGATGGCACAACATACCAATAACTCAGATTCTAAGCGAAGAACTGAGCCTTCCTGTATTCCTTCAGAACGATGCAAACGCCTGTGCTCTTGCCGAGTGGAACTGGGGCAATGCCAAAGGCATGGACAATGCGATCTTCATAACGTTTGGAACAGGTTTTGGTGCAGGACTAATCCTTGACGGAAGGCTGTACGAAGGCACTACGGGAATGGCTGGAGAGATTGGACATATACGAATATCCAAATCAGGTCCGTTCTGCTACGGAAAGAACGGCAGCATAGAATCCTTCTGCTCAGGAGCAGGGATGTCCCTGCTCCATGAACAGCTGTTTGGAGAAAAGCTTTCAGCAAAGGAAATCTGTTCTCTGGCGTATGCAAACGAAGAGAAGGCTGTAAAGACAATCGAATGCACCGCAAGGAAGCTTGGCTATGCGCTCTCCATACTAATAGACCTCTTCAATCCCCAATGCATCGTACTTGGCAGCATCTATACGAGGGACATGGACCTTTTCAAGGACATAGCCTTGGAGGTCATAAAGGAAGAGACCCTTCCCCAAAGTTCAAGCGTATGCAGGATTCTGCCTTCATCCTTGGGGGACAAGCTTGGCGATACCGCAGCTCTGGGCGTTGCCAAGTCATTCTACGAAAAAACGATATAGACAAATACGACATAGGATGCAATTGCAATGGAAAGGAAGATTCAACCAAACTACAAGGAAAGGGCCACAAAACAGCTGGACATTCTAATAGAAAGAAGACCAGAGCTGCAAGTTCTTAGAAACAACATCCTCGATGCATACGAACTACTTTTGGAAACCGTCTCCAAAAACGAAAAGATCCTGATATGCGGAAACGGAGGAAGCTGTGCAGATAGCGACCATATTGTAGGAGAGCTTATGAAAAGCTTCTGCGCCAACAGACCAATCGAAGATGGACTTAGAGAGAAACTGCTTGCAATCGACGGCATTGATGGAGAGAGGATTGCAAACGGCCTTGAAGGTGCAATACCAGCGATCAACCTTACCCAACACACGGCTTTGTCCACCGCTTATGGAAACGACAGTTCAGCTCCAATGGTCTTTGCCCAACAGGTGTACGGCTATGGAAAGGAAGGTGATGCTCTCATTGCAATTTCAACATCGGGGAACTCCCTAAACGTAGCACTTGCTGCAATCACGGCAAAAGCCAAAGGTATGCGCGTTGTTTCGCTCACCGGCAGCAACACTTCCAGACTCACAGCCTTGTCCGACGTATGCCTAAACGTTCCTGAAACCGAGACCTACAGAATACAGGAGCTTCACCTGCCAATCTACCACACACTATGTCTCATGCTTGAAACGAGCTTCTGGCCGGTAAGCAAACACTAAGATCTTACGCTTAAGTATGCGAAGTGCTCTCTTTGATGCGTCCTGATGCGCCTTCATACGCCTTGGTGCGCCCTAGTCCGCCGTAGTCCGCCCTCATACGCCTTACTACGCCCCACTACGCCAACTTGCGCCAACATATGCCCACATAAACCATCAAAACAACTTTTCCTTGCGCCACCCCGATTCCAAGTGTTATTCTAATAACAGAATCTTATAGAACCATCAGGGGTCATTCAAAAAATGCCTTTCAAAGCCAGAAGCAAACGACTTAAGAAGAATCTCAGGCAACTCAAACGCAAGAAGATAGAAGGCGAAAAATACATAAAGGACTTCTACATAGAGAACGACCTTGCTTTCATTACTTGCAACGTAAGGCGCTACAACGACATAATAGACCCCTTCTCGTCAGAGGGCTACGAATGGCCAAACAAGGACTTCGTTCGTTTCGTGGAGTCCAACGCAGAATACATACCCGTCGAATACCCGATAGTCCTTGAAATAAACGGCAAAACCTTCACGGAAAATGAAAAGAACGTAATAAGGGAAACAATCCACGATTACTACGCACTCAAAATGGGGGATGCACAGCTTGCAATAGGAGCCAACCGCTGGAAAGCCGTGACACTTATCATAACGGGGTGTCTGCTTGCGGTTGGTGTGGATTTGATCGCACGATTCACGACACGACTTCCATTCAGGGAGGCTGTCATCATGCTTTTCTGGCTATTCCTATGGGAGGGCATCGACTGCCTCATTCTGGATGGTCGCAGACTACGCGAAAAAAAGACCGATGCTGCCCAAATGGCGAACATTACGGTATCATTCAGAGACGAGCCCGAGATTACCGAGTTCTCCGACGTAGTGTCGGACGAGGACGACAGGGAATGATGGCCGCAACCGACATTGAAAGAAACGTTGCGCGATGTGTTTGACAAAGAATTGCAATTTTACTATACTACCCCACTATTTTGAGATATCCTTGAAGCAGCGATGCTTGAAGGTCGCTTGAAAAAGACAAAACGAATACACGGAGGAAACGATCATGAAGAAATGGGTATGTCCAATATGCGGATACGTACACGAAGGCGACCAGCCACCAGCATTCTGCCCACAGTGCAAGTGCCCTGGAAATAAGTTCACGGAGCAGAAAGGCGAAATGGCATGGGCTGCAGAGCACGTCGTAGGCGTTGGCAAACAGTTTGGAGCCGATGTCCCTGAAGATGTCAGAAACGAAATCATAGCAGGGCTCAAGGCAAACTTCGAAGGCGAGTGCTGTGAAGTTGGAATGTACCTTGCAATGGCAAGGGTCGCCCATCGCGAGGGCTATCCTGAAATTGGAATGTACTGGGAGAAAGCCGGACTTGAAGAGGCCGAGCACGCAGCAAAGTTCGCAGAGCTCCTTGGAGAGGTCGTCACAGACAGCACAAAGAAGAACCTCGAGATGCGCGTAGAAGCCGAGAACGGCGCAACCGCAGGCAAGACAGATCTTGCAAAGCTTGCAAAGAAGTACAACCTTGATGCAATCCACGACACCGTCCACGAGATGGCTCGTGACGAAGCCCGCCACGGCAAGGCTTTTGCAGGACTCCTTGCAAGGTACTTTGGAAAGTAAGCCCAAATAAGCTTTTTGCAAAAACAATCAAGACTGCTACGAAACCTAAAGGCATTGGACCTTGGATAAGTGGCAGTCTTGTTTTTACGAGACGAAGGATTCAACAACCGCAACAGACACGACAGATGCCACACTGGCTTTGTTCATGGAATAGTCAAATCTGTACAAAGCAGGCGTAAGGTCGTAGAGTCCAAGGTCCTTCATGAGACGGCATATACCGCAGGTGTAGAAAAGCGCTTAGAAACGCGCTTCGTAGCCGCTACCGTCTTCACCTCCATCAAGACTGCGAAGACCCAATCATAAAAAAAGTAGTTAATATGCTCTAACCGTAGTCCATTTGAAAAGCCGCACAACGGCGGCCTTCCAAACTTCTCCAAAACGAAAGATGTGTCAGACATCCTTTTTGCGGCGTTTTCTTACAGCCTCCGTCAAAAGATACTCTATTTGGCCGTTGAGACTACGAAAATCATCCTGTGCCCATGCAGAAAGTTCATCGAACAATGTCTTTGAGAGTCTCAGAGGAACCTGTTTCTTAGTCTTGTTCTGGTCTTGTTCTGCCATAACACCTCTATACCGGACATACTACATCAATATATCGAACCTGCGTTAAGAACAGGGTTGGCTTCCTTGTTTCCGCAGAGAACCACAAGGAGATTGGAAACCATCTGGGCTTTGCGCTCCTCGTCAAGATCAACGACGGAATTGGTCTTGAGTTGATCCAAAGCCATCTCCACCATGCTCACGGCACCTTCGACTATCTTGCGTCTTGCAGCTATAATGGCAACTGCCTGTTGTCTTTGGAGCATTGCGGCTGCAATCTCTGGAGCGTATGCAATCTGGTTTATGCGAACGTCAACAATCTCTATCCCAGCCTCCTCCACCTTGTCGGACAGCTCCTTCTTCATCTGCTCTGCGATGAGACTGGACGAACCGCGAAGCGTAAGTTCCTCGGCATCGTTGTCCTCTGAGTCATCCATGTCATCGTATGGATACAGGCGAGCAACATTCCTTATGATGGAATCGGTCTGATTGGAAAGAAACTCTATATAGTTGTCTATGTTTATGACAGCCTTCGTTGCATTGACCACCTTCCAGATAACGATTGCTCCAACCTCGATTGGATTTCCAAGCTTGTCATTGACCTTCTGCGCGCCATTGACGAACGTTGATAGTTTGGTGGAAATCTTCTTTTGGATGGATACGGCCATCAAATCCTGCCCGTTTTTCTTGGAATCCGCAACTTTTGCGGCGGCATCGTCGTCACGTTTCTTTGGATATATTGCCGTACAGAACGGATTCACATAATGAAAGCCGCTTTCGTATATTGTACCGTAGTATTTTCCAAAAAGAGACAGAACCAGAGCCTCGTTTGGCTTTATGATCTTGAGTCCAGGAACGCAAACCAGATCTACAACCAATACCAGGGAACTCAAACCAAGAAGAACCCCTCCTAGGACGACGCTCCCCTTGTCAATATTGATTCCTCCAAAGACACAACCCGCACCGGCCAACAGAAAAACCAAAAGCATAAGAAATAGGATTCCAAACCCGCTCTTTGTCTTGAGCCTCTTCTCTTCAACGTTTTTCACAGAAGCAACCATGTTCACCTCCAAGCAGCGGAACGAGAGTCCGCATTAAAATCTTTTTGATATCAAAACGATATCACACACCTGCAAAGGCAGTCAAGTATTTACAAAGTGTTTCCCCAAAAGTTGCCAAGAGAAGGGATTCTCGGTATCATCGGGCTAAGAAAAAATCATGAATTGGAGGGCTTCCATGTCGAAAGAAGAAAGCAAGATTGGACTTTTCACCTGTGTCACGATTATCGTGGGGAGCATGATTGGGAGTGCGATTTTCTCGCTTTCAGGGCTTACGATGTATAAGGCGGGTCCAGCTGCGGTGCTTTCATGGATACTTGCGGCGGCCGTAATGCTTGTCTACGGTCTCATATGTGCGGAGCTGTCCACCCGCTTCCCGCGTTCAGGTGGAGTTTTCGTGTTCCCTTCCAAAGCCCTTGGCAAGGACGGAAAAGACAGCTCGTTCTGGGGTTGGATATCCACGTGGGGCTATATAAACGCAAATATAGTCGCTGTCGCATTCGCTGCAATCTATGTAGCCACATATCTTGGAGCCGGATTCAACCTTCCAAGCGGCGTGCAGATACCACTTGCCATTGCGACCATTGCAATTTGCCTTGTCCTCAACTCAATACGCTTCTCCGTAGCGGGCAAGCTCAACAGCGTACTGGTTGCAGCGCTCATAGCCGCCTTAAGCGTGTACGTTTTAGCATGTTTCTTTGGAGGTAGCTGGGATGGGGCAATGCTCACCCCGTTCTTCACGCAGGGAAAGACAGGAACGTTTGGTTTCATGGCTGCCGTTCCAACGGCAATGGTGGGCTATGGCTCAATAGTTGCAATAGCCTTCATGGTATCTGAAGTCAAGAATCCATCACGCAACGTTCCAAAGGCGGTACTCATTGCAATGTCCATAGTCGCAGCGATCTATGTCCTCATAATCCTCGCAACACTTGGACTTGTCTCCGCTTCGTTCTTGGAAGAGAACCCAGGAATGAGGTATATTCCACTCTACGCTGCATGCTTTACAAAGCTTGTGCAGTTCCCTTGGCTTGCAAAAGTGGTCTCGATAGCCGCTATACTTGCACTGGTGACGACGATACTAGTGGTTTTGGCTCTCACCGCCCGTGCAATACAGGCGGCGGCGCAGGACGGGCTTCTTCCAAAGGCGTTGGCAAGGTCAAATCGCTTTGGAGTTCCAGCCGTTGCAGCAGGCATGGTAGCAGTAGGTGCAGCCATAATCTCGTGCTTCCCGTCGTTTACAGAGGAGATAGTAGGATTTGGTACGCTGTTCGCAGCGGTCACAATATCCATAAACATAGTATCTTTGTACGCAGCAAGAAGGCGCAATCCTTCGCCTGAAGGCATCTTCAAGGCACCTGGCGGAAACGTCCTACCAGCGGTTGCTCTTACGCTCATAATCGCATGCTACATCCCGGACATCATCTCCGGTGGCTGGAAGATCTGGGCCTACACGATAGCCTGGTATGCACTTGGATATGCAATCTTTAGATTTGGCTACAACCGCTGGAGCGCAAAGGCATAAAGGCCTCGCCCACCACTGAGGCTTCCATCACTGCGACGCCCTTCAAAGACGTTCAAGAAAGCCACATATCCTCCTGACAACCGCCTTGGACTCCGCAAGGGCCGTCATCACTGGATAGACATGCATGAGTCCATGGCCCATGTCCAACGTGCAATCCACACCCTGCCCCCTCATCTTCTCGTGCAGAACAACGGCATCATCTCTAAGCACCTCACAGTCCGATGCCGTTATATACACCGGTGGAAAGCCAGTGAAATCCCCATTTATGGGAGATGCCAAAGGGTCTTTTAGAATTTCAGGGTCTTTTGTCTGGAAGTATTCGGATAGGACCTCTTCCATGAAGTTCGTGAGCATGCAGTCCGTTTCAAGGTTCTGTGTATGGCTTGGTAGTGTGCGCTCGAACTGCACACATGGCGAAATGAGGACAATGCCCTTTGGCAACGCAATTCCTTTTCTTTTTGCATAGTTGGCTACAGCCAAGGCCATCGTTGCTCCTGCGCTCTCACCGCAAAGGACAATGTTTGAAGCACCATTTGTCAAATCATTGCACAGGTTTTTATAGACATTGAAACAATCGTCGAGACCTTGCGGGAACGGGTGCTCTGGAGCCAAGGCATAGTCGGTGCTGTAGACATCGTAGCTTGAATTCAACGCAAGTTCACGGCAGAACGCCCTGTCAGTGCTTCTATTTCCACGCACGAACGAACCGCCATGAAAGAAAAGGACTACACCCTGAGAGGTGCGGCCTTCGTCGCAGGCTCTCTTTCTACGAATCCACTCACCCCGGACTCCCCTTATGACCGCCTCTTCAACGTCTATGTCGTTGAAGGACATTGGGCCTGAGCCAAGGTTCCTCTGCGCAGCGTAATCGGGCCTAAAACTGGGGTTGTAGGGTCGTTTGTGTCTATCGAAGTATCTGAAAAGGCTAGCGTGGTCCATGTCGTCTAATAGAGATATATTCCATTTTGCAGTGGAAATCAACGATGCAGACCTCATTGGTTCAGTCTTTTGAACAAGGCTGTTCCCTTAGCCCCATTGACAATTATCATTCAAGGAATAGGATTGGAAGTCATGGATGAAGTCTCTCTTTCAATGATGCTTGAATGTCGCGAGAACAGGGCCAGGACCCAACGGGAATTGATTTCCATGTATGGAAAGCCCGTTGTCTCCTTCACAATGAACATCGCAGGGCCCGTCAAAACGAGCTACCTGATAGAAAGAGGGTTCTCCATTGGAGAGGAAAGCCTTTTGGGAACCCTCCTCTGCCACAAGGCGTCTGTTCTGTATAAGAAAACCAACTTCTTGGTTACAGGCCCTGAAGGCTTCTTCGTCGTTGATATGGAGCCATGCAGGCTCAAGTCCATCTGCACCCGAATCGAAGAGAGAAACCCTCTTGGAAGACTGTTCGATATGGATGTGATAGATGTTGACGGAAAAAAGGTTGAAAGGAAGGAGCACCGCCGTTGCCTGATATGCAACGAACCGGCGAAGATATGCTCTTCAAGACGCATCCATGCAATCGAGGATGTCTGGAACAAGACGAACGAAATCCTAACGGAGGCCGTCTTACAGCATGATTCCAACGCCGTTGCAGCTATGGCTGTGAAGGCCCTTCTATTCGAAGTCCTGACGACTCCAAAACCTGGGCTTGTAGACCGCAGGAACAACGGCTCGCATACAGACATGGATCTGTTCACATTCTCTTCAAGTGCATCGGTCCTATTCCCATATTTCAAGAAAGCATACTCGTTGGGATGGTGCTCAGTGGATTTGAAGAAATGCTTTGCAGAGCTGCGGGAGCTTGGAAAGGATGCCGAGCACACGATGTTCTTTGAGACAAACGGCGTAAACACGCACAAAGGAGCTATCTTCTCCCTTGGGATAGTCTGCTGTGCAGCAGGCTTCACGGCAATGAACGGAGGAGATGTCTTCCAATGCTGCGCTTTGATGACAAAAGGAACCACGGATGAGCTTAAGGACGATTCCCAAATGGAGACCAACGGAAAGCGTCTGTTCACAAAATATGGACTCAGGGGAATCCGAGGAGAACTCGAAGACGGTCTACCCTCCGTTAGGAACATAGGACTGCCCATGCTTGAAGAATACCTGGAAAAGGGACTGTCCCTGGAGGAAGCGGGCTCAAGGGTCCTAATAGCCCTTGTCTCACAGCTTTCCGATACGAACATGATTGCAAGAGGTGGAAAGGAAAAGGCGGACGAGGCCATGAAAATGGCTGCTGACTTGCTTTCATCAGACTCCTTTGGGCCTTTGGACATCGAGAAGCTTGACGAATACTTCATTTCCCAGAACCTCTCACCAGGAGGCTCTGCGGATCTTCTTGCCGTCTGTTTCTTCCTGCATTTTCTAAAGGAGAGGTTCAATGTTTGACTATTTCGTCTCCACCGTGGACAAATCTGACTCATACACCCTAAAGAAGGTAGAGGAGCTTCTTGCCCGCGAAGGAATAAAAAAGGACAGAAACCTTGAGCATATCTGTGCCGTCTTCGATTCCAACTTGAATGTAATTGCCACAGGTTCTGCGTTTGGAAATACGCTAAGATGCTTTGCTGTAAGCTCCGAGCATAGAGGCGAGAACCTCCTGAGTCTAATCATGGGACATCTCCTTGAGTGGGAGTTCCTTAGGGGCAACGACCACGTCTTTCTCTATACGAAACCGGATTCGGCAAAGTTCTTCAGGGATCTTGGCTTCTACGAGATAGCGCAGGTAGACTACTCTCTGGTATTCATGGAGAACAAGAGAAACGGGTTCTCCTCATATCTTGGAAAACTATCAAAGCTACGATTCGACCAAGGAGTCTCAGGCTGCATAGTAATGAATGCAAACCCTTTCACGAAAGGACATAGATACTTGATCGAGCATGCCTGTAGCGCCTGCGACCACCTTCACCTCTTCGTAGTCAGCGAGGATTCGTCACTTGTACCATACACAACAAGGCTGAAGCTTATAGAGGAAGGAACCGCCGACCTCAAGAACGTAGAAATCCATGAAAGCGGGTCCTATATCATAAGCAACGCCACCTTCCCAAGCTATTTCCTTAAAGATGACGAAGAAGCAATGAAGATCCATGCAAAGCTCGATGTCCAACTGTTCAAATCAATTGCAAAGACCCTGGACATAAAGGTCAGGTTCGTGGGGACGGAACCAAGCAGCGTTGTAACGGGAATCTACAATCAGGTACTTTGCGAGGAACTGTCGAAAAGCGCAATTGAACTGGACATCGTTCCAAGACTAGAGATCGATGGCATTGCCGTCAGTGCATCATCTGTGCGAAAGGCGATATTCGAAAACGACTATGACACAGTGAAAAGGCTCGTTCCAGAGACCACATACAAATACCTCATTTCAAAGGAAGCCGATCCTTTGAACGAGAAGATCAAAAGATCTCCAGAGTCCATCCAGCATTGAAGAGTTCAGCCCACACCTCTTTTGACAAAGAGCCTGAGACGGCTCGTTGCAATTTGTTGCACTTTTCTCTGTACAACCGCTTTTTCACGAGTTAGAATGAAGGAAGTCTAAACCCTACATAACATCAAAGGAGAGTAATGTATGGAAAAATTCTTCAAACTCAAGGAAAGGGGATCGGATGTAAAGACTGAGATCGTCGCAGGTATCACAACCTTCATGACGATGGCCTACATCCTTGCAGTCAACCCAATGATCCTTTCGGCTTCCGGAATGGACGGCTCAAAGGTATTCGCAGGAACCGCAATCGCATCCGCAATCGCATGTCTCGTAATGAGCTTGGTTGCAAACCTTCCATTCGCCCTCTCGGCTGGAATGGGAATCAACGCATTCTTCGCATATACAGTTTGCCTTGGAATGGGTTATTCCTGGAAGTTTGCTCTCACAGCAGTATTCGTAGAAGGTATCATCTTCATCCTTCTCACGCTCTGCAACCTTAGAGAAGCAATCGTCAACAGCATTCCAGACAACCTCAAGAAGGCAATTGGAGCCGGTATTGGTCTCTTCATCGCCTACATTGGTCTCAAGAATGCAGGAATCATCGTTGGCGATGCAAGCAACGTATCGGCACTCAGCGCAGGCTGGCACTCTGGATCAGCACTTCTTGCAATGATTGGTCTTGTAATCACAAGTGCACTGCTCGTATTCAAGGTCAAGGGAGCTCTCCTCATTGGTATCGTTGCAACGACTATCATTGGAATCCCATTTGGCATGACATCATACGCAGGAGGCAGCTACCTTCCACCAGCACCATACTTCTTCGATTTCGCTTTTGATGAGGCATTTGCAAACGGAAAGGCTATCTTCGACTTCATCATCGTCATGTTCACATTCCTCTTCGTCGATATGTTCGATACAGTTGGAACGCTCATTGGATGTGCAGGCAAGTCCGGTATGATCCAGAAGGATGGTTCAATCCCCAACTGCAAGGAAGCCCTCCTTGCCGATGCCATTGGAACAACAGCAGGTGCAATACTTGGAACATCCACGATCACAACGTTCGTCGAGAGCTCTGCAGGTGTTGCAGAAGGAGGAAGAACAGGTCTTACATCTCTCGTGGTTGCAGTCCTCTTCATCCTCTCGCTGTTCCTCGAGCCAATCTTTGGATCCATCCCAAGCGCAGCTACAGCTCCAGCACTCATCATCGTTGGTGTCATGATGGTCACTCCTGTCAAGGACATCGCATGGGACGACTATTCAGAGGCAATCCCAGCTTTCATGTGCATGATCTTCATGATTTGTGCATCAAGCATCTCAGACGGTATCATGTTTGGTATCATCTTCTACGTCCTTTGCAAGGCCCTTGGTGGAAAGATGAAGGACATCAACAAGATGACGTGGGTACTCTTTGTACTCTTCATTGCAAAGATCGTCGTAAACGCTCTTTGATTGGAATCTTGATTCTTTATGCCGCAGGTCAGCCCTGCGGCATTTTTTAAAACCGAGTCGCAAGGAGGCACAACGACATCGGGCTAAAAAAAGGGGTACAAAATGGAGAAATCACAGCTCAAGCATCTTATAGATGTCGCCGCTGGTAGGGAGGCCGCAGACCTCTGCATAAAGAACTGCAACATAATCGATGTTTACAACAAGGACACCTTCCATGGTGATGTATATATAACGGACGGCCTATTCGCAGGCTTTGGAGGGAAAGGTTTTCCCGAAGCGAAAAAAACCGTGGATGCAGGCGGCCGCTACATGGCTCCAGGCTTCATAAATGGGCACGTACACATAGAGTCTTCGCACCTATCCCCTGCCGAGTTCGCTCGTCTTGTCGTCCCACATGGAACCACAACGGTCATAGCAGACCCACACGAAATATGCAACGTGTGCGGCATTGCGGGCTTGGACTATATGCTCAAGGCATCTGAGGACCTACCGCTTACGGTCTACCTCCAGATTCCATCATGCGTGCCTTCAACCCCGTTCGAGAACTCCGGAGCCGTGCTTCTGGCAAAGGACATTGCAACCAGAATGGACAATCCGCGTATACTGGGCCTTGGGGAACTCATGAACTATGTGGGAACCGCCAATGCAGACAGCGACGTTCTTGACAAGATAATGGTTGCCAAGAACGCAGGCAAAGTCGTAGACGGCCATGCCCCTGCAATCCAAGGTGCATACCTTGATGCCTACAGCGCAAGCGGAGTCTGCATCCGTCAAGGGTCCGCCTGCCACGACGAACGCAACCTGCTCAAGGGCGTAGACAAGCACAATGCAGACCGATGCCTTTTCTGTACGGACGACAGGCAGCCCAAAAGCCTCGTAGAGGAAGGTGATATTGACAACAACATAAGGATTGCCCTGTCAGAAGGCTTCGATGCCCCTACAGCAGTGGCCATAGCCTCGTTGAACGCCGCCCAATGCTACGGCCTCAAGGACCGCGGTGCAATAGCACCAGGACTCAGAGCGGACTTCGTCCTTGTGGACAACCTTGAGGACTTCAATGTAAAGGATGTCTACTGTTCCGGTCGTTTGGTCGCCTCCAATGGTTCATATCTTGCCCCTGACGTACATGTAGACCCCGTTGGAGTAAGCGGATGCATGAACGTAAAGGGCTTCTCCCCTGCCCGCTTGGCCCTGAAGCTCTCAGGCAACTCAGTGCGAACCATAGACATCATACCCGGCTCAGTAGTGACAGAGGAAGGAAGAGCCGTCGTTTCTGTGAAAGACGGTGTATGGGTGCGTAACGAGCAGGATGTTGTGAAGATTGCTGTAGTTGAAAGGCACAAGGGAACAGGCAACGTTGGGCTGGGACTCATACGCAACTATGGTCTCAAAGGCGGTGCTGTTGCAACAAGCGTTGCCCATGACTCCCACAACATCATAGTGGTAGGCGACAGCGATGCGGACATGTCCGTTGCAGTTGAAAAGCTCGTGGAACTTGGAGGTGGAATCGTTGTCGTCAAGGGCGGCAAGGTATTGGATTTCATCCAACATGAAATCGCTGGACTCATGACAGACAAGCCCGGCAGCTACGTTGAAGAGAAGATAAGCTCCATGCAGGCGCTTGCCCGCAAGGAACTTGGAATCAATGACAACGTTGACCCATTCATGACGCTGTGCTTCATGGCCCTCCCCGTCATCCCCGCCATCAAAATCACAGACATGGGCCTCTTCGACGTAACCAAGTTCGCCTTCACGCCAATAGAAGTATAAACAGCCTTATCTACAGAATAGCAAAGCCCCGCAAGGTAGTCACCAAGCGGGGCTTTGTTGAGTTGCTTCAAACTACAATGTGGGTTGATTTTCTTCTGTAAGCGAGACGAATACTTTTTCAGGTTTCAACTTATATCCGTTGGGAGAAACCAAATCGACAATGTTTCCGACAAAACCTGTTGTGACAACATCGAGAACCTGCCATCCCCATTTGACACTCTTCTTCAAAGTCACAAACTCACTTCTATATCCTTCTTTTGAAATCTCAACTGTATGAGATGTACCAGAATCCAGATTCAAAGCAACAGGAGTTTTACCCATAGGATATCCATCAACTTTAACAACGGCACCAGCAGGGTCAGAATTAATGACTATACCACTTGTATCATCATCAAAAAGAGTCGCACAACTTGTCAAACAAGTACAACACACAACGACCGCAAATAAAAACAACAACTTCTTCATTTCTTCTCCTTTTGAGCGTTGCTCTATAAAATACCAGATGAAGCAAAACCTACCCCACCGAAGCCCAGTATACCCCCCCCGGCATATTGTCAAGAAAAACTTTCGAGAAACCGACTAGCATGTTTGGCATACTCATAAAACTGAAATATGTCATTTTGGCAGATTTATCCTTGAATAATATGCCAATATGGCATAAAATCCAGACATGAACTTGAAGGAGCTAAGAACACAAGGACATCTTACCCAACAAAAAGCCTCTGAAATAACGGGACTTCCATTGCGAACTTATATCCGTTACGAGAACGATGAAACAAAGTCAGAAACAATAAAATATATATATGCTGCAGAAAAACTTGCAGAGTATAACAGAATAGATGAAACAAAAGGAATTCTTTCAATCGAAAAAATCAAGGAAATAATTTCTCCAATACTGGCAGAAAACGACATAGAGCTATGCATTTTGTTTGGAAGCTATGCAAGAGGCACTGCAACGGAGAAAAGTGACATAGACCTATTGATAAAAACGAAACTGAAGGGCTTGTCTTTCTATGGTTTGTTTGACCAAATAAAAGAAGCCCTTCACAAAAAGATTGACCTGTTAAGAATCGAGGACTTGAAAGACAACTCAGAGTTGCTTTCTGAGATTCTCAGATATGGAGTGAGAATTTATGGATAATATCAAAGACGACTCCTATTACATTAAGAAGATAATCGATGATATAGATTTCGTTCTAAAACATACGAAGGGGCTCAGTCTTCAATATCTAAAGAAAAATGAAGTGCTTGTTGATTCAGTAATGTTCAGATTCATACAAATAGCAGAAAACGCACAGGAACTGTCACCCTCTTTCCGAGAAAAGTCGAAGATTCTACCATGGAATCAACTCAAAGGAATCAGAAATAGAATCGTTCATGCGTACACCGCTATACGAGTGGATATAGTCTATGACACAGTTATGAACGATTTAGAACCATTCAAAAACGAATTAGAAAAAATGTTTTGAGAAGCAAAAGTCAAAAAAGGCAGATGCGTACAGGAACACCGTCAAGTGTTATGTTGGTATATGAGTCGTCATAAACCCTAAGTTTACAAACGAACGGATAATCGCTGCTATACCTTCTGAACCATTGGAACCCTTGTGACCATTGCAACCCTTGCGACCACTGGAACCATCGCTACGGATCGCCTACGGATCGGACGCAACCCATGACGGCATATTGGATCTGCAAGCATTATCGTAACCCCTTTCGCTTCCCTTCCCAAACAGTCTTATGGCTTGGATGCCCCTTTTCAATCCCAATCTCTCATCCCCGCGCTTTCCGCAAAGAACCGAATTAAAGCGCATTAGTAGGTGTAGTGGGTGTAGTAAACATAGTGAGTGTAGTGGGTGTAGTGAGTGTAGTGAGCACAAAAGCAAGCGCAAAAACTTTTCAACCAAAACCCAAAAAACGGAAAAAAGGTTGAAAAAACAAGACACGAATACTATCGTTCAAGAGAAATGAATTGGGACAAGACGAAAACCACCATGAGGAAGGTGTTTCTGCTGCCAGTAAAGGCGTACCAAAAGCTCATATCCCCAATGCTAGGTACAAACTGCATCTACAGCCCAACCTGCTCTGAGTACTTCAAGCAGGCGGTGATGCGGCATGGCATCGTGAAAGGGACGATACTGGGAACATCAAGAATCCTTAGGTGCAACAGGTTCTACATGGGAGGCCCTGACACTGTGCCGGAAAAATTCAGCTTCAAATACATAAGAGACAGGAGAATAGCCTTCCGCCGCCACAGGCACTAGACACATATACTGAACAAAGGCATTAAACACAGGTGTCTGCATCAAGGCAAGATGCAAATACAACCCCAAGGATATCAGTCTTCGTCCTGTGAGATTTCACGCACGAACGAATTGAGGACCTTCATGGCCTTCTCATTGTGACCGCCCTCTGGAACTATGAGGTCTGCAAACTCCTTGGTTGGCTCTATGAACGAGAAGTGTCCGGGGCGGACGACCTCCATGTACTGCTTGACCACGCTCTCAAGGGTACGTCCTCGTTCAAGAATATCGCGCTGGAGACGGCGGATGAACCGTATGTCGTGAGGGGTGTCCACATAGATCTTAAGGTCCAGAAGCTCCCTTATCTCAGGTTCATAGAAAATCATGAGGCCATCGATTATCACCAAAGGGGCAGGCTCTATGTGGATGGTCTCCTCGCGCCTGCAGTGATGCACGAAGTCGTACTGGGGCATGTCTATTGGCTTTCCAGCCTTGAGCATACGGATATGCTCGCAGAGAAGTTCGTTGTCAAAGGCATCGGGATGGTCGAAGTTGAAGGCCGTGATGTTGGCGTTGTTCACGTATGAAGCGCTCTTGTAGTAGCTGTCCTGAGCTATGGATACAAACGACTTGCACACCTCGCCTATCTTGCGCACGACGGTCGATTTGCCGCTTCCACTTCCACCTGCAATGCCTATGACCTTGACTTCCTTCATCCTATGCCTCCTTTGACGCTGCATCCGCACACATCTTCATACATGAACCCGCATTGGAGAGATCAGTGTAGAAATGGAATGCAGTGGTACTTTCGAACAAATCGCCTGCTTTGAGTATGCAGGACGGAAAATCGCTGTGGTTCACGCAATCTGGATAGAACTCCGTCTCAAGGCAGAAACCGCACCTGTTGCCGTAGCCTTCTATGCCGTTCAGGAAGTTTCCAGTATAGAAATGGAACGCAGGGAGGTCCGTGAAAGCCTGCATCATACGTCCGCTTGACGGCTCGTAAATGTGTGCAAACTGAGTGAAGCCTCTGTGGACATCGCAGTCACGCCCAAACCTGTCTATAACAAACGCGTGGTCGTATCCACCGGTTCTCGAAAGGCACGGGTCGTCTATATTAGAGCCTATCGCCTTACCGGACCTGAAATCAAACGGAGTTTTTGAAACATCCACCAACGAACCGTCTGGAATAAGGCATTCATCCACACTAAGGACATGGGAGCTGTTGAACTTGGCAACATGGCTGCAGATATCACGGGAAGAATCCCCTGTTAGATTGAAATATGTATGGTTGGTTACGTTCAAAGGACAGTCCTTGGAGCTTGTAGCCGAATAGTGGATGCGAAACACCCCGTCGCAGGACATGGAGAAACGAACCCTTATGTCCAAGTCTCCAGGAAAGCCATCCTCCATATCCTTGATTTTGAGAAGGCACGTAAAACCATCGGATTCCTTTCGTACATCCCATATGCGAGACCAAATGCCATGAGGACCGCTGTGAAGGAGGTTGTTCCCTTCGTTTGGAGGAAACGAATACCCAACACCATCAAGCTCAAATGAAGCCCCAGCGATCCTATTCGCAAAACGTCCCACAGTCATACCAAAGAAGGCATTGGTATTTGTAAGCTTTGAAGGATTCGACACCCCATCATGGAAAGGAAGCACAACATTTGCGATGTTTCCATTCCTATCAGGACATCGTATACTGGTGACGGCACAACCAAGATTCAAAATGGAAAACGAATAGTCCCCGTTCTTGAACGAAAACTCCTTGACTCCAGCTGCACCGCACTGTTCCATATCATTCCCCCTTTGCAGAATCACTTACCAAAAAACTCACTGGCGATCAGTGTCCTTGCTCTTGAGGACGGCAAGGTAGGCGCTCTGAGGAATCTCTACGTTTCCAACAAGCTTCATGCGCTTCTTGCCCTCCTTCTGCTTCTCAAGTAGCTTTCTCTTACGCGTTATATCGCCACCGTAGCACTTGGCGGTGACATCCTTCCTGAACGCATTGATGGTCTCCCTTGCTATGATATTACCACCAATGGCCGCCTGGATTGGAATCTTGAACTGATGCCTTGGAATCTCCTCCTGAAGCCTTTCGCAGGCCTGTCTACCACGCGACACGGCATTGTCCCTGAACACGAGCATGCTAAGGGCGTCGCAGGCCTCACCGTTGACGAGAATGTCCATACGCACCAAGTCCGTCTTCCTATAGCCGATTATCTCGTAGTCGAACGACGCATAGCCGCGAGAAATGGACTTGAGCCTGTCGTAGAACTCAAAGAGAACCTCAGCAAGAGGCATCTCATAGACAAGCTCCACACGCTTTTCGTCAATGTAGTTCATACCAGTCTGGACACCACGCTTCTCCATGCACAGAGTGATTACCGGTCCAACATAGGTCGATGGTGTTATGACGCTAGCCCTTATGTAAGGCTCTTCCGAATAGTCTATCTTGACCTGCTCCGGATACTCCAAAGGATTGTCTATCTCAAGAACCTCACCGTTCTTCATGTGTATGAGGTACCTTACGGACGGGCTTGTAAGCACAATCGAAAGCCCAAACTCCCTCTCGATCCTTTCCTGGACGACCTCAAGATGCAGCATCCCCAAGAAACCACACCTAAAGCCCTGTCCAAGGGCTACGGAACTGTCCTTCTCGTAGACAAGGGAAGCATCGTTGAGCTTAAGGCGCTCTATGGCATCCAAAAGCTCCTCGTAGTCGTTGGTGTCAACAGGATATATGGAGCTGAACACGACAGGTTTGACTTCCTTGAAGCCATCACATGGACTTTCCGCAGGGTGGGATGCCAATGTCACCGTATCGCCTACACGAATGTCAGCAATCGTCTTTATGCCTGCTATGAAGTAGCCAACGTCGCCGGACCTAAGAGTCTTCGTCCTTACAAGATCAAGCTGGAAGACACCCACCTCCTCCACCTTGTAGACGGCGCGGCTGTTCATGAACATAATCTCCTGACCCTCGCTTATGGAGCCTTCGAAGATTCTGAAATGGACTATGACTCCTCTATACGGGTCATAGTGGCTGTCGAAAATAAGAGCCTTGAGAGGTTTGTCCGAGTCATCCTTTGGAGCCGGTATGTACTTGACTATGGCCTCGTACAGATCAGGAACGCCCTCACCTGTCTTTGCAGAGACCTTTTGGGCCATATCCGGGTCAAGCCCTAGGTCATGGTCTATCTGATGCAGGCAGGAGTCTATGTCCGCACTTGCAAGGTCTATCTTGTTTATGACAGGTATTATCTCAAGGTCATGGTCCATTGCCATGTAGAGGTTCGCAAGCGTCTGAGCCTCTACACCCTGAGTGGCATCTATGAGAAGAAGCGCTCCTTCGCAGGAACTTATGGCGCGGGAGACTTCATACGAGAAGTCAACATGGCCCGGAGTATCTACAAGATTGAGTTCGTAGAGCTCTCCGTCCTTGGCTGTATACGGAACGGTCACGGCCTGGCTCTTTATGGTTATGCCACGCTCGCGCTCTATGTCCATGTTGTCCAGAATCTGCGTCTGGGCTGGACCTCTTGACGTGACGAGCCTTGCCGTCTCAATGAACCTGTCGGCCAAAGTGGACTTGCCGTGGTCTATATGTGCTATTATGCAGAAATTTCTTTTGTGGGCGGAATCAACCATACTTTCACCTTAGCTTCCAACGATACATAAAAGAAGGCTCTTTTACAACAGCAAGGCAGAAAAAGAACAGGTAAAACGGCAAAATAAAAGGACCACTCTCCTCTCATTGGAAAGCGGTCCTTCATTCATATCAAAACAAGCAGAGCAATCAGCTTAGATCCGAATTCTTGCCTTCGACAAGCTCGAATCCAAGGAGGGCCCTGACTTCGTTGTCGTCCAAGGTCTCCTTTGCCATGAGCTCGGTTGCAAGCTTGTCAAGCTGGTCCCTATGCTCTGTGAGGATGCGGGTTGCATCCGTCATGCATTCGTCAAGGATTGCATTGATCTCTACATCTATCCTCTTTGCGGTCTCCTCACTGAAATCCTTGTGCTGCGCTATCTCTCGGCCAAGGAACAAAGGCTCGCCTTCAGATCCAAGGGAGATGAAGCCAAGATTGCTCATACCCCACTCGGTGACCATCCTTCGTGCAATGTCCGTAGCCTGCTTTATATCAGAACTTGGACCTGTGGAGGTCTGGCCGTTGAGAAGCTTTTCAGCAATATAGCCTCCCATGGCCATCTTTATGTGGCTCATGAGGGCGCTTCTCTTCATGTACGACTCATCGTTCTCTGGAAGACCCATGGTAACGCCTCCGGCATTGCCGTGAGGTATTATCGTGACCTTGTACAGAGGATCTATGTCAGGAAGGTAGTAGAACAGAAGAGCATGGCCTGACTCGTGGTAGGCTGTAAGCCTCTTGTCGTCCTCCGTCATTACATGGCTCTTCCTTGCAACTCCAAGGACCATCTTGTCCCTAGCCTGCTCAAAGTCTGCAAGCGTGACCTGCGTGCGCTTCTGCCTTGTTGCGAACAAAGCAGCCTCGTTGACCAGGTTTGCAAGGTCCGCACCTGATGCACCAGGGGTCGCCCTTGCAATCCTTCTGAGGTCTACGTCAGGAGACATCTTGACCTTTGCAGCATGTATCTTGAGGATGTCCTCACGCTCCTGGATGTCAGGAAGCGAAATTGCAACCTGCCTGTCGAATCGTCCAGGTCTGAGAAGCGCAGGGTCAAGGACATCGGCCCTGTTGGTTGCGGCTATGACGATTACGCCTGCTGAGGTGTCGAATCCGTCCATCTCGACGAGGATCTGGTTAAGAGTCTGCTCCCTTTCGTCGTGGCCACCGCCAAGTCCGCTTCCCCTAGAACGTCCAACAGCGTCTATTTCATCTATGAAGAGTATGCACGGTGCGTTCTTGCGTCCTTGGTCGAAGAGGTCCCTTACCCTTGCAGCACCCATACCTACGAACATCTCGACAAAATCCGAGCCGCTCGTATGGAAGAACGAAACGCCGGCTTCGCCAGCAACGGCCTTTGCAAGAAGAGTCTTACCTGTTCCAGGAGGGCCAACAAGAAGGACTCCCTTTGGAATCCTTGCACCTATGGCTTCGAACTTCTTGGGTTCCTTGAGGAAGTCCACGACCTCTTGAAGCTCGTACTTGGCTTCCTTCTGGCCTGCGACATCCTTGAACTTCACCTTCACATCCTTGTCCGAATACTGCTTGGCATGGCTCTTTCCAAACTGCATGAGCTGTCCGTTGCCTGCGGACTGCTTGAAAAGCATGATGGAGAACCCAATGAAGATTATCCAAGGAAGAAGCTGTATGACCAAGGCCAATATGGAGACGTCCTGATCCGATCCCTTGACCTCCACTCCATACTTGTCCAAGTACGTAAGAAGCCCCTCATCGTAGTACGGAATCCTTGTCTTGTAGAGCGTACCGTCACTTGTCGTGAACTCGATTATGGTGCTGTCCTTTATGTTCGCAGTCGCCACCCTTCCGTTCTCGACGGCGGTCTTGAAGTTGCTGTACGAGACCACTGGAGTCGATGCACCCTGATTGAACAGCGTAAACGAGAATATGATTATGATGGAGAGGAACACAAGAAGCCCTATGCGGTTCTTCCTGGATCCAAACGGACCGTCAGGACCATTGGCGCCACCTCTAGGAGGTCTGTAGCCACCATCGCCTGAACCGTTGGAGCCTCCAAAGCCCGAGCCGTTGCTGGAATTGCCGCTGGAGCCGTTCTGACCACTGGAAGAGTATCCACCGTTTCCACTCGAACGAGGTCTCCAGTAGTCGTCAGGATTGCTTTTTTTGCGCTCATCCTTGGATTTTGGGCCATTGGCCTGGTTTCCTGGCTGGCTGTTGGGCTGCTCATTCGAGGAACCGGCTTCAAGTCCTGCGAACTCTGTTGGCTTCTCCTTCTGCATTCCTTCGTAAGGGGACTCCTTCCAGTATGAAGGGGTCTGGGTCTTTGGAGAGTCGCTGTTTGAGGAACTACTGGAATCGACATTCGCGGAATTGTCCACGGAACCCTCTGGAACACTTGGGCCAACGCCATCCTTCTCTTTGTCTTTCTCTTTATCTTCCATAGAAAACTTAACCTTTCTGTACAATATATTCCACAATATATAGAGTAAAACTGTTTGGGGCAAGAGAAGTTCTGAACTTCACACAAATTCTATCAACGCCTCCAAAGACGCTTCCAAACACCGCACAGACACCATCGTCGTCAACCAGAACAGGAACCTTTGGCCTAAGGTCTACAGGAACCTTCATATCCTGCAACAACCTCCGCACCATACGTTTTCCTCCTTTGAGCCTTATGCAGTCGCCCTCTCTTGCAAACCTTATGCAAACCTTTCCCTTGAAAGCCGTTGTGTCTATGAAAAGCATTCTGGACCTATCCATGCCAACCGTAGCATCAATTGCAAAAAAGCCGCTCTTGAACGAAAGGCCATGGGGAAGTTCAATGCACTGCGCCTCGCCAGGGTCGAAAACCCGCTCAAAGGCACTTCCCTCCAATTGGTTTTCCTTGGAAAGGCCAAACCTTCCCCGATACAAGGAAAAAACACCCCCATTTGCACCAATACGGCAATCATCACCACATTCAAGAGCCCTGAGCACACGCATTGCAAGGGTCATTGGAAGGTCCACATCCCCCATGACGGCATCCCAAAGGCAGAACAGGGCCATGGTCCTGCACGCAGGATTCATCCCATCGAAGACCGATGTCCTTGTCCATGCACTACCGTGTCCAATCTCCATTCCAAGCAATGATGGATCAAAGCCTTCAACGGTCTTCGCAGCTGCACGTGACAACGAAAGAAGCTTCTCGTCACATGACGGCCACAGGCTGCGGACGTTTGGAAGTACATCGTTTCTGAAATGGTTTCTGGAATAGGAGGAGTCAGCGTTCGTTGAGTCAGTACTCCACTCAAATCCTTTCGTTGCAAGGTATTCTTCAAGTTCAGCCCTATCGAACGAAAGAAGCGGTCTGACAAGATGCCGTAGACGGTCGAACCTTGCAATCCCCCTAAGAGAACCTATGGGAGAACCGGATGAAAGCCTCATTGCAACGGTCTCTATCTGGTCCTGCCTATGATGAGCCGTAGCCACGGCAAGACACGAATGCTCAATGCGCTTGGATTCCAAAGCTTCATATCTAAGTATCCTTGCAGCCTCTTCTATGCCGCACCTACGACTGCGGGACAAGGCCAGGACCTTTCCCTCCTCCAAAGTGCAGACCTCAAGCTCCAAACCAAGCCTTTTGCAGTTGGATTCGTTGAGAGCGATCTCGTTTCCAAGTTCCTCCGCATTTCTAAGGTTATGGTTGACGTAGACGGGAAACACCCTTCTGCGACCCAATGACGATACTGCAAGACAAAGAAGTGCAAGAGAGTCGCACCCCCCTGAGAATGCAACCACAATACCTTTGGCAGCACATTCTTCTCTGTACGCCAGAGAACCCATCAGAGAGTCCAGAATATCAGAGAAGTCCTTTTCTATTGTATTCAAGCTGTAGCTCTTCAACGGTGGCTCCACCTATGTATTTGACTATTGCCATCGCCGCATCGTCAATGGCCTTCTCTATTGCATCCTTCCTTTCGCCGTCAGGCTCGCGTCCAAGGACATGGTCCACAACCGCAGTACCGTCCAAAGGTCTTCCAATTCCAATGTAGATACGAAGGAAGTCGCTCCTACCAAGCTGCTGGGCAATGCTGCCCAGACCTTTCTGTCCAGAGGCTCCACCTCCTTTCCTTATACGAAGGCCACCTGCGGCAAGGTCCATGTTGTCGCACACAACCACGAAATCGCTGGCATTGTCAAAGAACCTTACAATGTCCCCACTTGCGTTCATATACGTCAAAGGTTCGACAAGCGAAGCCTTATGGACCATCTTTTCAGGCTTTGAAGAGGAGGATTCACAAGAAGCGTCAGAGGAAGGGCCAAAGACCCTGGCCTCCCTGTATAGACGGAAACAGCGTTTCCTCAGCTTGACCTGAAGAAACGCTGCTGCCTTGTCCACGGCATCGAACCCTACGTTGTGTCTGGTGTGCTCATAGGACGCACCTGGATTGCCCAGGCCCATTACGACAATCATGCGACCATCATACGATCTGGAAATCGGCATGAAGGAGTGTTCCATACATGACGTTTTCCTGAAGAGCCTTGAGGACGCACTTGTAGGTCTTGCCTTCAAGGGCGATCTCACACTCCATTCCTACGCCAACCTTTCTGAGGTCGAGGTCGAAATCGTGTGCGTTGAGGACGATGTGGATGTTTCCATCCTTGCCGTACATCTCTGCAGGAAGGTAACCAGCGCGGACAAGTCTTCTTGAACCTGCGGAACCAAAGTCTTCCTTTCTGAGTGTTGCGTTGATTGTAACCATGGTGTTCTCCTACTCTCGTTGGGGCTGTCTCGATTGGAATTTCCAAAAGGACATCCAACTACCATTGAATTGGTCCGGCTGCAAGCCGAACTCTGGCAACTATAGCAGACAAATCCAAATGTGTCCATATTTTCATATCTTCAAGACCTTCAAAAGACATGTGATAAGATGTACCATCCGTATTATGAAAAACAGAAAGCTTTCGTTCATATTCATAGCGGTGCTCGCAGTTGCAGCCTTGATCCTGGCATTGGACATGACAGGCGCAATCGACTTTGGCAAAGACGATGCCCAGCACGTCCAATACAAAGATTTCATTGAGATGGCGAATCTAGATGAAGTGCAGTCTGTAACCATTGGAAACGACTTTGTCATGTTCACATCAAACGGCAAGACATTGAAGACGTCCAACCCAAACTACGACGGCTTTGTACGCGACATGTTGGAGCACGGCATAGAAGTCACAGATGAGACCAAGGGCGATGACGCTTTCAACAATGTCATGGATGTGGTCTTCAACGTGTTTTTCATAGGTTTGATTTCATTTGGAGCCATTAAGCTCATCCAATACAGCAGAAAGACCTTCAAGGTCGTAAAGCATACGGGAGTGAGGTTCAGCGACATTGCCGGCATGGATGGGCTCAAAAAGGACATGATGTTCCTTGTGGATGTCCTCAAGAACCCCAATGCCTACAAATGCAAAGGCGTAAGGCAGGTAAAAGGGGTTATCCTTGAAGGGCCTCCTGGAAACGGAAAGACCCTTTTCGCAAAGGCCCTTGCTCAGGAGGCAGGTGTCAGATTCATAGCAACCAAGGGCGCTGACTTCCAAAGCGCCATGATGTCCATGGGTTCAAGGAAGATCCGCATGCTCTTCTCAAAGGCCAACAGGAACAAGCCCTGCATAGTGTTCATAGACGAATTCGACAGCATTGGAGAAAGAAGGAACTACGCAGGTACGGGCATAGACAAGGAGAACAACAGGATAATCACGGCCATGCTCAACGAAATGGACGGTTTTACAGCCAACAACGGCCTTTTGGTCATAGCGGCAACGAACTCGTTCGCATCGCTCGACCCGGCATTGGTCAGGCCGGGGAGGTTCGACCTCAAGTACCACATTGGCGAGCCGGACTATGCAACAAGGCTTAGGCTCGTTGAGATATACACAAAGGACAAGAAGCTTGAAGACGGCCTTGACGGTGCAGCCCTTGCAGTCTCATTTGACGGCCTCAGCTGCTCTGCGATAGAAGCCGTACTCAACGAAGCAAGCGCAATAGCGGTGCAGCACAGCTCAGGGATATCGGTCCAGGATATATTGGACGCCGCTGCAAAGACAGGCTCAAGGCTGGCGACCAAGCCAAGGACGAACAAGCGATAGCAAGCGGAAAACGATATAGGTAAGTAGAAGACGGAGGGTTGCTTGGAAGGAGAGAGGTTCGCAACCCTCCTGAGAGATCTGAGAACAACAGCAACATAACCCACAATGCCTTTTGGCGATATAGTCATGCTCACACGTTTTCGTGGTGCAGAACAGTCCAAAGTTGAACTTTAACCACCCCTTTGTCGTCATCGATTGTCTTTTTGCAAAGACTTGGTATCTTTTTCCTTGTTGGTTGGTTTGACCAATTGAATAGGAGAGTCCACTATGACAAAACAGACTAGAAATTTGATGACCATGCTCGCAGTCGCAGCAATGTGCCTTGTTTTTGCAGTATCCTGCGCCAGTTTGCCAGGTGCAAAGGCCCAGACAGAGAGGACCATAAGCGTTTCAGGAACCGGAACGGTAAGCCTTGAAGCCAATATGGTATCGTTCAGAATTGAAGTGTCGGAGACAGCCGATACTACAGGTGAGGCCCAGCAGGCAACGAACAAGAAGATGAGCCAAATCCTTTCCATCCTTAGGGACAGTGGAATAGAGGACAAGGACATCTCGACCACAGCCCTCAACTTCTCCACTAAATACGCTTGGAAGGACGGAGTCCAGACAAAGGTTGGCGAAGAGGTCGATCAGACGGTGTATGTAAGGCTCTACGATATAGATTCCTTTGCACCTCTTGCGGATGCAATAGGCTCCAACGTATCGGGCATTTCCTTCTACAATGTCTCGTTCGATTCGTCCGACAGGAAGGAAGCCGAGAATCAGGCAAGGGAGCTTGCATACCAGGATGCCCTGACCAAGGCTCAGATCTACGCAAAGGCCGCAGGTCTTGAACTTGGTGAGCCAATCACAATCCAGGATGGGTATTCGTCATACGTCAGAAACACACTTGAAACGGGAGCTGTAATGTATGCAAAGGCTGAAGCTGCAGACGAGTCATACGCAACGGAAGCACCTACCGGGCCACTTACAGTCACATCCAACGTTGACATTGTGTTCCAACTCAAGTAGTATTTGAGCGAATTGGCCGTTAGCCTAATGGTTAGGGCACCGGGTTTTGGCTCCGGCTGTGGTAGTTCGATTCTACCACGGCCAGTTTTTTTATAGAGCCTTGCAGTAGAGAAATCTGCCCTATTGCAGTTACACCAATAAGAGCTAGAATGTAACAGGCACAGCTGAGAACCCGTTGCAGTCTATCGCATCTCTGTCAGATAGAAGGATCCAACAGCTTCCACTACCCGTAAGCAAAAGACGTTCGCCTTCTTCCAAACCAAGGTTCGGCCTTTTGTTGACCAGTTCAAAATCGTTTCTGAAACGCCACTGGCCACAGGGCTTGGCATATTCATTGACAAGTGAATCTTCCAAATCCAAGGCCGGAACGCTTTTCCTCCTGTCCAAAGCATTGTATGCCGTAGCGGTCGAAACCTTCTCATCGTACGGAATCAACACAAAGCCTTTGAGATCATGGCGTGCCGTTATTGGATGGACGTCCTCCCCTATTCCAAACACGCATGCGGCGTCGCAATCATACATGAAAAAAGGTACGTCGCACCCCACCTCAAGCCCAAGTCTGCACAGCGTCTCGAACGGGAGCTTCACGTCAGCAAGCGAATTAAGCGCAAGCAGAACCGCCGCGGCATTGGACGACCCACCGCCCAGACCGCTTTGCACGGGGATGTTCTTCTTGATGGATACAAGGACATCGGCCTTGGAGAGGGTTGCCTTGCGCCAAAGGAAAATGGCCTTGTCAACCGTGGAATGGCCCGCTTGCACATAATCCTCAAACCCTGTGATTGTTGTCCTGGATTGGTAGCCTTGCATGGACACGGTCACGACATCATGCATGCTGACCCGTTGGAAGACCGATGCTATTGGGTGGTATCCATCAGAACGACGTTCCCCAACTGCCAAATGCCAATTCACCTTGGCGTATGCATTTACGGTCAATGCTGGCATTTCCACACCCCTGCATTGGAAAGCATTGCAATCGTCTTCTCCGCCCATCCGTTGTTGGCCTGCGGGTTTCCTGGACTTGGGTGGATTATGGAGATCACTAATCTTGAAGGATCTTCGTTCACGCTTTGAAGCTTTGCCTGTGCATACTTACCAACGCCTATGAGGACCTGAGGTTCTATCATGCCAATCACATCCCTAAGGTATGAATCGCACACATCTTCAAGAGCCGTTCGCTCATCCTTTCTGAGTTTGTCCGGCGTAAAGTTCTTGGCTGTCTTTCCAGACTCCAGGAATCCAAGCGGACAGTAGTTGAACACGCTGTTGTTCTTGAAGAATTCGTCTGGCGTGTCGTATTCCTGAGAGAAAAGCCCCCAAAGGCGCTTGCCGCTCACTTCAGACCTTTTGCATTCAAAGCCAAGGACAGGTCTTGCAGGATGTTCGTTACTTGGCTTGCCAACAGTCTCTTCAATCCCCATCCAGGTCTTCACGAAGCCTACTTCTCCAAAGGGCACACCCGTCTGCATCATTCCAAACGGACCTGGGTTCATTCCAAGGAAGAAGGCCTTCGCCCCTTTGTGGACATATCTTTTCAAATATTCCGAATGCGGCTGCCAAGCATAGTCCAAAGGATTGTATATATACCCGTCGAACGTAAAATCAAGCAAATCCACCTGAGTTTTAAGCTCCATCGTCCTATCCAAAAGTCTTTGAGTGAAGTCCATTTTCCCTGCCTTGGTTGTCTGTCAACAAAAAAGGCTGTAGCTTCGAGCTACAGCCTTGTCCTATAGGCGCGATTGGGTTTGAACCAACGACTTCCACCGTGTGAAGGTGGCACTCTCCCACTGAGTTACACGCCCGATTGCACCTTACTATAACCAAACCCACGGCTTTTGTCCATAACATGTTGTGTTATTCACCAGCTCTTCCAACCACTATCCCAGGGTCACTATGATTCCTTGTTTCGTAGATTGCCTTCAATTCCGCTATCACGTCTTCTTTTCTACGAACAAAACCTTCAAAGTGGCTGACAAGCAGAAACGAAGCCTTCAGACTCTCCAACACTTCAATCTCTTCCTTCAAGAGCTGTGCATTGTAGACATAACAACCGTTTTGGACCTTGCAATAGGTGGCATCGCCAACGAATGCATAGGTGTTGTAAACCTCCAGCCCAAGACATCCTTTGGCATGACTGGAAGGCAGGTGAAAAACACGAAGGTTCCCTATCGTCATGTCATCGTATACAACCATCCCTTTATGGATATGGTTGAAAGTCTCCTTCGACACGAAAAGCTTTCTCAGTTGAATCTTATCAATATTACCTGTATGGTCTTGGTGGAAATGTGACAGAACGACGTTGTATCTTTCACCCAAGCCCATTTCCCCACTGCCGACATCATAGAGCCAAGTTGCGTCATTCTCTCGTACGATGCCAATCTCTGCAGACAAAGGTTTTTCACGAGATGGAATGTAACTGATTCTGTCGTTTATTCTGATTTCATCCATTTGACAAATTCCTTGTCTTGCATTTTGCCACGCTCCAGTACGCCACTGCAATACTTGCAGGCAAACATTAAAAAACAATGTCTTTGGTCTACACACAGACGTTTGATTTCTATCCTAACCCTGTTTTTCGCGTTTTCGATATACTTTTTTCTATCCAAATCGCTGTTTTCTCGAAAAGGATACAAAACGCAAAGATGAATCTTCCACTGAAAACGGATTATTCGCACCAACAGTGGAAGTTTTTCCACAAAAACGAGTTTTTTTCTTCTTTCAGAGGAAAACCCCTTCGCAGTTATTTGCGATGGGATACTAGAAACGAAGCATAGGGCAGTACTCTTTGTACGACTTATGCTGAAGTGACAACGTAGACCGCGCAAAGAACAAAAAAGCTCGCTTTCGCAGTTAGCTGGACAAGGTACTAGGAAGGAACGATGGACAGTGCTGTTTGCACGGCTTGAGTGAACTGACGAAGTAGATTGTTCAGATAACAAAAAAAGGCTTGGAGTCTCGCTGCGCTTTCAGGATTGGGGTGGGGAGAAAAAATCACAGCAAGACCCCCAAGCCACCACTAACATACCATGTACATGAAATAAATGCAAGCGTAATTTTACTAAACTTTTGTCGGCTTCAGACTTTTTTACATTTGCTTTACATTAGATTTGAAAAGAAGAGTTCAAGGCAGGAAGAGGCGCATCTGATGCCATCTACTGCAGCGCTTACTATGCCGCCGGCATAGCCGGCGCCTTCGCCGCATGGAAAGAGTCCTGAAAGGGATGTACTTTCAAGGGTATCGGGCTTACGAGTGATCCTTATAGGACTTGAAGTGCGAGTCTCCGTGCCAATGAGGATCGCCTCGTTGGTGAGAAAGCCATGGGCGTAGCGTCCAAATGTCTGGAAGGCGAAGGAGAGGGCGTGGCTTGCAAATGAGGGAAGGACGGATCTCATGTCGCAGGGTGTCAGACCGGGGGAATAGCTGGTTGCAGGGAGGGACGAACTGGTGCGATCCTCTATGAAATCGACCATGCGTTGGGATGGCGCTTTTTGCGTGCAGCCTGCGGCTTTGAAGGCGGCGTTCTCGAGACCTTGTTGGATATCCATCATGCACAGCGGGTTCTGGCGCACGTAGTCATCATCTCCAGCAAGCGATGTAGAGAACTCCACCACCATGCCGCTGTTTGCCCATTTGGAGCCACGGCTGCTTGGAGACATGCCATTTACAACGACTTGGTCCGCATTTGACGCGGCGGGGACGACGAAGCCTCCCGGACACATGCAGAACGAGTAGACACCAAGAGTTCCCCTTCCACCTGAAGAGTCGATTGAAGGGACCTGCGTTGCAAAACTGTATTCCGCAGCAGGCAGGAACTCCCCCCTTCCGTTTGGATTGTGGTACTGTATGCAGTCTATCAGGTGCTGTGGATGTTCAAGGCGCACGCCCATTGCAAGATCCTTGGCCTCTACATGGACACCTTTGTCCAACAGCATCTGGAACGTGTCGCGTGCGGCATTGCCCACAGCAAGGATTACAGGTCCTGAGATGGAATCTTCGTGACCTGTCTCCAAATCCTTGGCTATGCACCCAACGCAAACGCCTTTCTCTACAAGTATGTTTGTCATTTGGGTTTGGAAACGCACTTCACCACCATGTTGGATTATGGCATTGCGCATTGCCTCCACGATCTTTGGAAGCTTGTCTGTACCTATGTGGGGATGAGCTTCGTAGAGTATGCTTTCAGAAGCTCCGAACTGGACGAACATGTTCAGTACCTTGGAGTTTTCACCCCTTTTCTTGCTGCGGGTGAAAAGCTTGCCGTCAGAGAATGCGCCGGCTCCTCCCTCCCCAAAGCTGTAGTTCGACTGAGGATCGACCTTTCCCTGCGTTGAGATGAGTGCAATGTCACGGCGCCTTGAATGGACATCACGGCCTCGTTCAAGGACTATTGGCTTTATCCCTTTCTCCAAAAGCGTCAAGGCAGCGAACAGACCAGCTGGACCGCTTCCCACAACGACGACCTGACTTGGTTGGCTTGCAGAGACAACGCCGGCAGCACCACTGCAGGCATTGGAGCTTGGACCAAAGCCATGGCTTGAGGATCCAACATCCTTCAGCTGGATTGGCTCGAACAGGGGTTTTTCAGGATTCACTCGCACTACAAGATCAACCATGACATCCCTACGCCTGGCGTCTATGGATTTCTTTACAATGACGAATCTGTCGTCACGCCCAAGACCAAGTGCTTTTCTCAAGCTTCCTTCATCAAGAGCCTTCCATGGCGGCAGTCTAAGCTGTACATCCTTTTGAACCTTCTGCATAGCGGAATACTACCCAACGGAGGACCTTTTGTGTAGTCCTACAACGCCTTGGACGTTTTGGAAGTGCCCATTGGGTTATGACAACTATCATGACAACTATCATGACAACCGAATCATGACAATTGAACCGCAGGGCTTTTTCTGCTATTAAGAACGTATGAATGCAGTATCGGTCTACAACGTATCCAAAACCCTCAAGGACGAAGCGCTCTTCTCCAACGTTAGCTTTGGCCTCGACATAGGGGAAAGGATAGGACTTGTAGGCAGAAACGGCGCCGGAAAGTCCACATTCCTCAAGATAATCGCCGGCATCCTTGAGCCCGATTCCGGCGAGGTCACAATAAACAATTCATGCCGCGTAGCATATCTCGAACAGGACGTACACTTTCCTGAAGGATGCACCTTGGAGCAGTTCGTGCTTCTTGGAGACGACCCCCATGTAAAGCTCTTGAGGGAGTTCCAGGAAGGCAACCATGACGTGTTCGACAAGATAGAATCGCTTGGCCTTTGGAGCGTACAGGACAGGTACCGCAGCTATCTTGGAGAACTCAACGTACAGGAACCAATGGACAAGATGATGGCCCAGCTTTCAGGTGGAACCCAGAAAAAAGCCGCCATAGCCAGAATCATGGCCATTGAACCCAACATCCTTCTTCTCGACGAACCCACAAACCACCTGGACATACCCGCAATAGAATGGCTTGAAGCAAAGCTTGGCTCCACCTCAAGCGGCTATGGTGCAGGAGGCTTCACGGTGGTGCTCGTCACCCATGACCGGTATTTCCTGGACAGAATCTGTACCCGAACCATGGAGATAGACGGACACAAAGCCTACTTCTACGATGGCGGCTATACCCAGTTCACGGAACACAAAGCCGAGCGCCTCAACGCAATGCAAAAAGAGCAGGACCGCCTTGCAACCATCCTTAGACGGGAGGTCGAATGGCTCCATAGAGGCCCAAAGGCACGCACTGGTAAGGACAGCGGACGAAAGCAGCGCATAGAAGAGATGCGAAGCCAGCAGACAAGAAAGGAAGAGGACCAAAGAGAGTTCTCCAGCATGACGCGGCGCATGGGCAAGAAGATACTTGAACTCAAGGATGCAAGTGCCATGCGTGGAGGCAGGACCATAGTCAAAGACCTTTCCATAGAATTCACAAAAGGCATGCGCATTGGTGTCATAGGAGCCAACGGAAGCGGGAAAAGCACTCTGCTTGACCTCATCACAGGCCGCATTGCCCCAAGCGAAGGGGAAGTCGATACAGGACTCAACACGGCCTTTGGATACTACGACCAAAAAGCCTCGGCATTGCCGCTTGGAAGCACCATGCTTGAATACATAGAGGAGATTGGGCAGAACATAAAGCTTTCCGATGGCTACAGCGTGACACCAGCGAGGTTCCTTGAACTCTTTGGATTCCCATCAGCCTTCCACAGACTACCCATTGGAGTACTCTCCGGCGGAGAGAAAAGACGACTGTATCTGATTGCCACGATAGTAAGGAATCCAAACTTCCTCGTTCTGGATGAGCCTACCAACGATTTGGACATAGACACGCTGTGCAGGCTTGAGCAGTACATATTGGACTTCCAGGGCTGCGTGGTATGCGTAAGCCATGACAGGGCCTTTTTGGACAAGGTATGCAATGAACTCATAGTCATGCCCAATGCAATAAGGTTCGAAGGCGGGTATTCCGACTACAGGCGCTACGAAGACGAGAAGGAAGAGGAAAAGAAGGCGGATCAAAGAAACCAACGCAACAATGGCCCAAAATCTGCAGCACCTCAGAAAAAACAGGACAACAGCCCCAAAACAGGCACAAATACTGAAGCCCCAAACCCAAACAAGGCAAAGAGGAAACTCACCTTCAAGGAACAAAGGGAGCTTGAAGGGCTGCCAGCCCTAATAGAGGAGCTTGAAGAAAGGAAAACGCAGCTGGAGGAGTTCTTTTCGTCAGGGAAGTTGGACACCACAGGTGAATCGACCAAGGAGTATGAATCGACGCTCCAACAGCTAGAAACCCTGTATGCACGATGGGAGGAATTGGAAAGCCTCTCAAACGCACATTAGAGCACCTTGAAGAGAGTGCAATTTGTTAATATAGTAACTAGACCATGAGCAACAACGAAAAGGCATCAAAGAACATAAAGACAACCACGAAGATACCCCATGGAAAATTCGTGGACTACCTGTACATAGTGGCAGGCACATGCATAGCCGCATTTGGAATAGCATGTTTCATAACGCCAGCAAGGATATCGTGCGGGGGCGTCAATGGAATTGCGACCATAATCTACCACCTTACAGGCTTCGATGCAGGTCTTGCAATGCTGTGCGTGTCCGTTCCAATCTTCATAGCAGGAGTCCTTTCGTTTGGAATGGCCTACGGGGTCAAAAGCATCGCGGGCACTGTATTGCTATCGCTTTGGACAAGCTTCTTTGGTCTGCTCACGGGCTACAACGGAATCCTTGCATACACGGACAAGATGGACATACTGCTTTCAGTCATATTCGGCGGCGGACTTGTCGGCAGCGGCATAGGACTTGTCATGAGGACTGGGGCCAACACGGGCGGCACCGACATCGTGGCACAGATAATCAACAAGTACACACCTCTCTCAACCGGCACCGGGCTCTTCATTGCAGACGGACTCGTCCTCCTTGCAGGCGTATTCGTCTTTGGACTGGAACATGCGCTTTTTGGAATCATAACCATCTTCATCTCGACCTACATGGTCAACTACATGGTATTGAGCTTTGGTACCCGCTATGCCAAGACTGCGTTCATATTCAGCGAGAAGCACACCCAAATAAGCCATCGTATAATCACGGAACTGCACCACGGAGCCACGGAGCTCAAAGGCACCGGAACATTCACCGGCAACGAAAGGACCCTCCTGATTGCGGTGATGCACAACAGACAGATAAACCAGCTCACGAGGATCGTATACGAAGAGGATCCTCAGGCATTCATGTTCATACAGGACACCTATGAGGCATTGGGCGAAGGATTCGTCTCAATGGACAAGGTGCTCTCGCGCTTGGACAACTGACCTTTGCACTTGGTATTCCACTGGCTTGGCAGCAGGCACCGACTAGCTTGTCATTCCAATGGAACAGACCGATGTCGCTGAGGCCACGAAGGAGGTGTAAACCATGAAGATTCTGTTCGTATCGGATCAATTCTTTGATGCAAACAATGGAATGACGATATCCGCAAGACGTTTTGCAGAGGTATTGAGAAAGCACGGCCATGAGGTGAAGCCTCTATGCACCGCAACCTCAGAGCAATCGGAATATCCCTTGGAGACATTCCACGTCCCGGTGTTCGACAAGCTCATAACCGAGCAAGGCATGAAGTTCGCCAAGTGGAACGATGTCGAGACCATAAGAAAGGCCGTCCAGTGGGCGGACATAGTGCATATGTATGTACCGTTTGCACTTACGAACGTAACCACGAAGCAGTGCATAGAGCTTGGCAAGCCGTTCACAATGGCCTTCCATGTCCAGCCTGAGAACATTTCATCGTCCATCCACCTTGGAGAGGCGAAGGGTATCAACGACTTCATCTATTGGCTTTTCAAGAAATGGAACTACAAGTACGCAACCCACATACACTGCCCAAGCAGGATGATTGCAAACCAGCTTGAGGAACACGGCTACAAAGCCAAGATTCATGTCATAAGCAATGGAATAGATCCGGACTTCGTATACCGCAAGATTCCAAAAACGAAGGAACTTGAACCCTACTTCAACATCCTCATGGTTGGAAGATACTCCATAGAAAAGCGCCAGGACACAATAATAGAGGCCGTTGGACTTTCCAAGTACAAATACAGGATACAGCTCATACTCGCAGGCCAAGGACCAAGGGAGGAATACCTCAGAGAAAAAGGTTCGAAGCTTCCAGTTAAGCCAATCATGAAGTTCTTCACAAAACCTGAACTTTTGGACGTAATAGCCATGTGCGACCTCTACGTCCACGCATCGTATGCGGAGATCGAGGCAATGTCCTGCATGGAAGCCTTTGCAGGAGGACTCGTTCCAATCATAGCGAGCAGTCCAATAAGCGCAACTCCTCAGTTCGCGCTCTGTCCTGAAAGCCTCTTCCCCGTCGATGACGCACAGGCCCTTGCAGACCGCATAGACTGGTGGATCGAGCACGAAGACTACAGGAAGCAGATGGAGCACGAATATGCCCAGTCGGCGAAGAAGTACTCCCTGGATGCATGCACGACCCAAATGGAGGAGATGTTCCAGGAAGCCATAGACGACTTCGAGAAGCAGAAGGCGCTTGGCAGATAAAGCAATTCTGATGCGTCCTGATGCGCCCTAGTCCGCCTTCATGCGCCATACTCCGCCCTTCAACGCCCACATGCGCCCTGCCATCAAGCACAAAGGCTTCATGGAGGCTTCACGAAGGCATAAAAAAATCGGGCAGAGTGGATTTGAACCACCGACCCCTTGGTCCCGAACCAAGTGCGCTAGCCCCTGCGCTACTACCCGAAAAGCCCATCTCAAGGCTTCACCCAATATATGGCTTTTGATAGCTGTTGTCAACATATGAGGATACTCACACAAGGACGTGCTTCAGGCATATCCAAGATTGACAACTCCTAGTGTATAATGGTATTTTTACTAAGTGCGTCCGGATTTTGGGGTGCGCAAATTTTTGATTCAAGAGGTCTTCCATGGCAGATAAGAATGTCCCTTCAGCAGAAAACACCAACGAAAAGAAAAACGTAGCTCTGAAGGAAGTGGAAACTAAACCAAAAAAGGCCAAGGGCGAGCCTTGGACGGCAAAGAGGATACTCACCACTGTAATCATAGCAATCCTTGCACTGCTCATGATCGGTAGCCTCTACTACATCATTGTACTTGTGAATCAGGACAAGAGCGAGAAGGCCAATGCCTGGGGAACCTACGACGGAACCCCAATCACGATAGAGAACAACAATGTGTTCTACAACACGCTCATGTCTGACAGCAACTTCCAGAACGCATACCTTACAGGTGACTACAACACGCTGTTCAGCAGCTACTACAACGCATACCAGCAGCAGGTGCTCTACACCGCGATCTCCGCAGAAGCGAAGGAAGCAGGAATCAGAGCTCCACAGACACTGGTGAACGACCTGATCATCTCATCCGGCGTCTACAACGGCGATGACGGGAAGTTCAGTGAAGAGGTCTTCAACAACACATCCGAGGCTTCCAGAATCCTTGTGAACAACTACTATGCAGGCCTTTATCCATACCAGACGGTCCTTACGGACATTGGATCTGCGATAGTATCGGACCAGGAGAAGGAGTTCGTTGCACAGACAGCAGGAAAGACAAGGTCGCTTGAGTACTTCACGATAGACTACAATGCATATCCAAACGACTTGGCTGCAGAGTATGGACAGGCGAACGCAGACCTCTTCAAGAGCCTTGACATCTCGACCATCTCCAATTCGTCAGAGGATCAGGTCAAGGCTGCATATGAGGCTTTGAACTCAGGCTCAGCGTGGAACGACGCCGTCTCCCTCTACTCGCAGGATTCCTACGCATCCAACAACGGAGCCGTTGGCAACGTCATGCTGTTTGCAATTGCATCCAGCCTCTCTGACAGCGCAGACTTGGACAAGATCGTAGCAACTGAGGTTGGAGGCTACACAGAGCCAATCAAGGTCTCATACGGTTGGGCGATCTACAGAGTTGACACGGGAATCCTCCCAGCCGACTTCACCAACGAATCGACACTTGCATCGGTCAAGTACTACATCAACACGAACGAAGCAGAGACGATCAACGCATACGTGCAGTCAATCGTTGATACAACAGCGGAGCTTGCAAAGACGGACTTCGAGGCCGCTGCAGAATCCTGCAATGCAACGATCGTTACGATCAACGCAGTGTCAGATAACATTGGCGAAAGCCAGTACATTCAGGGTCTTGATTCAGTCGATACCGTTGGAAACCTTTCCGCAGCGGCAAAGGACGAGGGCATATCACGTGAGATCTTCACTGCAGATGAAGGATACGTCACAAGTGCAATGTCCACGGACAATGGATACGTCGTTGCAAAAGTCACGGGAATAAACGACTCCAACGCATCGCTTTCATCCCTTGCACGAACGTTCTACAACTACTACTCCGGAACACAGGCTGTCTATGACAAGTTCTATGCCATATTCGCGAGCGAGAAGTTCACGGACAACTTCTACAGCCAGTTCCTCACTCAGCTGTTCTCTTCAAGCACATCAAGCGTATCAAACAACTGACAACAGAAGTCTGATGGCGGAAACCTGAAGACAGCTTAGATAAACAACAAACACACAGGCCGTTGCAGACAAAAAATGCAACGGCCTTTTCTTTTTTGCAACCTTTTGTATAACCTTTTACACAACTGGCGAAAAACGTTGTAGACTATGGCAATGAAGATACGAAACCATGAAGTCACATCTAGACAGGACCTTCTTGATAGGAAGGGGCACATAATAGAGCAAGGTTGGGCGCGCCGTCCATTGTGGAACTACGATAGGAAGGCAATCAAGGCCAGTGCCTTCAAGATAAAGGAATGGGACTACTACGCAATCACAAACCAAGTGCAGGGTTGGACGATATGCGGGACGATAAGCGATCTGGGCTATGCCTCGCTATTATCGGTCTCGTATATAGATTTCAAGCGGGGTTTCGCCCAGAAGGACGAAATGAAGTTCCTCACCATGGGACGAATGGGGCTCAAGCCAAGCTCAACGGAGGATTCAAGCGTCCAATACATTGGCAAGGAGATACGGCTTTCGTTCATAAGGAAGGGCCCGGTGCGACGCATCATGATTGCGGCCCCTACCCTCAAGCTTCCTGATGGAAGGGTTGGAATCGATGCCAATCTTGAGCTCTCACAGCCGCAGGACATGGAGAGCATGAACATAGCCACAAGCTGGAAGGAGAACAGAAAAGCCTTCTACCTCAACGAAAAGGTCAACTGCATGGCTGTAAGCGGCACCGTTCGCAAAGGCGACGACACACAGGAGCTTGCAAAGGACGAAGCATGGGGTGTTCTTGACTGGGGCCGTGGACGCTGGACATACCAAAACACATGGTACTGGGGATCTGGGAGCGGCATGGTTGACGGCCACAGCTTTGGATTCAACATAGGATACGGCTTCACGGATAGGACTCCAGCCAGCGAAAACGTCATATTCCACGACGGAAAGGTGCACAAATTGGATGACGTGCGGTTCATCATCCCTGAAGACGACATCATGAAGGAATGGAGGTTCGAAAGCTCGGACGGACGCTTTGAAATGGCCTTCAAGCCCGCAGTGGACAGAAGCTCCACCATGAACCTAGGCGTCATCAAAACGGTGCAGCACCAGGTCTTTGGCTACTTCACGGGCACAGCCATCCTGGACGACGGAAGCCCCATACACGTAAAGGACTTCCCCGCCTTTGCGGAAAAGGTCTTCAACCGCTACTGATTTCCACGCCTTCCCTGGACCGATTTCTCTGTTCTCATTCTCTTTAGCCTCGTGCGTATCATCTGGCGAGACACCCCATACTCTATGGCAAGCTCCCCTACGGACTCACCCTTCAGCCACTTTGAACACATGTCTATGACGTTACAGCCATCATCTCTCAGGTGCCAGTTCAGCCCTCCGGTCCTAAGTGTGAACGTGGTACGGCAGTTGCGGCATATATACCTTGGAACCCTGCCGTACTGCTTTGAAGGATAGTAGCCGTGGCTTGTGTACCAGCGCCTGTTTCTTGGAATCATGTCAGGATCGCTCCATCTGCATTTTGGATTTGGACAACAACACTGCATTGAAATGCCTCCTTTGGTAAGGTTTTCCAACCTTTTGATGAACTTTCAAAAAAATAAATACGTGTTTATATGGCATTTCCATTCACATTCTGTTATGCTCTAGCAGACTATATGCAGAACATACAAGAATTTATTGATTTAGGCCTTTCACAGAAAAGCATAGAGGCCGTAGCAGACAAGGGATTTGAACATCCAACAGAGATACAGAAGAGGTGCATACCAATCCTCCTCAAAGGCGACAAGGACCTGATAGGTCAGGCACAGACGGGAACCGGCAAAACGGCAACGTTTGCACTTCCAATTCTTGAGAAGCTGGACAAGCAGTACGAAGCAGGCGAAAGGACGCACAAGGCAGGAGCCTTGGTGCTTGTGCCTACAAGGGAGCTGTGCATACAGGTATGCGATGAAATAAAAAGCCTTGGCGCGAACCGCAACGTAAGGACGCTTGCAATATACGGAGGAGCCTCCTACAACATCCAGTTCAAAGGCCTCAAAGAAGGAGCCGACGTAATCGTTGGCACTCCAGGAAGAATCCAGGACCATCTTGAACGAGGCACGCTCAGCCTTGACAGCATACGTTTCTGCGTCCTTGACGAAGCAGACGAAATGCTCAACATGGGCTTCATAGACGACATTGAGAATATTCTGTCCCAAATGCCTGAGGATAGGCAAATGCTCTGCTTCTCCGCGACTATGCCTGAGCCCATAAGACGCCTTGCCGAGACCTTCATGAAGGACTACGAGCTTGTAAAGGTCCAGACGGAGGACATGACAAGCACACTCACCCGCCAGATCTACTATGAAGTACTTGAAGAGGACAAGTTCGAAGCCCTTTGCAGGACCGTAGACATGGCACCTGACTTCTACGGAATCGTGTTCTGCAAAACAAAGCTCCAGTGCGACGAAGTAGGCTCAAGGCTCATCTCTGCAGGCTACAACGCAGAGGTGCTGCACGGAGACCTGAGCCAAGTCCAGAGAGAACTCATAATCCACAAGATGCGCGAGCACAGGATAAGCATACTCGTTGCAACGGATGTAGCAGCCCGTGGCTTGGACATACCCGACATGACACATGTCGTGAACTACAGCCTCCCAGACGAGCCTGAAAGCTACATCCACAGGGTTGGAAGGACAGGGCGCGCCGGCAAGGAAGGCCTTGCAGTCACGTTCGTCACACCAAGGGAGTTCAGAAAGTTCTCCTTCATAAAGCGCATAGCCAAATCAGACATCCAAAAGACGAGGGTCCCTTCCATAGACGAGCTCATGGCTGCCCGCAGGAAGACTCTTCAGGACGACCTCTTTGAATGCATAAAGAACGCAGAGACAGGCCTCTACGAGGATGCTCTCTTCTCCATGGCGAAGAAGCTGTGTGCAGAGCACCACCCAACGAACGTTGTTACAGCCCTTCTTGCAGAGCGCTACGGCAATGCACTGAACAAGTCCAAATACCATGAGATACAGGATCTGTATGACAGGGAAAGGCAGCCAAGGACATCTTCCTTGAGACGTAGGAAACCTACTGGCGAGCGTTCAGACTCCGGACGTAGGGCTCGTGGTCGAAATGAGCGCACCAGACTAGAAGATGGACTTGAAGCCAATGAGAACCGCGAGGAGCGTCCGCTCAACCGCGAAGAACGAAGACGTGAGAAGTTTGGAGAACCAAGGGAACGCAGAGCGCACGACGACAGGTTCGAAGACGACAGACCATCAAGAAAACCAAAGAGAACCAAGAAGGCCAACGAAAGCCGTTTCAAGTCTTCGCTTGCAGGTCGCAGAGGAAGGTAGTATCCTATGGGCATGGAAACACTTTTTACAAAGATCTGCAAAGGAGAGATCCCTAGCGTCAAGCTCTATGAAGACGATGTATGCTTTGTGATTCTGGACATAAATCCAGTTCTCAAAGGCCACAGCCTTGTGATAAGCAAAAAACCGTACCCAAGCATGGCTGACTGCCCGGACGATGTTCTTGGTCACCTCATGAAGGTTGCAAAGATCATTGACGCCAAGCAGCGCAAGGCCCTTGGAAGCCAAGGTTCCAACATAATCATAAACAACGACCCGGCATCGGGTCAGGAAGTGCCGCACATCCACGTGCATGTAATCCCTCGCTTCGATGGAGACGGCCGCAAGTACTTTGCCCTGCACGACAAGTACGACGACGGAGAAATGGCCAAATATGGCGAAAAACTCAGAATAGATGCCTAACTGCCCATATTGCTCAAAACCAGTGCCGGAGACGATCTCAAGGACCACGGAATGCCCGTCATGCGGTCGTCCCCTGCACTGCTGCAAGTGCTGCACCTTCTACAGCCCAGACTCCCACTACGGCTGCCGCGAGACCATAGACGAACCCGTCTGGGACAAAACCTCTGCCAACTTCTGCGACTACTTCAGACTCAAAGCCCTTGATGGCGGCATGTGTAGAGCTAGCGGAGCTGAAAGTGCTGACGACAAAGCCGCCAAATCCCGCGAAGCCCTAGCCAAGCTGTTCTCGATTTAAGTTCCTCAAAGTTCGCTTTGGTTTTTCTTCATCCAAGTGCCATTTTGAGCGTTTATGAATAAAGTTTTCTTCACAAACTCGTCTTTTCGTCACAGGATGAAGAAACATTGAATGTATTTATTCTCTTGAGAAAACTTAGAGACAATGTCCATTGGAAGAGCCGAAGGCGTCTCCATTGGAGGAGCCAACGCCACTTGCCGAATCATCAAGGAGATGAACGCGAACGGAATACCAATTCCAGTCATTGCAAAATGCGTTTCTATTCCAGAGGAAAAGGTCGAAACGATATTGAAAGGCTAATTATTCGTGTCATGTACTATGCTGCAGCGATGACGTAGACCGCACGAAAACCAAGGAGCTACATTCGCAAGTATTTGAGCCGCATTCAAGGACACGAGCGAAGGATAGTACTCCTTGTACAGCCAGAGCGAAATGACGCAGAAGACGACTCAAAGACCAAGAACTTGCTTCGCAGGTATTTGCGGTCAGAACAAGGAAGAAGAACAGCGACAGTACTTTGCTGTACGGTGCTGTTCGCACTGACGCAGTTATCACCGCAAAGACCAAGAAGCTCGCTTCGCAGGTATTTCTGTCAATATCCTAGGAGCAAAACGCGGGACAGTATTTACGATACGGCCCACGTGAAGCGACAACGGAGATTGCAGAAAAACCAAGAAGAGGATTAGAGATGGGTTTCGTCGAACATGTCTCTTAGGATTGCTCTGAACGCCGACTCCTCATCCTTCAGGATCCTTGAACCACGGGTGATCTTGCAAAGGCTCACTTCCATATCTTGGGCTATGTGGCGCTGGGGGGTTCCTTTGTACAGTTCCTTCATTATGTACCAGCGCTTGGCTATGTCCTTCTCTTCGGAGGCCGTGAAAAGCTCAGAGAAGAGCTTGCGCATCTCATTCTTGTCAGTGGTTTCAGCAAAAATATCAATTATCTCCTGAAGATTGTCCATTTGAACTCCTTTGGAAGCAACGCCTCAAAAAGCTTGTAAAACGATACCTGAATCATAGCATCCGCTAAAGAAGAGGTGCAACCAATTTTGCAACCTGCCCCATTAGCTTCATTAGAAGGGATCTTTTGCTTGCATCGTCCAAAGTGACCTCTCTACACAATTTGAAAGTGTCTTCGAAATCGGCCTTGACGGACTGGACAACGCTGCCGCCGTAGAAGACGGATCCGCTTTCAAAGTGAAGGAAGAATGATCTGAAGTCCATGTTGGTTGTTCCAACTATGGCACGCTTGTCATCGCTTACGAACATTTTTGAATGGATGAAGCCTGGAACGTACTCGAAAACCCTTATCCCGTTTGCAAGAAGCTTCATGTAGTTGGACTGTGTGAGGGAGAACACTATCCTCTTGTCAGGGATGGACGGTGTTATGAGACGAACATCCACACCGCTTTGGGCTGCAAGGACCAATGCATTGACCATGATGCTGTCAAGGATAAGGTATGGGGTTGCAATCCACACATAGTCCTTTGCAGCATTCAAAACATGTATGTATGCATTCTCTGCAATATTGAAGTCATCAAGGGGGCTGTCTCCAAAGCTTTGGACATACCCGTCATTGTCCTTCTTCTCAGTTGGATAGTATGGGGAGAAGTCATCCACGACATAAGACCTTGGAGCCACGAACTGCCATAGCTGAAGGAACATGAAGGTATAGTTCCACACACCGCTTCCACGAAGGATAAATGCATTGTCCTTCCAATGCCCAAAGCGGATCTTGTGGTTGATATACTCGTCCGCAATGTTGATTCCTCCGCTTATGGCGGTGTTGCCGTCAACTATGCACACCTTGCGATGATCTCTATAGTTTAGCCTTGGATTGAGCCTTGGTCTTACAGGATTGAAAGCAACGGCCTTTATACCATATGAACGAAGTTCTCTATAGTATTTGTACGGAAGTGTGTTTATGCTTCCCATATCATCATATAGAATCCTTACATCGACACCTTGAGAGACCTTGCGTTTTAGGATTTCAAGTACATTGCCCCAGAAATCCCCATTCTCATAGATGAAATACTCCATGAAGATGAATTTCTTTGCCTTCTCAAGTTCTTGGAGCATCACAGGATAGCAGTAGTCGCCAAGTGGATAATAATCGACCTGCGTAGCTTCGTAGACTATGCTCCCGGTTACATTCGTAAGATATTTCTGAAGTCTGAGGTCATCTTCAGACAAAACCTCCTCGGATGGGGCGCCTATAGGAGGATAGTCCCCAATCGAGTGGGTGTTCATAAGTTCCTGATAACTGGCGATCCTTCGTTTCTCCCAGCGGCTCTTCTTCTTGTTTCCAAAAATCATGTACATGAAGCATCCAAAGATTGGCAGTGCCGATATAAGGAATATCCAAGAGATCTTGTATTCAGGGGCATCGTCCCTTGTGAATATTGCGAACGAGAACACCATGCTGAGTACAAAGTTGAAAAGGCTTAGACTGAAATAGCTTTCTGCATAGCGGAGAGAGACGTACAGAATGCCCAACTGCAGGAAGATGAACAGGAAAGTCCAAACGAGTCTGCTCGATATGAATTTGAGAAACTTTCGCATTAGAAATCAGACACTCCTTTGAATTGACTCATATATAGGTTGTAGTAGAAGCTTTTCCTTTCAAGAAGCTCCTCATGGGTACCCTGTTCCACTATGTTGCCCTTTTCCATGACGAGGATGAGGTTCGCATCTCTTATGGTGGAGAGCCTATGGGCTATTATGAAACTTGTACGTCCCTCCATAAGCTTTTCCATAGCCTGTTGCACGAGGCGTTCAGTCCTGGTATCTACGTTGCTTGTGGCTTCGTCGAGAATGAGAATCCTTGGATTGCTCATGAATGCACGTGCTATGGTTATGAGTTGCTTCTCGCCTTGGCTTATATTGCTGGCCTCTTCGTTTATCACAAAGTCATAACCTCTTGGAAGGGTCTCTATGAAATGGTCTGCACATGCAAGCTTGGAACACATGCGTACTTTGTCCATATCGACCTCATCTGTTCCTGCACCATATGCTATATTCTGAGCCACAGTGCCTTCAAATAGCCAGGTATCCTGCAAAACCATTCCAAACTGGTCTCTAAGGACATCCCTGGGCCAATCGCGGACATCTATGCCATCGACCTTTATGGAGCCCCCGTTCACATCGTAGAACCTCATGAGAAGGTTTATGAGAGTGGTCTTCCCTGCTCCCGTTGGGCCTACGATTGCAATCTTGGCTCCGCTTTGGACATTGAGATTCAGCCCTTCTATGAGTGGTTTTTCAGGTACATAGCTGAAGCGCACGTCATCGAACTCTATGTCTCCACGGGCAGGGTCCGACGAAAGCTTTCCGTCATCGACCTCCTCAGGCTCTTCAAGGACTTCGAACACACGCTCCGCTGCAGCCAATGTGCTTTGGAACACGTTGGAGATGTTTGCAACCTCCTGGATTGGCTGGTTGAATCTCTTCACATACTGCACAAACGCCTGTATGTCGCCAACGGAAAGTCTGCCCGCCGCTGCATTGATGGCACCCACAACGATCACCAGTACATACCCAAGATTTCCTGCGAAACCAGTCAAAGGGAATATCACGGAGCTGTAGAAGTTGCTCTTCCAACCTGCATTGTAGAGATTGTCGTTTATGGCATCGAACTGTTCTATGGCCTGATCCTCATGGTTGAACGTCTTTACAATGGAATGGCCTCCATAGAGCTGCTCGACATGGCCGTTTAGCTCTCCAAGGTACTTTTGGTTGTCAAGGAAGAACCTTTGCGTATGCTTTACGACCTGGGCTACGACGACAAGAATTATTGGAATGGTCACAAGACTTACAAGGGTCATGAGCACATTGGTCGTAAGCATTATCACAAGCAGACACACTATTGTGAAAACGCTTATTATAGCCTGGCTTATCCCTTCCTGTATGCTCTGGTCTATGGTGTCCACATCGTTCGTGATGCGACTCATGATCTCACCCTGGGACCTGCCGTCGAAATAGCTGAGGGGAAGCCTGTCAAGCTTTGCATTTATGTCGCTCTTCAGGTTCTTGACTATTCTTTGCGAAAGCTGGACAAGCAGCATGTGCTGCGAAAGCCTGAATACGAAGTTCGTAAAATACAGTCCTGCAAGTATTAGGATGGTTCTGTTTATCAAATTCCAATCCAAGGCCCCCTTCTTCGTTCCATCGAGTATCGCCGTGATTATGCTTCCAAGGACCTTTGGGGCGAACGACACGCAAAGGACTCCAATGAAAGCACATAGGAACGCCACAGCGAAAAGAGGAAGATATGGTTTGAGAACCTTGAGGAGCTTCTTCGACGTCCCTTTTGCATCCTTGGCCCTTTCACCCTTTCCATGACGGCCATGAGGACCGGGGCCATGGGCACCACCGGAAGGTCCACCAGGGGCGTTCTTCACATTCCCAGATCCAACGCTTGAAGCAGCTTTGCTTTTCCTGATGTCACTCATTTCCAAGCTCCTCCTCGCTCAACTGGCTGGATGCAATCTCATTGTACAAAGGGCATTCCTTGAGGAGCTGGGAATGCCTTCCCCTTCCAACAACCGATCCATTGTCCAGAACTATTATCTCGTCCGCATTCATTATGGTGCTGACCCTCTGGGCCACGATTATCCTTGTTGCCTTGCTGAGCCTTTCGTCGTTGGCAAGGGCTGCACGAAGGCGTGAATCCGTCTCGAAGTCCAAGGCCGAGAAGCTGTCGTCGAACACATAGACTTCACAGTCACGCACTATGGCACGGGCTATTGCAAGCCTTTGCTTCTGACCACCGGAGACGTTCTTTCCTCCCTGAGAGACCTCTTCGTCCACCCCGTTCTCCTTGCTTGATACGAAATCCCAAGCCTGTGCGGTCCTGAGAGCGGACTCGACCTGCGCGTCAGTGGCCTGAGGACAGCCGAACCTTATGTTGTCGGCAATCGTACCGCTGAAAAGATACCCTTTCTGCGGCACATACCCTATGCGTTCCCTAAGGTCCTTCACGGAATAGTCCCTCACATCCTGGCCGTCAAGCAGAACCTGCCCCTTCGTACAGTCATACAGGCGGGGTATCAACGAAAGCAATGTGCTCTTTCCGCTTCCAGTGGAGCCAATGATTGCGGTCGTGCTTCCACCTTTGGCTGTAAAGCTTATGTCATTGAGAACAGGAGCATCGCCTCCTGGATAGGTGAACGATACGTTTTTGAACTCAAGAGTCCCTTTTGGGATATCGTTCGAAGAAGGAACCTTTGGAGCACTTGGATCGGAAATTGCAGTCCTGAGATCCAGAACTTCATTGATTCTCTTTGCGCTAACGTTGGCACGGGGGAGAATCACCATTAGCATGCTGAGCATGGCTATGCTCATGAGGATTTGGGTCACATACTGGACAAAGCTCATGAGCTGTCCAACCTGCATCTCTCCGGCCTCTATCTGGACCGCTCCAAAGTAGCAGACGGCCACAGTGGTCATGTTGATTATCAAAAAGAGGCTTGGCATGAGGGCGGTGACTATTCTGGATACCTTGAGCGATATCCTATAGAGCTCTTCGTTGCCCTTCTCGAACTTGTCACGCTCAGTACTTTGGTTCACGAACGCCCTTATGACCCTTGTACCTGAAAGGTGCTCCCTAAGAAGGAGGTTGAGCCTGTCGTCCTTCTTTTTAAGCACTCCAAAAAGCTTCGTCCCTATGGATATCACGACACCAAAGAGGACAAGAAGCAATGGCACTGACACAAGAAGGACCTTTGCAAGCTCCTTGTTTATGGAAAACGTAAGGGCTATGCTTCCAATGAACATTATCGGTGCGGTGAGCATCATCCTCATGAGCATGACGGAGAAGTTCTGGAGGATCGTTACATCCCCCGTGTTCCTCTTTATCATTGACGATACACCTACGGAGTCCATTTCATTGAGGGAGAAGCTCTCTGCATTCACGAATATGTCACGTCTCATCGCCCGGCCAATCCCTGCAGAGACCCTGCTGCTGAAATAGCCAACACCAAGCATGGCTGCGACCTGCCCCAAGGACAAGAGCAGCATTATCCCTCCTCTGGAAAGGATATACCCCATATCGCCCGAGGGAAGGCCAACATCCACGATCTTTGCCATCACAGTTGGAAGCGAAAGCTCCCCTGCAACCTGACAGGCCACGAACAGAACCACGCACGCAGCCTGCCATTTGAACATTCCTAGATATCTACTCAGTAATCTTCTCATCTTCCTCTGTCAAATCCGTATTGGGTTCCCTGTCATCGTCATCGACACTCGTATCAAGGACATCGTCCTCGTCCAAGCAGTCGGCATCGTCAGAGCCGTATGACTGGTCGTATTCATAATCATCGTCCGTAAGGTCCGTATTAGGCTCACGCTCGTCATCCTCAAGGATATCGGTACTGGAAACGGTGCAGGCCTCGTCGTTCGGGCCAACGGAAACCTCGTCGATGGATGCATCTTCCTTGCAGGGCATATCGTTGGAGGAATCCGATTCCAAGGCCAATTCGAACCCCGGGAATTCATGACCCAAGGAGACTTCACGCACGTTCTCGTCCATTGCACGAGCAAAGGCTTTCTTCGTGGCATTGTTCTCTAGGCCGATGATAAGGGTCTGGACATATTCCTTGGTGACGGCGCAGGTATTGGTGAACCGTTTGGACAAGGCCCAGCCAAGGCGGTCTATGGCATCGTCTATGCGACCCTTGTGTATGCACACCTGCGCCCCGTGCACGTAGGCCTCTGGGAACTTGGCATGCCTGTCGTCTATGAGCTCGTCGAATATGTCGGCGGCCTTGTCCCACTCGCCCATCTGGATGTAGTACCAACCGCGGTTGTCCAGAAGTCCATTGCTCTCGGCGCCGTTTTTGCGGGACTGGACGATAAGCTTCTTGGCTTCCTTGAGGTCTCCCTTTTCAAGAAGGTAGGTCTCAAGGTTTATCTCAAGGTTGTCGTCGTTGTAGCCGGTGGCCCTAAGGTCCTGAAGTATCTCTATGGCCTTGTCCAGGTCTCCAAGCCTCCAGTAGCCCATGGAAAGGGTTACGGTCGCCATGGCGCGTCGGGACTCCTCCTTGCAGACAGGAATGAGCTTTTCAAGGGTATCGACACCAAACTGAGCATCGCCCTGCTGGATGAACGCAGAGCAGATAAGGATCTTCCGTTCATCGTCCACGTGTGCGGCAAGGGCCTTCTTCATGAGGTTCCACACCTTTGGGGTGTTCTCCTTCTGAAGCGTCACAGCCGCCCTGTAGAAGTATATGTAGCCCCTTCTTATGAAAAGGAACGTACCAACGAGCACAACTGCAATCACAGCCTTGGCCCACCATGGAATGGGAAGGAAGCAGGCTCCTATGGTAAGCATTATGAAAAGAAGGGCTATCAGAGCCCCTTTGTTAAGTCTTGTCTGCTGCACGTTTGGCATATTCACCTACCTCCCAGTCTCATTCTGCACATGCATTCCATCGCCCGTCTTTGGAAGCGAAAACTCGCATCCGCAGTACTGCTGTCTGTAAAGCCCAAGTTCCTTGGACAGCTCCACACTTTTTGCAAAGCCGTCCTTCTTCTTGAAATCGATCCTTTCAAAGCCTTCGAAGGCATCTCCAACCTTGAATATGGACTCGCTCTTCTTGAACCTGCTCACCGTCAAAGTCGTTGTGAACTTCCCAATTCCAAGGACTTTGGCCTCAACCCAAGCCTCTTTCAGGTTGTATTCGAAGCACCTAAGGCACCTTGCACCATGTTCAGGCTCGTTCTCAAGCCCCTTGACGAAGGCTCTCCAAGCCTCGTGGTCGTAGTTCAGCCTAATGACCTCAAGGTTGTGCAAGGCGGCCACCTTCAAAAGCTCTCCATAACGCTTGTCGTTCTCCTCTTTGGGCCATATATTGCTGTTTCCAAAGCAAAGCACAGGCTCGTACCCCTCGTCCAGCAACCTTTGGATGCTGCTTGTCGCACACGGACCGCAGCAGCAATGCACGAGGATCCTACCTTTGTCTGGCTCGCTCTTTGGACTCATAGGACAAGTATAGTTAAAAAGAAAGGTTGCGACTATGCACTTTGGCTACAAAAATCTTCACAAGAACCTTCAAAACAGGCATACTTTCAAATGCAATCATTCATGCTGGGAAAAACGGTACGAACATGGAGACGAAGGGCAAAGACACAAAACCTAACGGCATAGGTGGCAATGGCATAAGCAGCAACGGCATAATCCAAGGAACGATATGGAAGCAGCTTCTTGGATTCTTCTTTCCAATCCTGCTTGGAACGTTCTTCCAGCAGCTCTACAACACAGTGGATGCAATCGTTGTAGGGAACCTTCTTGGGAAAGAGGCCTTGGCCGCCGTTGGTGGCGGAACGGCATTTGTAGTAAGCCTTCTCATAGGTTTCTTTACAGGCCTGGCGTCAGGCGCAACCGTCGTGATCTCCCAATACTACGGAGCACAGGACGAAGACCAGGTACACAAGGCCATACACAATGCATTTGCACTTTCGTTGGTGGGAGGAGTATTTGTGTCGGTAGCCGGATATGCCACTGCCGAGCCACTTTTAAAGGCAATATCGACACCATATGACATCATGCCTCTTGCCCTTAGGTACATACACATATACTTTGCAGGTGGCCTTGCAACCGTGATGTACAACATGGGTGCAGGGATATTCAGAGCCTTTGGGGACAGTAAAAGGCCGCTGTACTTCCTCATTGCAGGCTGTCTTCTCAACATAGTCCTCGACATAGTGTTCGTAGGCCCACTCCACATGGGAGTGGAAGGAGCCGCATACGCAACGGTACTGTCTCAGGTACTCTCTCTGATTCTTGTAATAGTCTTCCTAAGAAAGCGCACGGACTGCTGCAGACTCGTATACAAAGACATACGCTTTGAAAGGCAAATGCTTGCAAAGACAGTCTACATAGGACTGCCTGCAGGAATACAGGCGGTACTCTACACAGTATCGAATCTCATAATACAGACCGCAATCAACGGATTTGGAACCAATGCCGCAGCAGCATGGGCGGCCTATGGGAAGCTGGACAGCCTGTTCTGGATGATAATATCGGCATTTGGAATTGCAATAACCACATTCGTGGGACAGAACTACGGTGCAGGACAAATAGATAGAGCTAAAAAAGGTGTACGTGAATGTATTGCCATGTCCCTTGGAGCAACACTCATCATAGAAGCACTCTACATCTCGTTCTCACGCTATGGCTTCATGCTGTTTGCAAGCGATGCGGACGTGATAGACGTAGGAATAGGAATACTCAACAGCATCGCTCCATTCTACTTCACCTACATCCTCATAGAAATCCTCTCAGGTGCAATCCGAGGCACAGGAAAAGCCCTTATGCCTACAATCTTCACTGTCTTTGGAATCTGCATCCTAAGGGTCCTATGGATTCGCACGATCCCACCAATCTACGGCACCCTCAACTCCGTCATGGCCTGCTACCCCGCAACCTGGATCGTCACTTCGCTTGCATTTCTGGCCTACTACCTCTTTGGCAACGTCTACAGCCAAGCCAAGGCCTCAACCATATCAAAGACCGATGTTTCCGAGAGCTGACCTATGACGAACATCCTTCCATTGGAACCAGCCAGGACACTTTGCCTAGAGCTTGCCTCCAAGCTTGACTCCTCCCCGTTAGGTGAGGCCCTAAAGCAACCCGGACACGGGCGAATGCTGGGAATCCTCGTGTGCACAGACGGAACCGTCTACAAGGCTTTCTCCGGACTGCTGGAAGGACAGTACGAACATGAAGGCTTCGTACCTCCGGTTTTTCCAGTCAAGGAGATGGAGGACCTCTTGGCGCTTCACGATGGAATAATCAAGACATCGAATGACTCAAGGGAAGCCTCGCGCACATGCTGGAACGAGGTGCAAAAGCTCTATAGCTTCCATTGCCACGATGGCCTTACGCGCACACTTGATGCGATTTTTCCAAACGCACCATCAGGGACAGGCGATTGCTGTGCGCCAAAACTCCTGAACCATGCATACAGTCTTGGAAAGAAGCCATTGTCCCTGGCCGAGTTCTTCTACGGATCAGGCTCATCAAACCACATGCAGTTCCATTCCCCATGCGACTTCAGATGCAGACCAATCCTCAAGCATATACTGGGATTGGATATAGTCCACTACGATGAAGACATAGTCGTCGTGAACAAACCAAGCGGAATGCTTAGCATAGAAGGCAAAGGCCCTGACAAGCAGGACTGCATAGCCTCAAGGGTCCGCAGCCTCTATGAAGGATGCATACAGCAGCCATGCGTCCACAGACTTGACCAGGCTACAAGCGGACTCTTGGTGCTGGGGCTTACGAAGACGGCACACGACAGGCTGTCGCTTTCATTCGAACGAAAGGAAGTGAACAAAACATACGAGGCGCTCGTGCATGGAATCATAGAGGAACCCAATGGCGTTGTGGACCTTCCAATACGACTTGACGTATCCAACCGGCCACACCAGATAGTCGATCTGGAGAACGGGAGGTGCGCCGTCACAAAATGGAGGAGACTTAGCATAGAGAACCGCTATGGAACCAAATGCACAAGGCTTGAACTTGAGCCCCTTACAGGACGGACGCACCAGCTCAGGATGCACTGCACCTACGGACTTGGACATCCAATACTGGGGGACACCCTGTATGGGAACCTTGGACTCGATGCTAGGTGCAACGTTCCAAGAATGATGCTGCAAGCAAAAAAGCTCTCCTTCAACCATCCTGTTTCAGGAGAGCCCGTGACATTCGAACTCGAATCGGATTTCTAGAGGCTTTTGTTTAGAACGAACTTCTCAGAGACAGGCTCCAAAGCACCTTCTTTATGGAGAAGTCGTATGACACGTCAATGTTCAACGGAGTATCCTTAAGTCCTAGGAATCCAATGTTCGTTGAAACCCTTGCGCCAGCCTGGACTGCGGGAACTGCGCCGTTGTACCAAAGAAGGTTGCAGAACGCACCAATGCTGCTCTTGGAAAGAAGCAGAAGCTCCGCTATGCCAATCTTCTTGGATAGGAACATGTAGTCGAACGATGCATGTACAGCAAGGATGTACTGCTGCGAGTTGCTTTGAAGTGTCTTTGGAGAACCCTGTGACTTGATGACAGGATCTGCAAGCTGGAATCCATCGTTTGGGAACACCGGGACATCTCCCTTCTCATCGAACGAAAAACGGGAGGCAACTCCAAGACCAATGCTGGTGGAACCGCTTGGCCTCAAGCCCAAATCCAACGAAGCCGTTCCAAAAAGCCTTGAATAGTCCTTTCCAAACCACCCAAGATGCTGAACTCCAAAGCCAAGGTCGCTCGAAAAGACATTCGAGCTGTAGGACAGGCTCGCCTTTCCATCAAGAAGAGGAGAAGAGCTGTCGAAATAGACCTTTGAAGTTCCATTTCCTGGGAACAAGACTTCGAATGTCTGCGTAGCCACAAACGAGAACGAACCCGGAACCTTTCCAATCGAGAACTCGCCTGAACGATACTGCAATGATTGAAGGACATCGAAATACAATGCGACACCCTTCCCTGTGCTATGTCGTGAAAGGCTCATCGAGCCGCTCACATTGGCCTTGAGATGGTTGAAAAGATAGTAGTCAACGCTGGCATCCACGGTTGGAAGGACATATGGATACAGTAGGTTCCCCTCTTCGTACACCCCGTATCCGTAGGACTGAAGCTCAAAGGAGGCTCCTGCAGCAATCTTGACATCAAGGTTGCCAGAGGAAAGCCAATAGTCCAATCCAAGTACGGCATCGTCCCTGAACGAATAGACATCCTTTGCATACGATTCGAACGAGAAACCAAGGTTGGAGGCCGTTCCAACGGTCTTTGTCCTATCGTACAACGCATAGCTTCTCTTGAGCTTTGGAATCCTTGAAGCGAACGATACACGCTTTTTCTCCAAAGCCTTTCTGAACTCTGCATTGGCTATGGAGGTTCCATCTCCAACATATACTTGAGCCAACGCATCTATCTCTTCGCTCTTTTCCAAGCAGGAATCGTACCCATGCTGTGTCAATGATGACCCTTCCTTGAAGTCCATGAAGGAGAAGTCCTCAACGTTGCACCTGACCCAGACCGCATCTGGATGTTCCTTGAGCTCTTCAACGCCCTGTCTTCTCTTTCCAATGTCTATGCTTACGTTCAAACCGGTGAGGGGGTTCTTCAGATTAAGATCCTTGCCTGCATAGAATGTAGTGGAAACCAGAACCTTGCTTGAATACCTGTATGCATTCTCCACAGGGACAAGGTTGGCTATCCCTCCGTCTATAAGCACATGTTCTCCATACTCCACACTTCCAAAGTAGACTGGAAGTGCAAAGCTTGCAGCCAACACGTCAAGGAAATCCCCTTCAGTCACAAGGACCTGTCTTTTTGTGACCATGTCCTCGCAAACGACCATTACAGGTATGGCAAGGTCTTCAAGCTTGAGACCATCACCCACGTATGCGCCAATGAGGGATTTGAACTTGGAGACATCAAGAAGTCCCGTGTTGAGAGGGATTGAGAAGTCGAACAGCTCACCAAAATCCGATGATGTCACAACGTCAAGTATCTGGGCAGGGCTCATGCCGGCACCATAGAGCAGTCCTATTATGCTGCCCATGGAATTGCTAACAATGTAGTCAGGGTATATGCCCTGCTCTTCAAGATACTGAAGCACACCAATATGGGCGAACGCCCTGGCAGATCCGCCGCTGAGCACCACTCCTATTGGTTCTCGCTCTCCACCGGTCTTTTCCTCTATCCTTTGGATGAAGTTCTCCTCGCCATAGATTATGGGAACGTCTGCAAGAAGAAGCGAATCCTCTGCGAACAAACCAAAACACACAGCTACCAGCAAAAGGACTATGACGAACGTTTTCTTCATGGCAAAACCTCACGCAGTTCAAGATATATGGAAAGTAAAGGACCTAGTCCATAGGGTCAACCAAAATCAGGTAAAGAGTAGCCTTCCACGCTTCTCAAAGGGACACCAATGCAAAAACCAACAAAAAGGCAAAAGGTAACGAAATACCTTGAGGAAGTGCCATTGAGTACCACAACTTCAAAAGCAAACTCCCAAACAGTGCGCCACAGACTGCCCAGTGCGCCCAGTGAGTCCAGTCCGCCCACTGGTTTCCACCTTTTTGTGTTCCCTTTTCATCTACATAAAAAACAACTCCTTGAAATACAAGGAGTTGTTGTACAAAAAATTTACCGGAGACGAGACTCGAACTCGAACGCCATTGCTGACACCAGATTTTGAGTCTAGCGCGTCTACCATTCCGCCACTCCGGCACGTACTGGGCTATGGTAGCCCAAAGGGACCTTTTTTTCAAGAGGAACTTCCAAAACTATGCTTGCACCAATGCTACTGACAATGAGGTGGGCATGTGCACTACCCGCACTACACCAACTACGCCCACTAGACCTACTACTCCATCTACAACGCTTTAGTGCGCCCATCATTGTTGTAATTGTAAGTCGTTTGTAGCAATGGTGAGTTTGGTGGGTGTGGTAAGCTTGGTGAGTATTGTGAGCGTGGTCGCAATGATCAAATCGGAGTGAAATCCTTGCACCTCGATATAATCCCACTTCTTAAGCTTCACAAGAGACACAGTCTAGCATGGAATTGAAGAAGTGGAAAAATATTTTGTTGGAATTCATGGATATGGAATGTAGAATGAATTGTAGAAACAAAAAACTTTTATAAGGAGGGGTGACGCCATGAGTTGCCATGACATTGGACACGGATTGAATACGGTATCTATAAAGGTTTTGGAACTGTATGACGAGGGGAAAATCGACTTCACCATTGCAAAGGACCTGCTGTGCACAATAGAAAAGGGAGTCCACTGGTGCGATGGAAACGAATATGAAGCCGTGGAATGCCTAGAAGACTGCAGATGCGGCAGATGCCTAGTAGAAACCGATGACCTACACAGCATAAAGGAAGAGACAACGGTTGCATGGAATGAAGTCTTCAAAATTCTTGGAAACAAAGAAGATAGGATATTCTTGGATGGAGTTTGCGAAAAGTGCCTTAAGGAGATTTGCGAGAAATACAACCTAAGCCTACGCAAATGATATGATTAACTACAATTAGTTTACGATAGAAACGATAGTTTGTATAATCAATCAGGAGGATGCAAAAAGAAAAAGTTCAGCCATGAGAGTTCAAGAACTAGAAAAACTAAGAAAAATTAGCGATGCAATCAAGCAGTCAATTGAGACTGAAAGGATTTATCTCTTTGGTTCCTATGCCTATGGCGTTCCTACGAAAGACAGTGATTTCGACATTTGCGTTATAATACCAGACAATGGTATCAGACCTACCGATGCAATAAAAACCATCAGACGAACACTCTACCCCATTCAGGACATACCATTGGATATCGTTGTTTATAGGAATTCCGATTTCCTTGAAAGGCAGAAATCAGCTTCGCTTGAGCGAAAGATATCAAGAGATGGAGTCGTTCTATATGCATGAAGAATGGCTAAAGTTTGCGGAAATGGATTTGAACTCAGCAGAGTATTTGCGCAACATGACACCGACTCCAGTAGAAGTAATATGTTATCATTGCGAGCAAGCTTCAGAGAAGCTCTTAAAAGCGGTATTGGTAGCTTCTGATATAGAACCTCCAAAAACACACGATTTGATTATTCTCTGTAAGAAATGCTCGGAGATAGATAAGAGTTTTGATTCAATCGCAGATGCATGCATAGAACTTTCTCCCTATGGAGTCCAAACCAGGTATCCATCGAACCTAGAGTTATCAAATACTGATATGCAATGTGCTTTGTCCATGTGCCATCTGATTGACAGGTTTGTAAGAGAAAAACTGAAAAAGAAAAGGCCGTAGCATCTTACCTGTCAAACTTGGCTTCTGCTACGGCTTTTCCCTTCTCAAGGACATCGGTCTTGGAACCAGTCTAAAGGTTAAAGGTCTGCCTCAATCCCGCTTGCTTGCTATGCATACGCACACGATTGCGTCAATGCCCTGAAGGATGAAGACGATTCCAATCGTGATGCCCATTGCAATCGTGCTGAGCCATGGATCCATGAGTGCAACGAAGCCAAAGACCATGAGGATGAGTCCAAAGGCCATGACCCAGCCCCATCCGCGGACCCTGAGGGCCTGAAGGTCGAACGAGGTGACGAACTTGGAGACTCCCGAGAACAGAAGCCACATTGCGAACAGTATTGGCAGGTACACCATGGTGAACGCCTGGTTGAACAGGAGGAACATGGACAGAAGCACTGTCAGGATTCCATCCAGCAGCAGCCAGCCGGAACCAAGCATAAGCTTTCTACCATAGGAGAACATGACGACCTCCAGTATTCCGGAGCACAACATGAAGATTCCAATGAGGACCCCTGCGGACAGGACTGCAACGTCCTGGTTCATAAGACACACCACACCTGCGGCTATAAGCAACACGCCGGCGATTACACTCAGAACTTTGATTGTTTTGCCATCCATAATAGTTTTCTCATCGAAGGATGCTTGTCATTGAATTGAAAAGATCCTTCCTCTTCCAAATGAGCAACGGGAATGTACTCAATCCAAGCATAACAGACAATGCATTTTAGGAAAAAAGGTAGGAACTGTACTAAACCTTAACCCCGGGGAAACTTGGAGGAGCTCGCAGCAAAAGTCAAAACATCAACACACAAAAAACACATTCAAAACAGCATTACCCCTATGCAGAATTGGCATTTCAACTATAAAGACCACCTTGCTATGATTTTCGCAGATGAAGTCCTCAGCAAGGTCCAAAGAAACCCAATGCACGGAACCCCATCGCAAACTGTCTATAGAACAAGGAGAAAATTATGGCAAGATTCACACTCCCACGTGATTTGTACCACGGAAAAGGCGCTCTTGAAGCACTCAAGACATTCGAAGGCAAAAGAGCCATGATCTGCGTTGGCGGCGGCTCAATGAAGCGCTTTGGTTTCCTTGACAGGGCAATCGAATACCTCAAGGAAGCAGGAATGGAAGTAGAAGTCTTCGAAGGCATTGAACCAGACCCATCGGTTGAGACCGTAATGAAGGGAGCCGAGGCAATGCTCAAGTTCCAGCCGGACTGGATTGTTGCAATGGGCGGTGGTTCTCCAATAGATGCGGCAAAGGCAATGTGGATCAAATACGAGTACCCAGAGGTAACGTTCGAGGACATGTGTAAGGTCTTTGGACTTCCAAAGCTCCGCAAGAAGGCACATTTCTGTGCAATCTCCTCAACATCCGGCACAGCAACGGAGGTGACGGCATTCTCCATCATCACAAACTATGCCGATAGAATCAAATACCCAATCGCGGACTTCGAGATCACCCCAGACGTCGCAATCGTTGACCCAGACCTTGCCGAGACAATGCCAAAGAAGCTTGTCGCCCACACAGGCATGGACGCAATCACCCATGCAATCGAGTCCTATGTCTCAACGGCGAACTGCGACTACACGGATCCTCTTGCGCTCTATGCAATCCAGATGATCCAGTCGGACCTCGTCCCATCCTACAACGGCGACATGGCAAAGCGCGACAGCATGCACAACGCGCAGTGCCTTGCCGGTATGGCATTCTCCAACGCACTTCTTGGAATCGTGCACTCAATGGCGCACAAGACCGGCGCAGCATTCGAGGACTATGGCGCACACATCATCCACGGAGCCGCAAACGCAATGTACCTGCCTAAGGTCATAGCCTTCAACGCAAAGGACCCAGCAGCCCTCGCACGCTACGGCAAGATCGCAGACATCATGCAGCTTGGCGGCAAGGACGACAAGGAGAAGGTCCAGCTTCTCATCAAGGCCCTCAGAAAGATGAACGACGACCTCAACATCCCTCACTGCATCAAGAACTACGGCGCAGACAGCTACCCAACGGAGCAGGGCTTCGTACCAGAGGATGTCTTCCTTTCACGCCTTCACGACATTGCAGTGAACGCAATTGCAGACGCCTGCACGGGCTCCAACCCACGCCAGCCAAGCGTCGAGGAAATGGAAAAGCTCCTCAAATGCTGCTACTACGACACGGAAGTCGATTTCTAAGAGCCAAGGCCTTTCATAGACCGATATCTCTGAGAATGCGCTTCTAAAGCTTATCTGGAACCAGGGCCTCACAGCCCTGGTTCTTTTTGTTGATGGATGCGGGTGTTCTTCTATCCAAATCTCTATCCAAACCACTGTTTTGCCAAAAAGAATACAAAACGATGTTTAATAAAAACGGTTTTTTTGCAAGATTATAAAACTTTCTTTGCATAAAGAAGCAATTTTTCCACTTTTATGCAAAACGCAGACCTCTCGAAAACCAAGAAGCTCGCTTCGCAGGGATTTCTGTCAATATCCTAGGAGCAAAACGTGGGACAGTATTTACGATACGGCCCACGTGAAGCGACAAAGGAGATTACAGAAAGACTAAGGACCCTCTTCGCAGAGATTTTGGCATCAGCCTAGGAGACAGCGAAAGACAGTGCTGTCTGCACGGCTTGAGCGCATCGACAACGGCTGAGGTCAAAAGCTCAAGAAGGGTTATTCGTAGTTTAGGGCATCGATAGGATCAAGTTTCGCCGCCTTTGCTGCAGGATACAGTCCAAAGAACACACCAATGAGCATTGAGAACCCAATGCTGAGCACACATGCACTCACAGAGAGATGGAACGTCCAACCGGCTATGTTGGTCACGATCTTCCCAAGGCCGTTGCCTAGAAGTATTCCTATGAGACCTCCCATGGACGTAAGGGTTATGGCTTCTATTAGGAACTGCCCCTTGATTACACGAGGAGATGCACCAAGGGCCTTTCGTATGCCAATCTCCTTGGTGCGCTCGGCGACGGAGACCAGCATTATGTTCATGATGCCTATACCGCCGACAAGCAGGGAGATTCCCGCTATGGCCGCAAGGAACGTGCTGAACGTGCCGGTTATGGACTCAGCCATAGTCGCAAGGGATGCCGCAGAGATCAGAAAGTAGTAGTCCTCCCCTACATAACCGTCAAGGAAAGCGGTTATGTCATCCCCAACTTTGGTGGCATCGGCACCATCGGCTATGCGGACGATGTACGAACCAACCGTCGATACCCTGCGAAAACGCTGGGTGAAGGTGTTGTACGGGATGTACACGTTGTCATTGAACGAGGAACCAAGGGTTGCGTCCTTCTCCTCCATGACGCCAATTACAAGATAACGCTTGCTCTGGTTCCTGAAGATGCTCACATAGCTGCCAACGGCGTCGCCGTTTGGGAAAAGGTCTTCAGCCACAGAGGCTCCTAGTACAACGACCTGACGCTTGTAGATGTTGTCCTCGGCGCTGAACCAGGAACCCTGGGCGCAGGTGTAGTCAAGGACATCGGCATAGTTGGATGGGACACCATACAAGGTGGTCGATTGGATCTCCTTGCCACTGCGTATGCGGGTGCCGGACGAGTTGACGGGGAGAACGGATTTGATGTCGGCAACGTTCTGTTCAAGGACATTTCCAAACTGCTCGTTGAACTGCTTGGCTCCGCCCATGGGGGTTATGGATATGGTCTCCAGTCCGCTTGAGACAAGGCTTTCCGTGATGCTCTTGGTGGCGCTTTCGCCAAGGGTGAGGATTGCAACGACAGATCCAACGCCTATGATTATGCCAAGCAGGGATAGGATTGTACGCATCTTGCTGCCACGCATAGAGTTGAGGGCCAGCTTTACGTTTTCGAAGAACATGTCAGACCTCCCTTTTGCCATCGCGGATGCGAATCTGGTACGGGCACGCACAGCCGATCTCTTCGTTGTGCGTCACTATCACGATTGTGTTGCCTTCGCCGTTGAGCTCTCCAAAGAGCTCCATGATCTGGTTGCCGGTTGCAGTGTCCAATGCACCGGTGGGTTCGTCGGCAAGGATTATGGATGGACGTGTCACCAAAGCTCGGGCAATTGCAACACGCTGTTTCATACCACCGGACAGCTGTGAAGGATATTTGTTTTCAAAGCCTTCCAGATTCATCATCTTGATATAACGTTTCAGGCGGCGTTCCTGCTCATCCTTCGGAACCTTTGCAATCTCCATTCCATAGGCGATGTTCTTTTTAATGGTCTTCCAAGGAAATAAGGACGCATCCTGAAAAACAACGCCGATATCACGGCTGGTCCCTGTGATCTTTTCATCATCCAGATAAATCTCACCACCATCTGCGGACAACAGACCGGCTACAATTTCCAAAAATGTACTTTTACCACAACCGGAGGGACCTACAATGGCAACGAATTCTCCGTCGTTGACCGTAAGACTGATGTTGTCCAACGCATGTACCAGTTCCTTATCGGCACTCTGATAGTATTTTTCAATGTTGTTTGCTTTTATTGCAGGCATATATTCCTCCGATTCCCATATGCATCCGATCAAAAATCCGCATATGTGTGTTTATTTGCGGCATGGACTTCCATTGCCATATCTGTTCCGATATTATCTTTTTATTTGTAGGGATCTTCCAGCCCCAGCTCTTCTGCTGCTTTTTCAGCAAAGGTATTGTCATAAGTACCTTCTGCAGTTACATTTTCATCCAGCCATCCATACTGATGCAGGATATCGATGGTATTGTTGACACGGTCAACCGGGATAACCGGGTAATCAGTCCATACATCGATTTCTGATTCAACGGCCTTTCTCATAACCTCTTCGTCTGTGTTCATCTTTTCGGCAGCCCATGCGATAAATTCATCAAAATATTCGTTCTTTACTTCTTCATGTACTTTGTAGTAAGCAGTGATCACTCTCTGCAGTTTTTCAGGCTCTTCGTTGATGATACGGTCAGATGCGATCAATGTACCTGTGTAGTAATCCGGAATATAATCCCATGCACGTCCTAAAATATGTCCGGTACCTTCAGCTTCTGCCAATGCAGCATAAGGGTTGTGGATAATCGTTGCATCTACTTCACCGGAAGTAAAGGTTGCATATGCTCCCTGATATACACCGTTTGCTACCAGTTCAACATCATCCTCACCAATGCCTTCGGATTCCAACATCTTTAATACGGAAAGCTTCATTCCGCCTGCAGCAGCTGCAGTACCTACGGTTTTGCCTTTTAAATCAGCAATGCTGTCAATTCCGTCTTTGGCGATCAGCCAGTAGCATCCGGAATATCTCCACATATTACCGACAAGCTTTGCGGGCACACCGTTGGAAATACCGGGAATGTAAGCAGAAGGATCTCCATCCGCAAAATCAATCTCACCTCTGGTGATCAGGGAAAGAACTTCATCGTTGGATGACCATTCTACATTGTTAAATTCAATTCCAAGCTCTTTGTATAAACCTTTTTCAATGGCAAAATTGTTGACAGCACCTGTCATACCGGTTGCCAGGCAGGTGTTGATCACGATCGTATCATCATCGCTTTCTGCCTGTATGTCTGTGCTCTGGCTGTCAGAAGCAGCTTCTGTTGATCCGCATCCGGCTAAAAGACCAAGCGAAAGGGTCAGGGTTAACAGTGTTGCTAAAAGTTTCTTTTTCATAGTAATCTCCTCATAAATTTTATTTAAACAATCTCAACTACCGATGGCATGTAAAATTGTTATTTGTGCGGTTGTCCGTTTTTTACAATGTCACTTTACCTTATTCTGCCATTTATGACAGACAGAAAATTCAATCAGGGCGATCAGTTTTACAAACAAAACGGATATTACCGTTACCAGGATGATGATAAAAAACATCCTTGCGGAATTTAACAGGTTCTGCGCTTCGGAAAGCAGATATCCAAGTCCGCCTTTTGCTGACTGCATTTCCGAAAAGATAACACCGGTCAATGCGGTAGCGGCTGCTAACTTTAATCCGTTGAACATGGACGGAAGTGCCGACGGGATCATAATCTGAAATACCGTCTGGATCCGGTTTGCCTGAAATACCTTGGCTACCTTCAGGTATTTTTCCTCTGTCTGTCTTGCTCCTGTTACCGTATTGTATAAAATCTGGAATACGGAAAACAGAAATACCAGCATGACTTTTGACTTAAATCCAATACCAAACCACAAAATCAGCAAAGGTAAGATTGCAGTTTTGGGAACTGCCATGATTGCGGAACAAAAAACATCCATATATTCTTCAAGCTTCGGAAACAGTGTCCAGATCAGTGCGACCGTGATGCCGACCAAAGCAGCCAGTCCATAACCGACAAGTACCTCTTCCAGTGTCAGGATCAAATGCGGTAACAGCGTATGATCGGTAATGATCTCCACTGCTTCCTCAATGATCATCGTGGGGCTTGCGATAAATATTTTGCTGATCTTTCCTGTATCAACTGCGATCTGCATATATGCAAGCAGCGCGAGCAGTGTGATGATCTGCAATACATTGATCACGGTAAATTTTTTCTTTTTCTTTATCTCCGGCTTAGCCATAGGTGTATTCTCCCTTCTTGACGCTGTCACTTTCAAAATACTCTCTCAGGCACGCCGTTCCCTCATTGAGAACGTTTTGCGTGATCCGGTGTGACAGACATTTCGAATAATTTTCAATCGTTGTCGTGTCGATAACGTCACAGTAAAACGGTGCGAACTCGCGAAACCATGGATACTTGTCATAGTAAGTTCTCCATACCTCCGCGTACGGACAGTGATCCTCACCCCATTCC